>RCNF010001680.1_pt1 | contig 15097 bp, 12 predicted proteins | sample 2041311 | NCBI WGS metagenome assembly RCNF01 (sample SAMN09708228, study PRJNA481090) | Marine sediment metagenome, whole genome shotgun sequencing project. | biome: marine sediment; feature: ocean; material: sediment; isolation source: Sewage treatment plant 2 marine sediment (STP2) ... | reverse complement strand
CGAATATATAAAAATGCTATACGACACTGATATCAATAACAATGCCGAATACGACCTTATACTGAATTCCGATCGCTATGACCGTGTGCAGATGGTCGAGCTGATACTGGATGCAATGGAAAAAGCAGGCTACAAATTACCTGACGACGCGCGAAAATCTCTCACTATATTGGCTGATACAAATAATAAGGAATAGGATGTAAAGGTGATGGAAGAATAATTTCATCACCATTAATTTGTCTATATTGAATTCCGTCTTCTAGATTCTACCTTTATCCATCAATCTCTTTAAACGCCTTCGTCACCTCAGCACACAAAACTTTGTAGTCTTCTTCAGTCATATAATGTGCGGCTTCTTTCAATGCACCATTGGCGATATCGGCATGCAGTTTTGCGTTGTTTACATCACCTTGCCTGGCATGCAACATCGCGGTGTGGATATGCGACCAGGTGCTATCTTTGAGCTTTTCGCCCATATATTGATTGGGTGCAATTTTACTGGTAAATATTTTTTTGGGCCAGTTGACGCCACTAACCACCTTATTTAGCCAGCTGGTCTGCCGACTGGGCTGTTTTGCACTAGAGGGTCTGGTTGCTTTGTTCGAAGATCTGGCCGATACGGAGTTGGCAACAGTAGCGCTGTTCGGTTTGCTGGTCGGTGCCAGTTTATCGAAGTTATTTATTACCGATGTGGATATGTCGGGGGCATCATTGGTGCTGGTGTTGCGGTGATAGATACTCATGCGCTTACGCAGATCTCTGTCACAGAGCATGTAATAGAGCTCGTACAGAGTATGCAATAACCGATTAGTACCGTGTTTTGTGATCATATCATTTGCCATTCCAATAACATCTACATATAGCAAAGCATAACACCAAATTGATTTCAATGATCTATGTCAATCGGAAGTTTATATTAAAGGCTGTTCAGGAAAATTCGTGGGTAAGATTAGCGTCTAAATTAACAAAAGCAATGAAATATCAAAAGGTTACGCATTCGAAATATAGTTTGTATCTTGCATATTCAGTTTGTAAAATCCTTGGTTGGAGTTACCCACAGGGTCCACGAGTCTGATTTGCTGTAACTAGAGAGCAATAAGACTGTGGACTTGTGGATAACGCCAGTAAAAGCATCGGAATCTACCCACGAATTTTCCTGAAGTGCATATTTTTAAATAAAGGTGTCGGGCTACAGGGGGCGGTTACAAGTAAGAATCATTAGCCTTCAAGTCTGGCTGCTTTTAGACGTATAAATGAATACCAGAGCCTGATAATGCCCTCACTCAAAAGTTTATCCGTTTCTTTTACGTTCAAAACAACGGAACTTTAATTTTGTAAACACCTCAAATTATCCGCAAGTAATTATGGATACAATATTGGTTAATATGAATAGCCACATAGTTATCCTTAGTATAAAGCGCAACAATAAGGCGAGGAACAAAGAGAAATTATGTCGCACACCTATACAGAAAATATGTCCTACGGTTCAGTGCATGCTGAAACCATCAAATACTTTATGGCAAAGACCTTCTATTATCTTTTTTTATTGCTTTCAATATTATTAGTCGGTCTCGCTGTTTATGAATTTGCCCTGTCTTTTAGCACAGGAGAATCACTGGCTAATGGTTTGATTAAAACCATAAACATTGCCGTAGTGTCTCTCGCGATATTTGAACTCGGCGTTGGGATTGGCAAGGAATATGACAGTGAGAATGATGGCCAAGACAATATTTATAGTTCCGTGCGCAGATCAATAACCCGTTTCGTTGCTGTTGTCTGTACTGCACTGGTACTCGAGGGACTGATAATGGTCATCAAGTACAGTCAAATGGAACTGGCTGGTAATTTATTCTATCCGGTGGCTATCATTGCATCAGCGTCATTGCTGTTACTGAGCCTGGGTGGTTTTCTTAAATTAACGACAGACACCCAATACAGGCAAGTAGAGAATAAAGTAGACTCCGATACTTAAAAAATAATAGTAATAAAAGGGTCGGTGATAAGTGAGAATTATTCGCGTGCTGGCACTAATCAACCATGTCTGACATTATTGATCCACATGTAAGAGTTTTCGCTATACAAAGCGCACTAACGAGAAAATAATTCCTCCGTCTTTTTAATTTTTTGTATGTATGATTCTCAGCTAAAATTCGATAAGGCAATTTGGCAAACGGTTTCTAGAATAGCGAGGGGTCGGGTTATGAGCTACGGTGAAGTTGCAAGAGTTGCAGGTTACCCGCGTCATGCGAGAATGGTTAGTAAAGCGATGAGTCGATCAGACGAACCGTTGCCCTGGTTTCGTGTTGTAAGATCTGATCGTACACTAGCCTTTGAGGCTGGTAGTGAGTCATATAATAAACAGCTGGGTTTACTAGAGAAAGAGGGCGTACAAATAATTAGCGGAAAAGTTGTGCCACTTGATTTAGATGAGGATAAAGATTTGGATGAATTACTCTGGGGCCCACCAAAATAAAAATATTTTGGATCAAACTGACCTCTTTATTTTCTACGCTGAAATAGTATCAGCTAGCAGCACCAAACCAGAAAGTTTCATCCTTATCCAGGAATTCCTGCCACGACATGTAATGTGAGCCATCACAGGAAAATGTCAGGCTGATCATACCGTTAAAAATATTAATCGAGGCCGAACGTAAATAAAAGGTTTCGTCAGTCAGTCGTAGTTTTTTCATCGCATTCATAATCGAAGAAATACGGTGGCAAGGAATCAGTGCATTTTCTGGATAGGGGTGTGCCAGATAAACCAGGCAGATATCAGGGTCATTAAGTGCTTCGGAATCGAGAATTCGATAACGGTATGGATCGCTCATAAACCACGCGGTCGCTCGGCTACTTGAAAAATGGATAACACCCTGAAACATACCACGATCAGTAATTAGTTCTTCGATGATGGCGCAGGCTACTTCGATATTTTTATCCATTGGACTTTCGATACGATGCTGCAGAAAAACACCACTGCGAATGGCTGGATCCCCCTTAATCTGACGCCATTCTTCTGATTCTTCATAGAGTTCTGACGTTACGGGCAAGTCATGCAGATCGAAATCCACCCCAAGATAACCCAGCACATGATCACCACGTCGCACTACTTGCAGGGCAGTAATAGATGGCCGGTTAACGCGCAAACTGAGGTAGGCATCCGATAATAAAAATCCCCAGGCAGGCACCGCTTCACGCATATATGGTCTGGAGGAACGGTCACGTCCAAAATGTTCCTGGATTATACCGTCGGCAGTAACATTATCTGAAATTTGCAAACCATTGGTATCTAGTGCATACATGTACAAACGGTAAGGCACGGTAGAAAAACCATTGAGCAAGACCTTGTCTAGCGCTTCGCGACTGCTCCATACCGGTTCACAGTTGGCGGCAAGTTTTGCCAGGGGCAGGGAGAGGCGCTCAGCGAGTACAATTCTTTGTCGGTGAACGGCATCTTTCCAGGTTTCTTTCATAAATAGATAGTTCGATCTGATAGGTCGATGGATTATATACAATGTTGGGTTGTTAGAATAGAAAATTTACAACTTCAGACAGGCTGCATCGAGCTAGATTGGATCACTTCAATTCGAACTTTAATGATTTTTTCGTTTCGTGAATTACATCTCTTTACATTTTAAACCTGCATGACATCGCCAATTTTTTGTCAGTCGCGCTACTATAAATAATATAAAATCTCACAGCCTTAAAGTAGGTCTTTAGCACTAGTTAGAAAGCTGAATTGTGTCGTTTTAAAAACACCGATTAGTAATATTCAAAAATGAGCATAACTAAAGAGGATTATTAACGTGGAAGCAGTCGCCAAGAAATTGACACAAAACAATAAACTATTCAGAAGCCTGGTAGGTAAAAGCCAGGTTATGCAAAATATTCAGCATGAAATAAAACAGGTCGCAACAAGTAATGCAAATGTATTGATCCTTGGTGAATCCGGTACAGGTAAAGAAGTTGTTGCTCGAAACATTCATTATTTCTCTAATCGAAATGGCAAAAACTTTGTACCGGTAAACTGTGGTGCTATTCCTCCCGATCTTCTAGAATCTGAATTGTTTGGTCACGAGAAAGGCGCATTCACTGGCGCAATTACTTCTCGATCCGGCCGTTTTTCAATGGCTGAAGGTGGCACACTCTTTCTTGATGAAATTGGTGAAATGACCATGGCAATGCAGGTAAAGCTGCTTAGAGTACTTGAAGAGCGAGTGTTTGAACGAGTGGGTGGTACCGTGACTATTACTGCAGACGTCAGAATAATTGCTGCAACTAACCGTAATCTTGAAGACATGGTTAAACAGGGAAAGTTTCGTGAAGATCTATATTTCAGGTTAGATGTTTTTCCTATTCAGCTACCAGCGTTGCGGCAGCGTATTGAAGATTTGCCACTGTTGACTAAAGAGCTGATATTAAGGCTTGAACACACTCAACAGAACACGGTCCGCTTTACAAAAAATGCAATTATCGCTATGTCAAAATATGACTGGCCTGGTAATGTTCGAGAATTGGCTAATCTAATTGAAAGAATGTCTATCACACATCCACAAAAAGTTGTAGATGAAAAAGATTTGCCTTTAAAAATTAAAGTGAATGCATTATCTGAAAACAAAGGGATTGAATTAAAAGACCTGGATGAAAGAAGTATTCAGGCTGTTTGTAATGTCCCGACAGTTATTAATGTTAATGCGCCTCAAATTAACTTTCCTGCGGAAGGTTTTGATCTTAAAACCTATATTGCTAATATTGAAATAAAAATTATACAAGATGCTCTGAATAAGACTGATGGCGTTATTGCACAAGCAGCCAAAACGCTTGGTCTTCGTCGTACAACTCTAGCAGAGAAGATGCGTAAACATCATATAGTTAGAAGTTCTGATCATGAGAATTGTAGTATCTGTTGATGTTATCAGCGTGCATTCACTTAAGCTTCCTGAGAATACAGATATAACGTAATAACAGAAAACGTCCTGTAAATAACTTCATGGGAGCGCTTATGTGAAAAATTTGAGAGCTTCCGCTAACATGTTTTTATGTTTAAGCTGTTAGTTAAGCTATGAAGTTAGTGTGAGGCTTTAGCATTATTAATTTAATAAATAGTCAGGTAGTGAAACATAGTGCTGTTTATTCGAGCGACTTTCAGTTCCTGGTAGTTGAGTTTTTAAGAGAAGCTGATTTTTAGTTGTGCTACTGGATCAGTAGTGTATTTGAGTTCACTGATTTATTTTGCCCATCAGTTTTTCTTTATTCGTTTTCGCCCATCAGTTTTCTTATGCGACTGACATAACCGCGAGTTTCTTTGGGTAAATACTCTTTAATTTCGTTCCAGTCTTTTTCTTTTTTTCCTATACGTTTTGATGCATTTAGAATGCGCCCATAACCCGCGTTATAACTGGCGAAGGTCAGATAGAGTTTGTCCTGTACCGGACTGTTTTTAATTTTTCTATAAATTGAGCGGTTGTAGTATATGCCTGCAGCAATATTCCATTTTGGCGAATCCAGTTTGCTAAAGTGTGGGTTGTTTCTTTTTATATCTTCAAATGTGCCGGGCATGATTTGCATTATTCCTCGTGCGCCGACATGGCTTTTGGCATCTTTATTTAAAGCTGATTCGGCAATCGCCTGTGCTTTAAACCAGTGCCAGTTAAATAAAGGTCCAAAATATCGTTTGCTGTATTTTTTAAAATGGCGGTCGTATTTGTCTGTCCAGTGATCGGATTCAACGGGGTGGTCAATGAAGCTTGCGAAGACATTTTGCAGGCTTAGCAGGAATATGAATGTTGCTGCATAGATGAAGTACTGAAAACGCAAGGTTATGGCGTGAGGTTATGGCGTCAGCTAAGACCCAGGCCAATTACCAGGCCCAGTGATATGCCCAGTCCAATGAATATGCCCATGACCATCAAACCCACAGCGATATTTCCCTTGCCAAGTTCATCGCTGATATTGAAACTAACCATTTTGTTAAACATGGTGCAGCTGAACTTCATAAAGAACAGCGTTAAAATGCCGCCAAGCACGACATAAACGAAATTTAATATAATCGGTGGAACATCCATCATAATGAAACCTGCCTGTATTTTAGACTATACAATTTTACTGCACTCTGTAAATTATTTTTCACTGCTGTCTTTGCCGCCACCCAGGCACTCCGGTGAGTCAGCTGCTTTGCCTTTTTTAAACCATTCTTCCATGGTCATAGTATGTAGTGCGAGAGCATGAATGCCGCCTTCAGACTGCTCTTTAGTCAGCTCATTTTCTAGCACTTTATTGACTAAACGATGGCGTGCGATCAGCATTTTGTCTTTAAAATCATCGCAAACAATAATAATCTTAAAGTGTGACTCCGAACCTTCTGGTACATTGTGCATAAAACTTTCGTTTATAACTTCCAGGTGCTCAGGTGTAAAGGCGTTATTTAGTTTAGTTGTAATTCTTTCTTGTATTGTCATAACTTTATAGTATCACAACGGGTGTTGGTAAATACCGAGTTAAAATCATGCCTTTTTTGGATTAATGCGCTATTGCCATTGTTCATTAGAGTATAGCTGTAATGGTTTGAAGTTGCTTTTATAGTGCATTTTTTCATGGTTTTCGATCCAGTAACCCAAATATACATAACCCAGCCCCAGCTCTTTTGCATAGTCAATTTGTTTGAGTATGCAGTAGGTGCCCAGGCTACGTTTTTCCATTTCAGGTTCAAAAAAGCTATAAACCGCTGAAAGTCCATCACTGACTATATCGGTTACTGCGAGGGCAACGAGTTGATTGTTTAGACGAAACTCAAGAAACCGGGTATCACTCCAGTCACAATATAAAAACTGCTTAAAATCTGCTTCACAAGGGTTTGCCATCGAGCCATCATTATGGCGTGAGTTTAGGTAGCGCTGGTACAGCTCAAAATACTCATCGCTAAAACCTGCGCTGACCGATGTGGCCTTTAAATCCTGATTATTCTTCAAACAGCGCCGTTGCGAACGACTGCTCGCAAAATCTTTCACTGCTAGACGACAGGCTATGCACGCCTGACAGTTCTTACAGTGTGGTCGGTAACTGTGAGTACCGCTGCGCCGAAAACCGTGCTGAATTAACAGATTGTAGATGGACATGTTCAGCGGTAATTTGGGGTCAGGAACCAGATTGCTACTCAACCTGTCTGCAAAATAGCTGCAGGGTGATTCTGTGGTGATGTACAGCTGTAGGTGGCGCGAAGTCATGCCTATAAGTTTAGCTTGTGATATTGAAAAAATAAAAACTTATCTGCGAATAACGCAATAGACGCAAAAAAATTTATTGTTTTTAAAAATTTGCGTTCTCTGCGTTATTAGTGACTAACGGCTGACTTTAACATACGAACTAATGGCATAAAATGGTACAATCGCCCGTTTAATTTTATCCAGTATGTAAAGTTATGGCAATGAACCGAGAACAACGTATTCGTCACTTACACAATGCTTTAGAGCAACGTATCTTATTGCTTGATGGTGCCATGGGTACCATGATTCAGCGCCACAAACTCGATGAGGCCGCTTATCGTGGTGAGCGTTTTGCCCACTGGCACAGCGATTTAAAAGGTAATAATGATTTACTGGCGATTACCCAGGCAGGCATTATCCAGGGTATTCATGAAGATTACCTGCAGGCGGGCGCGGACATTCTTGAAACCAATACCTTTAATTCAACGCGTGTTGCAATGGCCGATTATGGCATGGAAGATCTCAGTTATGAGATTAATGTCGCTGCGACTACGCTGGCCAGACAGGCGGCAGATAAATTCAGCACACAGGATAAACCGCGATACGTCGCGGGTGTATTAGGGCCAACCAATCGCACCTGCTCGATTTCACCCGATGTAAACGATCCCAGTTTTCGAAATATTACCTTTAACGAGCTGGCACAAGCTTACGCCGAATCGACTCGCGCTTTAATTGAAGGCGGCGCGGATATCATTTTGATTGAAACCATTTTTGATACCTTAAATGCCAAGGCCGCCATTTTTGCGGTAAAACAGGTGTTTGCCCAGGACGATGTTGAACTGCCAATAATGCTATCCGGTACCATTACCGATCAGTCAGGTCGTACACTGACCGGTCAGCTCACCGAAGCATTTTATAATTCATTACGCCATGCCGAGCCAATTTCCATTGGCTTGAACTGCGCACTCGGTCCGAAAGACCTGCGCCAGTATGTGGAAGAAATGTCACGTATTTCTGACGTTTATGTTTCAGCGCATCCCAATGCCGGACTGCCGAACGAAATGGGTGGTTATGATCTGGGTGCCGACGATATGGCGCTGGCGATTGCTGAATGGGCCAGTAGCGGGTTCTTAAACATAGTCGGTGGCTGCTGTGGTACCACGCCGGATCATATTCGCGCCTTCGCAAATATCGTTGTTGACATAAAACCACGTCTTATTCCCGAAATACCTGTGGAATGTCGTCTTTCAGGCTTAGAGCCTTTTAATATTGGCAAGGACTCGCTATTTGTCAATGTAGGCGAACGTAACAATGTTACCGGTTCGGCTTTGTTCAAGCGCCTGATTAAAGACGATAAATATGAAGAAGCCTTAGGTGTTGCTGCCGAACAGGTAGAAAATGGCGCGCAAGTCATCGATATCAACATGGATGAAGGCATGCTGGAATCGAAGGAGGCAATGGTCAAATTTTTGAACCTGATTGCGGCTGAGCCGGATATTTCTCGCGTGCCGGTGATGATCGACTCCTCCAAGTGGGACATCATCGAGGCGGGATTGCAGTGTGTACAGGGCAAATCCATAGTCAATTCTATTTCGCTCAAAGAAGGCGAAGAAAACTTTATTAAATACGCCAGACTGGTTCGGCAATACGGCGCAGCTGTTATCGTCATGGCATTTGATGAAGATGGCCAGGCCGATACCTACGAACGTAAAGTAGACATCTGTACACGTTCGTACCAGGTGTTAACCGAAGCGGTCGGTTTTCCGCCAGAAGATATTATTTTCGATCCGAATATTTTTGCGGTTGCCACCGGTATTGAAGAACATAATAACTACGCGGTCGATTTTATTGAAGCGACACGCACCATCAAACAAAATTTACCGCATGCTCTGGTTTCAGGTGGTGTCTCTAACGTGTCATTTTCATTTCGCGGAAATAATCCGGTGCGTGAGGCAATTCATTCGGTATTTCTGTATCACGCAATTAAAGCCGGTATGGACATGGGTATTGTTAACGCCAGTCAGCTTGCGGTGTATGACGATTTATCCGAAGAACTGCGTGAAACGGTTGAAGACGTTATTCAAAATAGAAATGATCAGGCCACCGATCACCTGCTAGATATAGCCCCGCAATATATGGGAGATGGCAGTGTAAAAGAAAATAAACAGGATTTGACATGGCGCGAGCAGTCAGTAAATGAACGACTGGCACACGCACTGGTAAAAGGCATTACTGATTTTATTGAAGAAGATACTGAAGAAGCCAGGTTACAGGCAGAGCGTCCATTGCATGTCATTGAAGGCCCGTTAATGAACGGTATGAATACCGTGGGTGATTTATTTGGTGAAGGTAAAATGTTTTTGCCGCAGGTCGTCAAGTCCGCACGGGTGATGAAAAAGGCCGTGGCGTATTTAATGCCTTATCTTGAGGCTGAAAAAGGCGGTGGAATTCAGACCAATGGAAAAATCCTGATGGCAACAGTTAAAGGCGATGTGCATGATATCGGTAAAAATATCGTTGGTGTGGTGCTGCAGTGCAATAACTACGAAGTGATCGATCTGGGCGTGATGGTGCCAGCGGAGACGATTCTGACTGAGGCGAAAAAACACCATGTTGATATTATTGGCCTGTCCGGTTTAATTACCCCGTCGCTGGATGAAATGGTGCATATGGCATCAGAGATGGAGCGACTGGAAATGAATATACCACTAATGATTGGTGGTGCTACTACCTCGCGAATTCATACCGCGGTGAAAATAGACCCGAAGTACTCTGATGCTGTTGTTTATGTGGCGGATGCTTCACGTGCAGTAGGTGTGGCCGGTGAACTATTAAGTAATGAACGCAAAAAAGTTTATGTTCAAAACATAAAAGATGAATATCAGTTGATGCGTGAGCAGCGCATTAAGCGCACTGCCAGTAGAAAAACATTTACCCTGCAGCAGGCACGTGATAACGCATTTAAGGCTGACTGGAAAAATTATACTCCACCAAAACCAGCGTTTTTAGGTATTAAAGTGTTTGAGGATTATTCACTGGAAGAATTAACTCACTATATAGACTGGACACCTTTTTTCCATGCCTGGGAACTCGCGGGTAAGTACCCGAAAATTTTACAGGACGAGATCATCGGAGAAGAAGCGACGAGTTTGTTTAATGATGCGCAGCGCATGTTGAAACAGATTGTTGATGAAAAATGGTTGCAGGCGCGTGCGGTGATAGGCTTTTTTCCGGCAAATAGTGTGGGCGATGATATAGAGCTTTATAGCGATGATGACCGTGTAGAAGTAAAAACCGTATTGCATAATCTGCGTCAACAAATGGCCAAGCCATCAGACCGAGCTAACAGTTGTCTTTCAGATTTTGTTGCGCCCCGTGATATCGACGACGAGGCTTCGGGAATAAAAGATTATGTAGGCGCATTTGCGGTAACCACCGGTGTTGGCATAGATGAACATGTGGCTCGTTTTGAAGCTGATCATGATGATTATAGCAGTATCATGTTGAAGGCACTGGCAGACCGGCTGGCAGAAGCATTTGCGGAATGTATGCATGGTCATGTTCGTAAAGAGTTCTGGGGGTATGCAAAAGATGAAAAGCTTGGTAATGAAGAACTGATAAAAGAAAGCTATCAGGGTATACGCCCGGCGCCTGGTTACCCTGCCTGTCCCGATCACACCGAAAAAGCAGCACTGTGGTCATTACTTGAGCCCGATAAAAATGCAGGCATAAGCATTACCGAAAGTTTTGCTATGTTGCCAACAGCAGCTGTTTCCGGGTTCTATTTTTCGCACCCTGATGCCAAATATTTTGGTATCGGAAAAATTAAGAAAGACCAGGTGGATGATTATGCGAAACGTAAAGGTGATGACATCAATGTTGTCGAACGCTGGTTGGCACCGGTGCTGGATTATGATGTATGACATATTGTCGGATTATTTTATTTGTCGCTTCTACAGAGTGTGTGAATGTAACTTGTTGTAATTAAAGAATAAAAACAGCTGTCCCTTGCTTTATAAATGGTTACCAGGTGTCAAAATATATTACAAAGTCGATGAGTATTTAACTTTACGGTTAGTTTGTAGTTTAATCCGCTAATTTTTACTTATTGAAATAGTCATTATTTATCAGTTGCTTAGCAGGTTTTTACGGGGTTTTATTGATAGTGTTCTAGCTGTTTTTGTTTTTGGCATGGTTGATGCATTAATTTATTATGTATTCAATTGATTTAGTGCTTTTTCGAAAGAGTACACTGGTTTTGGCGATTGTTAGAACGTCTAATACGTCGTCATTTTCCAATTGAGTACAGCTCTCTTTTCATTTATGCCGGTGCTATGCACCGGTTTTTTTTTGCCTACAGGGATGGCAAAGATTGTTCCAGACAATCTCTTTGCATTTCCACCATCCATGGCGGTCATAGGTAAGGGGCGTGAGCAAATGTACAGGACGTACGGAGCTCCTCGGCAATAGCTCCTGCATTGCCCTAATAAGTTACATCCATGTAACGATGCAATATCTGCACTTCCACCATCCATGGTGGTCGTACTTGGGCAATGCACGGAGCAGCGAAGCGGTGTGCCGAGGAGCGGAAGCCTTGCGAAAAAATATTTTGTCCACAGATGAGCGCAGATGAACTCAGATAAAAAATTTATTCCGCGAAAAACATAAACACGTAAACGGTTTAAATACAAAAAAATTGACGTGGATGGTTGTACTTATATCGTGGGCGCATGGATCGTACGAGCTACCATCTGTGGACAATAATCTTTTCATTTTTTTATCTTATGTATACCTGTTTACTGTAAAATTCGTCCATGTCTTTAATACGTCTTAGAAATATTCAAGTTAGTTTTGGTGGTCCAGCCATTCTGGAAAGTATCAGTGTTTCCATAGAAGCGGGTGAAAGGCTTTGTTTGCTAGGTCGCAATGGCACTGGAAAATCGACCTTATTAAAAGTTATCTCAGGAGAAATTAAAGCCGATAGTGGTGATCTTGAGTTTAAACAAAGTATAAAGATTGCTGTGTTAGACCAGGAACCGCGAGGCGACTTGCAGGGTAGCATTTTTGATGTTGTGGCTATGGGTCTGGGTAAAAACGCAAAGCTGCTGCAGGATTACCACCATGCCTTGTTAAACTTTACTGAAAACCATAACGACCAGACCACCGCGGAATTAGAGCGCGCACAGAATCAGGTGGATATTCATAATGCCTGGCAACTCAACCAGCAAGTAGAAGAAGTATTAAGTCGTATGCAGCTTGATGGTGATGCTGATTATGGTTCACTTTCCGGTGGTATGAAACGACGGGTGTTACTGGCAAAAGCCCTGGTAATAAAGCCGGATATTTTATTGCTGGATGAGCCGACTAACCATCTTGATCTAAAAGCAATTCTTTGGCTGGAAGAGCAGTTGCTGAATTATAAAGGAGCATTAATGTTTATCACACATGATCGCTCCTTTATGCGTAAATTATCGACCCGAATTATTGAACTCGATCGCGGCTGTCTGACCAGTTACCCTGGAAATTACGATACCTACCTGCGACGCAAAGCAGAAGCGTTGCATGCGGAGGAAGTAGAAAATGCACACTTTGATAAAAAACTGGCGCAGGAGGAAGTGTGGATAAGACAGGGAATAAAGGCCCGTCGTACACGTAACGAGGGCAGGGTGCGTGCATTGGAAAAAATGCGCAGTGAACGGAATCAGCGACGCCAGCAGCTGGGTAAAGTTGCAATGCAGGCAGCATCAGCTGAGCGTTCGGGAAAACTGGTGGCAGAAGCTGAAAATGTCAGTTTTGATTATGATGGTAAACCGTTAATAACAGGACTTACCACCACTATCTTACGTGGTGACAAAATAGGCATCATTGGGCCCAATGGTGCGGGTAAGACAACCTTGCTGCGATTATTACTGGGAGACCTGAAGCCCACCTCGGGTGTTATTAAAAATGGAACAAAACTTGAAGTCGCCTATTTTGACCAGTTCCGTGCACAACTGGATGGTACGGCAAGTGTTATTGATAACCTGTCTCAGGGCAGAGAGTTTGTAGAAGTCAATGGCAATAGAAAGCATGTGATTGGTTATTTGCAGGATTTCCTTTTTGCTCCAGAGCGTGCACGTTCGCCAGTAAGCATGCTGTCAGGCGGTGAGCGAAATCGATTGTTATTAGCGAAGTTGTTCTCAAAACCCTCTAATATTCTGGTGTTAGATGAACCGACCAATGACCTGGATATCGAAACATTAGAGTTGCTTGAAGAGCTGGTCATGGAATACAAAGGCACCGTACTGGTGGTGAGCCATGATAGAGAGTTTGTTAATAATGTTGTAACCAGCACCCTGGTGTTTGAGGGCAATGCACAGGTGAATGAGTATGTCGGTGGTTATGATGACTGGCTTAACTATTCGACAGAAAAAGCTAAATCCGAGAGCCGCGAAGCGAAACAGGCTGTTACAGAGAAAAAATTAACAAGTCAGAATGTGAAGCAGGCTGTAGCTAAAAAACTCAGTTATAAAGATCAACGAGAACTGGATGCGTTGCCCGCACAGATAGAATCTTTCGAGGGAAAGGTTGAGGCGCTGCAAAAGCTGATGGCTGATAATGAATTTTACAGGCAGGAAAAAGATGAAATTCTAAAAATACAGCAGCAATTGATTGAGGCTAAAGCCAGCTTGTCACATTGTTATACACGTTGGGAAGAACTGGAATAGAGTCGTGAATAGTACACTGGAATCGTTGCCTACGATTCCCGGCATACGACCTGTATGGATGTAGGAAGTGCGGAAAATGCATATGTACAGGATGTACGGACAGATATTTGCTCCTGCAATATCTGCACTTCCGCCATCCGTGGTGGTCGTATTAGGGCAATGCATGGAGAAATTGCCGAGGCACAATTTTCCACCACTCTATCCATGGAGATAAATTGTGAGATTTAGTAGCAGGACTCTATTTTATAAGACGGTATGTCGTAAAAATTATGATTTATAAAATATTAATCCCCTTTATTGTTTTCCTGGGTTTAACTTTACAATCGTCCGCTTTGATGGCAGAGCAGAACAAATACCGGGGTAAGGTTTTAAAAATAAACGGTGAAGTTGAAGTCGTTAATGCTAACGGTGAAAAACGTCTTATTAAAAAAGTTGATGAACCATTAAGCGAAATGGATACTATTGTAACGAAAAAAGGTGCACATATTGTTGTGCAGTTTAATGATGGAGCATTATCGGTGCTGGATGAAAAAAGTCGATTACGTGTTGAAAAAACCAGCTGGTTTTCTTATTTAGGCGGCAAGGTTTACTTTTCCTTTAAAAAAATATTTGGTGAGCCGCGCCGTGTTAAAACGCGTGCTGCAACCATTGGGATTCGTGGTACAACTTTTATTATTAGCGAAAACGAAAAACAAAATGGTGAAACTGTGGCATTAAAAGAAGGTTTGTTACAGATTGTATCAACCGGTCCGGCGTTCGAAGTTCACAAGGAAAAAATCATTGACGAATTTACACAATTTAAACAGCAGCGCCAGCAGGAAAAACAGGCAATGCAAAGTGAGTTTGAACGGTATAAACAACAAACCAGGCAGGAATTAGTTGAGTACCGCCGCCAATTCACCTTACAGCCAAATCGTGTGGTTAATTTATCGGGTTATCGGGTTGATGAAGCAGCAATGAGCGAAGCGAATAAAGCTGATTTTGAATTGTTCGAGTCACAGGCGGAAGAGTTGATAAAAACGTTTAGATCAAAGTCAAAAGGTTAAAAAAGTACTTGTCCACAGATGGACGCAAAAGAGCGCAAATATTTAAAATAAACTATTTAGAGTCTCCTCAAAAAGTCATGGACTACAATCACCAGTGGCGCAGTTGATCGGCTGATAGTAAACCCGATCAAACCATTTACAGCCT
>RCNF010001470.1_pt1 | contig 15104 bp, 10 predicted proteins | sample 2041311 | NCBI WGS metagenome assembly RCNF01 (sample SAMN09708228, study PRJNA481090) | Marine sediment metagenome, whole genome shotgun sequencing project. | biome: marine sediment; feature: ocean; material: sediment; isolation source: Sewage treatment plant 2 marine sediment (STP2) ... | reverse complement strand
TTCTCCGTGTTGAACCCCGCCGCCATGTTTCCGACAGGCATACTCTTTGGGTGGCAAAATGGTGCCGTCATTGCAGAACCAGCGCAGGTGCTTGAAAGGCCCCCGCGAAGATTTTTTCATCTTCTGCACCCAGCTGCGCAAAGTCGCACCATCAGGCATTTCCGTTTGGGCACCGTTAGCCGGCGTCATAAAAAAGGCGGCTACAAAAAAACTGATGGCCAATACTCGCTTCATAGATTTAAATCCTTTTTTAATACATATTCGGAACTCAAGGTCACACCTTTTCCAAACATTCCTATCATCATTCCCATCCTCTGATAGATCCAACACGTATATTGAAGGTTTCCAAGATTAACTAATGTAATATAAGTTATTTGTACAATATAAGGCAAGAATAAATGTACTGCACATATTTCACGTCAATTTTTTTGATAAAATTTTAGATCGAAAGAAATGCCCCAAGAAGATTAAGCTTATGCCGCTATAGAACTAATATTCTCAAAATTGCTATAATTTAGCCGACTTAGAGATTAAATCAAAACTGAGGACTCCCTCCTAAAGCCTTGGGCAGCTTCATTGACATTTCAGCACTTATTCCCCGTTTTCCACGGCATATTTCATTGTAACATCTAAAGATTATTCGCTCATTTCGTAAGTATCTTTCGATACATAAACACAATCGTTCCATACCCTGGAAAAACGCTTTTCATCAACGACCGGCTTTTTGATCATTTTCGTGCAATATTCCATCTGCTGATCCGTGCTGCTCGTTTTGGAATAGAGCTGGAGTGCAAATTTTGAAAAATCTCTAACCATGAAGTCAAAGATCTGATCCATGAGATCATCCTCAACATTGTCGATCTTTGCCTTTTCAATTAGTAGCTGTCCGTAAGCAACCAGAGTAAAAATTTCCCCCACTGTCAGCAAAAAATCGATATCCTTTGCCTGCTTTTTATCGGGCGTCGCCTTTATGAGAAATTCCTTGAGAACTTCTATCTGCGATTTGAATATGTTTACATTGGGAAGTTCAATGCTGTTATAGGCGAGATTATAATCGTGGAAACGAATGCCCCCCAGCCCCTTAGTAGGACCCTGGTTAAAAAGAAATTCGTCATTGTTCAGGTCATCCCTTTTCGGTATATCCGGAAATTCATCAGGATTGAAAAAGTAATTTGCCATGAATTTGATGATGAGCGCCATATTTACATGAACGGTCCCCTCCAGTTTGGGGAGAGCCCGGATATCTCTTGCCGCTGATTCAAAATACATATCCTTTTCAAAGCCTTTGGCGGCGATGACATCCCAGATAAGATTGATGACTTCCTCACCCTGGGTGGTGACCTTCATCTTTACCATGGGATTGTAAAGCAGGTATCGTCTGTCATCTTTTGATGCACTCCTCATATAATCCGAAGCCCTTAAAGCAAAGAGCTTCATTGCTGCCAGGCGGGTATATGCATCCACGAACAATCCTCTAATGTGGGGGAAATCTGTAACATGTCTATTATAAAGCCTGCGATGGGCCGCATGGGTGATGGCTTCGTAGAATGCATGAGTGCAGATACCGATTGATGCCCATCCGAGGTTATACTTGCAGATATTGATGGTGTTAAGAGCCGAATCCCATGCCTCCCGTCCCACTGTAAGGATATCTTCCTTTGTGATGGGATAGGAATTAAGTGCAAATTCAGCCACATAATTCTGGGAATTGGTTACATTTTTTACGAGATCAAATTTTTCATGCTGTGAATCGACCACAAAAAAGACATACTCATCGGTATCAGAATTTTTCCCGAATACGGAGACCAGGGCAGCCTTATTGGCATTTCCGATATAGTATTTTCCGCCGTCCGCCATGTATTTTTCTTCATCCAGCGGGGTCAGCATCATATCCGTTGAATAGATATCAGCGCCATGTTCTTTTTCAGAAAGACCGAAGGCGAATATGCCGCCATCTTTCAACAGTTGCGCTGTTTTCTGCTTTACCGCCTCATTTTCCCCCATCCAGATGGGACCCAATCCCAGCATAGAGACCTGCCAGGTGTACCAGTAGCACAACCCATAAAACCCGAGGATCTCATTAAAAGCGCAATTACGGAATGTATCCCACCGGGAATCTTCATCTCCGTATCCGGCCGGTGTCATGAGGGTTGCAAAAATCTTTTCTTTTTTTACAAACTCTATAAAATCTGCATACCATAACCGCTCATGGTCGTCTTCTTTGAGCTTTTTTTTCCCCTTGTTTTCAAAAAACGCGATGGTTTTCAGCATAATCTCTCTTGATCTTTCATCGAGGTGTTCATATTTTTGTTTTTTAGGATTTAATAAAATCATAATTTTCTCCCTTCACTATTTATCAAATGAGCCAATTTAAAAAAGTTACCAAGATTAACTAAATGTAATATAAGCTGTTTGTACAATATAAATCAAGAAGAGATACTCTACACACTTTTCACGTCATTTTCTTTAATAAAACTTTAAACTGAATAGATGCCCCCCTTATTGCCTTTGCCAAGGTTAAATGAGCTTACTGATGTTTATGGTCAGCATTTAACCGATTTTTGTCAAACAATGAAGGGTTTGGCAATCTTTGTTATTCTTTCCTTTATACTCTTTTGGAAACTACTCAGGTTCAAGGGTTCACGGTTCAGAGGTTCCGTTTTGGGAGGATGAGCCTACGTGCAGAAAATCGTTACCGGCTTGACATGTAGTCTACAATTTTCTATATTTCTTTTACCAAAAAGGAATTCTCATCATTTCCAGCGCTTACTGAATCTTTAATGTAACTGTACTCCTCGTCACGAGATATAATGCAATTAGCCCACTGTTGAAGCTGCTTCCTCTTTGGTAAAGGCCTCATAGTATTACGGCTTGAACTATTAGCAAGAGGGTCAAACCAATGAGTATCAGGCTGGATAAAATACTTTGTGCAACCGATTTTTCACAGTTTTCGACTGTTGCGTTGCACTGCGGGGTTAACCTTGCCCATCAATTCAATTCCCATCTTTTAGTATCCCACACAGTTTGCTTTCCACGTAATCAAATATACGGCACGGCTGCATCTACACGGGGCGGAGAACAGGGAGAGCAGGGAGAATATGCTCTTAAAAAAATCAATCAGTTTATGAGAAACCAGAGACTAAATTGGGAGCCCCTAATAACGTATGGTGAGCCTGTAGATGAAACCACACGTCTGACCGATGAAAAGGATGTAGATTTAGTTATTGCCGCCAGTCATGGATTTTCAGGATTGAAACGTATTCTGCTCGGCACTGTGGTTGAGCGGATGGCTCGCAGGCTTTCCAGGCCGCTTCTCGTGACACGCGTGGCTAAAAAAATATTTCCCGAAGATAATCTTTTACAAACGCCGCTGGAAATTAAAAGGATTTTAACGGCTTGCGATTTTTCACCTGGTTCACAAGGGGTTCTTGGTTACGCCCTGAGTTTTGCTCATAAATTTAATGCCCGACTTTATCTTATGCACGCCATTGAAGCTCCACTGGATGAAGACCTTGTGAATCCAACTGATGCGCCCTATGGAGAGGTGCAGCAATTTTTAGAGGATAAATTACGTAAGAAACTCGCAAAACTCGTACCTGAAGAAGAAGCTAAAAACTGTGACCTGAAAACCGTCCTGTTTCACGGGCTTCCCGGTGAAGGACTTTGTTCATATGCAACCGAAAACAATATCGATTTGATTGTTACAGGTGTTCGCCATCGTGACGCTTTTGAAAAAATGCTTATCGGTTCTACTACCGAGGCAGTGCTTCGCCATGCACCATGCTCCGTGTTGACAGTACCCCCGGTGGTTTTAAATGGCCGTGTGGAAGATAAAAAAATAAAGACTGGAATTGTGCGGGATGAGAGATACTTAAATCATTTAACGGGAGAGGGTCATCCTGAAAATCGCAAAAGATTGGAAGCGATCTATACCATGCTTGATGAGCCGGATATGGTTGGACGTTTTGCGTCCATTGATCCAAGGCCTGCTGAAAGAGAAGAACTTCTTTTGCTTCATTCCCCGGAATACATAAACAAAATCGCTGCAACTGCCGACAAAGACGGTTTTTCTTTAACCCCTGACACACACACGTCACCAGGGTCTTACGAAGCAGCACTTCTTGCTGCTGGAGGACTCTTTGAAGCCATTTCCAGGGTGGTTTCAGGCGAACTTGCGAATGCCTTTGCCCTGGTGCGGCCTCCCGGGCACCATGCCGAAAAGAGCCGCGGGATGGGATATTGCCTTTTTAACAATGTGGCACTGGGCGCCATATTTGCCCGTGAATTTCTGGGACTTAAGCGAATTCTCATCGTCGATTTTGACGTTCACCACGGAAATGGTACCCAGCATTTTTTCGAGCAAGACTCTTCGGTTCTATTTTTTTGCACCCATCAGTATCCTCATTTTCCAGGCACCGGTTGTTTTACCGAAACAGGGCTTGGAAGGGGAGAAGGCTATACGGTAAACATTCCCCTTGGTAAGGGTTATGGCGATGGTGAATTCATCGCTATATTCGAAAAGCTGCTCAGACCCATTGCCCTGGAATTTGAGCCGGATCTTATCCTCGTTTCCGCCGGTTTTGATATCCACAAAAGCGATCCTATGGGCAAAATGAAAATCACCACAAAAGGTTTTGCCGGGTTGACCCGATCTATTATGGAAACAGCGGATATATGCTGCGGCGGTAAGCTGGTTTTTTCCCTTGAGGGAGGATATAACTTAAAGACTATCGGGAAATGTGTGAAGGTTATTTTAAATGAGCTGGCCGGGCATACGATTTGCAGCATACCGGAACTGACAGCCAGAGCTAGCCGGAAAAAATTCGACCACGCTTTCAAACGTTGCAGGCATGTTCATAAACAGTTCTGGAAAAACCTGTAGGGGGATCTCATGAATAAAATTAAGATCATGGAGTCATCTGTAGCAAAATGGAACCGGATTATTGAAGGTAAAAGTTCGGATGGAGGTGTACTCGATTGTCCTCCGTGCAGGATTTTTTACATGCTGCTGTGTATCGGATGTCCCATTGCAAAACATACCGGGAAAAAGTTTTGTAAGGGGTCTCCATATATTCCCTGGTACTGGCACCAGAATAATGTTCATGGCAAGATAAGAAAAAAGGTTTACTGCCCTGAATGCCTCCGCCTGGCAACTGATATGCGTGATTTTATGATAGAGATAGTTGAAAGCATGAAAGAAAAGGAAAAGGCAATAAGTTCAAGGAAAAACAAAAGTGCTGTTGAGGAGTAAACTGTTGAGGCTGGTTCAACCGAAAATAAGAATTGAGAGATTAAGCAGTGACGGATAGTCTATTGTGCGCAATCGCTGCAACTATAGTTGCCGTTGAAATCGGATTGTTGTTTTTGGCCGGGTTTACACTCTTTAGAAGCTGGGGGCATACTTTTGCAGAGGCGGCTGCATATGCTTTAATCACCACGCTTATGCTCCTGTCATGCCTGCTTCAAGCTGCCTTTTTGATTGGGTACCCGCCCATTTCAATAGGAGCCGAAGCTGCATTTACCACACTTGCAGCAATTATGGCCTATCGACTGCGCCGGTATCTCAGCCAGGCCTGGCTTGTCATACGAAACTTTGTTTCAGGCCATCCGGTTGCAGGCACCGTTCTTTTAACCTGCTTTGGCTATCTTGCCACGCAGGCATTTCTTATTCCGCCTGATAGTATTCACTGGGAAAACCTGGGGCAGGTTCTATGGTTTCAACAACATGGCAGTCTTTTTAGCACCGGCGATCAGGCGTTTTTCCCGGTTAATACCATTATTCTTCCACATCTTTTATTACGTTTTCACACTGACATGGGTATAGGTCTTTTCGGCTTAATGGCTTATCTATCCATCGGCTTTTCCACCTATGCCCTTGCCCGCCGTTACTCATGGCCTCCAACGGCATTTACCGTCACCATGGTTGTAATGAGTTTTCCTAGATTTGTATATATGGCTACCTCTCCGGGGTACGAAATTATTCCCGCAGCTGTTGCTGTTTTCTGTCTTCTGGCCATTTACCGTGTTGTGGAACGACCGAATATAAGGGATCTACTTTTTTTATTCCTGGGCATCCTGTTTTGTATTTCGGGCAAATGGATGTGCCTTGCTTTCCCCGCAGTTATTTTGCCGCTCTCGTTTATTCTGCTTTTCCGGCGCCATGGTGCTTTGGCATGGTGGAAACTCATCAAAGATCATCGATGGCCTGCACTTTTAGCCCTGCTTCCGGCCGTGATATTTTCCCAAACCTGGCTTTTTATATATAATTCGGTTTACCGTGGAAGCTGGTTAGGTCCGGAAGACACAGCGGGATTTGCTTATAACACCGATGGCCTTTATGGTGCTCTTGCAAACATGATTCGCTATTTAATGGAAAGTGCTCATTTTACAATGCCGGTAGATATTATCTGTCAATGGATGGTCCATTTCAGTATTGCAGGTATGTTTCAAAAGGTTTACGATTTTTTAATCGCACCTCTTTTAGGGAATCTTGGAGCTGCAGTTCCTTTTAAAATAGCCTGGATACCTGGTGAAACTCTGTCATGGTTCGGTCCTTTCGGTTTTTTTCTGGCCATGCCCGCTGTTATTTATGCGCTGGTGCGCGGACCGAGGCGACTTAAGGCCACTGCAATTGCACTTGCCGGCTATCTTATCCTGCTGGTGCTGATCCCTGCCTGGACCTCTGAAAATGTTCGCTTTTTCAGCATATTATATGCATGCGGAGGTTTTTTTATTGCATTTTTCCTTCCTCCATGGCGATTTACAAAAAGAGGCAAGAAAGGACTGCAGATTGCAAGCGCCCTGCTCCTTGTTTATGCCTGCTCCAGCAATATGATGAAGCCTGTAATCGGCATTCAACCGGCACTGGATGGCATAAAAAATTTAGTTGTCGGCAATTACTCGGATTCCGGAAAATTTTTCCATGATGCTGCAAAAAAAAGCGTATGGATGAACACTGACTGGGGGCGTGACCGGTTTTCACTGTCAAAACAACTTTTTGGGGATGACCGGGTGGCTGAATGTGACGGCCTCATTGATACTGGATCGAAAGTCGGAGTCTGCTTTAAAGATCCTTCTTTAATATATCCTTTTATGCTGGCCTGTAAAGATGTTGACTTTGTACTGTTGCCTTCCAAAAAAGCAGGAGCTGAAAAAAAAATTGAGCTTTACAAGCCGGATTATTTTCTTTGCATTGATACTGCCTTGCCATTTTTCCCTGCCGGATCTCGTCAATTAAAGATCTGGCAATCAGGCAAAACGGATTCAACAATAAAAGGCGCCTTGATTCAGTTAAACAGGGATTATCACAGGAATAATTAATATGATTTTTATCAATGTGACGGATTTCACACCTATTATGTGATATATTTCATTGCGCTTGCCATTGCCTCGATATATACTATCCCCAAATTAGACGGTCTCGTTAAAAGCCCAACTTCTGCGTTGTGCTGCATTTCGTAATCATTCAACGTACTATAAGTACGCCTCATGATTACAAAACTTGCACGCCTTGAATTTGAACTTTTTACGAAACCGTCTAAATCGGACTTTTTGCATGAAAGTCCATAGTTCTTTATAACTCTATGAAATTTAAACAAATATTATTATTAACCAAATTGGATTGACACAAAAGTCTTATTTAAATATAATTTTCCGGACAGGGTGACTGGAAAAAATTAAAAATCCCGATTAATAGCGAAATTAAAAGCGACCTTTGAAAAATGGTGTATAAGGAGGAAAAATGAAGCGTCATCAAGCTACAACAACAATTTTATTTTTAACAATAACCCTCTTAATGGCAGGCTGTGCCTCAGGACCGGTTGTTGAACGCAAAGCTGTGGATACAACCATTGACCTTAGCGGGCGCTGGAATGATGCCGATTCGAGAATGGTATCTGAAGAAATGATACAGGATTGTCTCAACCGGTCATGGCTGGAAAGATACAAAATAAAACATGGAGGAGAGATCCCCACGGTTATAGTTGGCCGTGTTAAAAACAGAAGCCATGAACATATCAATGTTCAAACATTTGTTAAAAATCTGGAAAGGGCTTTAATCAATTCGGGGCAGGTTCAATTCGTGGCATCAAAGGGAGAAAGGGAAGGAATACGCGAAGAACGCAAGGATATGGCCAAACATGCTTCGGATGAAACCATGAAAGGCCCGGGCCAGGAGACGGGTGCAGATTTCATGCTGATAGGAGTTATTAATACAATTCGGGACGATATTGGCAAAAAGGCTGTAATGTATTATCAGACCAATCTTGAACTGATAAATCTTGCATCCAACATTAAGGTATGGATCGGAGAAAAGAAAATTAAAAAACTGATTAAAAAGAAAAATGTGAAATGGTAGGATGCTAAAATGATTTTATCGGTACAAACAACTAAAAGAAAAATTTTGCGTCTTTTGCTGCTGTTGCTCTCCGGTGCTATGGTTTTTTCATGCGCTGCTAAAGTCAAGCATTATCCTGTCATCAACCAGCATCTTTCCAATCAAAATTATGAGCAGGCACTAAAAGTTATTAAAGACAATAAAGATGCTTATCCTAAGCGAAATGCAGCTCTTTACTATATGGAAGAAGGAATCCTTGCCCATTTTGCTTTACGCTATAAGGAAAGTAATAAAAGTCTTTCCAGGGCGGAACAGATTATGGATGATCTGTATACCCGATCAATTTCAAAACAGACAGCTTCTTTTTTAATCAATGATAACACGATACCGTACAGGGGAGAAGACTTTGAGAGTGCGATGGTCAATCTTTTCATGGCCTTAAACTATGCTGGACTGGGTCTTAGGGATGAAGCTCTTGTGGAGGCCAGAAAAGTAGATAACAAGTTAAACATTATAAACAGCCGTTACTCAAAAGATAAAAAAAACGTTTATAAAGAAGACGCTTTTATTCGATTTCTTATGGGGGTCCTGTACGAGGCCGACGGAGAGGACAATGACGCATTTATATCTTACAGAAAAGCGGAAGAAATATACCGGACAGACTACCGGCAAAATTATGGCGTTTCCCCGCCGGTTTTATTAATTGAAAACCTTCTTTCTTCCGCTAAAGCAATGGATTTTATAGAAGAGCTAACGGAAATACAGAGGCAATATTCGGGTGTAACTTTCATAGCACCGGCCAAAAAAAAAGCAATGGCCGAAATCTATCTTATTCACTATAACGGTTTAGGACCTGAAAAAGTTGAAAACCGCTGGATAGTCCCGCTGCCGGACGGATATATTGTAAAAATAGCTCACCCAAAATTTAAGAAAAGATACTATCAGATTGTCCGTAGTGTTACTACACTGAAAAACTTAACATCCGGGGTATCTTACCAGTTTTCGACCTTCTTAATGGAAAATATAGGTTCCATCGCTGTTAAGAACCTTGAAAATCGAATCGGTAGAATCAAAGCTAAAGCCATTGCCAGAGCAACAACCAAATACCTTGTAACAAAGGTAGCCTCAAAAAAAGTTAAAGAAAAGGAAGGAAAACTGGCGGGTTTGCTGGTACAGGTTGCAGGAAACATTACCAGCGCCGCAACAGAACAGGCGGATATTCGTCACTGGAGGTTATTGCCCGCTGAAATCAGAGTAGGCAAAATAGCGGTTCAGCCCGGAGAGTATGAGGGAAGAATAAGTTTCGTCAATGCGTCCGGAGCCACAATTACCTCAAGAGAAATTGAGCGCTTTACCGTTGAAAGGGGAGAAAAAAGGTTTTTTACATACAGAACGCTGAATTAATCTATAAGCTTTTAAGTTAAAACAAAGAGGATTGATATGAATCAGTTTTGGATACAATTTAAAATAGCAATTATATTGCTTGCAATTCCGGTTCTGATATTAACAGGCTGCGTCGCTGATAAACAGCAGACAAGGATTTCAACGGAAGAAATACAAGGAAGAGCCAACCGGTCATTTGATGATTTATCAGCTCATGAGACAGGGCAAAGAAGACCGTCTTCTTTTAAAGAAAATAAAGAAGAAAGTCCTTCACAGAAACATGAAGTAAAACCAAAGCCGCCTGTTCGGACTAAGAAAGGGAAGCGGCCTGACTGGGTGGACGGAGAAAGCAGTGAATACCCTGCTTCTTTTTATATGACAGGTGTAGGTTATGCCCCGGACCGCCAAACAGCAGAAAATAAAGCCAGGGCGGAAATATCTAAAATCTTCTACAGTGAGATAGATGCGAGTAACCGTGCATACGAAGAATATTTGCAGACCACATATAAAGGGAAATCAAAGACAAGAGAAAGTATCAATATTGAAGATATCACCAAAATCTCCACTCAAAAAGTTTTGTCCGGAGTATCCATCGCCCAGGTGTACCAGCAAAGCAGACCTGAAAAACTTTTCTATGCCCTTGCCATACTGGACAGGGAGCAAACCAAAAGAATCCTCAGACAAAAAATTGCCCAGCTCGACCAGGATATACAAAAGCTTCTTGCAGATAGCCAAATAGAAAAAGATAAACTTATCCAAATAAAATATCTTAACACCTGTATCGAAAAACATATTATCAGACAGGCATATAATACTGAACTTCGTATTGTGACCCGATCCGGAGAGGGCATACCGCCTTCTATCAGCTTCACAGAAATCAAAAAACAACTGACAGACATTTTACTCAGGGACTTTCTGATTGCACTTTCTGTTAAAGGTACCAGATCTTCGGATATCAGAGAAGCTTTGGTTGAAGCCTTAAACAAAAAAGGATTTTCCGTATCGGATGATTTTGCCAATGCAAGTGTTGTGGTCAGGGGTAATGTAAATATCAGACCCTTTGAACAAGGATCTTCAGAATGGAAATTTGTCCGGTGGAAAGCATATTTCGACCTGGTTGATCAGCAGGGCGGAGCTGTATTCGGTAGCATTAAGAAAACAGGAAAAGAAGGGCACTTAAATGTTTCCCAGGCAGAAGAACGAGCAGTTAGAAAAATAAGAAAAATTCTTGCAACAGACATTGCTGATGATATAACTAAATATATTTATTCTCAAGGAAAGTAATGAATGACCTAATTTGAGACCTCGTTAAATTGTTTAGAGGTTGAGTGGTCAAGTCGTTGTTTTCACATAAATATTAGCAAATCGTTAATTAATTGGACACACAGAAAACAAGAATTGGCAGCGTGTTGATAATATTGTATTTTTATACTACTCAACCAATCAACAACTCAACTACTTAACGATATCTGAAGTGATTGATATAATTAATATTTTAGCCTAAAATCTGATGAATTTCGCTTTACAGATTCATCAGCAGATCAAAACGAAAGGAGGTGAAAGGCGATGAACAAATTTAAATCGAGTTATCTGTTATTGCCAGCTGTTATGGCTGCTTTGTTTTTGATTGTCAACGCCCAGGCTTTTGCCTTTACACCCAAGGAGATTTACAAAAAGACAGGTCCCGGGGTTGTACTTATCTTAGCATCAGAAGGTTCCAGGATGGGCAGTGTTGGTACAGGGTCAATCATCAGGGAAGATGGCCTTATTATAACCAACGCTCATGTTTTTATCAAGCAGGGTTCGTCAAAACTGAAACCTGATATCGCAATCTTTTTGAAACCTGACAGGGTAACCGGAAACCATAAAAAAGATCTCTCTCAAAAATACAAAGGCAGGATGGTGTCATATAATATACCATTGGATCTTGCTCTTGTTAAAATAGTGGATATTAACAGACCGCTTAACAGGGTTGATTTTGCCGAAGCTGAGAATGTTTTTATCGGCGATAAAGTTTATGCAATCGGACACCCCGAACAAGGCGGTTTGTGGAGTTTAACGACAGGGGTTATCAGTGCTTTCCGCGTAAATTATGGCGGAGTCCCTGGTAAAGATCTTTTCCAGACGGATGCAAGTATCAATCGCGGCAATTCAGGAGGTCCTCTGTTAGATGAAGAGGGAGTTATGGTTGGAATTAATTCCATGATTGCAAGAAAGGCTGCTGACGGCTTAATGATTACAGATGTAAATTTTTCCATCAGGTCCAATGTTGCTATTAAGTGGTTAAACAGTTTAGGTTACCACTTTACCGCAAAAAAACAAACTGTTGCAGTTGCTTCGGAACCTGTTAAAGAAAAGGCTGTTCAGCCAAAAGAGACTACTCCGGCTCCCAAGGCCGAACCTGTTAAAGAAAAACCCCGCAAGGAAACAATGGCGAAACCGGAACCTGTTAAAGAAAAATCGGTCCAACCTAAACCTAAATCAGTTCAACCTGTAAAACCTAAAGAAATACCGGTTCAACCTGAACCAAAGGCAGTTCAACCTGCAAAGCCCAAGGAAAAACCAGTAAAACCTGGCATCGATAAAATACTTACCGGGATAAAACCGTATAAATTGACCGGGCTGCTAAGAGACATGCAGGAAATGGAAGATATGATGGATGATATGAAAGGAAAAGTCAGAAAATTCAAAAAAGGAAAAAACTAAGGAGGAAATCATGAAAACAAAAAAACTATTTGTACTTTTTATCACTTTGTCAATGGGAATCCTGCTGGTTGCAGGCTGCGCAACAAGTTCTAAACCAAGCGCCGATCCGGCTTCAATGGGCCCGGCCTGGGTTATGAAGGGAGGCGGTGCTTTTGATGTGGAAAAAGGGAAAGTTTTCTACGGCGTAGGTATTTCTTCCGGCATCAAAAACAAAGCTCTTTTAAGGCAAACTGCCGATAACAGAGCCCGTGCTGAAATTGCAAAGACCATGGAAACTTACGTGGCAACCCTTTCAAAAGACTACATGGCTTCTACAACTGCAGGCGATATGTCAAAATCTTCGGAAGAGCAGCATGTGGAAACAGCTTTGAAAACCTTCTCAAAGACAACTCTCCATGGTGCGACAATCGTTGATCGATGGATGGATCCCGCAGACGGGTCTATGTATTCACTTTGTGAATTAGATCTTTTCTCTTTCAAGGAAGCCCTCGATAACTACAAGGAGCTAGACAAACAGGTTCAAGACTATGTAAGGGAAAATGCCGAAAAACTGCACGGTGAAATGGAAGAGTTAGAAAATTAATAGTAATTTGTTACTTCCAGGCCACCACTCGAGATCTTTCGATTTGGTGGCCTGGAAGCATTAACGGGTGCCCACCTCATTTCTTACCTGAAACAAACCTGCGATATAAAAAGCAACAACTACAGCTCCGATATTAACTTAACGTCATATTAATGGTAAGTGACTGTTGTTTTAAATAGCTTTACTTAACCGTTTTTTCCTGCTATTTTTTTATATTATCGTCAAATTTACAGGAGTTCTCCGTTATTTTGAATAAAATCGGAATCGTAGTAAAAGCAGATAAAAAAGCCGCAAAAAAAGCTGATGCGCTAGAAAAATGGCTGCGTGCTAAAGGGGTTGAAATTATAAGGCAAGAAAGCCTGCTGCCCGGCCGTCAACATTTCGGAAAATCAGTATCTTTTGCTCCTCCCGATTTGTTTTGCATTTTTGTTCTTGGCGGAGACGGAACATTTTTAAGCGCGGTTCGATGGATTGGTGAGCAGGATATTCCGATCCTTGGAGTTAAATTTGGTGAAGTCGGTTTTTTGGCGGAAACAGTTGAAGAAAACCTTTTTTCTGTGGCCGAATCGATTTTAAATAATGACTTTACCACACAACCCAGAATGCGGCTTCTGGTGAGCGTTGTCAGGTCAGGGCAAAAAATTGCCGAAGAAACGGTACTTAACGATGTTGTCGTAAACAAAGGGGCGCTGGCCAGGCTTGCACATATAAAAACATATATCGATGATCACTATCTGACTACTTACCGGGCGGATGGACTTATTGTATCAACTCCAACCGGCTCAACCGCATATTCGCTGGCTGCCGGCGGGCCTGTTATTCATCCTTTAGTCCCCGGAATTGTAATGACTCCGATTTGTCCCTTTACGCTTACGAACCGACCTTTGATCATCCCCGATTCAGCAACAGTAACAATCAGCCTGGAAGAAAAATCTTCGGATATTATGCTGACTTTCGACGGCCAGGAAGGTCTCAAGATCAGCGAACAGGATACGGTTATTATCAAAAAAAGCCCGCGTCCCATCAGCATGATAACAATACCGGATCAGCATTATTTTGATGTTTTAAAAGCAAAGTTGCGATGGAGCGGAGGGCGTGTTTAAAGAAGGATAATGAGGGTTCAAGGATTCGAGGGGTCAGGGGTTCGAGTGAAATACTATCAAAGAATTATAAACGATCATTCATTTGTCCAGTTTTACCGGGGGAAAGGAGATAAAAAATGCCGGATGTAGATCAAATGAAAGAGGGAAAGAAGTATTATACAGATGTCCCTCAAAAGACTGAAGGATTTTTTCTCAAGGGATCAAATTCTCTTGACTGGGGAATGAAGAACAGGCTCGCCCGTATCTTCAATTCTGAAACAGGCCGTACAGTAATGCTGGCTGTTGACCACGGCTATTTCCAGGGACCCACAACCGGTTTAGAGCGTATTGATATCAATATTCTTCCTCTTGTTCCTTATGCAGACACACTTATGCTTACAAGGGGCATACTTAGAAGTATTGTTCCGCCATCAACTACAAAGCCTATTGTTCTTCGTGTTTCAGGTGGTACAAGCATACTCAGCGAACTTTCCAATGAAGAAATCGCTGTGGATATTGAGGAGTCCATACGTCTCAATGTGTGCGCCATGGCTGTGCAGGTATTCATTGGTGGGGAATATGAAAGGCAGTCTATAATAAATATGACAAAAATGGTAGACATTGGAAACCGCTATGGCATCCCAACCCTTGCAGTAACGGCGGTGGGCACTGATATGGCGCGTGATGCCAGGTATTTCAGACTTGCCACAAGGATCTGCGCTGAACTGGGAGCGCATTACATTAAATCATATTATATTGAAGACGGTTTTGAGACCGTCACTGCCTCATGTCCTGTTCCCATTGTCATGGCCGGAGGCAAAAAGCTCCCTGAACTTGATGCCTTAACGATGGCCTATAATGCCATACAGCAAGGCGCAAGTGGAGTCGATATGGGGCGAAATATTTTCCAGTCTGACTCTCCTGTTTCCATGCTCCAGGCAGTGAGGGCTGTGGTGCACAATAATGAAACACCACAAAAGGCTTTAGACCTTTACAATACTCTAAAAAACCAGGA
>RCNF010000952.1_pt1 | contig 15107 bp, 13 predicted proteins | sample 2041311 | NCBI WGS metagenome assembly RCNF01 (sample SAMN09708228, study PRJNA481090) | Marine sediment metagenome, whole genome shotgun sequencing project. | biome: marine sediment; feature: ocean; material: sediment; isolation source: Sewage treatment plant 2 marine sediment (STP2) ... | reverse complement strand
CAACAGAACAGACGCCAACAACAGACTGGACAGACAAACCCCTGACAACTTCACGCACGGTCCTCCTGTTCAAATTCTCGCCAACGCGAACTGCCTACCAGACTCCGGCGCCGACCTCGACCGCATAGCCGATCGATTCCCAATTGAAGATGCCCTTGTTCTTGACCCCGACCCGCACGCCCCAGAAATCCGTGCCCAGCTTGGACAGAAACTTCAGCGGCGTATGGCTCATGTTCAGGCGGAATTTCACGCCCGATTCGGTCATCATGTCGGTGTGGTTCTCGCCAAAATCGTCTTCGTCCCATTCCCAGCCGAAGGCGAAATAGCCATCGACCCAGCGGGAAGCGCTGGTGGTGTAGAGCAGGTTCCACGAAAAATCACGCAGCTTTTTGTCTTTCATATAAATGCGGTTGACGAACCAGCCCCCCGCAATGGGATCCGACACGTTTTTGACCACCAGCAGCGGAAAGATGAAGCTCAGGCCTCCGGTGTGGTCGCGGGAACCGTGATTCAAACCGTCGTAGCGGTAGGCAATGGACAACGAGTTGATGAATTTTTCCTCGTCCATCCAACGGGCCACCATGCGCAGGTCGGTGGCGTCCAGGACCTCCGGCCAATTCTCATCGCCCTTGTCGTCGACAAAGTGCAGCAACGTGGGCTCGGCCTCGGTGTCGACATCGCCCGGCCGCGGGAAGGGGCGCAAGGTGTAAATGCCGTTGTCCGGGGCGTACAGCCCGTTCACTGAAAAGTCAGCCCGTAAGGGGCTATCACCGGGCAGGGGCGGGAAGACGCGGTATTCCAGGGGGCGACTCTTCGCCATCCAGGCCTGAAAACTGCCGCTGTAAAGGCCGCCACCGCGCATGATGTCACGCACGCCCCAGGCATCGTTGATGCGGCGATTCACATCGAACGTCGGCGTGTAGATGCCGTCATGGTTTTTGTCGGTGCAACTGGCGTGCTTGCCCTCTTCGACCAGAATGGTCATGGGGAATTCGGTGTATTCGTCGGTGACCAGCGTATTGTCGTACCAGAGCAAGCCGTGGGCCTTGGCGATCGTACGCTCGATATTCAACGCATAGTGGGGAATTTCGCAGCCCTCGCAGTGGTGCACATAGATCTTGAAATAGGTCGCTTCAACATCATGGGCGTGCGACCCCAGACCTTCTTCGCTGGGATAGTAGAAGAAATAGTCGAGATCAAAACCCACCACCTGCGCGAGATTCATCATAGTATCGACGCGCTCCGGGTCTTCGCGGACAATGACCTGACCATTCTTATTGCCGCGTTTCAAGACCGTGCGCACCCGGTAGTAGACCAATGACGAATCGAGGTCCGGTTCGAAGGGAAAGTTCGTGGGCATCCGAATGTCCTTGCCCTGGGCTCCTTCGAGGTTGGGTTCATCCGGCGAGTACCAGAGAATAGGGCCACAATAGGCCGCCAATTCGGCGAAGGTCATGGTCGAATCGGAGCCACTCCAGATCATCTGGTAGCCTTCTTCGATCTGGCAGCAATCGGCGGCCGAGGCCCCCACGGGCGATAGCAGGATCGCCATGATCGTGACGATGAGAATATTATTGGTACGCATATCGCTCCTTGGGCCCGCTAGAGCCACCGCAGGTAAGCCGATTGAGATTTGCTGCCGCCTGTGGTGTCACCGGCGTATTGCGCTCGAGTGCGGAGTATTTCAGCAGTGGGAGGGCTTGTCAAGGGTGTCCGCCTCGACCAAAGTTGCTACCCAAGACGGAATTATTGGTTTACACTTCGACCCAGCTCAAAGGAATTGAGAGGATCTCCATCCAAGCAGGTTTCCGATGAAAGCTTCGCTTCGCGCATTGCCGTTGCTGGCCCTTTGTGGCCTCGTTTTGATGCTGGTCGCACCGCCATCCTGGGCCCAGGAGCCGGCCCCGGACACCTATCCCGGCCCCTCCCACTATCTGCGCGGCGCCTACCAGATTGGTAGCGTACTGGGCACCAACGACTTCCTCAAAGGCGACAACAAGGCCGGCCAACCCATCGACAGTTTCCATTCGCTGCGTCTGGATTTCGGTTGGCAAACCGATGGCTCGCAGGACTGGCACCACGTGTTCAATTTTCCGTCCTACGGTATCGGGATATATGGCGCCGATTTCTTCAATGACGAAGAACTGGGCACGCCAACCTCCCTGTACGGCTTTTTTGCCTGGCCCCTGAAGCGCTCCAACAGTTGGACCTTCAATTTTGATTTCGCCTTCGGTTTCACCCACAACTGGGAATCCTATGACCCGGTCGACAACCCCCAGAATGTCGCCATGGGCTTCGGCCGCTCGGTGCATATCGAGGGTGGTCCCAGCGCGGAATACCGCCTGGCCGAACAGTGGTCCATGATTGGCGCGGTCACTTTTACGCATTTCTCCAACGGCGGCACCCAGCGCCCCAACCATGGCATCAACCAGTTTGGCCCGATGGTTTACGTCAAGTACGATACCGGCCCTCCGGCCCCCCGGCCGACCCGCCGGAACATCGACGACTATCCCAAAGGCTGGGACCTGACCTTCGCCGGCTCCGGAGGCAAGCGCAACCTCACCCTGCGGCTCGAAGATCCCGCCCTGCGTGAGGACTACCTGAACCGCAACTACTTCGTGGGCAACCTGACGGTCGGACTGGGCAAGCGCTTCGCCTACAAGTCCCGTTACGTGTTTGGCCTGGACCTGGGCTATGACGAATCCGTGGGCGACCTCATCGTCCTGGACGGCATCAACCGGGGCGTCAATGCCCGGGGCGACACCGGCGATAACTACGAATTGGCCCTTTTTGGCGGCTACGAACTGATCGCCAACCGCACCCACATGGTTCTGCATCTGGGTTACAAGGTGCTGTACAACGATGTGCCCGGGCGCCTGCCGATCTTCTACCAGCGGTTGGGGGTCAAACATTTCGTGTACGAAAACTGGTTCGCCGGCCTGAACGTGCGCTTCCATGAACTGGGCAGCGCGGACAATCTCGAGTGGAACATCGGCTACGCGATGGATCTGTAGGGGAACTGGCCCATGAGACAACAGCCCGCCATCCACCTGGTTGCCTTTTGGCTGGTCGTGTGGATGGCCGTGGCCCTGCCCTGCCTGGCCGTGGACGAGAACCAGCCCGACCTGGAGGCCTACCGCGGCCAGCTCATCACCGACATCACGGTGGCCGGCAACCATGTGACCAGGGACTGGATCATTGCCCGCGAGATCTGGGCCACCGAAGGCGAGGCCCTGGATCCGAAACTGATCGCTGAGGACATCACCCGCCTGGAAAACCTCGCCATCTTTGGTGGAATTTTGGTAACACCGAGGGAGCACCTGGGCGGCGTGGCCCTGAACTACAGCTTCACCGAGATGCCCTGGATCATTCCCTATCCCGCCATGAACTACACCGAAGAAAACGGCTTCTCCATCGGCGTCGGAGTGGCGTCACCCAACTTTGCCGGACGTGGCATCTCCCTGTCCGGGTCTGCGGTTTACGGTGGCACGACCAAGTACAATTTTTCGGGCTCCAACCCCTGGATCACCGGCAATCATGTCTCGGCCGGGCTGACAGCCTGGCGCCAATCCCGGCGCAACGTATTGCTCGATTTTCAGCAAACCACCGTCCTGGTGGCCCCCAAGGTGGGCACTTATCTCGGCAAAAATGGGCGGTTGAATTTTACGGGCGGCTATTATGGCGTGCACAGCGACCAACCGGGACGCACCCTGAGTCCGGACAATACGGACCGCCTGTGGTTCGGGATAGTCGCCCTCGGTTACGACGGACGCGACTCCTGGCGCGTGCCCCACGAGGGCTGGCAGAACCAGATGGACCTGGGCTACCTCGGCGGCGACGCCGACACCTGGACCTGGGCCCTTGATGTGCGGCGCTACGAACCGCTGGGCGAACGCCACACCATCGCCACCGGTCCCTATCTGGGGATCCAATCCGGCACCGTGGGTGAGCACATCCCGCCCCATTTGCAGTTCTTTCTCGGCGGGGCCAACAGTGTGCGCGGGTACAAGTTGGAAGAGTTGGGCAAGGAGATTTTTGGTAAGAACCAGTTCCTGTATTCCCTGGAATACCGCTATCTGGTCCTGCCCACCGGCCCGGTCAAAATTCTCAAATGGTCCTTCAGTCTGGGCCTGGAAGCGGCCGCCTTTGGTGATGTGGGCGTGGCCTGGAGCCGTCCGGGCGATTTCAATCTGGGCCGCACCCGCAGTGGTTTTGGATTCGGCTTGCGGTTGCTGGTGCCGGGTCTGGAAAGCCTGCGCTTCGATGTGGCGCGCAGCGAACATGGCGATACGGTCTTCAACTTCGGCGTGCGCACGATCTTCGACGAACGCAAAAAACGGGTCCGCTAGGCGACCCGTTTTTTGCCATGATTTTGGACTCGAAAATTGCCTACATCAACGACAACTGAATCTTCAACCCCTGGTTGCCCGGGTCCAGTTTCGCCGCCCGCTCCAGCGCCGTCCGGCCCTCATCGCGCAGACCATTGTCCAGGCAGATGAATCCGGCCAAAGTCCACACACTGGCGCTGTGCCAAGGGTCATCGACCCCGGATTCGAGGGCCTGCACCATCTTTTGGGCCAGCCGGACTTCCCCCTCGATCCGGTCCGCCTCCAGGATGAGCTCGATATCCCCCGCGCCCAATTCGACGATGTTTTCCGCATTGATCGCGCCGCCGCCCATCGGGGCCAGCGCCAGTTCCCGCCCCTGGGCCACCTGCCCATTGCGGATCATGAAGCGCGCCAGATTGCGGCGGTTCTCGTCATTGGCCTCGCTGCTGTGGGCGGTGCGCAAGGCCGCCAGCGTCGCGGCCGGGTCCTCATCGGCCTGCCACCGACTGCGCATGGTCCCACTCTGGCCGTAGAAATTGGTGATGTCCTGGGCCGCCAGCTCGTTGCGGGCTTTCGACAAGCCGTTCAACACTGCGGCAAACCCGGCCCTGTCCCCCACGGCGTCCATGTGGGTCAGGGCTGCTTCAATCTCCATCAGCGCGGTTTCCATGTCGCCCATCAGGTAATAGATCTGGCCCTGCAGCACCGAAGCCTGGCCGGCATACAAGCCGAAACTCTGGCAAATTTCCAACTGATCAAGGGCCCGGGAAGCCATTTCCAGTTTTTCCTGTTCATCCTTGGCCGCCGCCACGGCCTCGACCAGGGCCGCGCCATAGGCCAGCCGGTTGCCGTTCATGAAATTGCTGTCGAAGCCCAACTGGTAAGGCACCGGGCCGGAGCGTCCGGTCAATTTGCCGAGGTCCAGGGAGTAGGCCTTGTAGACCAGATAGGGATAGTAGGGCGCAAAGACGCGGGCCTGCCCCCAGGCCTGGGCCGCCAGGTTGCGGTGACCGGTGACCTCGTAGATGGCCCCGGCTTCATTCCAGAAGCGGTAGGCAAATGGCCGCTGGTCATCCAGGTTGTGGGTGCCGAAGGCGGCGCTGGCCAGATCCAGTTTGCCGACCCGCAGCCAGGTGTAGGCCATGATCCAATCGTGCAGATAATTCGAAGACTTCTTGGTCCAGGCACCGACGTTGCCGTACTCGGGACTGAAGCCGCTGCCGCGCAGGTCAGCCGGGAAATTCCGGACTTCGCGGCTGCGCATTTCACGGGCAATGGTGATCGCCAAACGGTCGTTGCCCAACTGGGCCGCCAACAGTCCCTGCAACAAGCGGGCTTCCAGACTTTTGGCGCCGTGGGCACCGGCCGATTCCAAGCTGGCTTGGGCACCGGCAAAATCGCCCTGGTCCCGCAGCAGCCAAGCCATATCGAGATCCACGTCAACCCGCAATGGGCGCAATTCTTCGGCCGGGATGGCCGCCAGAGCCAACTGGGCTCCGTTCAGGGCCTCCATGACCCGGTACTCGTCGCCCACCAGGGTCGCCAGATAGCTGTACAAATGCCAGGCGTAGGGATTGCTCGGGTCCAGGGCCACGGCGGTGCGCAGCTTGCGCAAGCCGATGCCGACGACGGTGCGGTCGCTGATCTGGGCGCCCCAGCCGGAAGGAATGCTGGCGCGGGTATTTTGCACCTGACTGAGCAGGCGGAGGCGGAAATCGACCAAAAATTTCAACTCGCGCTGGGCCGCTGTTCGTCGTTTGTCCTGTTCCTGCGGCGTCAATTCCTGCCAGGTCTGCAGACCGATGCCATCGTACTGGCCGGTGTATTGCCGGGTTTTGGCGTATTCCTTGACCTGGTTGACCTTGAACTGGGATTCGTCGAGATACTGGGCTTCTTCGCGGATGCGGTAAAATTTGGTATCGGTATCCATCCAGGCCCGTACGGTGCCGATTTCGGTCCAATGTTCAGGAGCCTGCCAGGCGTGGGCCGTATTGGCAGCCAGCCCGGTCAATAGAGTCACCAGAACTGCGACTACGGCCAGATTTGTGACGTTCGTTCTGATGATCCATGCCCGTCTCATCATAAGTCCATCCCTCCCACATGATTTGCAAAATCGGGGTCCAAGACTGATAATACGGCATCCGCGGAGCTGGGACAACGGTTCCGACACCAAATGCCGCACCTTATCCGAACGGTCCCTGCCTATGGCTGTGCCCCAACATCTTATCTGGACCGCCATCGTAACCGCTTTGTGGTGTGTGGGCCACAGCGCACCGATCGCCCACGCCTGGCGTGACCGGGTGCGGGCCCTGTTTCCGCGCTACCATGTCCTGGACCGCATTCTTTACGTGATTTACAGCACCGCCACTCTGGCGCTGCTGTTCGTCTGGCTGCGCACCCTGCCCGAGCAGATGCTCTGGGATTGGCCCGGTGGCTGGACCTGGGTGCGCTGGGCCGGCCTGTTCGAAGCGGCGCTCCTGTTCTGGCTGGGCTCGCGCAGCTACAACGGCCGCACTTTCCTGGGCCTGACCCAGGTGCGCGATTTTGCCGCTGGTCGCGAGCCCGAAGCGCCCTCCTTTCAGACCACAGGCATCCTGGCTGTCATCCGCCACCCCTGGTACGCCGGCACCCTGCTTTTTGTCGCCTTCTGCCTGCCCATCACCGACGTCAACCTGGTGTGGCGCCTTGTTTTCGTGGTCTATGTGCTGATCGGAACCGAACTCGAAGAACGCAAACTGATCGCCGAACTGGGGGACATCTATATCACTTACCGCCAGGAAGTGCCGCGTTATTTCCCTTTTCCCTTTCGGCGCAAGTCGTCCTGAGATCCTCCTGAAAACATCGGACCACCCTCCGGATTGTTCTCCCACCAAATATAAGGTACAATGCGGCCGCCTCTCGCCCACAATCATGACAATTGCGGCGCGGCCCCTGAAAGGAAATGCATGCTCAAGGAAAATTTCGTCGAGTCGATCGCCGACTCGATCAGCAATCACTGGGATGTGAAGTGCTACAGTAACCTCGACGGCGCCACCCTCACCTACGGCGAGGTCGGCCAGCTGATTTTCAAATTCCACCACATTTTTGACGAGATGGGCATCAAGCCGGGCGACCGCATCGGCATCGTGGGCCGCAACAGCGCCCACTGGTGCACCACCTACCTCGCGGCCGTCACCTTCGGCGCGGTCATCGTGCCCATCCTGCCGGATTTCACTTCGGCCGAAATCGAGCACATCGTCAGGCACGCCGGGTGCCGGCTGTTGTTCCTGGCCGACACCATCAACGACCGCCTCGAAGAATCCAAGATGGATTCGGTGGAAGGCATCTTCCTGCTGCACAATTTCAAACTGGCCTGGTCCAACCACAAGAAGTTGCCCGGCATCGTTGAGAAGGCCGATGCCGGCTACCGGGCGCAGTACAGTGATATGTTGGCCAGTCACAAACCGACCTTTGCCCCGGTGGACAACGAGACCCTGGCGGCCATCGTCTACACCTCGGGCACGACCGGATTTTCCAAGGGTGTGATGCTCAACGGAACCTCACTTGTCGCCAACATCCAGTTTTTCAATTCCTGCATCGACCTGACACCAGGCGACCAGATGGTTTCGTTCCTGCCCCTGGCCCACGTCTTTGGCTGCGCCTTCGATTTCCTGGCCCCCACGGTTGCGGGATGCCATGTCATCTACATCGAAAAAATCCCCACGCCCAAGGTGCTTGTCGCGGCTTTCGAGAAGTACAAGCCGGTGGTCGTGATGTCCGTGCCGTTGATCATCGAAAAGATCTACCGCAACCGCATCAAGCCGGTCCTCGAGACGCCGAAGATCCAGTTCATGCTCAAGGTGCCGGGGCTGAACAAACTGGTGTACAAGAAGATCCACGATCAGATCTACGAGTTTTTCGGCGGCCAGTTCAAGGAAATGGTTATCGGCGGGGCGGCCATCAACAAGGACATTGAAGACTTCTTCCGCAAAATCGGCCTGCGCATGACCAGTGGCTATGGCATGACCGAATGCGGGCCGCTGATCAGCTACTCGGTTTTTGACGACCAACCGCCCACCGGCAGCGTGGGCCGCATCGTGCCCACCATGGAATGCCGCATCGCCGACAAAAATGCCGAAACGGGCATCGGCGAAGTCCAGGTGCGGGGCAAAAACCGGATGCTGGGCTACTACAACGACGAAGAAGCCACCAACGAAGCCATCGATCCGGACGGTTGGCTGCGCACCGGTGACCTCGGCCGCTTGGACGGTGACGGTTTCCTTTTCTTGACGGGACGCTCAAAGAACATGATTCTCACTTCTTCGGGGCAGAACGTCTTCCCCGAAGAGATCGAGTCCCAGCTCAACAACCTGCCGTGCGTCGAAGAATCGCTGGTTCTGGAGAAGGACGGCAAATTGGTGGCTTTGGTCTATCCCGACCTCGAATCGGTGGACAAAGCCTGTTTGCGGGGGCATCAGGTCGAAAACATGATGGAAGAAAACCGCAGATTCCTGAACCTGAAACTGCCCGGCTATTGCCAGATCGGCAACTTGAAGGTTCTTTATGAAGAGTTCGAAAAGACACCGACGAAGAAAATAAAACGACGTCTCTACAATGCATTTTCCTGATAGGAGCAGTGGATGAAGATCAAGCAGAAACCACAGGGTGAAATCATGGTGCTCGAATTGTCGGGCAAAATCATGGGCGGACCGGACTTCGACAAGTTCAAGGGCGAGATCACCGACAATATCGAAAAGGGCTTCAAGCATGTGGTCCTGGACATGTCCGGCGTACCCTGGATCAACTCGACCGGCCTGGGCATCCTCATCACCGGCTACCACTCCCTGAAGGCCGCCGATGGCTCGATGTCAATCTGCAACGTGAAAGAACGTGTGCTGAGCATTTTCTACATCAGTCAGCTGGAGAACATTTTCAAGGTTTTCGAGACCCTGGATGAGGCGCTGGCCAGTTTCGAATAGCTAAACAGCCCTGCTGCCTTTCGATCCCCCTGCCCTTGTGGTGGGGGGATTTTATTCCGCCTTTTCCTTCCGCTTGACCATCGCGTCGCACACCGCGTAGCCATACTGCTCATACAGCCCGTGGGCATCGCGGGTGCGCAGCAGCTCCAGCGATACGTTGGCCACATCGGGGTGGGCGCTCAGGCAATCCATCAACCACTTGCCCAGGCCGATGCCCCGGTAGTCGGCGTGGACCATGATATCGCAGATCCAGGCAAAGGTGCATTTGTCAGTGACCGCACGGGCAAAGCCGATCTGGCGGCCGTCCATGTAGAGCCCCAGGGTCAGCGAATTGCGGATCGACTCTTCGATGACATCCCGCGGCCGCCCGTTCGCCCAATAGGACTGTTGCAAAGCTGACTCGACATAAAAAATGTCCAGTTCCGACTTGTTGTCGTTGATACGGTAGCTGTCTTTCGTCCACTCCATGGCAATCTCCTGCTGCCGCCTCCGTGCAGCCTGTTGCTGAAACCGTTCCTAAAATTCGGCCAATTTTGATGCGCGCGGGAAAGGAATCACGTCGCGGATGTTCTTCATCCCCGTGACGTAGTTCACGGCCCGGTCAAAGCCCAGGCCAAATCCGGCGTGAGGCACCGTCCCGTATTTCCTCAGGTCACGGTACCACCAGTACTCTTGCTTATCCAAGCCCATTTCAGCGATGCGGGCATCCAGCATGTCCAGGCGCTCTTCGCGCTGGCTGCCACCGGCGATCTCACCGATGCCCGGCGCCAGCACGTCCATGGCCGCGACGGTCTTGCCATCGTCGTTCATCCGCATGTAGAAGGCCTTGATGTCCTTCGGATAATTCATCACCACAACCGGGCGTTCGCAAAGCTCTTCGCACAGGTAGCGCTCGTGCTCGCTCTGCATGTCGATGCCCCAACTGACGGGGAACTCGAACTTTTTGGGATCCTTGGCCGCCACCTTTTCCAGGTGGGCGATCGCTTCGGTATAAGACATCCGTTCGAAGCTGGAATCCACGAATTTTTCGAGTCGCGTGACGGCGTCCTTCTGAATGTGCTGGGCAAAGAAGGCCATGTCATCACCGCGCTCGTTGAGCACGGCCTTGAAAATGTAGCGCAGGTACTCCTCGGCCAGATCCGCATCGTCGTTCAGGTCGGCAAAGGCGATTTCCGGCTCGATCATCCAGAATTCGGCCAGATGGCGGGTGGTGTTCGATTTCTCGGCGCGGAATGTCGGCCCGAAGGTGTACACCCGGCTCAAGGCGTTGCAGTACGATTCGACGTTCAGCTGGCCGCTGACGGTCAGGAATGTTTCGCGGCCGAAAAAGTCCTGCTTGAAGTCGATCCCACCGGCGTCATTGCGCGGCGGGTTGGCCAAATCCAGGGTCGAGATGCGGAAGGCTTCGCCCGCGCCTTCGGCGTCGCTGGTCGTCACGATGGGCGTGTGCACCCAATAGAAATCGTTTTCGTGAAAGAACCTGTGGGTGGCCTGGGCCAGGCAGTTGCGCACCCGAGCCACGGCGCCAAAAGTATTGGTGCGCACCCGCAGGTGGGCCACTTCGCGCAGGTATTCAAAACTGTGTCGTTTCGCTTGCACCGGATAGGTCTCCGGGTCTTCAACCCACCCCACCACTTCAACGGTCTCGGCCTGGATCTCGACCGACTGGCCCTTGCCCTGGCTGGCCGCCAGTTCGCCGGTCACGATCACCGCGCAGCCGGCACTGAGTTTGACGATTTCGTCTTCGTAATTGGCGATCGTACCCTGCACCACCGCCTGGATCGCATCAAAGGCCGTGCCGTCGTGGACCTGGACAAAGCTGAGGCCGGCCTTGGAATCGCGGCGCGTGCGCACCCAACCCTTGACCGTAACGGTTTCTCCCACGGGCACTTGGCCTTTTAGGAGGTCGGAAATCTTGTGGGCGGACATGGGTCAGTCCTTCCGGGACGGATGGCCAGGCAATCGTTTTTGAAAGATGCGACAAGATAGCACCACCACCAGCGCGGTTCAAGCACCTCGGGGGGACAAAACTGCGCCGCTGGTCAAATGATACCGGATTTGGTAATATCGCATCATAATTATCTGATTTCCATACTTGAGCAGGAGAATCCATGGCCCCCCGTCCCCAGATGCGCCCCACTTTCGAGATCGCCATGAAGGCCGATGGCTCCAAAACCATGGCCCGCATGAAACGCCGCCTCGAACAAGGCAGCAAGCGCATCTGCGGCCAGGTCACCGGTGACTTCGCCTACGTCCAGATTCCGCCGGAGAGCCAATCCCTGCTATCGCCTCATCTGAATCTGGAATTGCGCCCCCGTGAGGGCAAAGTGGTCCTGCACGGACGCTTCAGCCCCCGCCCCAACGTCTGGACCGGCTTCATGGCCCTTTATGCGGTGCTGGCGATGAGCGGCTTCGCCGGTCTGATGCTCGGTTGGGCCCAGACCACGGTGGACGAATATCCCTGGGGCTTCTGGCTGGCCCCCGCGGCCCTGGCGCTGATCGGGTTTGTCTATGGCGCAGCAGTGATCGGTCAGGGCCTGACCGCCGATGAAATGTACGTGCTGCGGAATTTCGTGGACCGCATGGTGGCCGGCGACGAGCGGGAAGAGCCGCTTTGTGAAGACGACGAACTCGACACTGAAGAGGCGATATAGACCATAAAAAAAGGGGCCGACCAGCGACCCCACGAATTCCATTGGAATCAAACCGACACCAAACCTAAGCGTCGACAACCACCGTGCCGCCGTTGATCGTGCACTGGCACATCATGCGCTGGTCGCTTTCCAAATCGAAATCCTCTTCGGCTTCGTTTTTGGCTCCCAAATTTTCCATGCCCTCAAGCACCGTCACAACGCAGGCACCGCACACGCCGTTGTGGCAACCAAAAGGAATGTCCATGCCTTCGGCGATGGGCTCGAGCTTGGTGCCATCGGGGATTTCGCGTTCTTCGTCGGCGGTCTTGAAAATGGCCATTGCTGGGCCCTCCTCAGATTGCGTGGTTCGGTGATTTGAAAATCTTCGGCACCAACATACACAATTTTGGACAGATCGCATCTTGTGGAGATTCAGAGCGGCTATTCGCTCCACGACGGCGCAATTTGTGTGCCATTTGGAAGTATTTAACTTACATCCATTAAGGCTTTTACCTTGTTTTTTCGCTTTATTTTCGCTATATTGGATTGACCTCCCCAGACTCTTGTTTGGTTCCGTATCCGAAGGAAAATACCATGTCCAAAGCAATTCACGGTTTCCGTCCCGACCAGTCAGCCAACACCGTGCATCAGGCCCTGAAATCTTCGCTGGTGGCGTTGGAAAAAGCGCAGCAGTCTGCTGTGTTGTGGTTTGGAGAAGTCCTCGACCGGCAGCTGTACCGCGAATTGGGATACAGTTCCATCAACCAATATGCGAAGCTCGAGTTGGGGTTCTCGACAAGCCGTACCGGTGATTTCCTTCAACTGTGCCGCAAGCTGAAGAACCTGCCCAAGGTGAAAGCCAAGGTCGAGACCGGCGAACTGGGTTACACGGCCGCACGGGTGATCGCGCCGGTAGCTGACAAGACCAACGAGGCCGGTTGGCTCGATTTCGCCCTGAACAATTCGCGCCGCAGGTTGGAGCAGGAAGTGAAACGCGCCAAAAAAGAGGCTGTTGATGTTGCCGCCGCCCAACCTTCCTTGCTGCCGGTGCCACGCCAGCGCCCAGCCGCCGTGGTACCGGTGCGTGTGAACCTGGAAATGTCGCCAACGCAGTTTGCGCGCTACGAGAACTTATGGGAGCAGGTGCGCAAACGGACCCAGGCACCGGCCGACAAGGTCGAGGCGCTGTTGGAAATGATGGCCTCGTTTGTCGACGAAAGTTCCCCCCGGGGGGACGTCTCAGGGCCTCCGGCACAACTTCATGTTCACAAGTGCTCGGAGTGCGAGAAATCTTCGGTTTCCACCAGCAGAGGCGAACTGGAGCTGGGACAGGCCGAGTTGGAGAGAGTGGAATGCGATTGCCGAATCAGTCGGCCCCAGAAACGCAATACGACTTCGATTCCACCGGCGACCCGGCGTCAGGTTCTGGCCCACTATCGACACAAATGCCAGCAACCGGGGTGCGGAAGGACAAACTATCTCGAAATTCACCACGTTGTGCCCCGCTCTCGCGGCGGCGCCAATGATCCGGGCAACCTCACCTGTCTCTGTTCGGCCTGCCACCGGTTGGTGCATGACAAGAAGGGGTTTGCCGTCAGTTCTCCGCTTGCCGTCTACCAATGGAGACGCCGCCGTTAAAAAATTGACGAAACTTTCGCGCCAGCACGGCGTTGTGTTACGCTGTGCACAACTTGGGGGATCGTGACCGGCACCAGAGAACCGCACCCATCAGAATCGACCCTCCGCCATATTTTGACCAATCGGAAATCGAGATGCCCGTCCGTATTCTTCTGGCCACACTTTTGTGTTTGGGACTGACTGCCGGTTGCCGCGATGAAGCCGCCGCCCCGGCCGCCGATGTGGCCAATTCCATCGCCCGACTCAACGAAGCGGGCACCATCATGGCCGCCAATACCGTGGGCGTGAACGGGCCCGGGTGGGGTGGCAGCCAGCGCATCACCTGGATCATTGCCGAGGGCACGCGCGTGGCCAAGGGCGATACCCTGGTCCGGTTCGATACCAACGACATCGACGGCTACCTCCAGCAATACAACGACGAATTGACGGCCAAGCGCCTGGCGGTAGTCAGTTCCCGGGCCCAGGGCACCGCCAACCGGACCCGCAGCGAAAACGGCATCGACAAAGCCGAGTTGGCCAGCGAGATGGCGGCGCTGGAATTGGAAAACCAGCAGTACGAAGCGGAAACCGTGCGCGCCAAGGCCGAACTGGCCGGACGCCAGGCGACCATCGACCTGGAGCAGGCCCACCGCAGCCGCCTGGCCCAAGCCTCTCTCGACAGTCTGAACATCGCCCAGGCGTCCCTGCAGGCCACCAAGCAAGAGGCCCGCGTCGAGCGCATGATCACCTACCTCGACCAACTGACGGCTATCGCCCAGGCGCCCGGCATGGTCGTTTATTTCCGCGAGTACACCGATGAGGGCATCAAAGTCTACCGCGCCGGCGATGAAGTGCGGCGCCAGGGCCGGGTGCTCGACATCACCGATACGTCGGTCATGAAAGTCACCTTTGCGGTGCACGAAAAAGACCGCTGGCGCCTGCAGGATGGCCAGAACGTGCAGGTCATTCTGGACGCCTACACCGACACCGTTTTTGACGGCGTGGTCGAAAATGTCGGCCGGATGCCGGTGGCCACCGAAGAGGGCAGCGTCGCGCGCCGCTTTGAGGCCACCGCCATCATCCACGACACGGATTCCCGCCTCAAGCCGGGCATGTCTGCCCGCGTGATCATCGAACTGGGAGGTTCCTCGTGAGCAAAGGCCAGCCCCAAAGGGCCGGATTCACCCGCAATCGCCTCATTTTTGGTTTGATTGGCGCCGGGGCCGTGGTGGCGGCGGCGCTGTGGTTCACCGGCGGCGGCGCTTCGCCATCCTTGCCAGTCGCCACGGCCGCAGAAGGGCGTTTTGAAGTGACCACCACCACGACCGGCGAGCTGGCCGCGGTCAACAGCCAGCCCATTCCGGCCCCACCGGGGTGGAACAACAAGATCATCAGCCTGGTCGACGAAGGCAGCATGGTGCAACCGGGCGATGAACTGGCCCGCTTCGATACCGACCAACTCGAAAAGCGGGTCGAAGAACGCCAGGCCGCCTACGAAGGCGCCATGGCCGAACTCGAAAACCAGCGCGTGACCAATATCAAGACCCTGTCCGAAAAAAAGTCCGCCCTGC
>RCNF010000950.1_pt1 | contig 15112 bp, 12 predicted proteins | sample 2041311 | NCBI WGS metagenome assembly RCNF01 (sample SAMN09708228, study PRJNA481090) | Marine sediment metagenome, whole genome shotgun sequencing project. | biome: marine sediment; feature: ocean; material: sediment; isolation source: Sewage treatment plant 2 marine sediment (STP2) ... | reverse complement strand
CCGTGTTTTTATCGGCGGGGGGTGCTGTTAACGTGAAAAGCAGTCTAGATGTTTTCTGTCGGGCAGTCAAGCGGGGGGTTCTATTACTGCCGCCTGATAACGACGGCGGTCGTATCGTCCTGCAGCCTTACGCTGCCTGCAAAATCCCGGATCTCGGTGAACAGGCCCCTGATGATCTCGTAGGCGGGAGAATCGATGTTTGACTGCACGAATTCGATGAGGCGGCCCTCGTCGTATATATCCCCGTCGGCATTTGTAGCCTCGAGGATCCCGTCGGTGAAGATGATGAGAAGGTCGCCCGGGTCCATGAAGGCGAATCCGCGGTTGAAATCTGTATCCTCGAGAGGCCCGAGGATCGTTCCGCCGATATCGAGTCTTTCTATCCGGTCAGCTTTGAAGAGTATCGGAGTCGGGTGCCCCGCGTTGACATAGACAATCGTCCCGCCGGGCTCGAGTTCGCCGTAGAAGAGCGATATGAACCTCGTCGAGAGCCTGCTCCGGTAAATCACGGAGTTGAGCTTGCGCAGCACGCTCGAGATCTTCATCTCCTTCTCCATGCCCATCCGCAGCCCGGTCACGACATCACGGGCCAGCAGCGCGGCGGGCAGGCCGTGGCCGCTCGCATCGCCGACAGCGAAGCTCAGCACACCCTCTTTGAGGACGGAGAAATCGTACAGGTCGCCGCCGACCCTCTCGGCAGCTTCCATCCTGCCTGCGATCTCGTACCCTTCGAAATCTGGCTCGATCCTCGGAAGAAGGCTCATCTGGATCTCGTACGCTTCCTGCATATCGGCGGAGAAACGGCTCGTCGAGGAGCTGAAATTCAGGGTCGAACGTATCGTATTGAGCGAGAACTCGAGTGTCTCGCGGACCCAGCCATCCTCGAGCATCATCACGAGGAGATACTCGTCGTCCTCGGCAAAAAGGACAGCGACGCTGTTTTTGCCCCAGGGAGGATCGACCGTGTCGACGAAGATATAGTTCTTGTGGCGCGACAGGAGCTCGATAGCCTCGTCGTCCACGGGGATCGATGCAGGATATTTCTCGGCCCCCGAACCACTCAGCTGGTCCGTCTTCTTATATGTCTTCCCGGAGAGGCGGTAGATACAGCCGCTCTTTATGCCGAGATCCTCTCCGACCGACTCGACGAGCTCGTCGAGGACAAGGGAGAGCATCTCCTTCATCGACATGCCTTCGCCTATCCGCGTCAGAAGAGCGTCGAGCTTCCTGTAGAATGCTTTGGGTTGAAATACTTCCGGTTCCATTCTGCGAATATACCCCGGAATGGGCGTCCCTACCAAATAAACTTTACGTTAAGGTGCGTATTTAATATTATTTCCGTGTACAATACCTGTGTACCAGCCGATTTATACATGGAGGGAAGACGATCATGACCAGCAGAAGAGAATTTCTCAGGATCCTCGCGGCAGGGGCCGCGGGAGCGATGCTTCCCGCCAGTCGACTCGGAGCCCTCACTCCTCCTCAGGCCGCACCGGGGACATTCGGGGTAGCCAGAGGCGCCGACACAGCGGCGATCGTACGGAAGGCCGTCGAACTCGTTGGCGGCATGGGTTCGTTCATCGAAGAGGGCGATGTCGTTTTCGTAAAACCGAACATATCGTGGGACAAGAAGCCCGAGCAGGCCGCCACGACAAATCCGCTTGTCGTCGAGACTGTCGTGAAGATGATCTCTGAAGCCGGCGCGAAGAAGATCATCGTAGCCGATAACACATGCAACGACGCGAGACGGACATACAAGAGAAGCGGGATCAAGAAGGCTGCCGAGGATGCCGGCGCAGATGTCCCCTTCATGGAGCAGCGCAGGTTCGTCTCGACGAACCTCGGCGGCACAGTGATGAACGACTGGGAAGTCTACCGCGAAGCGATGGAAGCGGACAAGATCATCAACCTTCCTATCGCCAAGCACCACGGACTCTCCGATGTCACTCTCTCGATGAAGAACCTCATGGGGCTGATCGGCGGAAGACGCGACCTGCTCCACCAGAACCTTCCCGAGTGCGTCGTCGACCTGGCCGCCTACTTCAAACCGACTCTCAATATTCTCGACTCGGTGAGGCTGCTGAAGGCGAACGGCCCGCAGGGCAGCACGCTCAAGGACGTCGTCGAACTGAACACTGTCGCGGCGAGCGTCGATCCGGTAAAGATAGACGCGTTCGGCATCTCCCTCTTCGGGGACGCGATATTCAGCAACGACCCGGCGGCGTTCCCTCACATTCAGGAAGCGATCAAACGGGGACTCGGCACTGCCGATTTCGCCGGTAAAGGATACATGGAATCCAACCTTGGATAGGTGATATGAAAAATCTCAGAAGAATCTCGCAGATCCTGTTTCTCGCGCTCTTCTTCTTCCTGCTCATCCAGACCGAGTACAAAGGCAGCGACGAGCTGCGCTTCCCGGTGAAGTTTTTTCTCGATTTCAGTCCCCTGATCGCGCTGAGCACGATCCTGGCCACACATGTGGTCAAGGCGGCCTTCCTCTTTTCGCTGATCACGGCCGTCGTGGCGATATTCTTCGGAAGGGTTTTCTGTGGATGGGTCTGCCCGCTCGGGACACTCAACACGATAGTCGGCTGGTTCAGGATGAGAAGGGGCAGGCCGACACCGAATGACGGCAGGTTCCCCCGCCTGAGACCGGTCAAATACTTCATCCTCGTATTCATACTGGTGGCAGCTGTCTTCGGATGGAACACCGCCGGCATCCTCGACCCTATATCGCTTACGATCAGGTCGCTCGCCATAGGGTATAACCCCGGAGTCAATCATATAGTACGCTCGATACTCGACGCGGCATACAACCTCGATATGCCCGGCATCTCTCCGGCAGCGGATGCCGTCTACTCGGTAATGGTCGGAACTATCCTCGCATTCGAGCAGCCCGTCTTCAGGCAGATGATCCCGATTGCGCTGATATTCTCCGTGATACTGGGACTGAACCTTCTCGCGCCGCGATTCTGGTGCAGGTATCTCTGTCCGCTCGGAGCTATGCTCGGTGTCATCGGCACGAAACAGATGATGGCACGGGTCGACGTCAGCGCGGAGAAATGCGTCAAATGCGGCACCTGCAACAGGACCTGCCAGGGAGACGCCACTCCGTTCCCGCCGGGCCAGTGGGCCAGCAGGGAATGCCTCGTCTGCTACAACTGCAAGGATGTGTGCCCTGTCACCGCCGTCTCGATCCACCCGACGATGCAGAAGACCGGCGAGGGTAATGTCGACCTCGAGCGCCGCTGGCTCCTCTCCACCGGAGCAGTAGCGCTACTCTCCGTACCCATCGTGACGCTCGGCGAACACCGCGAGCGGGTCCATCCCGAACTGATCCGTCCTCCCGGCGCGCTGCCCGAGAAGGATTTCGTAAAGACCTGCGTCAAGTGCGGCGAGTGCATGAAGGTATGCCTGACTAACGGGCTCCAGCCGACGTTCCACCAGGCCGGCCTCGAAGGGCTGTGGACACCGATGCTCGTCCCGAAACTCGGCTACTGCGAGTACCACTGCAACCTCTGCGGCCAGGTCTGCCCGACTGGCGCTATCCAGCCCCTGCCGATGGAAGAAAAACAGAAGACGAAGATCGGCCTGGCGACATTCGACAGGAGCCGGTGCATCCCGTATACATACAACCGCAACTGCGGCGTATGCGAGGAACACTGTCCTGCTCAGGGCAAGGCCATAAGGTTCACTAATGAGGAATCTGTCGACAAGAGGGGTCGGACGTTTACCCTGAAGAAGCCTTACGTGATCCCCCAGATCTGCATCGGCTGCGGTATCTGCGAGAACAAGTGTCCGGTGGTTGACATCCCGGCGATCAGGGTCTCCCCGATCAACGAGAGCCGCCATGATGCGAGGCTCTACCTGTAGCTGGAAAAATCAGTCTGCCTTCATTCCCGCGAGCACACCGACGTGTGCCTCGACCGAATCGGCCAGGGCGTCGAGGTCGTATCCACCCTCCAGAAGCGAGAGTATCTTTCCGCCGCAGTGCTTCTCCGCGACCGTGGAAAGCATCTCCGTCATCTCGGCGTACATCCCCGTCGATAGCATCGCCCCGGACAGGGGATCATCGGCATGAGCGTCGAATCCTGCCGAGATAAGGATCATCCCTGGCTCGAACTCGTCAAGCGCGGGAAGGATCCTCTTCTCGAACTCTTCCCTGTACTTGTCGTCGCCGGCGCCTGACCCCACCGGAACGTTCAGGGTGTAGCCGGTGCCCTCTCCGGTGCCGACCATGTTGTAGTGGCCGGTGCCCGGATAGTGCGGGTACTGATGGAGGCTGATGTACAGCACCCTCGGGTCATCGACAAACATCTTCTCGGTACCGTTGCCGTGATGAATGTCCCAGTCGACGATAGCTACGCGATCGAGCCCAGCCTCGCTGGTAAGCCATCTCGCGACGACAGCGATATTGTTGAAGAGGCAGAATCCCATCGCCCTTCCGGGCTCTGCGTGATGCCCCGGCGGCCTGACGGGACAGAAGGCATTGGTGAACCTTCCCTCAAGTATATCCCCGGCTGCCTGCACACCGGCTCCCGCCGCGTGAAGCGCCGCCTGCGGTGTGTCCCGGGTCGCGACGGTATCGCCCCAGTCGAGGACGACTGCTTCGTCGATCTCGAGCGAGAGGATACCGTCGACATATTCACCTTCATGCACCGCGGCGATCACGTCGCGTTCGGCGGGAAGGGCCTCTATGAACTCGAGTCTGTCGGTAAAGGGGCAGTTTCTCAGCCTCTCGATCACGGCCCGGTATCGTGAAGAACCCTCGACATGCCCGTACCCATCGAGGTGCTTTCCGAAAAGATCGTGATAATAGATTCCTGTCATGTTCAAATCCTCCCGCCTGTCAGCCGGCTCCGCCCGTCAGCGGAACAAACCTCACAGCGATCAGGCCCTCGTCCTCGAATTCCCCGCCATGGCGAACGATCCTGTGGATGTACTGAGCCGAAGTGCCGACCGGAATGACGAGCCTGCCCCCATCGGCGAGCTGATCCTTCAGCGCCGGCGGCACCTGCCCGGGCGCCGCGGTGACTATGATCGCGTCGAACGGGGCCTCTTCGGGCCATCCTTCGCGGCCGTCCCCCGTCCTGAACTCTATGTTGGTGTATCCCCTCTCAGAGAGGGTCCCCCCCGCGCGTTCAGAAAGCTCGGGGATTATCTCGACAGTAAAGACCGTACCGGTCAGCTCGGCCAGAACGGCTGTCTGGTATCCGCATCCCGTCCCGATCTCGAGGACACGGTCGCCCTCACGCAGTCCGAGAAGATCGGTCATGTAGGCTACAATGTATGGCTGGGAGATTGTCTGCCCGCATCCTATCGGCATGGGGCCGTCGTTGAAAGCAGCCTTGCCGTCTTCGGGCCTCACAAAAAATTCGCGGGGCACCTCGCGCATCGCTGAGAGGATCCGTTCATCGGAGATGTCCCTCGAGGCGATCTGGGTCCTGACCATCTCCTCCCGGCCGCCCCTGTTTTCGATGCGCTGGTCCTCTGTCACGCGAGCGTCTCCTCTATCTTCTTCTCGGCCGCGTCGAGCGCCTCTTCCATCTTCGAAGGATCGCCTCCACCGCCCTGAGCGAAATCCTTCCCTCCTCCGCCCTTTCCGCCGATCACGGCGGCTGCCTCCCTGAGGGCGGCGCCCATATCCGTATCGATCCCGGGACTGCACGCGAATACCAGTCCCGGAGCGGGAGAGATGATCCCGAAGAGGATTATATTCTCGCCCGATTCCCTGACCTTCGTCGCCATCTCCCTGACATCGCCCGGCGAGGCCTCATCAAAGACCTTCCGAACGAGACCGTACCCGCCGATCTCACCTGTCGGCTTCCCGATCTCCTCCGCTTTGTAGCCGGCAAGTTCCCGCGACAGCGCGTCGCGTTCCTTGCGCAGAGATTTGTTCTCGGTGACGAGCTTTTCAGTGATGCTGCCGAGTTCGCGCCAGTCGGTGCTCATCTCATTTCCAACGGCAGTCAGCACTCCATGCTTCTCGCCGTAATCGCCGAGGGCCCTGCCACCGCAGAGGAACTCGATGCGAGTGCCGCCCCGGACCTTCTCGGTACCGGTGATCTTGATGATACCGATCATTCCCGTCGAGAGGCAGTGGGTCCCGCAGCAAGTCGAACTGTCGGTCTCCTCTATCTCGACTATGCGGATGCTGCTAACCCCATCGGGGAGCCTCGACCTGACACCGTCACCGCTCTCCTGCGCCGATTCGTATTCATCCCGCGTAACGACCCTCGCGCCTATCTCGAGGTCCTGGAAGACGGCGGCGTTCGCCTCACGCTCAGCCTTCGCGATCATCTCGTCCGACGCCGCGCCGCTGAGGTCGATCGTGCTCGCCTTCTCCCCGAGATGGAACCCGACTGTCATCAGGCCACCGAGTGAGACGAATACACGTGAGAGCAGGTGCTGCCCGGTATGCTGCTGCATGTGATCGAAGCGCCGGGCCATGTCGACATGCCCGTTGATCTCATCGCCCACCTCCAGTGCTCCCTGTACTAGATGGCAGACACCCGAATCATCCTCGCTCACCGTTGTGACCTTGAAGCCTCCAAGGGTACCCCGGTCGTCGGGCTGCCCCCCGGACTCTGGATAGAATAGCGTCCTGTCGAGCCATACCTTCCGCTGCCCGTCCCCCGCATCCTCGACCTTTATTACGGTTGCCGTAAAATCGCCCTGAAGGGGGTCCGACAGGTATCCCCTTTCCATTTCATCCATATCGTTTCACCTCTGAGAAGATCTGAAGAATACAGTCAGCGGTAGAACCAGAACCCGATCACCGCCGCCACCGCGATCGTGTATATCGGATGTACCTTGAAGAAGAAGACCACAATGAATGCGGCAAGCGCTAATACGAAGGTGTCCCATGAGAACACCGCCCTCGGGGCGAGATTGGCCACCGTTACGAGCAGAAGTGCGATGACGACGGGCCGCACACCCCTGATGATGCTCTGCACAGATGTGAGATGCTTGTATTTAAAATAGAGGACAGTAAAGATGATGATCAGAATGCTCGACGGGAGGAGCATCGCTCCGATAGCGACGAACGCCCCGAACGGTCCGCCGACCTGCAGCCCGATACTGAGAGCCATCTTCGTAGCGACCGGCCCGGGCAGAGTGCTCGCCATGGCGATCACATCGATGAACTGCTCAGAGGTCAGCCAGCCGTAATTCTCGACGACCTCTTTCTCGATGAGCGGAAGCATCGCCGGGCCCCCTCCATAGCCGAAGAGCCCGACACGAAGAAAAGCCATGAAAAGATCCAGGTACATCAGCGTTACCTCTTGACCAAGTCCCACAAATCAGGACGACGAACCGGATTGTCGGATTCTAAAGAAATCCCGTCCCCGCGACAACCGAATTATACCCCGCTCCATATCCGGTTGACCCCGGCGGCCCGCGCGATTACTCTCCGGGAACAGGAAGCTGAACGCATATGAATAACAGGATACTCTGCATAACTACTGCGCTCGCCGCGCTGATCATACTCTCCGCTCCGGCCGGAGCGTTCAGGGGAGATGGCCAGCCCGTGCTCGGCATAGCTGTATACGGCAACTACAACATAGATCGCGATCTGGTCGTCCGTGCGTTCGGACTTGCAGCCGGGGACACCTGCACCGCGGACGCGGTCAGTGAGGGCCTCACGAGAGTCAAGGCTCTCTCAGGTGTCCGGTACGCCTCACACAAGCTCAACGTAGACAGCGAGGAACGCGGAGTATTCATCCTTCTGATCCTCGAGGAGGAGAGGACCTGGACGATATACCCGCGGATCAACAGGAACTTCGCCGACAAGATCGCTTTCGGCGCCGCCTTCAGCGAGACGAACCTGCGGGGAAAAAATGAGCAGCTCTATCTCTCCGCGATGGTGCATGGCGCCCTGATCCTCCAGGCGAAATGGATGAAGCCGCGAGCGTTCGGGGCGGAAAGGCTCAGCGCCGGTATAAAGGCCGGGTACCGTGGCTACCACTGGCCGTACCCCTCCTTCGAGCAGATAATGGTAGATGACAAGATCAAGTGGTTCGAGGGATACCTCTCATTCAACTACAGGCTCGCCGAAGGGCTCTCATTCTTCCTCGACCCCGGCCTCGACGTGATCAGCGCCGGCGATCCGATGCTGGAGGGCCAGGGAGAGGGCCCTGTCCCCGACGCCCCGAGCGGCACGCTTTTCACGGTCAGCACAGGCATGAACTTCTCCCGGCTGGACCAGATTTTCTACCCCGAATCAGGGATTCAGATAAGCGCGACCGTAAAGAGCTGGGGACTGCTGCAGAACGATCCAGCGTTTACCAACACGAGGCTGTTTGTCGACGGAACAGGATTTCTCGACCTCGGCCGCCCCCTTCTCTCCATAAACGCCAGGAGCGCGATCAACGAAGCCGGTATCCCCGCCTACCTCTACGAGCACCTCGGCGGGACATCGACGATAAGGGGATACGAGTTCGGGCTCTTCTACGGGGAGAACAGCGCGCTGATCAGGACCGACCTCCGTGTGCCGCTGAACTTCAGCGAGCTCTCCGAACTGGGTAACCCGATGATCCTCGTCGACATGAGTGTCTTCGTCGATACCGGCGCCACCTGGAACAACAGCGAGACTCTAACCACGGAACTCTTCTACAGCGGAGCGGGGCTGGCGATGAGTTTTATAGTGAAGGAAGGCTGGCTGCTGAAGTTCGGATATGCCTGGCCGATGGATCCTGATGGCCGCTGGTTCTTCGATATCGGCACTATGTTCTGATCGATCTATCCGCTCTCAATCACATCCCGAAAAAGTGAACGGCTGCGACCATGGCCCCGCCTGCGGCGAGGGGAACGGTGATGTTGTCATCGAGGTAGGGGATGTCGAACATCTCGACAATGGCTCCGACAACCGCCCCGGCTGCCGCGACATGAACCGACCTGACGAAGATGAAGATAAGGCAGAAGGCGACGGTGGCGTTGGTCAGCCCGCCCTCTATGCTCTTGCCGCCGATCCTGAGCTTTCCGTACCTGCGCCCCACTATCGCGGCCATGGGGTCGCCGGCAGCGAGACTAATCACTCCTCCAATAGCGGCATAGACGGGAAATATCAGGACACAGACAAGAAGCGATGCAGCATAAAAAAGCGAGGTCGTCGGTCCCTTCTTCTCCTTATCAGAGGTGAGGAACCCGAGGTGCTGCCAGAAGAGACGCTTCCCTCTCCTGCTGAAGAAGCGGACAACATCGATGGCGATCATAAGGGCAAGGCCGGCGACCAGTATCAGTATGGCCCACTTCTTCGAGGGATCGAAGATGACGAGCGCCGCCACCACGACCGCCCCGCTGCTGAAATGCCAGAGCTTTCTGTGGTAGTTGGCGTGCGTGCCGGGCTTCGGAGCGCTTTCCGGATCCCCGTCTCCACCGGCCCAGTCATATTTCCCGTTTCGGTCAGTCATCATGACCCGCCTGTCTGTCTCCGGACAGCTGTGATGCCGAGGTTCAGTAAGACCATCCAGAAGAATATCCACTGCCCCCACCTTGTGTACGGGGTCCGCCCCGGCATTGTATGGACAGGCACGAGAAGCATCCCTTCGACATCCAGATCTATCGACTCGACGATCCGCCCAGCAGGGTCTATCAGCATCGAGATCCCGGTGTTCGCGGAGCGAAGAACGGTCACCCCGTTCTCGATCGCTCTCTGTACCGCCGACTCGCTGTGCTGAAGAGGTCCTCTCCCGCCGCCGAACCATCCATCGTTTGTGATATTGACGAGAAAATCGGCACCGAGCCTGACATAATCCCTCGAGTATCCTGAAAATGTCGATTCAAAACATATCAGTGACCCGAACTTCCCGGCAGGGGATTCGAAGATCGTCTGCTCCTCTCCCCGCTTGAAGTTCGCCTGTCCGAAATCCATCCGCTCGAGGAATCCGAACCAGCCGCTGAAAGGGATCCTCTCTCCGAACTGAAGGAGGTTGATCTTGTCATACTGTTGCGCCAGCTCGCCGTCGCGGGTAAACATCCCCGACGAGTTGAACGAGCGCCATCTCTGATCCTCCTGGATATGCCTGATATACCCGATGTAGACATCGACTCCGGCATCCCTGGCGATCTCCTTCATCCATTCCCTGTACTTCCGGCTGTGGCTCATCGAAACGGGCGCTGCCGTCTCGGGGAATATCACTAGCCGTGCCCCGAGAGCGGCCGCCTTGCCGGTCAGTTCCTCTATCTCGACGAATACCGAATCCCTGTAGATCGGCTGCCATTTCTTTGCCAGGTCGAGATTGGGCTGGACGATCGCGACATCGACCGTCCTGTCGGAAGCCGCAACAGCCTCATCGATACGCCTCATCCTGAAATGTCCGCCAACCAGCGCACCGGCGACAAGGATGATAAGCAGAGCTGCTGCCAGCACCCTTGTACCTTTTCCTTTTATGAAGAGAACGGAAGAGATAAGCAGGTTTGCGGTTACTATCAGCATGCCGAAGCCGAACGGCCCCGCGGCGAAGAGGCCCTGGGACGCGATCGGATATCGCAGCAGAGCCCCCGATATGATCCCCCACGAAAAGGCCAGCTCCCCGCTCGACCGCAGAAATTCCGTTATGCCCCAGAATGCGGGCGCGGCGATCAGTGCCGTTTTTCCGATACGGCCGTGCAGAGCCGCGATAGCCAGCGTAAACAGCCCGGTGTAAAGCCCGAGATACATCACGAGCAATATCAGGGCTGGCGTCAGAACCCACCTGAGACTGACGCTCGACGCCGGTATGAGATTCGGGATCCAGAAGAGCAGGACAATAAAGAAAGTGAATCCGAAGAACCAGCCGGTCAAAAAGCCTCTCTTCAGCTTCCCCTTCTTCCCCTCGTACAGTGGGAAGACTACGAGGAAATACCTGAAAACAGGCACGAGCGCCACAAGCGCCAGCATGCGCGTCGGGTATGGCGGAAAGGAAAGGGCCAGCAGGAACCCGCCGAGGATCCCGGCGAAAAGTTCCTCCCTCCACCTCGCGAAGAATGACCGTCTGTCGGTGCTGTTCAAGCAAACTCCTTCAATCAATATTCGAGCGGGAGTATAAACGACAGCGATGGACCGGACAACCATTACCCGGCAGGAGACGTTTATTCTTGCCTGAACCTTCCTCCTTGGTTACTTTCGTCAAAACAATGGATCCCTGCTTCAAGCAAAGGTCCCTTAATGCATCACAGAGGTCCTCGATGCGCACTCTGATATTGACAATCCTCGTTTCGGCACTGTTGATCTCATCTTCGGAAGCAGTTGAGATCAGCGACGTCACGATATACGGCAAGATCATCATGTCGGCCGATTATGCCGACAACGGCTATGACGGGTATCTCGGCATAACGAGCAGCAACTCGCGCCTTGGATTCAGGGGAGATTTCACCCTGAACGAAGACTACAAGGCGATATGGCAGATAGAATCGAGAGTGAACTTCGACATATCGGGGAGTAATTTCGCATCCAGAAACTCGTTCATCGGATTTATCAATCCCAAGTACGGAACGCTGAAATTCGGGCGGCACGATTCACCATATAAAACCACCAACAACAAGACCGATGCCTTCCTCAACCGTTTTGGCGACAGCAGAAACCTGATCGGCTCCTTCGGAGGCGGATTCGACATAAGAACCAACAGGATGGTGATGTATGAAAGCCCCTCCATCTATAAGGCTGGATACAAGATCCTCTACAAGACCGAATCCGGTCAGGAGGGCACCGACCTGCTCAGCGGCAGCGTCGAGTACGAGACGAGCCGTGGGCTGCAGCTGTGGGCCGCGGGAGAGATCCATGGAAAGATGATAACAGCTGTCAATGATTCTACACCCTCAGAGGATAATGAATACGGCCTGAGAGTGGCTGCTGCCAAACGGATAGAATCTTTCTCATTTTTCAGCCTGCTCGAGAGGATAGGCAATTTTGACGGGATGGGCGGAGTCAGCAAGTATTCATGGGTACTCGGAGGACGATATTTCCTCCATGAGAAGTGGAACCTCCGGGCAAAATATGTCGGTACTACAGGACGCTCCGATATAGACGATCAGACCGGCCACATGTTCGCGGCCAGTTCGGATCTGGTCCTCAGCGAATCCGCCCTCTTTTTCGTGGCCGGAGCAATCACATTCAACGGTGACGATTCCCAGTACAACATGGTCAACTCGGGCCTGTTCTGGACATTCCTGCCCGTTCAGGGCCAGGCTGTGTGGGGCTTCAGCGCGGGAACGATACTCGCCTTTTAGGCAAACCGACCCTAATCTCCCTATTAACAACAACTTTCAAGCATTGCCGGCCGTGCAGCAACATGGATTCCCATCGAAAATGATTTCTGTATTCACCGCTTAGCGCAGCGTAAACATCCGATTACAATAACCGTTGCAAATTATGTATAGGTATGATACACTACAAATGCATCAAAAAAAGGCATGATCTGATGTGCCTATTGCGCTACTTATTCTTTAGGGGAAGAGAATGAAACACAGCTTTTTGTTTCTCGCCGCTCTCTTTATCCTGACCCTCACGAGTTCTGCGTTTGCAGATCCCTGCCTCGTCGTCTACCCGTCCGGTCCATGTGTGTATCACTACGATGTAATGGAATATTACACCGTAGGACCGGGACATCCGCTTTATGACGCCGAGTACGACAGGGGAGGATACGTTCTGCTCGAGACAGGAACGGACGAGATCGACGGAAGCGTCTACCAGGCGCCGATGATCCAGGAATTTACCGCCTCGATGAACGGCAACGAAGGCTATTTCTTCATCGGAACGGATTACGAGCTCGTCATCGACGGTTACAGTAATAATCCTACGACCTACGTAAACATCCTCGTGGTCTTCGATGACCTCATTCCCGAGGGCTGCACGCCCGAGATTACGGTCAACGGGATGCCCCTTGCGGGTGACGTCTACAACGCTGGCGACCTCGTCGTTTCGACACCGACTGCCAACGGGAATAAATACTCCGATACGATGACGATCGATATCGGCTGGCGCGGTTGTTACGGGGTCCATGTCTGGGCATTCTCAGACGAGGATAACAGCGGAACACATGATGGCGGAGAGTGCTTCACGGCGTTCTCTCACGACTCGACGATCCCCACCGAGAGCTCGACGTGGGGAGCCATCAAGTCGATGCACAGAGATTAGGCGGGCTTCGGTCCGCTGGATAATTATACCAGACTGCAGAGGACAGGATCAGTGAGCTGACTCTTGCCGCCCCGTTCTGTAATCTGGTATAATTATTTATATCGCATATCTCAAACACCGCCTGCTCTCGCAAACTTAACGGAGGGAAAAGAGACTGGAGTCCCCGCCCATGAAGAAGTTCATGCTGTCCGAATCGTGTCTCGTTCACCGGATCATCCTCTCACTTATCATCCTGACAGTCCTTGCGGCGATATTCATACCCGAATCCTCGCCATTCGCGAAGAACCCCTACAGAAAAGAGTTCTTCAAACAGCATCCCGAGGCGGAAGGCACCGCCCTCGATGACGTTCCGAGCAACAGCGGGCACTGCGGGGTATGTCATTTCGACTTCGGCGGATCGGACACGAGGAACCCATACGGCCTCTCAATCGAGGTAGGCCTGAACAACGGCCTGTCGACAGCAGAGGCGATAGCTGCTGTTGAGTATGACGACGCCGACGCCGACGGGTTCAACAACCACACTGAGATAGCCGATCTTATCAACTTCTCGAATACATCGACATTCCCCGGGCTCACTATTGAAAACTACACCCTGACCTGGAATGTCGACCATGCTGATATCATCGGTCACCTGACTCCGTCAGGCGCGACCGACACGATTCCGCCGACGGTGATCGTCAGTGATCCGATGGGCGGAGAAAACCTCCAGGCGGGCTCCTACCACTCGATCCAGTATACAGCCGAGGATCCGAGCGGAATCAATCATGTGAACATCTATCTTTCCGACAACAGCGGCACGACATATTTCAAGACAGAAGCAAGGAACGAGACGCCCGGCACCGGCTACTCATGGTTCGTCCCGAACTTCCCAGGGGCGTTCAACAGGATACAGGTGGAAGCTGTCGACAATGCCGCCAATACTGGCAACGGTGAAAGCATGGGCGACTTCACGATCACGGGAACGCCAGCCGGCTACGTCCCCTCTACGATGAGGGACATGGAGATGTCCGGGACGCAGCCCCACGAGGGAGCGATACTCGACGATCCCGACATCTCTTGCGCCTCCTGCCATGGCAACTACGACACAAATGCCGAACCGTGGCACAACTGGCGCGGCTCGATGATGGGACAGGCCCAGAGGGATCCCCTCTTCCTCGCCTGCCTCGCCGTGGCCGAACAGGACGCCCCCTCGGTCGGTGACCTCTGCATCAAGTGCCACACACCGGGCGGCTGGCAGGAAGGCCGTTCGATCGATACAAGCGGGGATATGGTCAACGTCAAGGACAGGCACTCGGTCCAGTGTGACTTCTGTCACAGGGTCGTCGACCAGAACTACGTCGAAGGAGTCAGCCCTCCAACCGACCAGGATGTCCTCGCTGATATCGATCCGCTCCCTCTGAACTACGCTAACGGACAGTTTATTAATGACGCCTCGCCGCTCAAGCGCGGCCCGAGAGCCGACGCGGAAGCGAGCCATCAGTTCGTCGAATCACCGATCCACAGATCATCCGATATGTGCGGCCTCTGCCATGACGTCAGTAACCCGGTATATGTCCACGCGGGCGGCGCGGATTACGTGCCCAACACATTCGATGAGGAACATCCCGATATGGACCTCAGGAATATGTTCCCGGTCGAGCGCACTTACAGCGAGTGGACGCAGACCGAGTACGCTTCGACCGGTGTCTACGCCCCGCAGTTCGCCGGCAACAAGGCTGACGGCATCGTATCGAGCTGTCAGGACTGCCACATGAGGGATGTTCTGGGCAAGGCCGCGAACGTAAACGGCGTCAATGACAGGGCCGACCTCGCTTTGCACGATTTCTCCGGCGGGAACACATTCATACCGTCGACAGTCAATGACTTCTTCCCCGATGAGGTCGACCTTGCGCAGCTGCAGGCCGCCGAGGAACGGGCCAGATACATGCTCCGGAACGCCGCTTCGATGACCGTGACCCCCGAGGATTTCGGGATAACTGTCAGGGTAATGAACGAGAC
>RCNF010000949.1_pt1 | contig 15113 bp, 15 predicted proteins | sample 2041311 | NCBI WGS metagenome assembly RCNF01 (sample SAMN09708228, study PRJNA481090) | Marine sediment metagenome, whole genome shotgun sequencing project. | biome: marine sediment; feature: ocean; material: sediment; isolation source: Sewage treatment plant 2 marine sediment (STP2) ... | reverse complement strand
TCGCACTCGACCACTTTCGGACACACCCTAATGAAATTAGCCACAGGTATTTTCCTAGTGTTTTGGGCCTCTTTGGCTCAGGCTGCAGACCTCTCGGTACGCCTACAAGGCGCACCCGCCGAGGGCACGTTGGTATTCCAGGTTTACGACTCGCCGAACGCTTTCGGCGATTTCCGCAACCCCGTGAAAGAGATCCGCGCGCCAATTCAGACTGACGAGCTGTACCAAATCGGCGACATACGCGCTGGGGAAATAGCAGTGTTGGTCTATGTCGATGAAAACGAAAACAGCCTGTTAGATAAGAACTTTATTGGCATCCCGAAGGAGCCGCTTGGAATCTCGAACAATTATCGCCCAAAAGGCCCGCCTGCTTTCGGCCGTGCAAAATTCACGATTAGCGAGGGCGAATCAGCAACCATCGATATCGAGATCTACAAGGTACTTGGCAATCGCGGCCGTCTTGGCGTTGGCGCCGGGGTTATTGGTCGCGGCAGTCCTTACGTTGGATCCGATACGACCGTGTTGCAACCCATTCCCGTAATTACCTATAACGGGGAGCGGCTGCAATGGCTTGGTCCAAATGTGCAATACGGATTGATCGGAACGGGCCGGTGGCGCCTGGCCGCATCTGCGTCGTATCGGATCGGCGTCTATGAGGAAAGTGACAGCCCGGCCCTTATCGGGCTCGGTGATCGCGATAGCACCCTGATGGGTGGGTTGGGTTTTCGTTACGAAATTCCCGGCGGCGTGAATCTGCTGCTGCGCTATGAACACGATGTACTGGATCAAATTGGCGGAGGGACGGCCACCGCGAGGCTATCAAAAGGCTTTCAGGCTGGCTGGTTTCGTATTGCGCCGCAGCTGCAAATGAACTGGCTTAGCGCAGATCTCACAAATTACGATTTTGGAGTGCCGCCAGACGCTGCGACACCGACACGTCCGGCGTACAACACTGGCAGTTCAATCAGCTACGAGGCCGGGATCACCAGCTTCATCGAGCTAACGGAGAACTGGCGCATCATACTCAGCGTCTCGGCCGAGTTTCTGCCAGACGAAATTGCTAATAGCCCGATTGTCGCCGACGATCATATTATAAAAGGCTTTGCTGCGATCACTTACGTATTCTGAGTTTTGCTCTGGGTCACACAGACAGAAGGAGGGTCGAACTAACGCACCGCAATGAAATAGTGCGATAGCTTTTACCAAATGAAAAAGACAAGAACTGTCGTTAATGACGTCATGCAGTCCGGTTACAGCTATCTGTGCACGGAGCCAATGGGTCAAAACTTCCACGCTGATTTTCGGCCTGAACTGTCCCCGAAAACAATGCTTGAACTTGGCGTTTTCGGCGGAAAATACATGACGGACTGCGGCAATGAATATCCGCTGGATTGGTTTTCCAATGCCAAACTGTGTGCAGAGCAACGAGACCCCGACCTTAACTTGTTTGGTGTTAACGCATCCCAGTCGTTATCAGTCTGGAAAAAGAAGGGATGGATCTATTCAGACGATCCGCGAGGATGGTTTCAATGGTACTGCCGCTACTATTTGGGTCGAAGATGCCCTGATGACGATAGACAGATAAAAAGATGGCGCGCAATGAGCCGACACATTGCTCAGGTCAAAAAGAACTGCGAACGATGTGACTTTTCCTGTCGTCCGCGGCAGCGCCAGGCATTGCTTCATTGGGCCTATGATTCCAGGCAATTCTAGAGACCCGTAGCAGTCTGCAGCATCGAACACCAAATACAGCGGCTCATTGAGTTCGCCTGTTTTATAATAACTAACGCAACCGCGCCAAAATGTTAGCTATTGTACAAATGGAGCACGAAATGATTATGAAAACACCGAAACGATCCTGGGTTGTGGCTATTTCATTGCTGACCGTCGCATTGCAAAGCGGCTGCACAGGCATCCCCGACGGGACGCAAGCTGTAACCGGATTCGAGCTCGATCGTTACCTCGGCACCTGGTACGAAGTCGCTCGGCTCGATCATAGTTTCGAGCGGGGCATGTCCAATGTCACCGCAAATTACAGCATGCGGGATGATGGTGGTGTGAGTGTGGTTAATCGCGGCTACAAAGTCGACAAAGGCAAATGGGACGAGGCAACGGGCAAGGCTTACTTCATCGGCGATACCGATGTCGGCCAATTGAAAGTGTCGTTCTTCGGGCCTTTTTATGGTGGTTACAACATCATTGATTTGGACAAGGACAGTTACCAATATGCGCTGGTCGCCGGACCAGATCGGGGTTACTTGTGGATACTGACCCGTTCACCGAATCCTGACCAAAACGTATTGTCTAGCCTGGTTAACACAGCCGCCAGCTTGGGATTTCCAACTGACGACCTTATTTACGTTGATCACACCACACCTGATTAGGCTATTAATCAGCACGGATATTATGGCGACGGCATAGATATAACCGTAGTTGGTAGCACCGGTATTATTGTCGCGTACCGGGTCAAATCAGTGTTGGCGCCGCTGCACTTTAGTATCTGATCCGATCACAGCGCGCACCCGGACGCATGATTAGCATTTGTACATTGCCAATTACACGTTCGATGAATGCACTTTCACAGTAACCCAGGTAAAACTGCCACATGCGCATGAACTCATCGGAGTAACCGAGCAAACGCACTTCGTCGATGCGCGCGGAAAACCGATCATGCCAGTGTCGCAAAGTTGTCGCATAATGCGGGCCGATGTCTTCCAGGTGTATGACCCGCATATCCGTGTGGGTCGTCATGGTAAGAGACATATCGGTGATCGAGGTCAGGCAACCACCAGGAAAGATGTACCGTTTGATAAAATCGACGCCGCTCTTGTACTGATCGTAGCGTTGGTCCGCTATAGTTATCGACTGCAGTAGCATCTGTCCGTCACTCTTCAATAATTCGCAACATTTCTTGAAATAAGTGGCATGAAATTCATGGCCGACCGCCTCAATCATCTCTATAGAGACGAGCTTGTCGAAGCGGCCCTCCAGGTCACGATAGTCCTGAAACAGTAGCGTGATCTTGTCGTCGAGACCCGCATCTGTGATGGCTTGCTTCGCGTAGTCGAATTGCTGCTTCGAAATCGTCGTCGTCGTGACATTACAGCCGTATTTCTTCGCGGCGTGAATGGCAAAGCCGCCCCACCCGGTGCCGATCTCAAGCACGGAATCGTCGGCGGAAAGATTCAACTTCCTACAGATTCGATCGAGTTTTTCCGTCGCTGCGTCCTCGAGTGATGTTTCCGGCGTATCGAAATATGCACATGAGTACATCATCTGTTCGTCCAGCCATAGCTGGTAAAACTCGTTACCGAGATCGTAGTGCGCCGCAATATTCTTACGACTACCCAGGCGGGTATTCCTGTTCAGCGCATGGAACAACTTCTGCAACGGTTTGCCGAGCAACGCCAGTCCGGAATCGATCTGCTGAAGAACGTCGCTGTTTCGAATGAGAATACGCAGCAGATCGGTAAGCTCAGTGCTCACCCAGTATCCGTTAATGTAGGCCTCACTCGCCCCGATCGAACCTCCAAAGGCCATGTCGCTATAGAACTTTGGATTGAGCACGTCGAGACGCACACTTACCGGAAAATCGTCGGTCAATTGACCGCATACGAGGTGTTCCCCGTTTTCACTGAGCACAATCTGACCAAAGCGAATCTTTTCCAGGCGCGACAGAACAATTCGGCGCGCCAGCCTGTCAAGCACGGTCGATTTCGTAGTCGCTCTGCGGAACTCGAGCGATTCTGCCGAAGCGAGCTTCGTATTCATCGGGTAACTACCTCTTTTTCCTTGCCGGGATGCGTGTACAAAGGACAACGCTTGAACCAGAGTCGCAGCGCCTCCCAGTAGATCGCAAAAATTATCTTGAACGTATGAAACGGGAATCGCAGCAGCACCGCGGCCAGGGATCGAGCGGTGATTCGTCTGCGATTTAGAACCATTGCGGTATCGAAGAAGCGCTGACCGTCCTTCGAATTCGCCATGAATACCGATAGGCGGGCGGCGGGCGCCGACAACACCCAGTCATATTCAATATCCATTGGCATGAACGGCGATACATGCATTCTCTTTACTGGCCTAAAGCGCCAGGAGGACTCATCAAGGCCTACATGACGACAGTCGAGAACATGGGTATCGCGCTCTCCCCAAGGCGTATTGTTGACCTCCGAGACGATGTATTCGAGCGTGTCGCCATCGGCTGCAAAGCAGTAGTAGAAGCTCACAGGATTGAAGCAGTAGCCGAAGTACGACAGGTTTGTCAGCAATCGAATCGGCCCACCGGGTCGACTGCCGGTTTCCACTTCGACCAGATCGCGAACAGCATCCCCCAATGGCTGGTCCTCCGAACCGAGGTGATGCCCGCGTCGAAATCGTGCCAGCGCTGGCCGCGAAACAGACCAGAACCAGCGCTTGCGGAACAGCGTCGGCAGCTCGTCAAGGTCCAGATACATTAGGAACAAGCGATAACTGAACTGATGGTTCGCCGGCTTTAAACGGGTGTGTTTAACTTGCCCTTCGTAGATGCAGCTTTCCATAGGATAGCCTCTCCTCGAAATGTCCAAGGGCGTTCAATGCGCTCACTACGCCGTCTTCGTGAAACCCGTTTCCCCAATAAGCGCCACAATAAAATGTTCGGCCCTGATTGAGGTCGGCCTGTCGTTGCTGAGCAATTACCGATTCCCGCGAGTACACCGGATGCTCGTAGCGCACCGTGCGAATGATCTTCTCGGGACTAATTCTTTGGTCATTGTTCAAAGTCACGAGGTACTGACTGTTCGCCTTGAGTCCTTGCAGGATGTTCATGTTGTAGGTGACGGCAACGTGGCCCGTCGAATCCCGTGGTATGTGATAGTTCCATGCCGCCCATGCGCTCCGCTGTGTTGGCATTAGTGACTCGTCGGTGTGCAGAATCGCCTCGTTAGGTTGATAGCGGATAGCACCGAGAACCTCGCGTTCTTCGGGCGTCGCGTCCTTGATCAGAGACAGCGCCTGGTCGCTGTGGCAGGCGACGAATACGTAGTCGAAAAGTTCTCTACCGCCGGTGGCTGATTTAAGTTCAACGTGACTCCCCAGGCGGCGAATGCACTGCACGGGACTATTCAGTCGTATTCGATCACGGTGCCCTGCAACAAGTTTATTAACGTATTGACGCGAGCCGCCTTTGATCACGCGCCACACAGGTCGGTCGCTTATCTGCAGCAGACCGTGATTGGAGAAGAACCGAAACAGGAATTTTACCGGCATATCCAGAACCGAGACTGGCTCTGCAGACCATATCGCTGCGGCCATGGGAACCAGATAGTGATCGATAAACTCGTGACTGTATCCGTTCTCAATAAGGTAATTTCCAAGCGTTTCTGACTCATCGAGGTCGCTTACACTCGGCAACGCGGTCCTGTTGAAGCGGAGAATATCGCGAATCATGCGATAAAAAGGTGGCCTGAAAATATTTCTGCGTTGTGCAAACAAGGCATTTAACGACGAGCCACTGTATTCAATCCCGTCGTTGTCGGCCTGAACACTGAAACCCATTTCGCTTGGCTGAGAGCCCTGCCCGATCTCGTCCAGCAGACGAATGAAATTCGGGTACGTGCGATCATTAAAGACGATGAAGCCTGTATCAATGTCATAACGCTGATTGTTTTCATAGACATCAAGCGTATTCGTGTGACCACCAATATAGGTGCCAGCTTCGAACACGGTAATTTCGTGCTCTTTCCGTAGCCTGTAGGCGGCTACATTGCCAGCGATTCCGGTACCAATGATTGCGATCTTCATGACATCACCAGCGCTGTGGCACGCGTTGTAGTTTTGCCATGTCGTAGCCGAGCGACTCGACTAATGACACGAGGCGTTCATAGTCCGAGTCCGAGATCATCGGCGTGCGTGCCATGATCCACACATAATCACGAGCCTGTCGGCCGACGATAGTCTGAGTGTAATCATCATCAAGATAGACGATTCGGTAGTCAGCCTTAATCGGCCAGACAAAGCGCATTCCCCAAAGGGCGTTTGACCCGTCATCCATGACGAATCCCTTCGGGTTGTAATCTTTCACCTTTCCGTCGAAGCCGTCTTTTCTGTAGGCAAAGTTCGTCGCAATCGTTCCGTCATCATTCAGGCTGTAGGTCTCGACCGCATTGTGTGCGCCCTTCTCGAGAAACGTCGGGATGTTGGCGATGACGTACCACCGCCCCATGAAGCGATCAATCTCGACATAGTCCACCGTCTTCATCTCAGGTCCTTTAGCAACGCACCCGCCCAGGATGATTATTGCAAGTGTGGCAAGCGCCAATTTCAATTGAGTGTGCATATCACGAAAGCTCGTAGCGAATGATGTGTCCGCCTTTGGCAACGGACTCGAGCGCCAACCATTCATGGTTGGGCGAGTACCAGAGCGTCAGGTCGACGTCATGGGCCGTTAGTTTGAAGCGTGTTGCTGCGACTGGTTGCCCGCGAACCTTGAGAATCTCATCGCCGATTTTTTCCACGATAACGTCCACGTATTCGCCGGTCTGTGGATTGAGCAGACGCGGCTGATCGAGAAACTCTGCATTCCAGTAGGCGAACGTCATTACGCACTCCGGCAGCTCGGTCGGGCGGTCGCCGCTCTCGACAACAAAACCGGTTCCGGTCTGCTCCCCGGAGACCTGGATGCGCTTGCCATTCGCGTTGGTGCTGGCGTCAAACTCGACCAGGCAGTTATCAGTCCAGCGCTCGGCGGCACTATGCTCGTATCGGTACGCGGAGATGAACAAGATCTTGACCTTAAAGTTGGCCTCGCTCTGCACATGTTTCACGCCACCCACATCTGAAATTGTGAACAGGTGCTTACCGACTTTTTTCTCATTCAGGTAAACATCAAAATCCCAATTGGCGGCCCCGTTCTTGCGCTCCTGCGCGGGAGCCGCGGATATGAATGCCAGGCTGAGCAGCCCGATCATTACCAGGGTCGAGAATCTTCGTTTCATGATTTAGCCTCTTTGAATAAGTCTTGACTGCGACGGGGTCCCGGGAAAAATGCATTGGTACGGGCAATGTATTCTGCGTACTTCGGACGCCTTTCACCGATCGTCTTCTCGAGCATTGCAACACCCGAAACTTTCAGCAGCAGGAGACTCATCAGGAGCGGCGATACAATGGTCCACCAGCCACCGGCCGCAACAGCAAACAGGTAGAAGGACCACCAGATACAAAAGTCTCCGAAGTAGTTAGGGTGGCGTGTGTATCGCCACAGCCCCGTGTCAAGCACGCGACCCTTACTATCTTCACGTGCCTTGAATCTCGAAAGCTGATAGTCGCCACCCGCCTCGAAAACGAATCCGACGAGCCAGAGCATGGCTGCGATAATGTCGATCCCGTTCAGTGCAGCGTTCGATGCAATAGCGGGCAGTAGTGGCAACGCCACCAACCAGGCCAACACCCCCTGCAAGCCGAACACGATGTATACGCTCTTGAAAGTGAAGCCGGGCTCGTATTTCGCACGAATTGCCTGGTAGCGATAGTCCTCAGACTCGCCCCAGTTCCGCCCCGTGATATAGATCGACAGACGTAACGCCCATATTGCGACCAACACCAGGACCAACGTGCCTCTGATCGAAAGCGGTTGCGCATTAAGTGCGAATACCACAGCAGCGATCAGGAAAAACAGCGACCACAAACTATCAACGAAACTAACGTCTTTCCTGACGACGCTGAACAACCAGCTGACAACACCAACGACAAGAATGACGATCAACGCTATTGAATAGGGATGCTGCATCATCGGCTGCGCTCCGCAATCCAGTTGCGCCGCCGTCCCGGCATGCCGTCCAGATTTTCGGACAGCCGCATCAGCATCGGCATCATTACCGCCCAACCGACTGCAAGCGCTGTCAATGCTGCAATCTGATTGGTGAGGACAATGCCGCCGAGGGCCTGGCCCGCAATGTATGACGCCGGACCGCCGTAGAACCCCAAAAGTGCAGCTAATTTGGGCTTGCCGCGGAGCCAGCGCATCGAAACGTTCAAAGTCATCGCGAACAACATCCACATCGTGATGATCCAATAAGGGGCGAAGTAGTCGCTAAACAGGCCGGACTTATACGTAACCCAGCCAGCGGCGACGAGAATACTATCGAAGCTTGCGCCGATAAGGCCACAACTGAGAACCAACAACACTTCCTCAAACGGCTTGCGCGCCGCGCGCAGGTGCAAAGTGAAAGCAAACAGAGCAGCAAGTGGTCCCAACCACGGCATTTGCTGGGCGCCACCGATGACTGATAACAGCCAGGCGATTTGAAAAACCACAACGTTGACCAGGAACAACATCTCAGCGGCCCGCCTTTTGGAACAGGTAGTGACCGACGTACCACTCGTGTCCTTCGTCATAGTCAAATAACTCGGCACATGCCATGAAAAACATCCGCCAACGCTGCCACCATAGCGAGGCATTTTCCTCGCCATAACAGTCGGCAAGAACCAACCTGATCGCGTCTTCATTTTTTTTCATATTGTCCAGCCATGCATTGCATGTTTTGGCATAGTGCTGGCCGTTCCAGTGCCAACGATCAACAATGCTGAGACTTTCGGCGAACCGCAGGGGCAAATCGGCGCTCGGCATAATCCCGCCGCTAAAAAAGTGCCGGCTCATCCAGTCGGTTGGACCTTTGTCGATATACTCGTAAGGTGTCGTGCGATGGCAAAATATATGCATGAAAAACCGACCATCGGGTACCAACCAATCATCAATACAGGAAAAGAGCGATCCGTAGTTACGCATGTGCTCAAACATTTCAACCGAAACCACCCGATCGAAGCGTTTATCGGTTTCAAAATCATTCATATCGCAAGCGATGACCTCAATATTCTGCAGCGACCGGTCACGTGCCTGCTTGAGAATAAAATCACGCTGTGACGTTGAGTTAGAAACCGACGTTACCGATGAACTGGGGAAGCGCTCCGCTATCCATAGCGACAGCGAGCCCCAGCCACAGCCAAGGTCCAGCACCTGCATTCCATCCTCGATACCCGCGCGTTTCACAGTTAGCTCGAGTGCGGCCTCTTCGGCCTCAGAAAGACTATTGACGTGATTCGGCCAGTAGCAGCTGCTGTATTTGAGATGATCTCCCATGATGTGAGAGAAAAATTCTGCTGGAACTTCATAGTGCTGTTCGTTCGCAAGATCGGGCACCAGCGCAATGGGTGACTCATTCATCATCGCAACGAAACGATTTAGCGCGTCGGCGGCGTACTCAACGTCACCGGAGTGAATTTCTTTACGTTTTACTTCGAGCAATCTACGGATTCCAGCTCGAATGACGGTATCCGGCACCAGGCCCGATTCAGTCCAGCTGACCGCTTTTGCAGTGATGGCGCTCATGGCAGCCTCCAGGATTTTCTTCGGGCCAATATAATGCCCGGATTTTCCAACGACAACGCCCGGAACGGCTTTGTTACATCTGCTTACAAACTGTCTTATTTCAGCAAATTATCATCGTGTCACTGCGGGCTTTCAGTCGCGTTGCAGTGCGACCCGCATTATTCTGGCTGCAACGTAATTGGCGTCTTTCGGGAAATGCCGCGCTGATCACCACCGCCGATTCCCGCCGGCCGGTCATTCCTTTGTTCGTCGTGGACAAACAGGTCAGCCTTTTAGAGGAATGCGAACTTCAAATCTCGCACCTTGACCACCGCTATCGAGCAACTTCAGCGAACCGCCATGTGCCCTGGCAACCAGGGTTGCCAGGTACAGACCGAGACCAGTCCCACCAGACTCTCGTGCCCTCGATGTATCGCTGCGATAGAAGGGCTCGCCGATATGTTCGGCCTGATCCTCCGACAGACCCGGACCGTGATCCGCAACCGTCATAAGGAGTTCGTCTTCCGTCGCTGAAATCATCAGTTCAATCAAACCGTCTTCGGGCTTCGAGTATCGCAACGCGTTGCTAAGGAGATTTTTGAGAAGCAAGCTGATTCGTGCTTCATCGAGTGAAACAGTGACGGGTCTTGCAGGAAGCTTGACGCTAATCCGATCCGCCTCCCTCGAGAAGAAATCGTCAAGCAATTCCCTGATTAAATCGTCGATGAACACTTGCGTCCTGGACAATTTCGCGTGACGGCTGTTAAGTCGCTCGGCCTCAAGCAGCGAAACAACAATCTTCTCCATTTCTGAAATTTCGGCTTTCAGGCTCTCAACGTTGTCCTTATCATCAATGAATTCGAGCGTCAGCCTCATTCTCGAAAGTGGTGTGCGTAGTTCGTGGCTAATCCCGAGCAATAACGTGCGCTTCGCATCAAGAATGCTTTCTACATCACCCGCCATTCGGTTGATGTCGGTTGCGAGATCACCGAGATGATCGCTGCGCACATTCCGGATACGGAAATCAAAGTTGCCTCGACCTATGTGTTCAGCGCCCTCACGAATCGTTCGGATCGGTCGAAAAAGCCACGTAATGGCTGCATAGGCCAACAACAGAATAGACAATCCCATGCCCAGGATGAGCGGGACAAGTGCCGGCCCGTCAGTCGCGTCCGCGATTCTCGGCGTCGAAACGACAATCTCGTAACCGCCCTGTCGCATGCGGAGGAAATCATGGTGATTCAGGTTGGCGAAGTCGACATTCTGAAGTTCGCCAACCCACCCGTCAGGATCATCACTGAACCAGGGGCTTGGCGCGAAATCAAGTTGCTCAAGCCTTGGAAACGCCGGATCGGATGCCCAATCGATATCGGGCCCGTAGATACGAATGTCCACCGGGACCTTTTTCGTTATCGCTATCGCACGCTCGATGTTTGGCGGCACGCCGATGTCTTCGCGCACATAACTCACGTGCAGTGACAAGTGCCCGCTGATAAGACCGCGAATTTCATCACTATTATAGAAACGTTGAATTGCTTTGAACGTTCCAAATACGAACAGGCCGCCCAATAAGACGAATATCGCCAGCAGGCGAAAAGACAGGGAGCGCGTAAGGCGACTAGGCATCAGTCCGGGGCACGCCGACGAACGAGTAGCCACGACCCCAAATCGTTTGTATAAAACGCGGCGGTTTGGCCGAATCACCAAGCTTTTGACGCAGGCGGCTAATCATGATGTCGACGGACCTGGTCAGGATTGCAGCATCAATGCCGCGCAATTCACTCAGAATATCGTCACGCGAAAGTTTGCGCCCATGACGTCGAGCCAGTATCAGAAGGAGTTCGTATTCCATCGAGGTCAATTCAACTGGGCTGTCGTCAACGCTAACCGTCCGGGATTCGGTATCAATAGACAAACCCTCAAAACTCAACTCACCTTTCGTTGAGCCTGTAACTTCCGATCGTCGCAACGTCGCCTGCACACGTGCAACCAGTTCACGCGGTTCAAACGGCTTGCCGATATAATCGTCTGCGCCCAGCTCAAGGCCCGATACGCGATCGATGACGTCGCCCCGGGCTGTGAGCATGATTATCGGAATATTGCTGGTTTTGCGGATCTCACGACAGATCTCGAAGCCATCCTTGCCCGGCAGCATGACATCGAGCAATAGCAGATCCGGCTCTTCCCGAGCCAGCTTCTTGAAACCCTCAACTGAGTCATACGCGCACACAAGGTTGATGCCGTAGCGCTTGAAGTACGCCTGCATCAACTCGGAGTGCTTCCGATCATCATCTATTAATAGAACCTTTGCCATAGCGCAATGATAACGCGTGTCAGCCGGGTAATCGCGATATGCCAGTAATCGATACATTTGGAAACATTCTGAAACGCCTGCGAAACCCTTCCGGTATGCCGCTCTGTGAAACTGTCGCTGTCTTAATTAACGCTCACAAAGGGGCAAAAAATGAAATTCTCAAGCAGTTTATTGGTTGTATGCAGCATGCTTGTGCTATCGGCATGCAGCTCAGACAACGACAATCCTCCACCGACAGACCCACCAGCCGCCACGCTCAAAGTTCAGGTCCTGCATGGATCTCCTGACGCGCCGGCTGTCAACGTGCTCGTTAACGGTGGCGAAGTCCTCAGTGAGGTCGACTACAAAGTAGGTTCAGAGCAGCTTACGCTGGACGCAGGCACATACTCCGTTCAGGTTGACGGTATCCTGCCTGGTGGCGATGTCACAGTAATAGGACCAGTAGACCTGGATCTCGCGGCCGATACGATTTACACGATTGCGGCGGTCAACACTGTAGCTGCGATTGAGCCGGTCGTAATCAGTCAGCCGGACATAGCAGTCAGTGCCGGATCGGCACGACTTTTTGTTCTTCATGGGGCAGCAGCTGCTCCGACGGTCGATGTTTTTGTCACGACACCGGGTGCTGACCTGGCGGCAAGCGCCCCGGTTGGAACTTTTTCTTTCAAAGAGACCATTGGTCCCGCTGAAGTCGCTGCAGGCGATTACCAGGTTCGGGTAACGGCCGCAGGCGATCCATCCGCAGTCGTGTTCGATTCCGGGACGGTTACTCTGAATGACGGCGATGACCTCACCGTTACTGCATTGCCAAACACAACTGGCGGGGCGGCAGCGATCAGCCTGGTCGCGCTTAACGGTGCCGGCTCTCTGGAGATTCTCGATGTAAATACGCCGACATCGCTGCAGGTTATTCATGCCTCACCGGATGCACCAGCAGTTGACGTTGTCGTTGACGGCGGTGTATTGGTTCCCAACCTGGCATTTCCGCAGGCGACCGGCTTCGTCGAAACACCGGCTGGAACCTATAACGTCGCAGTGACAGTTGCCGGCAATCCTGGTGCAATTGCTATTGGACCGGTTGATCTTGATCTGGCCGCTGGCGTGCGCTACTCAGTACTCGCCGTTGGTGAGCTGGCTGCCATTGAGCCATTGATCCTTTCGGACGATCCACGCCGTGTCGCAACAAACGCCAAGGTTCGTATCGTACATGCCTCACCGACCGCAATGGACGTCGACATCTACGTAACCGCTGTCGGTGCTGACATTAACGCCGAAACGCCGACGCTCGAAAACATAGCGTTCAAAGACAACACCGGCTACCTGGCACTTCCTGCTGGTGACTATGACGTGACTGTCACACCGACAGGTACGAAGACAGCTGCTATTGGACCGGCGACGATCTCAGTCGCTGACGGTGGCATATACACAGCGGTTGCCAGAGATCCTCTGCCTGGTGCAGCTGAGTTCGGCCTTATCGTTTCGGATGACTTCGTAAACTAAATGACAATTTAAGTTTCCCCCCTACGCATTTAATGCGTAACTCCGCTTATCCCCGCCTTGTGCGGGGATTTTTTTTGCCCCCCGCAATTGCCACGCTCAGATACACTGAACAGGTGAACCATGTACCAAGGCCCCTGTCTGAGGACGGCAGCTGCTACGCCGATCACTGCTTTCACCAAACGAAAACAACGTTCGGTATTTTTACCAACTTGGGACATCGCCCGCTGGGCGGGCTCCTACAATTCTATTTAGCAATGTAGGAGCCCGCCCAGCGGGCGATTGCGGGCGATTGCGAGCAATTCAATTCAACTTGATACATCATGCAGGCACCCATTCCAAGTTTGCGGGACAGCCGTAACCTGACACCTTTTACAGTCACTAAGACAAGGAAAAAACCAGATGTCCAAATACAAACTGACCTACTTCGACTTCAATGGCGGTCGCGGCGAACCGATCCGCATTGCCTTTCACGCCGCTGGTATTGATTTCGAGGACCATCGAATCCCGTTCGAAGAGTTCATAAAAACACGCGGCGACATGCGCTTCACATGTGCGCCAATACTCGACATTGATGGCGTTACCGTCACGCAATCGAACTCGATGCTGCGCTATGTCGGCAAGATGGCCGGGCTGTATCCCGGGAACGATCTGCAGGCTTTGTATTGCGACGAGGCGATGGATGCAGTCGAAGACCTGCTGCACCAGGTTGTGCAAACCTTCGGTCTCGAGGGCGATGCACTCAAGGCCGCACGTGAGAAGCTTACCGATGGCTGGATGACCGTTTACATCAAGGGCCTTGCAGAAATTCTCGAGCGCGCGGGTGGAGAATACTTCGCCGACAACAGGCTGACCGTCGCAGACCTGAAGGTGTATGTACAAATTCGTTCACTGCGCAATGGAACGCTTGATCATGTCCCGACCGACCTGGTCGATAAGTTGGCGCCGGGACTCGTGCGGCACGAGGAACGTGTCGCTAACGACCCGATCGTCACGGCGTATTACGCGGCAATCGCCTCGTAACTGCTTTCATGACGAGCGAATCTGTTCACTACAGCCTGAAGGGCCGGGTCGCCACCCTGCGCATCGACGACGGCAAGCGCAATGCGTTATCGTCACAAGTCTTGCACGAGATCTATCGGGCACTTGACCAGGCCGAATCCGATCGTGCGATCGTGATCATGACCGGTCGGGAGTCAGTGTTCTCCGCAGGCTTCGATCTTAACGTCATGAAGCGCGGCGGCATCAAAGCGCTGCGTATGTTGCGCGCAGGCTATGCCCTGCCCGCCCGTGTCATGGCCTATCCCTATCCGGTCATCGTCGCGTGCAACGGGCACGCACTGGCAATGGGTGTCTTTATGATGCTCTCAGCTGACTATGTGATCGGCAGCCGCGGCGATTTCAAAATCGCGGCGAACGAAGTGGCAATCGGCATGACCATGCCGCGCATTGCAGCGGCAATGTTGCGGCACCGACTCAACCCGGCTGCCTTTCAACGTGCCGTCACTCTTGCTGAATACTTCGACGTCGAATCCGCATTGAGCGCCGGTTTTTTCGACGAACTGGTCGATCCTGCCGATCTGATAGCTTGTGCCGAGTCTTGCGCGGAAAAATTCGAAGCGCTGGACCAGCGCGCACACACTGCCTCCAAGCGCAGAATCCGCGCAGCACTCATTCGCAAGATGCGTTTCAGCATCCCGTTGGATTTGGTGGATGCGGCAATGACGGGCCTGCGACGGGCGCGCTCGCGGTGAGCTTATAAAGGAAACGAATATGGCGGCGGATCACTGCCGTCTCATCAACTCGCGTTTGGGGACAGTTAAGCTCATTAGCAATCGATGCTTGCGACAATATTGTCTGTTAGAGACATCAATTACGCTCAGCTGATTGAATTGGATGGCCGCAGGCGACAAGCACGGCGCAATCGCGGCAAGATGCCGCTCCTACGATATCGTAGGA
>RCNF010000948.1_pt1 | contig 15120 bp, 11 predicted proteins | sample 2041311 | NCBI WGS metagenome assembly RCNF01 (sample SAMN09708228, study PRJNA481090) | Marine sediment metagenome, whole genome shotgun sequencing project. | biome: marine sediment; feature: ocean; material: sediment; isolation source: Sewage treatment plant 2 marine sediment (STP2) ... | reverse complement strand
TGTTGACAGGTTTTTTTCGTGATCCGAACTTAGCGTACATCAGCTCATGAATTGAATATCATGTCGCCTATTCTATGTTCGCCTTAGTAACTATTTCGATTAACGACTGTCTCCTGTCACAGAATCTTCCGCCAGTATTTGCATTACCCGATCAATCAGTATTGGTTCAACAAATGGTTTTTCAATAAAATCAACAGCGCCAGCCTGTATTGTACGAACTGCCAGGGATACATCGTTTTTCTGTGTCAATATGATTGTTGGCACCTGTATATTCAGTTGATTAAGTGTTTTAATCAAAGTAAGTCCGTCGATACCGGGTAATTCAATTTCACTGATCAGGCAGCTGTATTTTTGCTTTGTAGCCTTAGCTAAAAAGTGTTCGGCGCTCGAATATATAGCCACGTTTAGGCCAACACTTTCAAGCAGGAGAGCCAGACTGTCACGGGTGATTACATCAGGTTCGATAATAGCAGCGACATGAGCCTGCTGGTACATTGAAGTTGTTGTTTCTGAAGTTGACATAAAGAGATAAGTGTCTCGCGTATATATTAGCTACACAGAAAAATAGCTATACCATCTGATTAAAAATAATTTATATCAAAGTATCCTCAGGTTTTGCTATTGAGTATATAAGGGATAATACGCATAACTGTTTCAACTATCAGCCTGGCGGCTGACAGTTGACTTGCATAAGCATGCGCACCAGCTGCGCGAGTGAGCGTGCCTGCATTTTTTTCATTACCCGTCCGCGGTGCACTTCAACGGTACGCTGACTGATATCCAGGTCAGAGGCCATTACTTTATTGGCCTTACCCTCTGCCATGTGCCACATAAGTTCGGTTTCGCGTTCGGTCAGGCTGGCAAGTCGCTGTGAAATTTTCTGCTGTTGCTCGATATCCTGGTGTTTTTCGGAAAGGTTCATTAGTGCATCATCAATTCGATCAAGCAGTTCCTGGTCTCGAAATGGCTTAAGAAGAAAATCTGCAGCACCGCGTTTAATAGCATCAACAGCCATAGGCACGTCACCATGCCCGGTAATAAAAATAATCGGCAGGGTGTATTGTCGCTCAATAAGCTCTTTCTGCAGTTGCAATCCACTCATATTCGGCATACAGATATCCAGCACCAGACATCCGTTACGCTCCAGGGTGTAATTATCGAGAAATGCTTCACAGGAAGGATAGGTGTCTACCTTATAGCCTGCAGATTCGATCAACAGACCAAGCGAGTCGCGTACGGCATCATCATCATCGACAATAAATACTGTGGTATCCGGTTTCATGACTTTATTCTCCAATGATAACGGGCAGGGTGAAATAAAAACGACTTCCTCCTGAAGAGCGGGCCTCGTAATTTAGTTCTCCACCATGTGATCGTATAATAGTGCGACTGATAGCAAGACCCATCCCCATTCCGCTTGTTTTAGTGGAAACGAAGGGAGTAAATATATTTGCAGTGATACTCTTAGTGATTCCTGGACCATTGTCTTCAACAGCAATAAGAATTTTATTACTATCCAGGCAGGAAGAAATAACGATTTCCGGTTGTTGCGTATGCACAAAGGTTAACGCATCCATTGCGTTACGTACAAGATTAAGAATAACCTGCTGGATTTGAACGGGATCGACGGATAGTACAGGTAAATTTTCACTGAGTTGCACAATAACAGGAATATTATTAATACCGGTATCGACTTCTGCAAGTTGCACGATTTTACGGATCATCTCATTGCAGTCTACTGACTCATGCCGGCTTTCACGTTGTTTGATAAAATCTCGTAGCTTTCGAATGATGTCGCCAGCGCGTAACGCCTGATCGCTGATTTTCTGCAGTGCGCCGGCCAGCTTGGGTGATGTTGGCTCGGTTTCAAGTAACCTGCGAGATGCCTGCGCATAATTTGAGATGGCTGTTAGCGGCTGATTGATTTCGTGGGCAATGCCAGCAGTCATTTCACTCATGGTGCTAAGACGGTTAACGTGGGCCAGGTGTTCGCGTAAGTTGCGTGCCTCCCGTTCCATTGCTATACGATCTGAAACATCACGTATTAAACCAAGAAAGCCGGTAGGCTGTCCATTTGTATCTTTTATAATTGCGCCGATTGATTCGCCGGGAAATACCTCGCCGTTTTTGCGCTGGTAGTTGACTATGTAAGGCGTGAGAACTACGCCAGCTTTGCGATTAAAACGTTGCTCACCCTGGTTTACGAATTCTGCTTTATTTTGGTAAAGTATCTCTGTGCTTTTGCCAATGATTTCATCTGAATCATAACCAAAAACTCTGCTGGTTCCCAGATTGGCCATGACGATTCTGCGGTCAAGGCCAGCCATCATCAATGCATCAGGAATATCATTAAAGATGGCTTCAAGCAAAGCCTGTTGTTGCTGGTGTTTTTCTTCCGCTTCTTTGCGTTCGGTTATGTCGGTGGTTACTACCAGTATTTCAGTTACCTTGCCCCCCTCAGTGACTATAGGGATCCTGTTAGTTTCAATCCATTTTCTGTTAGCTGCTATAAATTTTTTACCAACGTCAGATGATGATGGAATTTTATACACTACGCCGAGTTTAGATTTACCTGTGCGTATTACTTCTAAATCGTCCTGGTGAAATTTTTCTGCCAACTGCGGGAAAAATAGCTTAGAAGGTTTCCCACGCATAGCTTCTTCTGTGGTTCCGACTAAATCAGCGATGGCCTTGTTTGCACGTAATAAAATGTTTTTATCATTCTTGTAAATGATGAATGCCGGAATGTTGTCAATAATGATTTGAAGTTCATGACTGGTTTTCTTGTACTGTCGTTTACTTTCACGCAATTTCTGCTCGACCTGTTGTTGCTTAATCACTTGTTTTCTAATCAGAAGAAAAACCATTCCGCTGGTTAGAAGAATAAAAAACCAGCCTTTGAGTGTTCCAATCTTCGCCATGGTCTCGTGATCACGTACCAGGTTTTCGAGAACAACATCGGAAAGAGTGATCCATAAAATTCCAAAAGCGAAGTAGAGCAAAGTTATTCGTATTGCAGGGCCTGTGTTGTTTAAAGTAACAAGATTATTCATTGTGATGCCATCTCATTTTTTTATTTACCGAGTTGTGCAACTATATCGTCATTTATGTGTGTTTGTCTCCTCTCGTAAACGCATGATATATAGCTAGTACGTATAAGTCCTAATTACACTTATTCAAATACAGCTGTATAAATAACATAACATATAAATTCGAAAGGGGAGGGTGGATATCATACTAAGGAACTCTTCATTCACAGCATAGAGTAAGATTTTAATTTGATAATTAGTGAAACGGTTCCTCTATCGAGATTAATAAACAAACGAGTTGATACAAAGCAACTAGATTTACAAGAAATGCAGTTTTTATGGAAGATAACGAAATGAGTATTCAAAACGAGCTTCAAGACACCATCACCGAGCTGGTACAGAAGGGCAAGGGTATTCTTGCTGCTGATGAAAGTAGCCCAACCATCGCTAAACGTTTTCAGGCCATTGATGTTGAATCGACAGAGGAAAATCGTCGGGCATACCGAAGTATAATCCTGTCAACGCCGGCGCTCGGCGAATACATCAGTGGGACTATATTGTTTGAAGAGACCCTTGGCCAGCGCACCGATGAGGGTATCATGTTACCTGAGTTGTGCACGCAGCAAGGTATTGTTCCGGGGATAAAAGTTGATAAAGGCAAACTTTCTCTGGTTAACGCACCGGGTGATGAAATCACCCTGGGTTTGGACGGGCTGGAACAGCGTTTAAAGGGATACAAAGAACAGGGTGCCCGCTTTGCCAAATGGCGCGATGTTTATCACATCACTGAGGCCACGCCGAGCCAGCTTGCCATTGAGGCCAATGCTGAAGTGCTGGCTCGTTACGCAGCCATTTGCCAGGCACAGGGTATAGTCCCCATTGTAGAACCCGAAGTGCTTATTGACGGTGACCATAGTTTACAGCGCTGCGCAGACGTTAGCGAAGCCGTTTTTCACGAAGTGTTTCATGCACTGCACCGACATCACGTGGTTCTGGAACACATGCTGTTGAAACCAAACATGATGGTGCCGGGTAAACTGCACCCGCAAAAGGCAAGTGCGGAAGAGGTTGCCGTGCAGACCGTAAAGGTATTGCGACGTACCGTACCGGCAGCCGTTCCCAGTATCAATTTCCTTTCTGGTGGCCTGTCGCCTGAAGTAGCCACGGCAAACCTTAATGCGATGAATCAGCTGGGCTCGCAACCCTGGGAATTAACTTTCTCCTATGGGCGCGCTCTACAGGAACCTGCATTGCAGGCCTGGAAAGGTGATGCGCTCAATGCTGCCGTCACGCAATCAGCTTTGTTTCAGCGTGCCAGGCTTAACGGTGCTGCACGTTATGGTAAGTATAACTCCGCTATGGAACCAGCAGCCAGGTGAGAAATCAATACGATATTTCTTAGATGTTTTTTGCGAAACGATAAACCTTGTTCTGAGAAGGAACAATCATGAGTGATAACAAGAATAATAAGGCACAACATTAAAACAAGGCCTGAACATTCAACAGGTCGACGTTTTAATGACGTTTAAACAAGGTTCTGTTATTGAATACTATTTTATATACCGCAGATGCTTTAAGTGTAAACGTTATTTTTGAATTTAATAATATTTTGATAGGAGAGAATAAAATGAATGCTACAAACGCCCTGTTAGATATAGATAACTCCATAACGGGCGAGATAATTTTAAACAGGTTTGTGGTAGAGAAAGTCACCGCAGAAGAGCGACTAAAAATGATCTCAGAAATGGCCTATTTCCTTGCTGAACTTCGTGGCTTTCAAGGTGGCAGCGAGGAACAGGACTGGATTGAGGCTGAAATTGAAATTGCCAGGCAGTTGGCTGCTAAAGATTCTTTGTCTTACATATAGCCGCTATGAGTGCTATTTCTCGATACTTTCACTGGTTTAATGCAGTTTAGTGGACGATGTGCCCCTGGTCGGTGGTAAAAATGCTTCACTGTCCATTGGTGTGATGAAATTAATGTGTTCCTAAATTTTATGCAGGAAGCAGAATGCGGCCAGCACTGGATGAATTTCTGCCGGGGTGAGCTGATAATGGTTATCGTGGACTTTATACACGATATAAATAAAAAACTGAAACCAGACCGATTCCAAATCGGAAGGAGCAATGCATGATGAAAACTGCAACTGAATCGTCAATACTGCACGACCCTCTGTCCGCTGAGGAGTTACGCAAAATCAACGCTTACTGGCGGGCGGCGAATTATCTGTCTGTTGGTCAAATCTATCTTCTGGATAACCCCTTATTAAAACAGCCCTTAACCCTTGAACACATCAAACCAAGATTACTCGGCCATTGGGGCACCACGCCGGGTTTGAATTTTATTTACGCGCACTTTAATCGTGTTATTAAGGAACAGGACATAAATGTTATTTACATCACCGGACCGGGCCATGGTGGTCCCGGTCTGGTGGCTAATACCTGGCTGGAGGGGACTTACAGCGAAGTGTATCCCAACATCTCGCGAGATACTGAGGGCATGAAAAAACTGTTTCGTCAATTTTCATTTCCGGGGGGAATACCTAGTCATTGTGCGCCGGAAACACCGGGATCAATCAATGAAGGCGGTGAGCTGGGTTACGCTGTTTCACATGCCTACGGTGCTGTTTTCGATAACCCTGATCTCATCGCCTGCTGCGTGGTGGGTGACGGCGAAGCGGAAACCGGACCGCTTGCTACAGCGTGGCATTCAAATAAGTTCTTAAACCCTGTGCATGATGGCGCAGTATTACCTATCCTGCATTTGAATGGTTACAAGATCGCAAATCCAACGGTGCTGGCGCGCATCAGTCATGAGGAATTAGAAAGTCTGTTCATCGGTTATGGTTATCAACCTTATTTTGTTGAAGGCTCGGATCCCGAGGTGATGCATCAACACATGGCAGCAACACTGGATACCGCCATCGCTGAAATTAAAAGCATTCAACACGAAGCGCGTAGCAATGGTGTCGCTGCACGTCCGCGTTGGCCGATGATTATTTTACGAAGCCCGAAGGGCTGGACCGGCCCCAAGGAAGTCGATGGTCAAAAGGCGGAAGGTTACTGGCGCTCGCACCAGGTGCCATTTGCCGAAATGGCGACAAAACCGGAACACGTCAAGTTGCTCGAACAATGGATGAAGAGCTACAAAGCAGAAGAACTTTTTGATGATAGCGGCGCCTTGATTGCGGAACTGGCTGAGTTAGCACCGAAAGGCGTACGCCGTATGGGCGCTAACCCGCACGCCAATGGCGGCCTGTTGCTCAAGAATTTACGCATGCCAGATTTTCGCGACTATGCCGTTGAGGTGTCTGAACCCGGTCAGGTATTAGGCGAGGCGACCCGCGTGATGGGTTACCTTTTGCGCGATGTTATGCAGCTCAATGCGGATGAACGAAATTTCCGGGTAATGGGGCCGGACGAAACCAAATCTAATCGCCTCGGTGCTTTGTTCGAGGTAACCAATCGAACCTGGATGGCAGAGACGCTACCTGAAGACGATCATCTTGCGCCGGATGGTCGCGTCATGGAGATCCTCAGCGAGCACACCTGCCAGGGTTGGTTAGAAGGCTATCTGTTGACCGGGCGACATGGTTTGTTTTCCTGTTATGAAGCCTTCATTCACATTATTGATTCCATGTTTAATCAACATGCCAAGTGGTTGAAGGTGAGTAAAGAGATTCCGTGGCGTCGACCTATTGCTTCATTGACTTACTTATTAACGTCTCACGTTTGGCGGCAGGACCACAATGGCTTTTCTCATCAGGACCCAGGCTTCATTGATCATGTAGTGAACAAGAAGGCCGATATCATTCGCGTTTACCTGCCGCCCGATGCTAATACCTTGTTGTTTATCACGGACAAATGTTTACGCAGTCGCGATTTTGTTAATGTGATTGTGGCCGGCAAACAACCCGAGCTGCAGTGGCTCGATATGGACGCGGCGATCAAACACTGCACGGCGGGCATCGGCATCTGGGCGTGGGCCAGCAACGATCAGGGTAGCGAGCCCGATGTGGTGATGGCCTGTGCCGGTGATGTGCCCACGCTCGAAACCCTCGCTGCCGTGGATTTATTACACCAGCATGTCCCGGATCTCAAAATACGGGTAATTAATGTGGTGAATTTGATGACGCTGCAACCACAGGAAGAGCATCCGCATGGTTTGTCGGACAAGGATTTTGATACCCTATTCACTACGGATAAGCCGATCATTTTTGCCTATCACGGTTATCCCTGGTTGATTCATCGGCTGACTTATCGACGTACCAATCACAAAAATCTGCACGTACGCGGGTACAAAGAAGAAGGCACCACCAGCACGCCGTTCGACATGGTGGTGCGCAACGATCTGGATCGTTTCCATTTGGTGAGTGATGTTATTGATCGGGTACCAAAACTCAGCCGGACAGGGGCGTATGCAAAACAGTTTGTGCGCGACAAACTCATCGAACATCGTGAATACATCACCACCTATGGCGAAGACATGCCCGAAATAAATAATTGGAAATGGCCACGTTCGTAATCTTATGCGTTTATGTTTGGTACAAATTAAATATTTTAAGTACTCTGACGAGATTTGAATTGGCATAGAGAGGACCCTGAAAACATCATGAAGATACCCCGCTTAATAATGCGCTACATGCAGGATTTGCCTGCTGACCTGATTCCTCTGGTAGAGAAGGTTGCAGATCTGGCAACAGACCTGCGCTGGACCTGGAGCCATGCTGGCGACGCGGTGTGGGAAGCGATGGACGCGCAGTTGTGGGAGCAGAGTGAAAATCCTTTTGTTATATTACAGAACCTAACGCTGGAACGCCTCGAAGAATTAAATCAGAACACACAGTTTAAACAACACCTCGATGATTTAACTGACGCGCGTAATAGTTACTGCGATCGCTGCGGTTGGTTTGGTGAAGTGCATGCCGATGCCAAACTCAAAGGGGTTGCCTATTTCAGTATGGAATTTGGTTTGGGTAAGGCGCTGCCATTGTATGCAGGCGGCCTCGGCGTATTGGCCGGTGACTATCTCAAAGCCAGCAGCGATCTGGTTGTGCCCGTCACTGCAATTGGTCTACTGTATCAGGAAGGTTATTTTCGGCAAGTGCTGGATGCATCAGGTTGGCAACAGGAAATCTATCCTTATAACGATTCGGCTAGTTTGCCTATTCGCCCCGTAATGGCCAGCAGCGGTGCCTGGCTACACGTATCCATCGATTTGCCCGGGCGCATTGCGCGATTGCGTGTTTGGCAAGCGCAGGTGGGACGAGTTACCTTGTATCTGCTCGATAGTAATGATCCTTTGAACAGCGCGGTTGATCGCGGTATTACCAGCAAGCTGTATGGCGGCGGCGAAGAGATGCGGCTGGTGCAAGAGATCGCACTCGGGATTGGCGGCTGGCGCTTGATTGAGGCGTTAGAGTTAGATATTGACGTCTGCCATTTGAATGAAGGCCATGCTGCATTTGTTACGCTGGAACGGGCACGCTGTTTCATGGAACAACAACAGGTGGATTTTTGGGAAGCCCTTTGGGCAACCCGGCCAGGTAATGTGTTTACTACGCACACCCCGGTGGCCGCTGGTTTCGATACTTTCTCACGTGATCTGCTTGCAAAATATGGCTTGTTCTATGCCAATAGCCTGGGCGTGGCAGCCGAAGAATTAGTGGCACTGGGCCGCCGTAATGCGCATGATGGTAATGAGCCTTTCAATATGGCGTATCTGGCAGCGCGGACCTGCGGCATGATAAACGGCGTAAGTCGCCTGCATGGCAAAGTTAGTCAACATATTTTCCAGGACCTATACCCCCATTGGCCGGAGTGTGAAATACCGGTGAGTTATGTGACCAATGGCGTGCATGTGCCCTCGTGGGATTCTCCGTGGGCGGATGAAATTTGGACACGCTCCTGTGGCAAGGACCGCTGGCTCGGTACGCAAGAGGAACTAAGCAATACGATAGAAGCGTTGGACGACGAAACTCTGTGGAATTTTCGCGGCCAGGAACGCGCTGACCTCATGTATCATGTCCGTCAACGGCTCCGACTGCAACTGGGTCAACGCGGCGCGGAGACGGGCACTGTTGAACAAGTTGATCAGATTCTTGATCCCAACGTACTGACGCTCGGATTTGCGCGACGTTTCACTGCCTACAAGCGCCCCAATCTATTGCTGCATGATGCCGAACGTTTTATTCGGTTGCTGACCGATTTGGATCGGCCGGTACAGATCATTGTCGCCGGTAAAGCACATCCGGCCGATGATGAAGGCAAACGTTTTATTCAGGAATGGTTCCAGTTCGCTGCTCGGCCCGAGGTCCGTAACCATGTGGTATTCCTCGAAGACTATGATATCGCCCTGGCACAGGAAATGGTGCAGGGCGTCGATGTCTGGATCAATACGCCGCGCCGACCCTGGGAGGCCAGTGGCACCAGTGGCATGAAGGTACTGGTCAATGGTGGTTTGAACCTCTCGGAACTGGACGGGTGGTGGGCCGAAGCTTACACACCGGAAGTTGGCTGGGCACTGGGTGATGGCAGGGAACATGCAGAGCCCGAATGGGATGCCATCGAAGCCGAGCAACTCTATCAACTCTTAGAGGGCGAGGTTATTCCGATGTTCTACGATCGTGACGTGAGCGGTATCCCTCGCGCCTGGGTCGCCCGCATGCGAACCAGCATGGCTCGTTTGACGCCGCAGTTCAGTACCAATCGCATGGTTCGGGAATATGTCGAGAAGTTATACTTGCCATCAGCTGCCGCTATCAGGCATCGGATAGCTAAGGCAGGGGAAGTTGCCAAAGAACTTCGCCGCTGGGATGAACGATTGAGACGCCAGTGGCATGAGCTGCATTGGGGTAATTTGATTGTGTCCGAAGAAAAAGCTGGCTGGACATTCGAAGTGCAGATCTATCTCGGCGAAGTACCGCCCGATTTTATTCAGCTACAGGTCTATGCAGACCCGGTAAGTACAGAAGAGCCTGTCTGCGAGATCATGCAGCAACAGACCAGCATCCCAGGCACGTTGAACGGATACCTTTATAAATGTAGCGTGAATACAACGCGGCCTTACACTGATTTTACACCACGCATCATGGCGTACCATCCGGATGCATGCGTCCCGGCTGAAAACAATCTGATCCTGTGGTGGTCGGGTGCAGCAGAATTACATATGAATTCACAATGAAATTATACATCGCTAAACATTTAGGCATCGCTTTCCTGAAGGGTTCTCTCAGCTATTTACAGATAGCCTGTATTTAAAGTTAATGGAACAGCAATGATTGAAAAATTAAAATCGACAAATTAAAAACGTTAGTCATGAGTTATTTTTTTGAACAAACTAAAAGGTGTTTCTAATGGCTGTTAACTCATTACAGGAGATCAAAGCGCTCGGCCAGAGCATCTGGCTCGACTACATCCAGCGCGACATCCTCGAAAATGGTGAAGTCGCCAGAATGATAAAAAAAGACGGGCTGGCAGGCATGACATCCAATCCGGCTATTTTCGAAAAAGCGATCACCGAACATGATGACTATGATGAAGCCATCTCATCGCTTACGCGTAGCGGAACCCCAGCAAAGGAAATTTATGAAGCATTAACCCTGGATGATGTGCGTCGGGGTGCCGATTTATTTCGTCCAGTCTACGATGATTCGAACGGCCATGATGGTTTCGTCAGTCTGGAAGTCTCGCCCCATCTTGCTTATGACACGCAACAAACTGTCACTGAGGCCAGGCGATTATGGACAGCGCTCGACCGTCCTAATGTCATGATCAAGGTGCCTGCCACCCGCGCAGGATTACCCGCGATTACGCAACTGATTGCTGCAGGAATTAATGTCAATGTTACCTTATTGTTCGGCCTGGAACGCTATCGTGAGGTAGTCGATGCTTTTATGACGGGTCTTGAGAAACGGAAAGTGGCAGGTGACCCATTACAAGGTATAGCATCTGTGGCCAGCTTTTTTTTAAGCCGCATTGATGTGCTGGTGGACAAACGTCTGGATGAGATAACCAATACCGATAATAGTGCAGCTGCACACGCCTTACGTGGCCAGACCGCCGTGGCCTGTGCCAAGCTCGCTTACCAGCATTACCAAAATACAAAGGAAAGTTCGCGCTGGCAGTCTTTGGCTGAGCTGGGGGCACAGACCCAACGTCTGCTCTGGGCAAGTACCGGTACCAAAGATCCTGCTTACAGCGATATCAAGTATGTCGAGGCTTTGATCGGCAAGGAGACCGTTAACACAATACCCCCCGCGACTTTAACGGCCTATCGAGATCACGGTAAACCAATGCTAAGGGTTGAAACTGCATTGGCCGAGGCGCAAGCATTACCGGTTAAGCTGTCCGAGTTCGACATTGATCTTAATGTAGTCAGCGAGCAGCTGGAAGCCGAAGGTGTACAAAAATTCATTGACCCTTTCGATAAATTGCTGGAGCGCCTGGGCCAATGGTGATTGGCGTTCGCCAGGTAGGTGGTTATGATCGATATAGGCGGTTTTAATGGTATGTAAGAGAAAGAATAACGTCATGTGGAACACAGTGGTACAGCATCAATATTTCCGGTTCTATTGTTTAAAACCCTGAATGAGATTTTTCGGTGTAGAGTAAGCCATGAAACGAAAAGAATCAGCAGGTGAATAAGAGGATAAAAGTCGTGCCCCGGCAGTCTGAAAAAGCAAAATTACTACGTCTGGCGACTTATGCCTCGGTATTGACTGCCGCAATCCTGATTATTGCTAAACTGCTAGCCTGGTTGTTAACCGGCTCGGTCAGTCTCCTGGCTTCATTGGTGGATTCAGTAATGGATATAATTGCTTCCACCATTAATTTATTCGCCGTGCGTTATTCCCTGCAACCGGCCGATGCCGAGCACCGTTTTGGCCATGGTAAAGCCGAACCTCTGGCCGGGCTGGTGCAAGCGGCATTTATTACCGGCTCGGCAGCTTTTCTGGTTTTGCACGCCGTGGAACGCTTTCGCTTTCCTCATAAATTACAAGAGGTCGGCACTGGGATTGCTGTAATGGTATTGGCCATTGGCTTGACCCTGGGTTTGTTACTGATTCAGCGCTATGTCATAAAAAAAACCGGTTCAACCGCTATTCGTGCTGACGCTCTGCATTACGGCACTGATCTACTCACCAACCTGAGCATTATTTTCGCACTGATTCTCACTTCCTTTGGCTGGATTTGGGCGGATGCTGTCTTTGCCATTGCGGTGGCCATGTATATTTTCTATAGCGCGCTACGAATCGGTTATGAGGCGTTACAGCAATTGATGGATCGGGAGCTGCCTGCCGAGGTGCGTGAGCAGATTCTTTCTATAGCCCGCCAAAATCCTGCTGTGTTCGACGCGCATGCTTTGCGCACCCGCCAATCCGGCCAGGTTAAATTTATTCAGCTGCATCTGGAACTGGATGATAACCTGTCACTGTTTAAGGCGCATGCCATTGGTGATCAGGTTGAACATGACATACTGGCGATCTTGCCAGATGCTGAGGTCATCATTCATCAGGACCCCGCAAGCCTGAAAGACCGACCTCGACGAAACCTCAGCTATGGAGTAGAACGGTGATTCATTCATATACGCTGTGTGACGGACGCCTGGTTACTGAACTCATCACCCGCAAGGAACAATTGACAGCGGATTGCCTGTGGTTGGATCTTGAAAAACCGGGTGAAGAGGAAATGGACTGGATCGTTGAATTATATGGTCAGCAACTGCCCACTATGGACACTCTGGTGGAGATCGAGGCCAGTTCCCGTTTCTTCCAGGATGAAAGCGGACTGCATGTACGATCTTATTTTCTGCATGAGACTACCGATCGTGTTTATAACGTCACCGTGGCGTTTGTTCTGAATAAGGGGCGCTTATTTACACTTCGTGATGAGGTGTTGATTAGTTTTCAACAATACCGGCAGAGACTGGAGATGCAGAAGGGTTTAGCTATTGATGCCTTCGGTATTATGCTGGGTTTGTTCGAAACCAAAGTGGATGGGCTCGCTGACTTATTGGAACAGTTGCATATTGAGTTGGAAGAGTTAAGTGCGCGCGTTTTCCACGCCGAGGAACAGGACTTTAATGAGATGCTCACCATGCTTGCTGCGAGCCAGGATAAGAATGACAAGACTCGTCTTAGTCTGATGGATAAGCAACGCGTGCTGTCGTTTCTGTTGCGTAGCAGAAACAGTCCCGAAGAAGTGTTGCCCTTGTTGCACGAGATCCTCAGAGATATTCGTTCTCTGAGTGAGCATTCAACGTTTCTCTTCGAGAAGGTTCAGTTTTTAATGGATGCGACGATGGGTCAGATCAATATCGAACAGAACAAGATCATAAAAATTTTCTCTATTGCTGCCGTGGTGTTTTTGCCACCAACCCTGATTGCGAGCATCTACGGGATGAACTTTCGTCTCATGCCGGAACTGACCTGGTGGTTCGGTTATCCGCTGGCACTGCTACTGATGATTGCAGCTGGCATTACACCTTACTGGTACTTCAAACGCAAGAAATGGTTTTGATATAACAGTGATGAATTGCATTTGACTGGTTCAGCTAGAACAAAAAAGCAAAATATGCGGTGGCGGAGAATGCAGAAGAAAAAGTTATTGTTGCGGTTGTGCTGTTGGTGCTTGTAGTCCCATTGTCGTGTTTTCCGGGCAAGGTCACTATGAAAGAAAATAATGCTGCAATCAAAACACGGTACTTCAGAAAAACCCATCTTGATATTCCCTTGAGCACCAAAGCTTTGCCTGCTTGTTCGCCAGTCGGCATTGTTGGTTCCTCTAACAGACATCATCTTTTACTTTAATCAAAGAATCTGACAAGCCGATGTCATTGTTGAATGGAGATCATTTCTCTACAAGTTCTGAGATATCACATACGTATACCTCCTTATAACTGCACGACAACGTATGAGCTTATTATGTATGCAGTTTCAGTTAGCTGTCGAACGATACCCCTTACCATGGTGGTCATCAACTTAGAAGTGATAGTGCTCGACAAGTGTTGGTTGTCAGGCAATAGCAAATTTGAAAGATATCGATGATAAAAACCGGCAGGCATGGATCAATATCTATAAAGATACTGAGGGTAATATGCAGTTGGAAAAAAGTCGTTTGACAGTTGGCCAACACAAACATAATTAACCCGGATATTTCATAGGAATGCAGAATTTTGGGGAAATATCAGTGAGTCAGTTTGTACGATTCGCCGATAAAATCGTAGGAACGATTTTACATGAGCGAAGCGAGCCCGAAGGGTGAAGGGCAGGAAGCCCGTAATTAAAGCATAGCCGTAGCTATGGTTACAGGGGAATCGTACAAAATGGCCGCTGATATTTTTCCAAAAACCGCATAGCGTTGTTGGGTACATAGTGTACTTTTCTAATATACCGATATTTCTTATAACAATCATAGTGTTAAGTTATATTTTCAGCGTACCTATGTAATATTCGGGTTAATCAGAGCAGCCTAAGTAATCGGCTTTAAACGAATCACCGGTATGACTCGCTCCAGGGTTGATGAGCCACCATGCTGATAGCTCCTGCCGTCAGCTGAAATTCTAAAGCCATAATCTGCAGAAATCATCAGTGGTCGATTAACATCCAGCTGGTTTATTTTACTTTTTATGGCAATTATGGACACCCATAAATTCATTAAGACATTTTTCTGTGAAGATGGCTATCGGCTTACTCTCCAGCCAAAGATTCCAGAACCATGCGAATCTCGCCATAAGAAAAGTCATCGCCCAGATGTTCTTTCACCTGGCCCAAACTCTGCCTGCCTTTATCATCAAATGCCTTATGGATAGCGGCAATCTTTTCTTCGTTAACAAAGTCATTAATACTTAATTCTCCAAGCCTGATGTAATGAGTAATATGGCCTTCGATTGTGCTCGTAACAAGTTCTCTTTTTTCAGCAATTTCTTTTATGCTGTTACCCTGCAAATAAAGTTCATAAGTGATTCTTTTGCTATCTTTTTTTGCTTCTTTTTTAGAATCAGCTTTAGTTGCTGGTGCCTGTCGGGGTTCAACCTGGTATGTATCACAATATTCATCAACCATTGCTATTAATTGTGCGCCATATTTTTC
>RCNF010000947.1_pt1 | contig 15121 bp, 8 predicted proteins | sample 2041311 | NCBI WGS metagenome assembly RCNF01 (sample SAMN09708228, study PRJNA481090) | Marine sediment metagenome, whole genome shotgun sequencing project. | biome: marine sediment; feature: ocean; material: sediment; isolation source: Sewage treatment plant 2 marine sediment (STP2) ... | reverse complement strand
GAGAATTCACTCAAAAGGAAATGGGTCTCACATTTCAACTACATGTCTCGATTGTAATCACACAACTCGCTATTTTATTAAGCTAGAGTAGTTTCTAAAAAGGGAATAAGAATAGTTTTTACCTTTAAAAATGAGTCTCCATAAACTGTTGTTTGGGCTAAAGCTAATAACCAGCTGAGTAATAAAGAAATTGCCAAAACGACAAACAATGGTTTAATAATCTCTGCAGCATTTGCCGGAGCCATATATAGCGGCAGGAATGAACCTATAGCAATTATGGTTGCCCCGAATAAACCCCACTGTGGTACAGTAGCTCCATCTATAAGAGCCTGGAGTGTGCGCATAATATCGCGGTCACTGTGGGAGAGGATCGCGCCCACTGGCTAACGGCTCGCACGCGTTTGGGCAAGGCCCTGCGGCACAAGCCGGAGCGGTTTGATCGCACATGGGAAAGCAAATCACGCTATTCCATGGACTGGTTTTATCCGGTGCTGGCGGGCGTGTATACCGGTTCGGATGCTCGCGCGCGGCTGGCGACACGTTGGGATGAATTCGTGGAAGACGGGCTGGGCTGTCGTTGCGAGAAGCAGGAACCATGGGTAACCATCGCCGAAAGCTGTGAGCTGGTCATGGCATTATTGGCGGCTGGGGATCACGCGCGTGCGGTAGAAGTTTATAGCTGGCTGCAGCAGTGGCGCGCCAGCGACGGTTCCTACTGGACCGGTTACCAGTTGGTGGAGGACCTGTTGTGGCCGGACGAAAAGCCCACCTGGACTGCCGGGGCCATTATGCTGGCGGCTGACGCCCTTACTGAACATACCGCAGCGTCAGGCCTGTTTTGCAGCGTAAAGTTGCTGGACGAGCGAGAAGATGTGCGCGAACGCCTTATTTTGGTGGATTAACCCGCAGTGGCCAAGCGCTATAAGCGCCGCAACAAACCCAGACTATTGACCTGACCCAGATCCTCGAACAAGCCTGACGCCAGCGCCATGCGATATATCGCATACGGCGCCTGGCCTCCTTCACATTAACGCCGGCAACATATGTAAACTGCTCAATCCCTTTTTCAAGCAATTCCCTTACATCGCCGAATGCAAAAGAGTATACTGCATCCCTGGCATTTTTACGTATGCTGGCAGCAGCATTATAGACAAACACATCAAGGATATCCTGGTAGACCTTGAACTGGTCCTCACTCTTGAGGGACTGCATCTTTTTTACGCGCAGAAGAACAGATTCAGCCACATAGAGCTGTATGATACTGTCCGAAAGGTTCATCAGGATTTCCTGCTCCTGTACCATGGTCCTGGAAAACTTTTCTGAGGTGGATTTCAGCAGCATCAGGATAATTTTCTTAAAGTTGCTGATATACAGGGCCTTCTCTTCAAAATACTCCATTCCATCGAGTTTCATTTCAGTCCCTGTTTTTACCTCTTCAAATGCTTTCTCTGCTTCCTCGTTAATGGGAAGCACGCCCTTTGCACCCTTCTTGATCATGGCATCTACAAGGAGCAGGCGGTTGATCTCATTCGTCCCTTCAAAGATACGGTTGATCCTGGAGTCACGGTATCCCTTGTCAACCATCATCTCTGCAGAGAATCCCATACCTCCGTGTATCTGTACGGCTTCGTCAACTACATAGTCGAGCATCTCTGAACCGAAAATCTTCAGGGCTGCGGCTTCGATGGAAAAATGATTGAATGCCTCCATTGTATTCCGCCCCTTGTCATCTCCATTGGCCACATAATGGTTAATGGCATCATCCAATCCCTTGCTTGCCCTATATACCGCTGATTCCGTGGCGAAGGTCTGTATCACCTGCTCGGCCAGTTTGTGCTTGATGGCCCCGAATTGGGATATAAGACAATTGAATTGTTTGCGTTCATTAGCATAACCAACGGATTGCTCGATGGCTTTTTTGGCAGCACCTATCACATTGGCCCCGAGTTTGATCCTTCCCATGTGGAGGATGTTCAGGGCAATCCGGTATCCCTCACCCCGCTTACCAAGGAGGTTTTTCACAGGTACCTTGCAGTCATTGAAAAAGATCTGCCTGGTAGAGGATCCCTTGATCCCCATTTTCTTCTCTTCAGGGTTGAAGGTTATGCCCGGGAAATCCCTTTCAACAATAAATGCACTCATCACGCGGTCATTGTCTATCTTGGCAAAAACGGTCATCACATCTGCAAATCCGGCATTGGTGATCCACATTTTCTGGCCGTTCAGGATATAATGTTCTCCAGCCTCTGAGAGAACCGCCTTGGTGCTCCCTGAATTGGCATCGGAGCCGGCACCCGGCTCTGTCAGGCAATAGGCACCAACCATTTCACCCGTGGCGAGTTTGGTGACGTACTTTTGCTTTTGTTCCTCATTCCCGTAATACAGTATGGGAAGGGTGCCGATACCGGTATGGCAGGAAAAGGCCACTGCATATGAGTAACCTGCTCCCAGTATCTCACTGGCATACATGGCCGTAATAAATGATTGTCCAAATCCCTCATATTCTTCAGGTATGGATATGGCCAGTAAGCCCAGCTCTCCGGCTTTGTTCAGCAATTCACGCATCAGCCCTTCCTTCTGGGCATCTACCTGATCGATGACTGGGAATACCTCTGTATCAAGAAAATCCTGACAAGTCTGCCCGATCAGTTTCTGTTCTTCATCAAATTCTTCAGGAATAAAAACACTTGCCAGATCGGTTTCTTTCACCAGGAACTCCCCCCCGGTTATTAACTTTGAGTTTTCCATATGTTCAGGTTTAATGATGTTATCGTAATGCTTTACAGTCCCAATGCAAGGACAACCAGCTCTGCTATATCGTAATTCTTGATCGTTTCTTCTTTGTTCTTGTATTTCAATCCGTCGGTCATCATCACCATGCAATAGGGACAGGCTGTGGCAATGATATCCGCCCCGGTTTCAAGGGCTTCTTCTGTCCGTTCCATGAATACTTCCTTATCCCCTTCTTCTGCCTCCTTGAACATTTGTCCGCCGCCGGCACCGCAACACAACGCAAAACTCTTGTTGCGTTTCATCTCCCTTTTTCCTGCTGAAAATGCATCCAGGATTTGCCTTGGAGCATTATATTCCCCGTTCGCCCTTCCCAGGTAACAGGGATCATGGTAGGTTATCCTCTGGTCCTTGAGTGAATCCTGGGGAATTTTTAATTTCCCCTCAGCCATCCGGTCATGAATAAATTTTGTATGATGGATCACCTCGAAATTTCCACCCAGGTCAGGGTACTCATTCTTAAAGGTATTATAGGCATGAGGATCACATGTCAGGATCGTTTTGACCCCGTAGGCCTCAAATATTTCAATATTCATCAGTGCCTGCATCTGGAACAGCATCTCATTACCTGCCCGGCGTGCCACATCTCCACTGGATGATTCCTCTGTTCCAAGCACAGCATAGGAGGTTCCAAGATAAGCCAGCAACTTCACAAAAGCCCTGGATACATGCTTGTAACGGTCATCGAACGCACCGGCACTGCCCACCCAGTATAAATATTCAGGTTGTTCTCCCTGGGCAATGCGGTCGGCAAACAAAGGAACTTCTACTTTGATCTGATTTGTTTCCATACTAACCGGGTATATCGTTCATCGTGATGTCTTCGGCCCAGAGCATCCTGTCTTCCATGGAGAACTGCCAGGGTGCACCATTGTTTTCAATATTTGAAAAAATGGAATTCAACTCACCAGGGGCAGCAGATTCTTCCATGACCAGGTAACGCCTCATATTCACAATGATGGAGGGGTGATTGATATTAATCGGGCATTCCTGTGCACATGCATTACACAGTGTACAGGCCCAGAGCTCCTCCTCTGAGACCAGGTCCCTGATCAATGATTTTCCATCGCTGAATGCCGCTCCTTCTTTGATTAATCCGGGACCTTTCTCCTTCATCCTGGCACGTACATCCATTACAATTTTCCTGGGAGAAAGTTTTTTGCCGGTTATGTTGGCCGGACAGACAGCAGTACATCGCCCACACTCTGTACAGGCAAGAGAATCCAGGTAACTTTTCCAGTTGATATCTTCAATATCCAGAACCCCGAATCGCTCCGGCTCCGACTCTTCTTCACCCTCGGCCGGTGCAGCAAAAGCCTGGTCAGGGTCCATCATGATCTTTACCTCCCTTGTAATATTCTCCATGGTGTCAAGTTTACCCAGTGGCTCAAGCCGGCTGAGAAATACATTGGGCACAGACATGAATACATGGAAGTGCTTGGAATATGGGAGGTAGTTGGCAAAAATGAAGATCAGCAGTATATGGGCCCACCAGCTGGTTTCATAGAGTATATGAGTAGTATGGGCTGTCGTATTGAGGAAGGCTGACAAAATAATGCTCACCGGGTAATAACCGTAGATCTCATTACCGGCCTCCATTGACGATAGGATATAGAATGTGTTCATCCCAAGTAATGAGATCATCAGCAGCAGTATCATGGTCAGGGCAATGTTGGCATCCAGGTGTGATATATGCTTCATCTCCGGGCCCGAAAAGCGCTTTACATTCAAGAAAAGCCTGCGGGCAAGGAATACCAGGATAGCTACGGCAATGATGAGGGCAAAAACATCCCCTGAGGCCATGATGATATCATAGAAAATACCCAGGAAACGTAGTACCTTCTCAGTTCCGCTTATACCATCAATGATCATCTCTATGCTGCCGATCAGGATCACACAAAATCCCCAGAAAACCAGGGCATGGAGAAATCCCATAACTGGCCTGCGAAAGATCTTGGTCTGTCCGATGGCAACTTTAAGCATGAGGATAGTCCGCTGGCCTATCTGCCTTACCCTGAAAGCCGGCTTGGTGAGTTTAAAAAAACGTACAAAGCGGCGGGTGGTCACCGAAAAAGCGGCAATGGTCAGGATCAGCGCGATGATGAAAACAAGCTGCTTTATCATCATGGGTATTATTGAGCTTTGGCAGTTTTGATCTCATTGATGAGTTCGGGCAAAACCTTGGCTGCATCTCCTATGATCCCATAGTCTGCAGCTTCAAAGATGGGTGCATCCTTATCTGTATTTACGGCGACGATGACCTTCGAAGAGCTAATGCCGGCAAGGTGTTGAATGGCACCGGATATCCCAAAAGCAAGGTAAAGGTTTGGTGCGATGATCTTCCCGGTTTGTCCGGTGTGCTCATCGTGGGGGCGCCAGCCTTCATCAGAAACAGGTCTGGAACAGGCAAGTGCCGCATCGAGTACGTCGGCCAGCTCTTCAAGGGGTTGCCAGTTGTCTCCTGATTTCATTCCCCTTCCACCGGATACAACAGTCTCAGCATCAGTAAGCAGGATCTTCCCAGTTTGTTTCTGTACATCCTTGATACTGGTCTGGACTGCAGTGTCGCTGAGTCCGGAATCAAAAGCTTCAACTTTGGCAGAACCGCCAGTTTCTATGATCTCGAAAGAATTCTGAGCAAGCGTCAGGATGGCCTTGTCACTATTGATCCTGACCCTGCTGAAAGCTTTACCGCTGAATACCTTTTTTGAAACAATGATGGGATCCACTGATTCGGGGAGCGAAGAAACCCCTGAAGCGAGTCCCGCTTTCAGCCTGACTGACAGTCTCGGCGCCAGGGCCTTACCTGTATTGTTGTGGGCAAGTACAAGAGCTCGTGCAGCCGTTTTCTCGGCAGCTGCAGCAATGATACCTGTATAAAGTTGATTGTCCAATCCGGCAGTCATTTCATCATCTACCGCCAAAACTGTTGAGGCGCCATAATTGCCGAGCTTCCCCAGCTCTGCATCATCGACCTTACCAATGGAAATGGCTGTTACTGAACCACCCAGTTTCTCTGCAACCTTTGCAGCATAAGAGACCAGTTCAAAGGATAAATTTTTGAATTTACCATCCCAGTTTTCTGTGTAAACCAATACTGACATATCTTGAATTATGATTTTCGGTTAATTGGGATTAGATGACTTTTGCTTCATTCTGTAGCAGCTGTACCAGCTCCTTCACATTATCGGCATCCACCATCTTGCATGGCGGTTTGGCAGTGGGCAATGCGAAATCTACATACTCAGTTAGCGGGTCTATTGCTGCCTGTGGCACCACCTGAAGTGGTTTTTTCCGGGCCATCATGATCCCCCGCATAGCCGGGATCCTGGGTTCCTTTGCAATACCCTTCTGCACAATGGCCACAAATGGCACAGGGATACTCAGTTCTTCTTTCCCACCATCAATTTCCCGGTTGATAAGCACCTCTCCGTTTTCCAAACGCAAAGATGAAACAGCAGAAACGGATGGCCTGTTAAGCAGTTCTGCCAGCATTCCACCAACTGCTGAGCTATTGTAATCACTCGATTCGATACCATTTAAAATAATATCATAATCATCATTTTTTACTACTTCGGCAATCTGGGAGGCTACCAGGTAAGCATCTTCCCCTTCAGCATCCACCCTGATGGCATCGTCAGCCCCAATGGCCAGCCCTTTTCTCAGGGTTGGTTCGGCAGCCGCAGGTCCCACAGTGATCACAGTCACTTTCTCTATCCCGCTGGAAGCATCCTCCCTGAGCTCCATGGCCCTGGTGAGTGCCAGTTCGTCCCAGGGATTAATTATCCATTGCACCCCGTTTGTATCAAAGGCGGTGTTGTCATTTACAAACCGCACCTTTGTAGTTGTATCGGGGACATTACTAATACAGACAAGCAATTTCATGAGTATGAATTTAATAATCTGACAAATATAAAAGTTTTCTGATTACGCGCCACATATTTGACCTATCTAATGTCAATAAAAAATAAAGGGTTCCTGCCTATGGCACGAACCCCTCATCTATCTGTTATATAAATACTTATGCCTGGGCAGTGGGTCCACCGAAATTCATCGGGATAGGTGGTGTCCCAGCTCCTTCTACTTTTTTAATAGGACCGTGTATGCTTTCATACTTGGCAATATTATCCTGCAAGGCAAGCATTAGCCTCTTTGCGTGCTCGGGTGTCAGGATGATGCGGCTCTTTACATCGGCCTTGGGTATACCTGGCATCACCCGGATAAAATCCACCACGAATTCAGAACTGGAATGGGTAATTACAGCCAGGTTGGAATACACTCCCTGAGCCACTTCCTCTTTCAACTCTATGTTGATCTGATTTGCCTGTTGCTTCTTTTCGTCTTCCATGATGTAATTACCTAAATGGTTTTGTCTTCCTCTATCACGTCGGAGCTCTCAGGCAGAGGTTGTTGTCCGGCAGTAAGCGCCTCGTATTCTTCACGTGACCCCACCACCAGCCTCTGGTAATCCCTGATGCCGGTACCGGCAGGTATCAGGTGACCCACAATTACATTTTCCTTCAGGCCTTGAAGCATGTCCACCTTACCGAAGATGGCGGCCTCATTCAGCACCTTGGTTGTTTCCTGGAATGATGCAGCAGAGATAAAGCTCTTGGTCTGAAGCGCAGCCTTGGTTATCCCCTGGAGGACTTGATTGGATGTGGCAGGAATCGCATCCCTGCTTTCAATTTGCGCCTTGTCTTTTCTCTTCAGCAGGGAATTATCGTCTCTGAGTTTTCGTGCAGTGATGATCTGCCCGGCCTTCAAGGATTCTGAATCACCCGGTTCTATCACTACCTTTTTTCCATATATCCAGTCGTTCTCGTTCATGAAAACCCACTTGTCAACGACTTGCTTCTCCAGGAATTTGGTATCTCCCGGATCTACAATATCGACCTTGCGCATCATTTGCCGGACAATAACCTCGAAGTGTTTGTCATTGATCTTAACACCCTGCATCCTGTAGACTTCCTGAACCTCATTGACAATATACTCCTGGACTTTGGTTGGTCCCTTAATGGCCAGGATGTCAGCCGGTGTAATAGCACCATCCGACAGCGGTATACCGGCCTTCACGTAATCATTCTCCTGGACAAGGATCTGCTTGGACAGGGGTACCAGGTATTTCTTCAATTCCCCGGCCTTGGACATGATAATGATCTCACGGTTACCACGCTTGATCTTTCCGAAGGATACTTCCCCGTCAATTTCAGAAACGACTGCAGGGTTCGAAGGATTCCTGGCTTCAAAAAGCTCGGTGACCCTGGGCAGACCTCCTGTGATATCTCCGGATTTCCCAACCGCTCTCGGGATCTTTACCAGGATATCGCCGGTCAGCACCTTATCACCCTCGTTCACCATAATATGGGCACCTACAGGCAGGTTATATGATTTAAGCACATCTTTTTTTCCAGACATGATCTTGATCCCCGGGTTCTTGGTTTTGTCCCGCGTTTCTATGATCACCTTTTCACGGTAACCGGTCTGCTCATCAGATTCCTCACGGAAGGTTATTCCTTCCAGAACAGCCTCAAATGCAATTGCACCGTCACTTTCAGAAACAATGACCGCATTGTAAGGATCCCACTCACAGATAAGTTCACCCCGCTTAACTTCTGCCCCTTCCTTCACATAAAGTTTGGATCCATAGTTAATAGAGTGGGTGGTCAGAGGTATCCTGGTGTTTTTGTCGATGATCCTCATTTCTGCCAGGCGGCCAATTACGATATCTAATTTCGAACCATCGTCCTGCACTTTTTCAACGCATCGCAGGTCATCTATCTCCACGACACCGTCATACTTTGATATTACATTCGATTCGGATGTAATATTGGAAGCGGTTCCTCCCACGTGGAAGGTTCTCAGCGTAAGCTGTGTACCTGGTTCCCCGATGGATTGTGCTGCGATCACACCAACGGCTTCTCCGTTCTGGACCATTTTTCCGGTCGCCAGGTTCCTACCGTAACACTTGGCACAGATCCCTTTCTTTGCCTCACAGGTCAGTACGGACCTGATCTCTACCAGTTCAAGTGGTGAATCATCAATAAGCCTGCCGATCTCTTCCGTGATTTCCTCTCCGGAAGCAATGAGCAGCTCTCCTGTCAATGGATGATAAACATCATGAACGGTTGTCCGGCCGAGTATCCTTTCATAAAGTGACTCCACAACCTCCTCATTGGTCTTAATGGCAGTGGCCATTATCCCCCTGAGAGTACCACAATCAAATTCCGAGGTGATAACGTCCTGTGAAACGTCCACCAGCCTCCTTGTAAGGTAACCGGCATCCGCTGTTTTCAGGGCTGTATCTGCCAGACCCTTACGGGCACCGTGCGTGGAGATAAAATACTCCAATACTGATAATCCTTCTTTAAAATTGGACAGGATGGGGTTCTCGATAATTTCGGAACCGGTAGCCCCTGATTTCTGGGGTTTTGCCATCAATCCCCTCATGCCTGATAGCTGCCGGATCTGTTCTTTGGACCCCCGGGCGCCGGAATCAAGCATCATATACACGGGATTGAATCCCTGGTTATCAGAGCTCAGCTGTTTCAGCAGGGATTGGGTCAACTTTGCATTGGTATGTGTCCAGATATCAATGATCTGGTTATATCTTTCATTGTTAGTGATGAAACCCATGTTGTAATTGTTCACCACCTCATCAACCTGCTCATAACCCTCGTCCACAAATTCAGTCTTCTGGCTCGGTACGATTACATCATCGAGGTTAAAGGACAATCCGCCCCTGAAGGCTGTCTCATATCCAAGTGACTTAATGTCATCCAGGAACTGGGCTGTGGCGGCTGTACCTGTCTTTTTCAGTACATCACCGATGATATCCCTGAGAGATTTCTTCGTCAACAGCTCGTTGATGAAGCCAACGTTCTCCGGAATGAACTGGTTGAACATTACCCTTCCAACGGTGGTCTCAACCATTTCTACTTTTTCATCAGCACCGCCATTCTTCTTAAGCCTGACCTTGATAATGGCATGCAGGTCAACCATACCCTCATTATAGGCAATATTCACTTCTTCGGGTGAATAAAATACCAGTCCTTCTCCTTTCATCGGGTTTTCCTTGGTTCCTTTCCTCGACTTGGTAATATAATAAAGTCCTAGTACCATGTCCTGTGACGGAACGGAGATCGGTGCCCCATTGGCCGGGTTGAGGATATTATGGGAGGCCAGCATCAGCATCTGGGCTTCCAGGATGGCAGCATTGCCAAGTGGCAGGTGCACAGCCATCTGGTCTCCGTCAAAGTCAGCATTAAATGCCGTACAGACAAGGGGGTGCAAATGAATGGCTTTCCCCTCGATCAGTTTGGGCTGAAATGCCTGTATCCCAAGCCGGTGAAGGGTTGGTGCACGGTTTAATAACACCGGGTGGCCTTTCAAAACGTTCTCCAGGATATCCCATACGACAGGATCTTTACGGTCAACTATCTTTTTGGCGGACTTCACAGTCTTGACGATCCCACGTTCTATCAGCTTCCTGATGATGAATGGTTTGTATAGTTCGGCTGCCATATCCTTGGGCAGTCCGCATTCATGCAATTTCAGTTCGGGACCGACGACAATGACTGACCTGGCTGAATAATCTACCCGTTTCCCCAGAAGGTTCTGACGGAATCTTCCCTGCTTACCCTTCAGGCTGTCACTGAGTGATTTCAGCGGCCTGTTGGCTTCGGTCTTCACAGCATTGGCCTTTCTCGAATTATCGAAGAGTGAATCCACAGCTTCCTGCAGCATCCTCTTTTCATTACGGAGGATGACTTCAGGTGCCTTGATCTCTATCAGTCTTTTCAGGCGGTTGTTCCGGATGATTACACGCCTGTACAAGTCATTCAGGTCGGAGGTGGCAAAACGTCCACCATCCAGCGGCACCAATGGCCTTAGTTCCGGAGGGATCACAGGAACCACCTTGACGATCATCCAGGAGGGCTTGTTAATACCTTTGGAAGCCCGGAAGGCCTCCACTACCTGCAGCCTCTTCAAGGCCTCGTTCTTCCGCTGTTGCGAAGTTTCTGTATTTGCCTTATGCCTGAGAGAATAAGACATATCATCCAGGTCTATCCTTTCAAGAAGGGAATACAATGCTTCCGCCCCCATATCGGCAATGAACTTGTCCGGATGGTCATCATCCAGGAACTGGTTTTCCTTGGGAAGGGACTCCAGGATATCCAGGTATTCCTCCTCGGTCAGGAAATCCAGGTAATTGACCTCCTCAGCCTGCTTGATACCCGGATTTATCACCACGTACCGCTCGTAATAAATGATGGAATCCAATTTCTTGGTAGGCAGTCCCAGCAGGTACCCGATCTTATTGGGCAGGGATTTGAAATACCAGATATGGGCTACCGGGACCACGAGTGAGATATGGCCCATGCGTTCGCGGCGGACCTTCTTCTCGGTGACCTCAACTCCACAACGGTCACAAACGATCCCCTTGTAACGGATCCGCTTGTATTTCCCGCAATGGCATTCATAGTCCTTAACCGGACCGAAGATCCTTTCGCAGAACAAACCGTCACGCTCTGGTTTATAGGTCCGGTAATTAATGGTTTCGGGCTTCAAGACTTCACCACTGGACTTTTCCAGGATCTCCTCGGGAGATGCCAGTCCGATAGTAACCTTTGTAAAATCTGTATTGACCTTTAAATCTCTTTTCAGGGACATATAATTGTTTTTTTTATACCAGTTTAACACTTAAGCCGAGTCCACGTAACTCGTGCAACAATACATTGAGTGATTCGGGGATGCCGGGCAAGGGCATGGGGTCCCCTTTTACGATAGCTTCGTATGCCTTGGCGCGCCCGATGACATCATCTGATTTCACAGTGAGCAGTTCCTGCAGGATATTGGCAGCGCCAAAGGCCTCCAGTGCCCATACTTCCATTTCACCAAATCGCTGTCCCCCGAACTGGGCCTTACCCCCCAGGGGCTGTTGCGTAATCAATGAATATGGTCCAATGGAACGGGCATGCATCTTATCATCTACCATATGGCCGAGTTTCAGCATATAGATCACCCCTACTGTGGCTGGCTGGTCAAAACGCTCACCAGTCCCTCCATCATAGAGATAGGTCTTGCCATATTTCGGTACACCGGCTTTTTCAGTATACTCATTGATCTGGTCTATGCTGGCACCATCGAAAATGGGTGTGGCAAATTTCACTCCGAGGTTTTCACCGGCCCAGCCGAGCACTGTCTCATAGATCTGTCCAAGGTTCATCCTGGAAGGCACTCCCAGCGGATTCAGTACGATATCCACCGGTGTCCCGTCCTTTAGGAAAGGCATATCTTCCTGTCTTACGATTTTTGCCACAATACCTTTGTTCCCATGCCTACCGGCCATCTTATCACCTACCTTCACTTTCCGCTTCATCGCGATGTACACCTTGGCCATCTGTATGATCCCTGTGGGCAGCTCATCACCGATGGTAACATTATACTTCTTCCGCTTGTAGAAGCCCTCTATCTCCTTGTATTTGATGGTATAATTATGAAGGAGGGTACGGATGGTATCGTTCTTCTTTTTGTCAGTGGTCCATTTACTCTGATTCACATCCAGGTAATTGATTTCCAGAAGTAGCTTCTGGGTAAACTTGGTACCTTTGGGCACTACATCAGCGTTCAGGTAATCCTTTACTCCCTGTGAGGTCTTCCCGTTTACAAGGGAAAAAACTTTATCAATAAGCCTTCCCCGAAGGTTATCGATCTTCTTTACGAATTCTTCCTCAATCTTGTCAAGAATGGGTTTTGAGGCCTGCTTGAATTTCCGGTCTTTCATGGACCGTGAAAATAGCTTTTTGTCTATCACCACACCTTCCAGAGAAGGAGATGCCTTTAGAGAAGCATCCTTCACATCACCTGCCTTGTCACCAAAAATGGCACGCAGCAGTTTTTCTTCCGGGGAGGGATCAGATTCACCTTTCGGGGTGATCTTACCGATCAGGATATCACCGGGTTCCACATGGGCCCCAATCCTGATAAGCCCGTTCTCATCCAGGTTCCTGGTGGCCTCTTCACTCACATTCGGGATATCGGAAGTCAATTCTTCCAGTCCCCTCTTAGTATCACGCACCTCCAACAGGTACTCATCAATATGTATGGAAGTAAAGACATCATCCTTTACCACCCTGTCAGAGATCACAATGGCATCCTCGAAGTTATAACCTTTCCAGGGCATAAAAGCCACCTTCAGGTTCCGCCCAAGTGCCAGTTCCCCGGCCTCACTTGCATACCCCTGGGTCAGGATCTGCCCGGCCTTTACCTTCTGTCCCTTCATAACGATGGGATTCAGGTTTACACAGGTATTCTGGTTTGTCTTCTTGTATTTGGGAAGCTTGTACCGCTTGATATCATCATCAAAGCTGACGAATTTCTGTTCTTCTGTACGGATATAACGGATCACGATCTCGTTGGAATCGACAAATTCAACCACTCCATCTCCTGCTGCTACGACCAGCAGCCTGGAATCTTTGGCTACAATGGCTTCTATTCCGGTACCGACAACAGGTGATTCCGGCCTGACCAAAGGGACAGCCTGGCGCATCATGTTGGAGCCCATCAGGGCCCTGTTGGCATCGTCATGTTCCAGAAATGGGATCAGGGAAGCAGCGATTGATGCGATCTGGTTAGGTGCCACATCCATCAGTTCTACAGTCCCGGATTCTGCCAGGGGATAATCCGCATCATATCTTGCTTTCACCCTTGGGTTAACAAATTTCCCATCGTCCTGGATGGGGGCATTGGCCTGGGCAATGATTTTGGATTCTTCCTCTTCCGCACTGAGGAAAAGGACACCCTGGTTGGACAGGTCTACCTGTCCTTCGCTAACCTTCCGGTATGGAGTTTCAATAAAACCGAGGTCGTTGATCTTGGCATAGACACAGAGGGAAGATATCAGCCCTATATTCGGACCTTCCGGTGTTTCAATCGGACAGAGTCGCCCGTAGTGTGTGTAATGCACATCCCTTACCTCAAACCCCGCGCGCTCCCTTGAAAGACCGCCAGGTCCCAGTGCCGACATCCTCCGCTTATGCGTCATTTCCGCCAAGGGATTGGTCTGGTCCATAAACTGGGAAAGCTGGTTTGTTCCAAAAAATGAGTTGATTACCGATGACAGGGTCTTGGAGTTGATCAGGTCAATGGGTGTAAACACCTCATTGTCCCGAACATTCATCCGCTCCCTGATGGTCCTGGCCATACGTGCCAAACCGACGCTAAACTGGTTCGAAAGTTGTTCACCTACTGTTCTGACACGCCTGTTACTCAGGTGGTCGATATCATCAACATCCGTTTTGGAATTGATCAATTCGATCAGGTATTTGATGATTTCAATGATGTCCTCCCTGGTCAGTACCTTGACATCCATCTCCGTGGATAGTCCAAGCTTTTTATTGATCCTGTAACGGCCTACCTTTCCAAGGTCATAACGTTTGTCTGAGAAAAAGAGTTTGTCGATGACATCCCTGGCGGTTGCCTCATCCGGCGGTTCGGAATTCCGAAGCTGACGGTATATATGAAGGACCGCCTCTTCTTCAGAGTTACATGGATCTTTTTGAAGGGTATTGTATATGATGGCAAAATCAGCCAGGTTCATGGATTCTTTGTGCAAAAGAATGGTCTTGGATCCCGAATCCACTATCATGTCAATATGATCATTTTCCAGGATGGTTTCCCTGTCAATAACCACCTCGTTCCTTTCGATGGATACCACCTCACCGGTATCCTCATCCACGAAGTCTTCGACCCATGACTTCAGCACCCTTGCAGCCAGTTTCCGGCCGATCACTTTTTTTAATCCGGTTTTAGAAACCCTCAACTCATCTGCCAGGTCGAAGATCTCAAGGATTTCCTTATCACCTTCATAACCGATAGCCCTGAGCAATGTGGTCACAGGTAACTTCTTTTTCCTGTCAATGTAGGCATACATTACATTGTTAATGTCTGTGGCAAATTCAATCCAGGATCCCTTAAAGGGGATGATCCTGGCTGAATACAGTTTTGTTCCGTTGGCATGGATGCTTTGTCCGAAAAAGACACCCGGGGACCGGTGGAGCTGGGAGACTACCACACGTTCCGCCCCGTTGATGATGAACAGTCCACGCTCAGTCATATAAGGTATGGTACCCAGATACACGTCCTGTATGACGGTATCAAAATCTTCGTGCTCCGGATCCGTACAGTATAATTTGAGTTTGGCTTTCAGTGGAACACTATAGGTCAGACCACGCTCAATACACTCATCAATGGAATACCTGGGAGGGTCAACCTGGTAGTCCAGGAATTCAAGAATGAAATTATTACGTGTGTCTGTGATGGGGAAATT
>RCNF010000946.1_pt1 | contig 15132 bp, 5 predicted proteins | sample 2041311 | NCBI WGS metagenome assembly RCNF01 (sample SAMN09708228, study PRJNA481090) | Marine sediment metagenome, whole genome shotgun sequencing project. | biome: marine sediment; feature: ocean; material: sediment; isolation source: Sewage treatment plant 2 marine sediment (STP2) ... | reverse complement strand
CGTGATGTCTTCAAGTCGCAAAATATCACCTTGAGTAGAATTATTGAGGCTTATATATATCGTAGTTTGAATGGTTTGTCCAGCTTTTTATTGGATGCGGCTATGCAGCTAGCTTTGCTGGGTAGAACGAATTAGCCGTGCATCAATATTGAAACTATGTAAAAGTTTAACATTACCGAGTAATACATTACGGCCATTGACCTTACCTGAGACCCCTTTACCGGTAATCGATTTAAAGTTTTTTGTCGCAAAAAGCCTGATATTGCGTACCTCGGCACCGTGAACGATAGCTTCAGCCAGAGGATGTTCACTGGCACGTTCAAGACTGGCAGCCAGGGTCAATACTTCCTCTTCATCAAAACCGTTGACCGCTTTAACCAATACCAGTTTCGGCCTGCCTTCGGTCAGCGTGCCGGTTTTATCGACTACCAGAACATCAACTTTTTCCAGGGTTTCCAGTGCTTCTGCGTTTTTAATTAAGACGCCAATGGTTGCGCCTTTACCGGTTCCCACCATAATTGACATCGGTGTCGCCAGTCCCAGTGCACAGGGACAGGCAATAATTAATACCGCCACTGCATTAACCATAGCGTGGGCAAGACGTGGTTCCGGTCCCCAAATTCCCCAGACAATCATTGTCGTCATCGCAATCAGTACCACCGCAGGCACAAAATAACCAGCAACAATATCTGCCAGTTTTTGAATTGGCGCGCGTGAACGCTGTGCTTCGCTGACCATGTGTACTATCTGGGATAACAAGGTGTCCGCACCCACTTTCTGCGCACACATTAACAGACTTCCAGTACCATTTATCGTGGCACCGATAACACCATCACCCTTATTTTTTTCGACTGGAATCGGTTCACCGGTCACCATGGATTCATCGACTGAACTGCTGCCATCTGTCACGGTGCCATCGACCGGAATTTTTTCACCGGGTCTGACACGCAGTACATCACCAACCACTACCTGTTGTAATAAAACATCTTCTTCACTGCCATTTTCACGAACAATACGTGCGCTATTCGGTGCCAGCCCCAATAACATTTTAATTGCTGCATTGGTCTGGCTGCGTGCACGCAACTCAAGCACCTGCCCTAACAAAACTAACACGATAATTACTGCTGAAGCTTCAAAATAAACAGCCACCAGGCCATCTTCCATTTGCATTATCGGCGGAAATATTCCTGGCACCAGCAAAGCTACCGTGCTATAAATCCAGGCAACCGACACGCCCAGACCAATCAGGGTAAACATGTTCAAATTCCAGGTAATAACAGACTGTACAGCGCGTTGATAAAACGGCCAGCCACCCCAGAGCACAACCGGTGTTGCCAAAATAAATTCAACCCATTGTACGGTTTGCATGGACAGAACATCTGGAAGTAACGCAGGCGCTATATCAGCAATCATTGCAAGCAGAAAAACGGGGATAGCAAGAACCGAGCTGGCCCAGAACCGTCGTCTCATATCGATCAGCTCTTCGTTTTTCTCTTCAATGGCGACGACTTTTGACTCCAGTGCCATGCCACATTTTGGGCAATTACCCGGAAAATCCTGCACAATTTCGGGATGCATCGGACAGCTGTATTCAACTTTGTTTTCTACAACTGGCACCCCCTTGGCTTCCAGTGCCATTCCACATTTAGGGCAGGAGCCCTGCCCCTGCTGTTCAACTTCAGGATGCATTGGGCAGGTATAGAGTGTCGAAACCAGACTGCAGTTGCTTTCCACACAGTTGTTTTCCTGCTGTGCTACGAAATTCAGGTACTTGTCAGGTGTTGTGCTGAATTTACCCTCACAACCCTGACTGCAAAAATAATAGTTTTGATTATTGTAATAAAAATGGTATTCACTGTCTGTGGTGACATTCATGCCACAGACCGGGTCAGTCAGAGACTCTGTTGCATTCAAACGTTTTGATTTATCCAACATTACCTCCATTACAGCAATAAAGGACATAACAACAGAGTATTACCATGTAGTCGCCTATCTCTGCCGTAAAAGATAATAATACTTCTAAAATGCGAAGAAACGAAAATTCTTTTTATTCGTTACCGGCTTACTCCTCCCTAACAGGCCACTAAAAATTAGCCAGCTGACGAATCCGCTCAATATCATCACGTACTTTCGCGGCTTCTTCAAACTCAAGATTCCGTGAATGTTGATACATCTGTTTTTCAAGACTGTCTAAGGTTTTCGTTAACTGCCTGGGTGTCATCGCCTGATACGTTGCTTTCTCTTCAGCGACTTTTTGCAACTCAATGGTTTTTCTTGAGTGTTTGTCACCATATCCTGCCTCTAATACGTCGCGTACCTCTTTTACAATACCTGTTGGTGTAATACCGTGTTTTTTATTGTACGCAATTTGGATATCACGGCGTTCATTGGTTGTATCAATGGCTTTTTGCATTGATCCTGTTATTTTATCGGCATACAAAATGGCTAAACCATTCACATTACGCGCTGCCCTGCCGATGCTTTGAATCATCGAACGTTCGGAGCGCAGGAAACCTTCTTTATCAGCATCGAGTATGGCTATTAATGAAACCTCCGGCATATCCAGGCCTTCACGTAACAGGTTAATACCAACCAGCACATCAAATTCACCCAGTCGTAAATCACGAATAATTTCGACGCGTTCGACGGTATCAATATCCGAATGCAGATAACGTACACGAATACCGTGCTCAGCTAAATAATCGGTCAAATCTTCAGACATGCGTTTGGTTAACGTCAAAATTAATATTCGTTCATTTAACGGTAAACGTTTGTTAATTTCTGATAAAACATCATCCACCTGCGTCGCCACCGGGCGCACTTCAATTTGCGGGTCAAGCAGGCCTGTGGGGCGCACAACTTGTCTGGCAATGGCGTCTGAATGTTCACCTTCATATTGCCCTGGTGTTGCAGACACGTATAATGTTTGCGGTGACATGGCCACAAACTCATCAAAACGCAGTGGCCGGTTATCTAACGCTGATGGCAGTCGAAAACCAAAGTTCACCAGGTTTTCCTTGCGGGAACGATCGCCTTTATACATAGCCCCAATTTGCGGTACAGAGACATGGCTTTCATCAATGATTAACAGCGCTGCATCAGGCAGGTAATCGAACAGACACGGTGGTGGTTCGCCGGGGGCACGACCTGACAGGTATCGCGAATAGTTTTCAATGCCGCTGCAATAACCCAGTTCGCGCATCATTTCGAGATCAAACTGAGTGCGTTGCTCCAGGCGTTGCGCTTCCACCAGCTTGTTGTTGTCACGAAGATCGTCTAAGCGCAAACGCAGTTCGACTTTAATGTGTTCTATGGCAGCCAGAATGACCTCACGGGGTGTTGCATAATGCGTTTTCGGGTAAACCGTGAAACGTGCAACTTTTTTAATAATCTCACCGGTCAGTGGATCAAAAATACTGAGATTTTCAATTTCTTCATCAAACAGCTCAATGCGTATGGCTTCACGCTCGGAATCTGCCGGGTGAATATCAATCACCTCTCCTCTTACCCGGTAAGTACCACGGCGCAACTCAACATCATTCCGTAGATACTGTAGTTCCGCCAGTCGTCTTAATATATTTCGCTGATCAATCACGTCACCACGTACCAGGTGCAAAATCATGGCAAAGTAGGACTCAGGATCGCCCAGGCCGTAAATCGCTGAAACAGTGGCAACAATAATGGTGTCTTCTCTTTCCATTAATGCCTTGGTGGCGGACAGCCGCATTTGCTCGATATGCTCATTCACCGAGGCGTCCTTTTCAATAAAGGTATCACTCGCCGGCACGTAAGCTTCTGGCTGGTAATAATCATAATAAGAAACAAAATATTCCACCGCATTATTCGGGAAAAAATCTTTCATTTCACCGTAAAGCTGCGCCGCCAGTGTTTTATTGGGCGCCATAATGATGGTCGGGCGTTGTAAATGTTGTATAACATTCGCCACGGTGAAGGTTTTCCCCGAGCCGGTCACCCCCAGCAGTGTCTGCCTGGCAAGGCCATTCTCAAAACCTTCATTCAGCATCTGGATAGCTTCAGGTTGATCACCAGTAGGCTGATAATCCGTCTGCAGTTCAAATTTTTTCGACATAATCATTCTGGACTACTACATTACACTGTAAAAATAAATTAAACTCAGGCAACAAACAACTGTTTACACATACACGACTATATACACCTGAATTCTAAACGGACACTACATTGAAAATATCACTTTCCAATCGTATACAAAGAGTTAAACCTTCACCCACGCTGGCGGTAACTGCCCTGGCCGACCAGCTTCGCGCCGAAGGTCGAGATGTCATTGGACTGGCTGCCGGGCAACCTGACTTTGATACCCCTGATTACATAAAAAAGGCTGCGATCGATGCAATCAATAAGGGTTATACCAAATACACAGCAGTTGATGGTACAGCAGGCCTCAAGCAGGCCATTATAAACAAGTTCAAAAGGGAAAATGGTTTTGATTTTACTGCTGATCAAATACTGGTTTCTGTAGGTGGCAAACAGGCCATATATAATTTATGTCAGACTTTATTAAATGAAGGTGATGAAGTCATCATTCCGGCGCCTTACTGGGTGTCCTACCCTGATATCGTCAAACTGGCGGATGCAACACCGGTTATCGTTAATGGTGATATCTCACAATCCTTCAAAATTACTGCTGAACAGTTAGAACAGGCAATCACCGATAAAACACGGTTGTTTATAATCAATAGCCCGTCAAACCCTTCAGGCAAGGCTTACACCAAAGCTGAACTCAAGTCGCTAGGCGATGTATTAATTAAACACCCGAACATCGTGGTGATGACCGACGATATCTATGAACACATCGTATGGGCTGATGAAGGTTTTAACAATATATTAAATGTCTGCCCCGAACTAAAAGACCAGACTGTTGTTATTAATGGTGTCTCCAAGGCCTACTCCATGACCGGCTGGCGCATTGGTTATAGCGGTGGCCCGGCAGACCTCATTAAGGGCATGAAAAAGAACCAGTCACAAAGCACCTCGAACCCAACATCAATTGCGCAGTATGCCGCACAGGCCGCACTTGAAGGCGACCAGAGCTTTCTCAGCGAAATGTGCGATGTTTTTAAACAACGCCATGATTATGTCTATGAAACACTCAATGCAATGAACGGTGTTGACGTTTTACCCAGTGATGGTACCTTTTACAGCTTCCCCTCTTTTCAGGCCGTCATCGACCGTATGGACGGCATAGAAGATGATGTACAGCTGGCACAGTTACTACTGGAAAAAGCAGATGTCGCACTGGTTCCGGGCTCGGCTTTTGGCTTATCAGGTTATCTAAGGCTATCATTTGCAACCGATATGGATAGCCTGAAGAAGGCCCTGACTAGAATTAAGCAATCAATTGAATAATCTTATAATATTGCCAGTATAACGCTTATTAAGTGTTGACCGACGCAGCTCAAATCGGTAGCATACCGCCTTCCAATTTGGATAGTCAGTAAAGTCACAGTTCTAGAACTATTCCTCGATAGCTCAGTTGGTAGAGCAACGGACTGTTAATCCGTTTGTCCCTGGTTCGAGCCCAGGTCGAGGAGCCATATAAAACAAAGAGTTGTAGATTAACGTCTATAGCTCTTTTTTTTGAGTCACCAGCAGAGCATACTCCACCGTTTCTGGATTCATACAAAGCACTTCATTTATTTGAAGATTTTAAAGTGTTCAAAACGACACCATTCCCTGGTATTACAGCCTAAAGATTGGCGCGAAATGTCAATTTAATCTGTACAGTTTTCTCTAAAATCTTAATACGCCGACCAGATTGTCAGGTGACGACCGACGTAAGGAGTCAGGCTATCGCGACCAGTTCGAAATTGAGCTGGTCGCTTTTACCTCAGAACAACAGGATTCCCATGTGCCCAACCTGCACTCATCTGATATCCGTTCATCCCTGGCTACTCTTTCCCAGAAAACGGTATGCTTTCTTCAATCTTCATGTGCCTCTCTTATTTTAATATGCATAACTACCAGGATAATCCAAACCGCTGGCGACAACAGCTAAGGAGAGCGAAGAGCGAAGCACAAAAAACATTTTTACTTACTTTTTACAACCGGTCATAGTTTTCTAATTCATCATCAAACATTTGATCACGTGGTAGACGAATGGATATATTTTTCTGATTGTAATTATGTAACTCGGTAAAAATAGCAGGATCAATATCCGCTAACGATTCAATTTCTATTAATTGCTGACCAGAAACACTATTTAATGAATCAAACACGCTAAGCTGAAGATCAGATGTATCATTTACAACCGGCGGCGGTCCACCCAGAAAAAACGTACTACTAATAGTCGAAGCAAGGAAAAACTCACTATTAAGTCTAAGCACAATGGGTCTTTCAAAGGTACCAAACTCGCCATTGACCGTAACAAATGCGGCATCCGCCGTGATATCAGGCACCGAGAAAAAGTCCACGCCGCCTCTATTTACACCAAATACAGATCCATTAGTCACATTCAACCGGACCGTACCAACCGTAAATCCAGCATCTACATGGTCTATCGTTACATTAGTGTCATTGCTGAAATCAATATTTCCACTGTTGACCAGGTTAGTTAACAGTACATCTCCTGTGTTCCTCATATTAACCTGGCTGCTACCTGCTCCATTATTTATCACATCTAATTGTGCAGTTAGTGTTTCAATGGCATCGCCACTACCAATTCCAGAATTTGCACGCATTACAACCTTAGACGCCGTGTAATTTACATTGCCAGCATTTGCATCCGTTATTGCGCCATTATTAGAAATAGAAGATACACTTCCGCTAGTTGATGTTAATGAAGCAATCGCCTGGTCACCTGCAGACGTATAGGCAATATCACCCACTGCTTGTGTGCTGGCAGCGGCAGCCATCACAATCGACTGCGATGAATTAAGGCCGACACTTGCCGTCTCAGATTGTATTTGATCATTTTGAGTAATGCCGCCTCTCGTTGTTGTTATATCAACAACACCATTGGCAGAAAGAGACGCCAATGTCGCATTACCTGCATTAATAGTCGCTGAACCAGCAGATGATTCCGTGCTGGTATTCGCCGCCATCGTTAACGACTGCGCAATATCCATCGTCAGATTACCCGCAGTATTATTAATGTTACCGTTCTGATTAAAATCGCCACCCGTTGAAGTCACCGATATTGACGTCCCGCTAATTGTAGTAGTTGCAGCCTGAGTAATATCCTGCCCTGCTGTAAGCACTAATGCGCCACTATTGGTGGTTATGTTATTGTTGATTGCAAGCGTACCAGTACCAGCATTCAAATCCATACCTGTATTGGCGAGTAAATCATTTGTGGTAGTTATCCCATTGGCAGACACAGTTAACTGGCCGTTCATATTTATACTATCGAGTTGCAGCGCACCAACACTACTGACGTTGACATTATTAGCAGTGGTTACTGCAATACTGTTTAAATCATTAGTCGAACTATCCAGTGTAATATCGCTAACAGAAGACAGTGTCGTTGCTCCGATTAGATCAATAGTGCCACTATCCGTAATATTTCCGCCAGAATTTACCAACAAAGTCGTGGCTGTTATATCCCGCAGATTTGTATCGACGCTATTATTAAGTTCGACATTATTTAGTCTTGCTCCAGCACTACCAACAAGAGAAACCGGGCCTCTTAGCGTATGACTAGCACCTGTTGCAAGCAATACATCAGCCCCCTCCGAACTTGTCAACGAAGTTATGCCATTAACGGTAATACCTCCCGTAGTGCTAGTGATATTATTTATACCGCTATCACTGGTATCTGCCGTCACCGTCAGATTACCAGCGATTATTGAATTATTAATATCGATCGCATTCAAATCAGTGATTGTTGTACTGCCCGTTGAATTTAACTGCAGACTATTAAAATCATGATTACCATTATCAAGAATAATACTACCGTTACTGGTTGTGAGGGATGTATTATTTGCAACCTCAAGGCTGGCCCCAGCAGCATCGGTGATATTACCAGTCGTAGCTTTCACAACTAAAGAACCCATTTTTGATGTTCCGACGAAATTTAGTGCATTAGCATCCGTAATAGCAACTGCAGCAGCTGTAGCAACTGTAGCAACTGATCCAATAGTTATATCGGTAAAATTATTCGCCGCCTCATCTAAAGTAATATTATTAGCCTCTAACTGCGTCAGACCCTGAACAATTAATGCGCCAGAATCAGTAATATTACCTGATGCTGATGTCGCTATCAGATCACCGGTTAAACTTAGCCCCTGTAAATCAAGTGAACCTGTGTTACTTATAGTAACGCTACCAAGAAAAGCACCTGACGTTTTCGCAGAAAAAGCAATCGAGTTAAACTGGTTATCAGTATTAGCAAGCTCAATAGAACTACCATTATTAACGGTAAACAAAGATGAATTTGCTACAGTAATACCATTACCGGCAGTCGTATCTTGAGTAACACTATTGGCGGTTACTGTAAGACTTCCATCAATACTAGATTGGCCAATTAACAAACCATCTACATCATCAGTAATCTTGGCATCACTGGTATTCCCCGCTGATGTCGTTGTCAGTGTGACCATATCCTGAAAATCATTATTGACGTTAGCAAGTTCAATACCGCCAGCACCATTAAAATCAGCGGTTCCAACAACGATTATATCAGTACCTGAAACCTGATTGATCAGGCCTGATGTACTACTCGCCGTTATTGAACCGGTAACGGTAGTCGTTTGAAAAGTTAAATCTGAAGCAGTGGCTACAAGATCGCCGCTTAAGGTTAAGCCATCTTGTAGCGTCAAAGCAGAATCATCACGAATCGTTAAATTAGCAATGTCGCCAGCTACGCCATTAAATCTTACAGCGTCATCAAAAGTGTTCGCCATATTATCAAGGTTAATTGACTCACCAACAGCAACCCTAAATGTTGCAGCACCAGTAACATTAAGCACACCCGCATTAGTAATCGCATTTGCTGCGCCAGTGCCATTTTCTGTTAAATTCAAAAAGCCGCTTACATCACCCATAACTGCAACGCTATCCATGTTATCAACCAAAACAACATTATTGCCTCTAAGTACATGAATATTATTATAATCACTAGCAGTAGAATCAAGGGTGATGTCCTGTGCCACAGAAAGTGCCTCTGCAAAAAGACTGGTCATACCTGTCACAGCGATATCTGTGCCTGGTGCATCGGTAATAGCGCCTGCTGCAATTATGTCCATATCTCGGCCAACAGTGACTGCACCAGCAAGCTCTACGCCAGCCGTAGTTGATTCAAGATTTAAATCTCTACCCACAGTTGCAGAACTTAATTTCAAGAATGTACTATCTGTAATAGCGGCATCTCTGGTCGCAACAATCGCAATAGTGTCACTAAAATTATTTAAACTATTCCCAAGAAGTACATCATTACTCGAATCAAAACTGGCTACACCGGTTGTTATAGAATTACCCTGCGCTATATCACCACCAGTAGAAACTACCGTTAAACTCTTTGACACAAAAGGATTTAAAGCATTGCCAAGTGTAATACCACCAACACCATCAACTAAGGTGACATCTGTAATAGCGTTATTAACAACCACGTTACCCTGAAAGTCATTACTTCCGTCGTCAAGTGTAATTGTTTTCGCACTTAGCGTACTAACACCAGTAACATCTAACACACCGGTTTGATCAATAATACCCTTGAGCTCAGGGATAGCAGGTGCTACCACAACTGTCATTTCATTTGCGGTTAAAGTCAGGTTTCCGCCCACAGAAGTGTCTTGTAGACTTATATTAGTTGCAACTACATCTAAGCTGCCCGTTATATTCAAGCCATCCTGTAAAATAATATCGGTTATATCTGTCACTGCGATATTAGCAACTCTTCCCGTCAAAGCAGAAAACGTTGGATCAGTAGCAAACGAATTTGCGACATTGCTTAGATCAATAGAATCGCCATTACCCACTTTAAAATCAGCAGTTCCCGCCACACTCAACGGCCCTGGGTTAGTAATAGAGTCTACTGTGGCGGCATTACCTGCCTCAATGCTTAAAGTGCCCGTAACAGTTGATACACCCAAACCAATACTGTTGGAATCATGCAAAATCACATTCTTATTAGAAGCAATAGTATTAACACTTACCGTATTAAAATCATTATTGTTATCAGCAAGTGTAATATTGCCATTTGTCGCGGTAAGTGTCGTGTTACCTACTACGGTCACTTTTCCAGATTGCAGGATATCCGTACCCGCAGTAACATCTAAGGTTCCAGATACTGTTGATGCGCCAAATTGCAGTTGATCAAATTCTTTTAGATTCACATTATTAGCGTTAAGTATTTCTACCACTGCAAAGTCGTTACTGGCTTCCGCGACGACTAAATTGTTTAAGCCAGAATCAAATCGCGTAATAGCACCGGCATTATCATTTTTGATAAATGTACCTGCTGTTTGCTTAATATCACCACCAGTCGATTTAAATATAGATGCTTGTGCGCTGCCACTGCTACCGTCAATTGTTAACTGCCCAAGTTCTAAAGCTGTACTATCAGTAATACCAACTCTATCTGCCGTAGCAGTAATATTTCCGCCAAAAATATTCCCTGTATTTGCCAGTGTGACATTATTTCCAGAATTATTACCACCAGCTAAATTATCTGCACTATAAAACTCTGCATTTCCGGCAATATTTAAAACCGAACCCGTTGACTGAGTAATGGAGAAATTATCACCATCACCACTAGTTACAGTTAATGCCCCGGTGGTAGTAGTATTACCCAAAACTATTGAATCCTTATCCGCTAGTCTCAGATCATTAGCTGAATTAGTAGTAACAGTACCAAAATTATTTGTGCCATCTGCCAGCAAAATATTCCCTGATGCGCTTGCGCTTAAAGTGGTTAAACCAGATATATCTAGAGCATCACTTTGTGTAATCACATTACCTACTACAGCACTCGTCGCCGTTGCGGTTAATGACGCAGCAGTGGTGGTACCCTTACTACCTTGACCAAAATTTATTGTTTTGCCCGTTAAAATTAAATTATTGGTAACATCGATATCATTTATTTTTATTTCTGCTGTGTTAAAGAGCGTAACATTACCAAAGTTTGGGGTACAACCAGAACATGGCAACACCTTCAAAGTAATATTGCCGGTCAACGTATTGGCAATATTATCCAGTATTACACTACCATTATCATCTACGCTTAAAGACGTTGTTCCACCCACATTAATTTCGCCGAAGTCTGTTATCTCACTATCACCACCGGAGGCTACAACTATTAAGTCACCTGTAATGCCACCTAAATCTGAGCCAGAATTGGCACTTAGCTCTATGTTACCAACCGTGTCTTTTAACGACGCCGTGTTGGCATTAACAATGCTGACGCGGTTAAAATTATTATCGCTGTCGAAGGTGACATTGCCTGTTGTATTAAATATCGCTAAAGCATTTGTACCATTACTTACGCTGATAGCACCGGTTGCATCTATATCTCCAGTATTAGTAATTGTTAAAGCATCATTTATATTACTACCAGCAACCAACCTGACGCGGCCAGAAGCAGTGATGGTCGCTAAGTCAGCATTCAAAGTCGTATTACGTAAAAATGTATTGAATGCTGATTTATCAAGTGAAACCGTAGTCGTAGACGAATCGCCTAAAAATGTATCTTGAGAAACATTAATTACCGATCCTGTTTGTTGTGTGATGTTATTAGCACCTTTGATAGATAAATCAGAGCCACCATTTGCGGTAAGATTTCCTAATGTAACGTCACCGGAAATATTATCTAAATCAATAGTAGCAGTTGTTCCAACATTAATCGTTGAAGTTGCACTACTCGTAAAATCTATTCCTTCAGCATAGAAATCAGAGCCATAGGTGTTGATTGATACATTGTCTCCAAGTGTGATACTACCCGTACCACTACCTGAGCCTATCGTTCCAGAAGCGCGGTCTCTGTTTGCAAACAATTCAACTTGCAGTGAATCTGTAGAAGTAAGGATATCATCTTCAATTTTACTGCCCGCTTCAAAAATAATTTCATCCCATGCATATAACTGTAGTGTTCTACTACCTATACCATCGATATCTAACATTGCATCAAATTTTATATCGCCACCATTTGGGTCTGTGCTTGATGTAGCACCATCATCTGTCCATATATCAACGTTTCCACCAGTAAGAGCAGCCTTTATTACATCTACGCCAATAATTGCACCATCTGTATTAGCGGTATAAAGCCTACCGCTGGTGTCATATGAAGCAGGTGTTCCCGTTGCGCTTATAGTTATGCTAAAAGGGTCAATCAACCATAACCCACCCTCACCCGCACGGGCTGATACATCCGGTGCATTTAAAATTTCAAAACCTTTTTTTCCCGAGGTTTCAATAAAACCACCATCACCACCTTCTGTACCACCACGTGCATAAAAATTTCCATAAAAACGCCCAGTATCATTTGCATAGGTAATAATGCGACCGCCATTGCCTTGTGTTAAAGCATCTGAAAATACTTTAGCGTTTCCACTCAAGTAAAAAAAGTCTGCATTGCGCACTTTTGCATTAAGCCCTTGCCTGTCTCCGCCGATTAACGCCTCGCCACCACCATTAGCACCAGAAACATCAACCACACTCTTATCTAACAAACCCACTTTATTACCCAGCACTTTCACCTTGCCACCGGTGCCTGAAGTTTCTGCTCTGGCAGAAATGATTGCTGTATCTTTTAATTCAACAAAATCATTAGCATGTAACTCTATATTGCCTGCTGTACCTGAGTCAGTATTCGCGACAATCATACCAGTGTGGGTAACATTTTCACCGAGAATAACCACATCACCGGCTTTAGCATTTTCAGTAGTAGCCGACACATTAATGCTGCCACTATTAACAACATCCGCACCACCACTTAAACTAAAACTGCCGTCATCATTAACCAGCACACTTCGAGCCTGCTCTATATCACCAGTGTTTACTGCCTGTGAAAAAACATCTCGACTGACGCTGGCTGTTAACAGCACGCGACCACTTTCGGCATTGATTTCACCGGAGTTAATTAATGCCGGGTCTATACCTAACTCATCCTGTAAAATTTCTTTGCTGATTTTTACGCCGATCAAACCCTGGTTATCAAAGGTTAGAACCGCCTGCTTACCGGCAGCCATATTCACCGCACCGAGGTGGGCATTGATGACACCTTCGTTTTTAACCTGCTTCCCAATCAGTGTTACATTACCGCCTCCAAAACCACCTAGAGAAGCATTTATAAGGCCACTGTTAATGACTGCGCCATCTGTACCTAACACTTCATTAAAGATGTAATTACCATTCATAAAATCGGTAGGTGAAATACGTAAACCCGAGGCAATTAAACCGCCGACATTAATTTGTGAGGTTGGGCCAAAAAATATGCCATTAGGGTTAACCAGAATCACCGTGCCGGCGGCATCTATGCGCCCATGAATTTGTGAGCCGTTATTACTGAGAATATTGTTTAGGGAAATCGCCGAGACATCCATATTATATTGAACGCGCTCATTGGAATTTAAATTGTAACTGGCCCAGTCAATCGCCATTGAACCGGTAGTTTGATTTACCGTAGTTGTTAAGCCCGACTGGGAAATACTGCCTGCGCCACCCACTACAACGCCACCGGTTGGACCAGCATATACATAAGGAATAAAAGTTAAGTGTGAAAAAATCAGTAAATAAAACAGCACCTGCAAGGTGGTCATTAACTGACGAAAGAATTGAACAAGATGATGCTTAAGACGTGAATGTATAAGTATAAACATTTGAATTATTCCTGAGGCTCATCATTGAATTATTAACTGTTTTCATAACATTAAAAATCCGTAACCTTGATGTAATCCACTATGTATATCCTTGTACTAGCGCACTGAAACACACTTTTATAAATTTAATATTAAAGTGTTAAGGAGATTGCTTCCAAAAATCATTTCAAGCTAGTCGCTAGTACACCGTTATCATTAAACCAGACAAATAATATTCTGTCATCAACTCCTAAATCATCAAAAGTAGTCAAATATCCTTCAGCAGATGTCCCTACTTGGTTTAAATCATCACATCCAATAAGGTTAGTAGTTGAAAATTTCCGTAACCTATTAACTTGTTCAGTTATAACAGAACTTGAAACAACTACAGATGAACACCCACTTATCGAAGTACCTGCTTGAGTATTAGAATTTGTTATTACCTCTAAATCCACATTTGAAGTAAAACTCAATAGAGTAAGACTGATGTCATCGACCCAGTCTTTAGTAGCAAACACAACTGGAAGTTCTGAATTTTTAGGGCTATACGCCAACGTCACCGTTCCAGTGGTGTAATCACCCGCACCCGCCAAGATAAGATTCATTGAGGCTTTAGTAATAAATGTGCCACTGATTTGTGTGGTTGTGGTGAAGTCACCATCTTTATAAATACGCGCAGTAGTGACAAAAGAGTTTTGTGTGAAATTGGTGAATGGTGCGATGTAAACAAGATTGTTTGTAAGATTAATAATCACCAAACGATCATTGGCTGCGATTACCTGAATCTCTGAACCAGCCAGGTCTAATGTACCCATGCCTTCATTGACTAAAATACTACCAGTGTAATAGCCCGCGAGATCGTCATTAACAATATCCCCTGCAACCGTAATGCTGCTATTGGCTATGGTGCCATTAGCAGCGCTAGTTATTTGCAGATTAAACGTTTCATCATCTTCTGTTACTAGATCACCTGTCACTGGTACCGTTATGGTTGCACTGGTGGCATTGGCTGGCACGGTTAAAGTACCTGTGGTTGCAGTGTAATCCTCACCCGCGAAAGCAGTGCCATCACTGGTCGAATATGACATAGTAACATTTGTCGCGGTTGCTTGACTTAGAATCACAGTGAAATCAAGATTAGTTGTGCCGCTATTGCCTTCCGTTACACTGGCTGAACTAAGCGTTACGTCTGGAACAACAGCAGGCGTATCATTACCGCCTCCACCACAGCCCTGCAGGCCGAATACAGCAGCACCCAAAACTACCGCAGCGATTATTGATATAACTTTGTTTTTATTATTATTAGCAGTGGAAATCATTTTTCATTCTTCCTGTGAAATTAAGCGAATTTTTTGGCGAAAAC
>RCNF010000942.1_pt1 | contig 15167 bp, 12 predicted proteins | sample 2041311 | NCBI WGS metagenome assembly RCNF01 (sample SAMN09708228, study PRJNA481090) | Marine sediment metagenome, whole genome shotgun sequencing project. | biome: marine sediment; feature: ocean; material: sediment; isolation source: Sewage treatment plant 2 marine sediment (STP2) ... | reverse complement strand
ACTATCGCTTCTCGGAGATGACGAATTCATAGATTTCGGATACCAGGACGGCAATCCGTTTATGCTTTTCTCTATGACATTCGATGTTCTGGCCGATTTCAATTCCACCGATTTCTCATTCGTCTGGGACGACTTCCACGACGTCAAGTGTGCTAACAATGAGATTTGTTTCCCAGCCACCGAAGTACCGGAACCTGGAACTCTCGCTCTGCTCGGGATTGGCCTGCTCGGCATGGCGGCAATTCGTCGTCGGCGTAAGAGCTAATCGATTAGGTCAGTATTCACCCTGATTTATGAGCTCGCCGGCGCATTGCCGACGAGCTCATTTTCTTTGGGGGGTGCCATGAGATTGTTCCGCATTTTGGTTGCAGTGTCGGCGCTGCTGGGCTGCAGCATCGCCATTGCTTCCGATACGCCATACCGACTTGCCGGCAGTATCACAACTTATGATGGCATTATGCTGGTGTTGGTCGAGACACCAGACGGCACGCAACAACTACTTCGTGAAGGTGATTCTATCGACGGTGGTACTGTCGCAGAGATCACCCAGAATACCGTGCGCTTGCAGTTTGCAACAGAAGAGGTCGTGTTAAAGCTCGCCGGAACTGACAATCCGGAAGCAGGCATGTCAATGCCGTATCGAATGGAGGATTACCCTTCCTCTGAAGCGAACCCAGTCGGTACGGAGGCACTCGCCGCTATTTCCAAACTCGCCGCAACCTCAGCAACAATGGATCCCAAAATGCTTGCGTCACAGGTCTTGAGTTACCTGAATCTGCCTGCCGAGGCGCACATCATGGCCGTAGACGATCAACATGTCGCATCTCCAGCTGAGGCCTTGCAGAAGATGGCCGCAAGCATCGACGCGAAAACTGACCAGAGCGCAGGGTTCCTGTTTAGAGTTTCGATCGCAGCGACAGGGGGCAACAAGCGTGTCTACATCATGGCTGACGATTCAGGACAAATCGACGATCAGACGATCAGATAATCAGGTAATCTCGGCAAACTAGCCCACAATCCCCTCCTCTGGCTAGTATCCTGTCCCCGTCCTGAATCTGCGAGGAGACCCGGACCATTTCCAGGCGATTGAACAGCATTTACCTGCGTCTCATGTTACCGCTGGGCGCGACCCTATTGGTCGCCATGGCGGTCGCGTGGGCGATAGCGCTGTATTTGCTGACCGATGCCATCGACCGCCGACTGGACGCGCAACTCGAAAACGCGACATCCATACTTGCTGAGGGTACCTTCCCGTTCAGCCCTGACCTCATCGGTCGGCTCGACCGAATCATTGAAGCTCGCATCGTTCTCCTCGACGAGTCTGGAGGTATAGGCCTCTCGACGGGTGATGAGCCAATCAACAAAGCACTAGGCGGAGTGATGGATCAGATCCTGGCTTTGCGTGGCAATGACGTCTATTTCAACACGGTGTCCGCGGGCGACGCTCCCTGGCGCACGGTCGTAAGACGCCTGCAACTCGCGCGTGATGACCGCTATCGCTACGTCGTGGCAGCGGCCTCACTAAGCGCGACTCGACAGGTTGCACGGGATTCCGCGTTATTACTTGGGGCGGCAATGTTGCTCGCAGCTGCAGTGCTTGCGTGGGTCGGGAGTTTCTTTACCCGAAGTATCACGCGCCCGGTCACCGACCTCGCGCATATGGCGAATCGCATAGCCGACGGTGAGCGGGACTTCTCAATCGATAAGAGCGAGAGCAACGAGATTGGCGTGCTGGCCCGGGCGCTAACCGGAATGGCTGCAAAGTTGCAGGATTACGAGGGCGAACTTGCGCGGCAGAGTCGACTGTCGGGCCTTGGCGATCTTGCGGCGCGCATGGCTCACGAAGTTCGTAATCCGCTGACCGCGATCAAAATGCAGCTGCAAATGCTTGAGGAGCGTGTCGACGAGGTCGATGCTGTCAGGATCGGGAAAGTCCTTGGGGAGATCCGGCGTCTCGAACTAATTGTCGAATCGACTCTGGTCCTCGGGGGCCCACTGAACCTCCAACTCGCCCCGATTGAACCCGCCACACTTATCGATGAAGTTGTCGAACTATTGCAACCCGCGCTCGATCATCGAGGCATAACGTTGAGCGCCGAGCTGGGGCCGTTGCCAACAGCGGCCATGGATGCGGACCGCATCAAGCAGGTGCTTCTCAATCTGATCAACAACGCTGCCGATGAGCTGCCACAAGGTGGCATCATTCGTATCAGCGGCACAGCCAGCATCGAAGGAGACAGCCTGAGTATCACAATAGAGGATACCGGGCCCGGAATCGACGAGCTACGGGTAGCGGAGCGGTCGGCGAAACCTTTCAGCCTGGGCGTGGGACTGACCATCAGCCGGGAGATTGTCGATAGTCACGGGGGGGAACTCCTGATCAGCGAAAGTACCGAACTGGGAGGCGCGTGTTTCACCATTAGTCTTCCGGTCTCTATAATTGCGGCACAATCTGCCTGAGCGAAAACCCATGGCCAAAATACTCGTCGCCGACGATGAACGCGGAATTTGCGATGCCTTCTCAACGTTTCTTAGCGACGAAGGGCATGAACCTTTGTTGGCCTCCAGTGGCCCGGCGGCCGTTAAGATCGTGCGCGAAGAGCATCCCGCCGTCGCGTTTCTGGACATACGTATGCCGGGCGGTGACGGTATAGAAGCGCTGCGGGAAATTCAGGCCATCACCCCACAGATGCCCGTAATAATAATGACCGCCTACGGCACGCTGGATACGGCACGGAGTGCCATGGACCTGGGTGCCTTCGATTACATTGGCAAACCGGTCGAGTTGAGCCAAGTGCGAGAGATACTGGCGAAAGCGCTGCATCGACCAAAAACACTGCCGCACCCGCCAGCGGATTCGCCCACAGTCGATCGCCCAACGCTCATCGGGCAGAGCGCGGCTATGCAGGAGCTCTTCAAGCAGATCGTATTACTCACAGGCAATGACCTCTCGGTCCTGATTGTCGGTGAAAGTGGAGTTGGTAAGGAGCTCGTGGCTCATGCGATTCACGACAACAGCCCGCGTGCGACCAAACCGTTTGTCGCCGTCAACTGTGCTGCAATACCTGACACGCTGATCGAAGCTGAACTTTTTGGTGCCGAAGCCGGTGCCTTTACCGATGCGAAGAACACACGCATCGGCCGCTTCGAGGCAGCTGGCGAGGGGACCCTGTTCCTGGATGAGATATCGGAATTGCCTTTTCACCTGCAGAGCAAGTTGCTGCGGGTATTGCAGGAGCATGATTTCGAGCGTCTTGGCAGCGTCAAGTCGCTGAAATTCAAAGCCAGGCTGATTGCTGCCAGCAATCGTAATCTGGAAGCGGAGATAGAGGCAGGTCACTTCCGCAACGATCTCTACCACCGATTGAACCTGGCAACGATTTCGGTGCCCTCATTGCGTGAGCGACAGGACGATATCAAACCACTCGTAGACCACTTCCTCGCGCGCGCCAACGTGGAAATCAGCAAAGAAGTGTCGGCGGTCGAATCCGCTGTCATCGACAAACTCAAGAACCACTCGTGGCCTGGCAACGTTCGCGAACTCGAGCACTGTGTGAAGCGTGCGGTACTGGCCGCGCGTGGCACGACGCTCAGCGTTCACGACGTGGATATTCCTGCCGCCAATATGCGCGAACGCCGTCGCACACCGAACCTGCAACAAGCCCTGAGCTCGCTGGCAGCCGAGATGGTCAGGAACCCGGATAAGTATGGCGGCGCCGGTGAGGTCTACCAGTGCCTTGTTGAGAATGCCGGATACGAGATCATCAAAGCCGCGCTGAACGCGACGGATGGCAATCAGGTCGCCGCTGCAAAGCTCCTGGGCATCAATCGGTCGACGTTGCGCAAGAAAATTGCCGAGGCTGAGTGCGACTGACAGCCGGTGGTTGCCCAATAAATGAACATCGAGTGTCTAGCGTACACGCAAACTCGGACGTTCTGACATACCTGCTCAGACCGTCATTAAAAAAATGCCATTATATTCAGACACTTAAAAATCCCGCCCTACTTGGCACATATTCTGCATTGACTATAGCGGAGCCTGTCGATTATTCCCTCCTAAGGCGCCGGGGCACCCCACCAATAGCCCCGGGGTCAACACAGGGCGAGATGCGACCACAACCGATCTCGCCGCGGCAGAATCCAGGAAGTACACCCTATTACGGGTGCCAGGAAGCGCGCTCAATTGGGCGCGCTTCCTGTTTACAGGGACCGTTTATCCATGACAACGCCCAACAACAGGAAGCTGGCCATTTTACGACCTGGCCTTGTCGTCGCGACGATGTTGATCGCGCGATTGTTGTTGCCCGTCGCACCGGAGCCTGCACAATCGGCGCTGCTCGCCGTCAGTTATGCCTGCGTTGCTTTGATTGCGCTGCTGTTATTGCGGCCCCCCCTCCAAACCAGTTTAGTCGGCCAGCTACGTTGGTGTCTGATCGTGACAATGCTGTTCGCGGCATTTCTGATAGCCGACCCGGTCACACGGCCGTTGTTCGTCTTGGTGCCGAGGGTGGCCATTACGTTGCTGCTGCTCGCTGCGACGACTACAATCGCGATGCGACGGATGCCCGTGCCGATTGTGGTGACGCTTGTCGCATTGTTCATCTTTGTTCCGATATGGGCGGCGCCGGCCGTTGAGCTCGCCCACAATCCCACCGGTTTCACTAACGCAGTAGTCGCTGCGAGTCCTTTGACGGCATTTGCCGTTGCGCTGGATCTCGATTACCTGCGCACGAGCTGGTTTTATGCAAACAGCGCGCTGGGCTCCATGCGCTATTCCTATCCGGGCTGGCCGACCGTCTGTCTGCTGTTGTCCATACTGCCTGTCGCCGCATTTCTCGCTGCGTTTATGCGGCCGGTCATGCGACTACTAACAAATCCGTTCAATCTAATTGCGAAAGAGGCTCACTAATGACAAGAAGAAATCTGTTCCTGCTCATCGCGTCACTGATGTTGTTTTCGGTCAATGTTCCAGCGGCGGAGATGGATCCTGAAGCACGAGAGAAGGCGAGTCGAGCCGTCGATGCCGGGCTGCACTACCTGCGTAGCATTCAGGCTGATGACGGTTCCTGGTCGGATTCCGTCGGTATTACCGCACTGGGCTTGCGTGCATTTCTGCAGAGTCATCGCGGTTATGCAGAGAAGGACGGCGCGTTCATCACCCGACCAATTGCCTTTCTGCTGGCTCACGTAAACGACGACGGCTCGATCAGCGAGACTAACCAGAACCGCAATTACAATACCGCTGTAAGTCTCACGGCACTGGCTGCCATTGGCAATGACAAATATGCAGACGTTATAAGTGGCGGGCAGAAGTTCCTAATGCATTTGCAGATCGACGAGGGCGATGGTTACGAGAGTGAGCACGCTTATTACGGTGGTATTGGCTACGGCGGTGATGAGCGACCTGACCTTTCCAATGCCTATATGGCGCTTGAAGGATTGCGTGCGAGCTCAGCTGATCCCGACGACCCGGTGTGGGAGAAAGCACTGCTGTTCGTCAGTCGTTCGCAGAATCGCAGCGAAAGTAACGATCAGGAATGGGCAGCCAACGACGGCGGTTTTACGTACATGCCCGGTTTCAGTCCGCACAAAGACACGGATTCGTACGGCGGAATGACGGCAGCCGGATTGCTGAGTTTGTTGTTCGCCGGCGTCGATCCTGAAGATCCCCGAGTGCAGGCCGCGTACGACTGGATTCGCGAAAACTATACGCTCGAAACAAATCCGGGAGCGACTGACGGCATACAAGGTCTTTACTACTACTACAACGTGTTTTCTAAAAGCATGGCAGCCTATGGCGCAACAACCGTTGTCGATGCCGATGGTGTCGAACATAACTGGCGTGATGAAATCGCACTCAAACTCGTGAGTTTGCAACAGGACGACGGATCGTGGGTCAATCCGGAATCGCCGCGTTGGTGGGAAGGCAATCCGATCCTCGTGACGGCCTGGAGCGTAATCGCGTTGAACGCCGCACTGAACTGAGCATGGGATCAACGTGGCCAGTCCATTTTCAGTTGTTGCCCTGCTCGCCCTGCTGTCACTTCAAGGCGAGCAACTGATCCAGACTGAATTAGCCTGGGCCGGGGCTGTTTCCAGGCCTGCACTCACGGAACTTTCGGTGCGTGCGACCACGGGTCTGGACGCGAACCTGGCACTCGAATCTGGAGGGCCCGCCATCGTCGTCGCTGCAAACCTGGAACTGCACAACGACGAACCTGCCACGATCCGGATGCCCGCTGTTTCAGGCAACGGTGGTGACGTGGCGCTTCGCTACAGTGTCGACGGCGCGCCCTGGCAAGATCTTGATGCCGGTCGTTTGGTGCACGGTCCGGCGGCCATCGTTCTGGCAGGCTCTTTGGCCATTGAAGCACTGGGCGATGTCGCAGGCACAACAATCGTTGCCGCAAACGAACTTCCGGGGTTGCTAAGCGCGTATACGCACGTGGCCGCCGTAGCGCTCGATGGAGATGCTCTTGCTCAACTCGACGAAGCGCAACTCCGCACCTTTCTTGAATTCGTTGGTTTATGTGGTCGCGTCCTGCTGATCGACCCCCGGGTCCAGATCGAGCAACTGGTTAGCCAGCGCGCCGCTTGTGGAGGACGCTACTTCGCGACATCAAATGTCGACGGCGATAGCGCCGCGGCGCTGGCAATGCTCTTGACCCGTGGGGCAGATCGACTACCCGACGAGCAGGCACTCGGCGGACTGCTGGACAACCGCGGTGAGGATGTCGGATTGATTGCATTCTACCTGGGAGGATTCCTGCTGATATTCATCGTGCTGACAGCCGCAAATCGGCCGCGCGGTGTCGCGCTGTCATTCGGTTTGCTTATGACGATACTTGCAGGTTTCTTCTGGACTGGCGGCAATCGCCACGCGTTTGTTGCCTGGGCGGAGACCACGACAACCGACAGTGTTGCGCGCTATGCCAGTCTTGAACGGGCATCTGCTACTGGCCGCGGTTCGCAAGTACTGCAACTTCAAAGCCTGGCGCGCTCGCCGGTGCACATTACTGGCGACTCACTAGTGCTCAATTGGAGCGAGCTTGCCAGCGAGCGTTATCTTGATTGGTCAGCCTCTCTATTGCAGCAGATGCAAGTCTTCTCTTTGGGTAGCTTCCCCGTGGAACCGAGGTTGCGCGCAAGCGCGGACGGCGCTGAAGTGATCGTGTGCAATCGGAGTGACGGGCACACACCACCCGCGTACCTTCATTGGCAAGGCAGCAATTATGCGGTGCCGGCCCTGGCACCGGGCGAGCGCCTGACAATGAACGAATCAAACATCACGATCGAGACGTTGGCGCACTTGCAGTTGCTGGCGCGTCGCACCGCGTACCGCGACTTGGCGCTATTGCATCCGCTCGAGGTCCCGCCAAACGGAAGCGATCAGCAGGCCTGGCTCATGACGACAGAAACAGACGCAAGGGCTTTGCCTTGTCACGCCTGAGCCCGACAGCCGGTTGGCTTGCTGCGGCTCTATTCTTGGCCACGGGAACGTGGTGGCTAGCCAACATGTCGTTGCAGGCACGCAGCGGATTTTCCGGGGCGCCTGTAGTCAGCGCACAAGCAGCGTACGCACTGGTGCTCGGTCAGTGGTTTCTCATCAGCCTGTTCGCAAGTCACGGTGAATCCCAGGGGTTTTCGGCGGCCACCGTCGCGAGTCTCAATTTCGTGGTGCCTCTTTGGCCATTGATTGCTCTGCTGTGGTTAACGAGTGAACTTTCGATCACAACTCTCATGCAGACCCAGCTGATTGCATTCACGCTGGCGACAATATTGGCAGTGGTCGGCACGAAAGTCGCGCGCCTGAACATCGATCACGAATACCGCATATTACTTCGATCAACGGTCGGTATCGCCGCCGCGGCTGCGATCTGGATCGGTCGCGGTCAGCTACACGCCTGGGTGATCGCGTGAGCAGTCATTCTGTCACGACGTTCCTGGGCGCAGTCAGGCGCAGACTCTGGCTCGACACTTTGCTGCGTCAGTTGCAGTTCGCCGCCTGGGCAATTAGCGGCACGTTCCTCTTGCTGGCATTGGTGCACGTTACGTTGGGTAAGCCGACTTTCAGTAGCGCGCTCGTTGCAGCCCTGACGGCGGGTTTGATTGCACTCTTGCCGGTGCTCTTCACTCGAGCCTCGTTGGAAGAATGCGCGCTCCGGTCTGATCGCCATTTCGGCGGTTACTCTTTGGTCACGACGGCGCATGAACTGGGACGAGTAACCGATCCCGAACCCGTCGAGACAATCGTGATGAATCGGGCGAGGTCCGCAACCGCTGACTGGCGGCCACGCCTGAACACGCTCTGGCAGATGCCGGATAGCGTCGGCTATTTGCTCGCGGTCATACCGGTCTTCTTTGCTGCGCTGATGTTCGAGTTGCCACCGAAACAAGAGAGCCAATTGGCAGCACCCGACGAGCAATTCGACCTCGCTGGTTCTCCGGCCTCGGAGGCCGATTTCTTCCAAAACGAGTCGGACCTGGCCGAACTCCGGGAGGCAATCGTACGAAATGCGATAGAAAAACGCGGGCCATCGCAGCAGCAGGAAGTGACACGCGACAATATCTCGCCGGTTCAGGGAGACGCCGCGCCCGAACCCATGGCGGAAGCATTGGAAGCAGGTGAACCTGACGCCAGGCTGGCCGGCTTTGCAAGTGTCGCGAATGATGACGGACGCAGCGCGGGGGATGCGCGCAGCCGCCCGGGGCAGATCGAGTCGCGGCGTGATGATTTATCCCTTATTTTCTCGGAGAAAATCGATATGGCAATAGCTCGTCACGGCACCGCCAGTGCCAGCAGAAACGATGTTGGCGACGAGTTTGGCGCCCGGTCTAAAGATTCGCGTCTCACCTATTCGAACGTCGTGCCGGCGGCAGCGCCACCCGCATCATCGGCGTGGACTACGTTGACGACCGCGGAGGTTGCCTATGCCAGAAGATATCTCGACGCAACGGGTTTTCGCCATGAGTGATTTCTCCGAGTCTCTCGACAGTATCGGGCGTGACATCAAAGCGTTGCAGGAGACCTTGAACCAGGTAATCGTTGGCCAGGAACAACTCATCGCCGACATCCTGATCGCAATTTTCGCCAGTGGGCACGTGCTGCTGGAGGGGCTGCCCGGGCTCGGCAAGACCCATATTGCGAAAGCAGTATCCGCTGTTCTGGATCTGAAACTAGGTCGTGTGCAATGCACGCCGGATCTGCTGCCCGCGGACATCACGGGCAGCGAGATTCTCGTCGGAGAGAGTAGCAAAGTCGAATTCCGGCCTGGCCCGGTATTCGCCAACTTATTGCTCGTCGATGAAATCAATCGTGCAACTCCCCGTACCCAGGCAGCTTTGCTCGAGGCCATGCAGGAGCAGCAGGTAACCTATGCGGGCGTGCGTTATCCGTTGCCCCAACCGTTCCGGGTGATTGCGACCCAAAACCCTATCGAACTGGAAGGCACGTTTCCGCTGCCTGAAGCCCAGCTTGACCGATTTTTGTTCAAGATCAATGTTTCGTACCCATCGGCGGGGAGTCTGGAGCGGTTACTGGAAACCTCGCTGGACTCCGAACCGGCGGACGATCTCACGGCCCTGATCACGAGGGACCGCACAATGGAGATTCGGGACGCGGCACGTCAGGTCCTGGTAGCCAAACCGGTGAAACAGGCGGCAATTGATATGGTGCTTGCTACTCAGCCGGAGTCCGAATCAGCCGCGCAAGTGGCGCGAGATCACATACGCTATGGCGCGAGTCCCCGCGCATTGCAGGCGCTGATCCGAGCCGCTCGCGTGCGAGCGTTGTTTGCCGGTCGTGCGCAGGCAGACTTCGAAGACGTGCAGGCTGTCGCGCTGCCGGTGCTGTCACATCGCGTAATACTGGCGACTCACAGCGAATTGGAGGGAGTCACGGTTGCGGCTGTCCTGCACGAACTTCTGCGCGATTGGCGAAGCGTTCACGGGAAATAGTCTTGAGCGCAAACATGACAGTCGATGAAATTCGCCTGCGACGATTCGCACGCCTGGCAACCAGGCTTCTGCGCGGCACAGCGGCGCAAGGTGTTGGACCGCGGGCGGCGCAGAATCGTGCCGGTCCCGGGCTCGAATTTCTCGACGTTCGCAGTTACACGCCAGGCGACGATCTACGACATATTGACTGGCGCCAGACGTCGCGCCGGCGTCAGCCGATGGTTAGGCGCTATCGCGACGAATCTGCTTCCGACTGGTTTCTCTGCATCGACGGCAGTGCCTCCATGGGGCTGGGCGGTAAGTGGCGACTCGTCTTTGAGTTGGCGAACGCGCTTGCATATGCGCTTATCTATGGCGGGCACCGGGTCGCGCTCGCCATATTCGCCGAGAGGATTCACACCTACTGCCCGACGGGCCGTGGCCAACACCAGTTCGCCACCATCCTGCGGCACCTGACAGATTACGCGCCCCCGCAACGCGGTGGCGCGTCGCTGCCGGGACTCTGCATCGACCCCGTATCGCGTTCCGGCAACCTGATCTTATTGAGCGACTTTCTGCGTGACGATGCAATGGTCGATGACCTCCGCGGCTTGCGTGCCAGCGTGTCTTCTGCGCGAGCGATACAGGTGCTGGGCAAGGACGAAGTCACCCTCAATGCCAGCGGGCCCGCGCGACTTTATGACATCGAAAGCGGTGCCGAACGACGACTTGCGTTGTCGGCGGTAACGCGCACTGCAGCAAATGATGCGCTGCAGGAACATCAGCAGCGGCTGCGCCATGTTTTCGCTGCACTCGGCATGCCCTTCAGCACCTGCGTAGCCGGCGACGACTGGGAAAGGGTGCTAGCGGCACACCTGGGAGCGTGACGGTGGCGGGCCTCGGCGTGCCATGGTGGCTCATCGCGTTGGCCGTGATTCCACTGATTCGCTGGTTGCACCGCTGGCAGGCACCGCTGAGCGACCGGCCGGTGAGCGCGATCTTTCTCTGGGATACAGCGGCATCCATCGGTACCGGCGGCGAGACACGGCATACACCGGATGCAGCCTGGCGTCGGCGTGCCCTGTTGGCGGGCCTTCTGGTAATGGCACTCGCAGAACCCTGGTGGCAGCGCGACGGTGGTCTTGTTTCCGTCTGGATCGACGATTCTCTCAGCATGTCCGCCACTGAGCAGGGTGTTTCGCGCCTCGCGAATGCTCTCCTCGTACTCGATCAGGCGCTGCAGGACTCCGGTGCCCGGCGCGTCACTTTGCGCTCACTGTCTGATCCTGCAAGGGCTATGCAGGGCGATGACCCGCGAGCCTTCGACGCGAGCACATGGCTGGCCACGAGTCAGGGGAATCCCCGACCGCTGCCGGCTGCTTTGTTAAGTCCAAACGTCGCCCACTGGTTGGTAACGGACGGCGCAAATGAGCACCTGGTCCGGTGGGCAAAAAATGCACCGCTGGCCAGGGTCATTACTGTCGGTGACGCGACGGAAAATGTCGCAGTCACGCGGCTCGCGGCCCGGCCCAGCCTCGAGACACCGGGTTCCGCCCATGTGCTCATGGGCGTGTCCAACCAGGGTAACAGCGAAGCCCGACGAGAGCTTCACCTGAGGTCCGGAAGCAGCAACATCGAGACAAGACAGCTAACGCTGCGCGCCGGAGAAACTCAATACCTGACCACAACACATAATCTTGCCGGTGACGGTTTGATGGCGTCGCTGAGTCCCGGTGACGCCGTGCCCCTGGACGACTCCCTGGCGCTGGCACCTTCGTCGGTCGCAAGAGTCCCCGTGCTCCTGGACACAATTTGCCCGGTGGAACTGTCGTTGGCGATCAGGTCACATCCACAATTGCTGTCCGTCGCAGCGGGCGAGACCGCAAAACTGCAAGTAAGCTGTTCGAACGAGCCGACGCTTGCTCAGGCAGTTCTCCGATTGCATACCTCGGATCCAAAGCCTGCCACCGCACCACTCGACTGGCAGCCTGGCGCAGGCCGGCTGCGGGAACTTCATCTTCCACTGCAGTGGATCTCGGTGGCGGCATGGGATGCTGCACTTGACGGGGATTACGAGACACTGCTCGCCACAGATGAGAAGCCGTTGCTGATCCGACGCACGGGTCCGACGACAGTGATTGAAACTGTGCTCGACATGTCGCGGCCGACCTTCTCGAGTCAACCGGAGTATGCCGCGGTGGTCGCCGGCCTGATCGACCTGGCGTTGGATCGCCCTTTGCTCGATGGCACTGCGATATCGATGATCGAACCAAGCGCATCGCGCATCGCGCCGTCGGATCTACACGTCCGGGATTACGCTGGATACTCTCACGGCGTCATCCGACACACATTATCCAACGCGTTTTTAGCGCTTGCAGTGCTTGTGCTCCTCGCCGACATGCTTCTGCTTTGGCGAGCGCGCAGGGAGGCGAGTCGTGCCTGAGTTTGGAACGAATCGACTAATGATTGCCGGTCGCGGCATAGCGTTGCTCATAGTGCTCACTAGCCTGCTGCTGCCTGACCACAGTGGCGAGCCTGACAGCGCCCGTGTGGTCATTCTGGTCGATCAGTCCGACAGAATGACCCCTGCGTCCGTAGCCGGTGCGAGAGCAGAGCTTGCGGCAGACCTGGAACCATTTGCCGCGAAACTGGACGTTGAAACATTCGAATTCGGTGGCTCGGGCTCCGCTGTGTCGGCTTCGGAGGCATTGCAGGAGGCGTTGTGGCAGCTGGACCCACACTATCGAAATAGCATAGTGGTAGTCTCGGATGGGCAGTGGAAGCCGGACGTCTCTGCGCTGCTTAATCGAACACAACAGGCCGGCGTTCCGGTCTTCTGGCTACCATCGACGTCGGGCGATATGCGGCCACGCATCGTCGGCATCGACGCGCCAACCCACGCCCGGCCCGGTCAGCGCATCCAGATATCCATTGAGGCCGAAGTTGACGAGACAGGCAACTTCATTGTCCAGCTCTATGCCAATGATGAGCCAGTTGGCCGCCGCTCCCTGGCCCGAAGCGGGCAAACGACGATTCCCTTGTCTGCGCCGGCGAGTGGCGCAATGCGACTCGATGCGGAGTTGCTCGATGCGGACACCGGTCTTTCGCTGGATCGTCTGCGCGCGGGGGCGTCGGTGAACGTCGCGTCCGCGCCGAAATTGCTGGTCATTACTAACGGCTACTCGCCCATCGCTGCGAGCCTTGCGGCGGGTGGCTGGTCGACCACGCAAGTTTCGCCAGTGGAATTCGCGGGACTTGATACCCCCGTTTCTCACTACAGCGCCGTGATCCTGGATGACGTTGCGACGACGGACATGTCGGCAGCGGCCTGGGTCGAGATTACGGATGCCGTGCGCCGAGATGCCGTCGGCCTGCTGGTGCTCGGTGGACCGAGTTCTTTCGGTCTTGGCGCCTACCGTGAATCCGTCCTCGAGCAGGTACTGCCGGTCATCTCGGAACCGCCCGAGGACGAATCGCCGGCGAGCGTCATGTTCCTTGTTGATATATCCGGCAGCATGGGGCGCCAGCCCGGAGGAATAGAGGGATTGCGCACTGCGCGGGATGCCGTGCTTTTCACTGCAGCTGCATTGCGGCCAACAGACCGGGTAGGACTGATCGCATTCGATGTCGAGGCCCGTCAATTGCTGGCCCCGACAACGCGAGACGATCACGTTGCAGCCATTCGCACCGCGTGGCCCGAGCAGGCCAGTGGTGGCACCAGCATCATACCTGCACTGGATCTTGCCAGGTCGGCACTGGCGCAAGAACCCGCCGAGCAGAAATTGTTGCTGTTGGTGACTGACGGCATATTGTCACCCAGAGATATGCAGGAGCTTCAGGTCAGGCTGCGCGATGAGAATCTCGATATCACTGCGATGATCGTGTCCGATGGACAGACAGATACACCCCTGTCGCGTGTCGAACTGAGTGACCGTACAAGGATATTGATGATCAACGATGTGCTGCGGCTACCGGTCCTGATGCGAAACGAGGTAGAGAACCTGAGGGCGGCCGTTGTGACGGATCGAACGATACCTGTGGTGCACTCCGCTCCACCCATTTCCGGCCTTCCTCCGGACTGGCCGCCACTGGACTCATACCTCGTCACGCGCGCCAGACCAGAGGCGAAGGTCATGCTTGCTGGTGACCAGGGGGAACCACTGTTCGCGGCCTGGGCAGCCGGTGCCGGCAGAGTAGTCGCCCTGACCGGCGGACTCAATCAGTGGGCGACCGACTGGCTTAAATGGCCTCACTGGCCCGAACTAGCCGCGGGCCTGGTGAACTATATCGCGGTGACCGACTCTGGATTGGCGAGACCTGACATCGAACACGAAGCATCAAATCGGCTATCGATCATGTTGGACACAGGCGATGCACAGGACATGCTGGATTCGCTACCAGCACGTCTCGTGCCACCTGCTGGCCCACCCGCCGAGGTCTTGCTGACTCCGTCGGCGCCGGGCCGTTACCGGGCGTCGGTCCCGGTGGATCAGGCAGGCCAATACGCGCTGGCCTGGGAGGACGAAGATGGCGTCCATCGCCATTACTTTGTCAGCGAAATGGAGAGCGCTCGCGTCCCCGCGGGAGGCCCGGTAGCACGCCACTTTGTGGACGACGGGCTGCTCGAAGAATGGAGCGAAAATTCTGCAGCAAAGCTCGTGCGACCCGTGTCATTCAAATCCGTACTGATTGCGCTTGCCCTCGTGATGCTGTTGGCCACCATCGCTGCCGAGCGCATACCGACCTCACGTCTCTGGATTGTTCGACGTTTTGGCGCGGCGAGCAGATCAGGACATGAGTAATTTCAGGATATGCTCAGCTCAAGGTCGACGGCCAGCGCCGCGCGCTCGTACCTCGGATTCCGTGGAGAAAGTAAACGCGGATTCGCTTAAGACGCCAGTGCGTTTTATCGAATCGGGTTCGCCTCAAAGCACTTGGCTACGATAAGACCAAAAAGACCCGCACAAGGGGGGCTATTATATTTGTGTGGCATCCCCTAGGGGATAGATTCAGATCGCCTTGGGGCGATCTTCACCCCTGACGGGGCGCCTTCGGCGTCTAAAACGCTAGCGCGTTTTATCGAACCCAAGATCTACCTCGGCTCGCCTTCGGGCCACAAACAAAAAAGACCCGCACAAGGCGGGCCATTTTATTTGTATGGCGTCCCCAAGGGGATTCGAACCCCTGTTGCCGCCGTGAAAGGGCAGTGTCCTAGGCCTCTAGACGATGGG
>RCNF010003576.1_pt1 | contig 15192 bp, 11 predicted proteins | sample 2041311 | NCBI WGS metagenome assembly RCNF01 (sample SAMN09708228, study PRJNA481090) | Marine sediment metagenome, whole genome shotgun sequencing project. | biome: marine sediment; feature: ocean; material: sediment; isolation source: Sewage treatment plant 2 marine sediment (STP2) ... | reverse complement strand
GATCTCCTCGTCGCTGACCGTAATGGTGGGCGTGACCTGCTTTTCGATCAGTGTTCTGACCAAATCCATCTCCTTGATGGTGATCAGGAGCTTGTCGAAAGAGCTCCCCTTCGCCGCTAGCGATTGATCGAGTTTTTCTCTGCCGCCAGTCTGCTCTTCGATCTCCTTGGCCATCTCGGCGACCCGGAGATCGTTGACCTTGTAGCCCTGACGACGAGCTTCCTGGGCGAGGAGTTTTTGCTCGACAACCCGTTGCGTTGCCATCTGCACCAGCTGCTGTTGGTCGGGCGCTTCTCGGCCCTGGGCATTCAGTTGGCCGGCGATGTTGGCCATGACCATACTGACCTCGACTGCGTAGATCGTGTCACCGTTGACTCGCAGGACCGGTGGGTTGACATCGGTGGGAGGTGCCGGTGCCTCCTGTGCGTGAACGATCGTTGTCACGAGGAACAGCGCCAACAGGGCATAGCGTGGATATCGATTCATGTGAAGCCTTTCAGTGCCGTTCGCGGGGGTTTGAGTGTGCGAACGAGAGTCCAGAATATCATTTTCAGTGTTCGAGAACCGCCACGAACGCTCCCCGGGCACCCCGGGAGGCAACGGAGAAACGAAATCCGGAGGCCGTCGCGTACCTCTCGAGAGTGACGGGGTCGACAAACAACCATGGGTAGGCTTGTCCTTCAATCGTGCCGTAGGTCAGACGGAATTCCACCTCGCCGGGATAGCTCTCAGCGTGAGACCGGCCCTGTCTCATGGAGTCGGTGAGCGATGGCAGGATGACCGTGAGGTCAGCGGAGTCGCAGACGATTCGTCCGTTGGAATTGATGATCTCCCGTGCTCGTTTGAGGAATGCCGCCAGCCCGATAAGCGTACCTACGAGACCTATGCCGTGCATTAAGAGGAGGATGGTGTCGTAGGTCGCACCATCCAACGCCCCGAGGTCACCGCAGCGGGCATCACGCACCCCGCGGTCCCGCATCACCGCCACAGCGTCGTGGCTGACATCGAGGGCGGTCACATCGAGGCCCCGCGCCTGCAGCTCGAGGGCGTGCCGGCCGGCGCCCGCGCCCAGATCAAGCACCCGTCCGCGACACTGGGATAGAGCCCGCAGCTCGAGGTCCGGGATCGGCAGGTAGATCGGGCGGTAATATTCCTTCACCGGCGTCGGTTCATCATCCCAAAGGTCGGAGTGAACGATGAGATGGTTGTTCTCGAGGCCCCTGTGGTAATCGAGCAACGCGCGGCCGAGTGGGCCCCAGCGGGCCGTATCACTGTCCGTTGGGCTCACGGGCCAGGCCAGGGCTCGCTGGCGATCGGTTGCGGCGTCATCACCCGCATCACCGGCAGCAGACCGACGGTCTCGTCCCAATAGGGTGTCCGGCGGTACCACCAGAGGTAGCGTTCACGGCCGTTTCCGGCGAAGTCAGAGTCCTCGAGAGCGGTTTCCCACTTCTTGGTGACCTCCGGGTCTTTGAGCATTTCGATTGCGAGGCTCTCGAGAACGTCGCTGCCGATGTAGATCTTGCGTTCGAAGACCGATGACACCGCGCCCCACCGCACCAGCGAGTCGGGCGCCTCGGGCTCGAAGAGTTGGACTGCGATCTCGAAGTTCGGTTGGTCTGCGGGAATCCACAGGCTGCCGGCCGGGATCTTTCGGGTCTCGGTCTGGCGACTGACCGCGAAGTCTTCGACCATCACGACACCCTGAAAAGACGACGAGGCGAACGTCGGGTTGGCGAGACGGATGGTCTCGACCTCGAGTTCCGCCTCGCGGGTTATTTCGTAGACCCGGAGCTTGTGGCCGGCCATCACTTCGGCGATCTGCGGCCAGCCGGGGAGCACCACGTAGCCCCTCGGGCGCGGCAGCACGAGCTCCGGCACCGGGTGGTGGCGCCACTCGAACTCGACCTCGCGGATCTTCCCTGGGTGGTATTCAACCCTCTGACCGCCAGAGACGATGGATTCCTCTACGGTCCAGTCGAAGGCGGGCCAGGTGATCGATTCGCCCTCTGCCTCCACCCCCCACGTCACCACCACCTCCGATGGGTCGGCGTCTGCCCGTCCCAACGCGGTGACGCGCTCGTCAGCGGCGGACACCGCGCGCACGAGTTCCTTGCCCGAACGGCCGACCTCGAGGATCAGCTCCTCCATAAAGGTCTGGTTGGCCAGCACCCGGTCGCGGAACGGCTTGTGGGCGTGCATCTCGACCAGGATCGACGGCCTGTTGCGGAGCGGAAAGTAGCCGGAGGAGTAGCGCGGCTGCGCGACGTCCCAGATCATGCCTGCCGCGGGGTCGGTCCGGGAGACCAGGTTCACATAGGGACCGTTGGGGTGGCCGGCGGCTTCGGTCTCGGCCAGGACCTTCGGCAGGTGCTCGCTCACCCACGCGGCGACCCCGGGGTCGAGTTGAGGCGCCTCGGCCACAAGCCAGGTCAAGACCCAGGCGTGATCCGAACCGTTGGTGACGTGGTTGTCGACGTGGAGGTCGGGTCTCAGGGTGGCGATAAGACGTGCCATGGCCCTGGCCTCGGGGCTGGCGAGGCGCAGAAAATCGCGGTTGAGATTGATGCCGCCGGCGGTGGCGCGGTAGCCCATTCCGTCCACCGGTCCGTTCTGGTTGGAGCGGTTGTAGGGGGAGACGTTTTCGTGGCCATCGGCGTTGTAGATCGGGGCGAAGACCGTGATCACATTCTCGGTCAGGTCGGGACGCCGCCCCAGGGCGATGTCTCGCAAGATCATCAGCGTCGCCACCTTGCCATCAACTTCACCTGCGTGGATACAGCTCTGGATGAGCAGGATGGGCTTGCCGGTGGCCTTCAACTCGGCGGGGCTGAACACCCCATCCGAAGAAACGATCACCAGCGGAAGATAGAAGCCGAGCCCCGACGTGCCGAAGGTCGAGACGCGGATGTTCTCGGGCGCCGCCTTGACGATCTTGAACAAGAACGCTTCGGTCTCAGCAAGCGTCGAGGTGGCCCGGAAATCGATCTTCTCGGCCACCGTCAGCCATTCTTCGGGGACCGGATCCTCAGCGGAGACGATGATTGAAGCGAGCAGAACGGCGGCGAGAACGAGTGCCTTTTTCATGGGCGACACTCTAACCGATTCTGCGGGTCGTGCCTAAAGGGCTCGACCCGCAGAATCGGTACCGTCGCCGTCATCTGTCGCTGCCGCAACCTCTCGCCGGTACCGCTGTAGCCGATCGCAGCCGCCTTCGACTTTCACCAACGGTGACGGACGAGTTCGGAATGCCGGGTTCGCTCAACGCCGAGGAGGGGGAGGGGCGACTCTGCCTTGTGGACGTCGCAGCCGCGGAGGGTCATCGATCTCCATTTGCAAGACGCCTGAGGTTGCGGACCAGGTCAAGAGAACGTTGCCGCCGATCGCGTTGATACCGCGAAGGAGCCGCTCCTCGGAGTTCGGCTCGATTCGTGCCCAAGTGAATCCGCGGTTGCAGCTCCGATAGGTGCCGAACCTCGTCGTCGCATAGAGAATCTCCGGGCGATCGGGATCCACTGCCATTACGCGCGGCCCGCCTTCACATATGAGAGGCCCGGATGTCTTCCACTCCCTGAGAGGGTCGCACTCATCGCTCCAACTGCCGTCGATCTCGCAGCAGATCAGCATTCCCGTGCGAGCCAGCCTCCACGTCTTCCCGCCGTCGAAACTGTGGAAAGGCCCGACCTCGGTCGCGGCGTAGATTCGCTCCGGGTTGACAGGGTCGAATGCGAGGTGCGCAACGTTGTGATAATCCTCGCAGAACCACGGGTTGCAGGGGGACACAGGTTCGAGCCCGCTCGAGCTCGGCAACCAGGTGTCACCCCTGTCGTTGGACACCAACAGCCCGCCATAGGTAGAGGCGAAGATCGTTCCCGGTTTTCCGGGATGTGGGTACAGACCCAAGACCGTGGTCTCGTCGGGGAGGATGAGCTTGATCCAAGACTCTCCACCGTCGATGCTGCGATAGGGGATGCCGCGCCAGTCGACTACGGCGTAGAGTGTCCCGCTCTGGTGGGGATCGGCCGTCAGAATGTCCATGGTGTCGTCGCTGAATCCGGACCAGACCTCGGTCCAGCTTTCCCCACTGTCGATGCTCTTGACGACGGCCGAGTCTGGTTTTGAAGCGTACAACACATTGGGCATCAACGGGTCGAGTGCTACCAGCGGGCCCGCCTCTTCCATCGTGTCGAGCAACCTCCAGGTCAGCCCGGAGTCGGTACTCTTGAACACACCTTCCCCGCGGGACGGATAGGGACCGGTCGCGGCGTAGATGATCGACGGGGAAATCGGGTTCACCTGCAGACTACGGACCTGGCTGATGTTCAGCCCGTTGGTGCTGATCGTCCAATTGGCCCCGCCGTCGAGCGAACGGAAGACGCCGCGCCGTTCGTCAGAGGCCTTCGCCGCGAGATACATGACGTCTTCATCGGCGGCGCTGACTGCCATCGCCCAAGACCAAAGATCGCCGGTCTGCGGGCCGTACCGATGCCAGCTCGAGCCGCGGTTGGTCGATCTCCAGATGCCATCGTCACCCGACGCGTAGAGCGTACCGGTGCGATTCGGGTCGGCCTCGAAAAAGCCACCTCCACGCATCCACTCGTGGTCGCGGACCGTCCAGGTTCCGCATTCGTTTCGGGTCGTCGCTAGCGCGCCGTGGGAGGGCAGGTAGATCGTTGCGGGGTCTCGGGGATCGAACACCGCGTGATCCGTCGCGTAGCCGGACGGCAGATTGCACTCGTTCCACGTCGTCCCGCCGTCACGGCTTGAAACCGCCCTCCCGGATTCGCTGAGGGCGAAGACGCGGTTGGTGTACACGGGGTGGATGACGAATTCGTGGATGCGTTCGATCCCATCTACCATTTGGATCCAGGAGTCGCCGCGGTCGACGCTGGTGAACACCATTCCCTCGTCGATGACGACCAGGACGAACTGGGAGGTGTACGACCTGAGATAACGTATGTCGCGATTCTCGCCGAAGGACACCTGTTGCCACGTGTTGCCACCGTCAACGCTCCGAACGAGCCCGCCCCTTCCCCATGTGTTCGCCACCATCACGTCGGGGTTGATCGGATCGATCTGGATCGACCAAACGATGGTGCTGCCGATCCCGTTGCCCGTTCGGACCCAGGACGACCCGCCGTCGTCGCTCCTGTAAAGTCCGTCGATCGTGCCGGCAAAGACGACGGAAGGATCCCAAGGGTGAATGGCGAGCGATCTCACCTGGCCGCCCGGCGGGCCGATGCTCGTCCACGTATTCTCGCTGGCCGACAAGAGGTTCAGAGCGATCAGGCAGGTCCCGAATACGAGAGAGGCAACGCGTGTGGTTCTCAGTGGCATGGTATTCGAAGCACCCCTTTCGTCATTTCTACTTGCACGCGACTCTCGGGAGCATCAGCTGCCTTTCTCGATTATAGGTCGCGACCATCTCGTTGTCGAGGGGTGGATATCCGCTTCTACCGACCGTGCCCCAGACTCGAACGACAGAATCGGTACCGTCGCCGGCTATGCCGGCGACTGCGGCATATCAGTCTGTTCCATCATCGACAGGGCCTCGGGACGTGGGGCGTTTTTTGCCGCGTCCCAGTAGGGGGAGAGCCGGCGCAGGCTGGCGACGATCTCGGGGAAGACTTCGATGACGCGGTCGATCTCGGCGTCGGTGGTGTAGTGGCTGAGGCTGAAGCGCACCGAGCCGTGGACGGCGGTGAAGGGGACCTTCATGGCGCGCAGGATGTGCGAGGGTTCGAGCGAGCCCGAGGTGCAGGCCGAGCCGGAGGAGGCGCAGATGCCGTGCTCCGACAACTGGTAGAGGATGCCCTCGCCCTCGATGAAGTGGCAGGCCACGTTGAGAGTGTTGTCGAGGCGCTTGGCCTCTCCGCCGTTGACCTCGAGATAGGGAATCCGTGCCACCAGTTCGTTCTGCAACCGGTCGCGCATGGCGGTGATTCGCGGGACGTCGTCTTCGAGGCGTTCCATCGCGAGCTCGAGCGCCCGTGCAAGACCGACGATGAAGGCCACGTTCTCGGTGCCCGCCCGCCGTCCGTCCTCCTGGTGACCGCCGAGCAGGAAGGGCCGGCACCGCGTGCCGCGGCGGATGTAGAGGGCGCCAATGCCTTTCGGTGCGTGCAGCTTGTGGCCGGAGAACGAGAGCAGATCGACGTTTGCGAACGACCCGCGGAGGTCGATCGGGAGCTTGCCGACCGTCTGGGTGGCGTCGGTGTGGAAGACGATCGAGGGGTTGGTCTCCTTGGTGATGCGGGACAGTTCCTCGACCGGAAAGATGACCCCGGTCTCATTGTTGGCGTGCATGACCGAAACCATCAGCGTGTCCGGGCGCAGAGCGCGCACGAACTCGGTCTTGTCGATGCGCCCCTGAGTGTCGACCGGGATGAACTCCATCTCGAAGCCGCGGCGCTCGAGGTCTTTGCCGACCTCGTACACGGCGGGGTGTTCGACCGCGGTCGCGATGATGTGGCGCCGTTCCGGATTGGCGGCGATGGTGCCGAAGATGGCCGTGTTGTTGCTCTCCGAGGCGCACGAGGTGAAGAGGATCTCGGTGGCGCGGGCGTTGCCGAGCAGCTTGGCGATCGTTCGGCGGGACCTGGTGATGGCGTCGGCGGGCCCGCGCGCCGCCTCGTACATCGAGCTCGGGTTGAAGTACTCGCCCGTGAGGTAGGGCATCATCGCCTCGACCACTTCGGGAGCCACCGCCGTGGTCGCATTGTTATCCAGGTAGATGACGGTCACGTTGCCTCCTGTGGCATCTCGGGCGACATGGATGCTCGATGCTGGATTCTGGATGTTCAATCCACCCGCATACGGAGTCATCCAGCATCCAGGATCCAGCATCGAAATCCGAATCAAACTTCAATCGAATCTGTTGGTCGACGTGGTCCTTCAGTGCCTGTTCGACCAGCATCTTGACGGTATTGGTCGACCCCATGCAGTTGGAGCACGCGCCCTTGAGCTCGACATAGACCACGCGGTCCTTGATGTCGACGATCTCGATGTCGCCGCCGTCTCTTGCGAGTTGGGGGCGGGCATACTTCTCGAGGACGTTGTCCACCAGCTTGGCAAACTTGAAGGGCGACATCTCGCGCGGAGGTTCGGGCTTGGTCTCCCGCGCCATCGGCAGCACGGGGAGATCCTTGAACGCGGTCGGTTGTTCGCCCCACACCTTGTTGAGAATGTCCTGCAGTCCGCCCGGGGTGTGGTGGCAGGACATGCAGGCGCCGCCGGCCTTGATCGCGCCGGTGATGTCGACGATGGTCTTGAGGTCGAGCTCTCTGATCTTGCGCTCGATATAGGGCTCGGTGAGACCAAAACAGGTGCAGACCAGCCGGCCCTCCTCCTGCTCGTCGCGGCGGATGTCGATGCCGAGATCAACAAGATCGACGCCGCGCTTCTGCGCCCAATTGAAGACTGCGGCCTCGAGGGCCTCGGCGCCCATTACCGAGCAATGGACCTTTGCCTGGGGCAGTCCTCCGAGGTAGTTGACGATGTCCATGTTGGTGATCTCGAGGGCCCCGATCGGAGTGAAGTCGCCCTCCTCGATGATCGCGCACAGAGCCTCCGAGGCGGCGATGGCCGAAGTGCAGCCAAAGGTCAAATATCGGGCCTCGGTGATCCGGTCCTGTTTGGGATCGGTGGGGTGGCGGTCGACCTTGAAGGTGAATCGCAGGGCATCTCCGCAGGCGATGGATCCGTGCTCGCCGAAACCGTCAGCATCTTCGATCTCACCGAGGTGGGTCCCCGGCTTGCCCTGCACCGCAGCCATGAAGAGCTCGGTGGTTTTTTTCGAATAGTTCCAGGTCATGGGCCCCTCCGCCGGTGCCAACGCGCACCGCGCAGGGCATCATAGCCGATTCCGCGCTGGAGGGGGCGTTCAGCAGGAGAGACCGAGTTCGGTCGAAATCTGCCGGATCGCGTCTATTTCGGTCTGCCGCACCCGCCCGTCGGCTTCGGCCACCGAGTCGAGAAAGGAGTGGAGCCGACGGCGGTCGTCGGCGTCGAGGCGGGCACGCAAACGCCGGCTGGCGTCGTAGGAATCGGCGCAGTCCGCCATTTTCCTGCAGTGGCGGGCGATCTCGATGGTGAGCACCGCCTCCGGCGGAGACAGCGAGGCGTCGTCGATGAGGATCGACTCCATGCGCAGAATCTCCTCCCCGCTGACGTGTTCGTCGGCCGCGGCGACCCGGTGCATGATGAACGCGAGGGTCTTGAGATAGTCGGCGGTTTCGCGGTCGAGATCATTGAGCCGGTTCAGGGCATTGCGGATGCCGGCGGCAACGTTTGCCTGTGAGGAAGGGGTAGTGGGGGCTGTTGGTGCTAACGACATCGTGACTCCTCCTGCTCTTCACTACGCACGAACCCGGAAAAGAGTTCCTGAAGTAAACTCGATCGATGATGAATCGTGCTTTTTCCTCACGGAGAGTTTGCCGGGTCAGCCTGCTGGTAACGCTGATAATTCTGATGGGTGCACCCTGGCTGTATGCAGCCGATCCAGAGGCGGTGCGCGGCACCGGAGGAGCGGTCTCGAGCGCGGTGCCCGCAGCGACCGATGCGGGGTTGGAAATGCTCGGCGCCGGTGGCAACGCGGTGGACGCTGCGGTCGCAACGGCACTCGCCCTGGCGGTGATCCACCCCCAAGCGGGAAACCTCGGGGGCGGGGGATTCGCGGTCATCAGGATGAACGACAAGGTCGAGACCCTCGATTTCCGCGAGACCGCCCCGGCGGAGGCGACACCAAATATGTTTCTCGACAGCCGAGGCGAGCCCAGGCCCGAGGCGTCGTTGGTCGGGCCGCTGGCGGCCGGGGTGCCGGGCTCTCCGGCAGGTCTGTATGAGCTCCATCAGAAATATGGTCGCCTGCCGTGGAAGGTTGTGGTTGCGCCGGCGATCGGTCTCGCTCGCGAGGGTTTCGTGGTGACGCGCCGGCTCGAGAACGCGCTGGCTGGATCGGCCGATCTGCTGCGCCGTTTCCCCGAGACGGAGGCGGTGTGGTTCCCCAACGGACGCCCCCCTGTTGCGGGTGAGGTCATGCGGTTGCCGGAGCTGGCGGCCACTTTGGAAGCCTACGCGGCACGGGGCACCCCGGCGATCTCGGAAGGGCCCATCGCCGCCGCGGTCGAGCTCGCGGCACGCCGCCACGGCGGCATCATCCGCGCCGCCGATCTCGCGGCCTACCGTTCGGTATGGCGCCAACCGGTGCTCTTCGAAGCCTTCGGGTGGCAGGTGGCGTCGATGCCTTTGCCGTCGTCGGGAGGGATCATCCTCGCCGAGACCCTCGGGTTGCTCGAACGTCTCGACTGGGTTGAGAAGCCGAGGTTCGGAGCGGACCGGTTCCACCTCCTCGCCGAGGTGTGGCGCCGTGCCTACGCCGATCGCTTCCTGCTCGGCGACCCGCGCACGAGTCAAGCGAGCGCCCCGCAGCTGCTGGACAGCGAGTGGCTCGATGCCCGCGCCGAGGAGATCAAGATCGGCAAGGCCACGGACTCCGAAAAAGTTCTGCCGTGGTCGCGGGAGATCGCCCCCGAATCGGCCGAGACGACCCATCTGTCCGTCCTGGACGTCCAGGGAAATGCGGTCTCTATAACGACGACCCTCAACGGAAGATTCGGCTGCGGTCTGGTGGTGCGCGGCGCCGGCTTCTTCCTCAACAACGAGATGGACGATTTTGCCACCGCGCCCGGTCGGCCCAACCTCTATGGTCTGGTTCAGGGCGAGGCCAACGCGGTGGGCCCTGGAAAGCGCATGCTGTCTTCGATGACGCCGACGGTGGCCTGGCGAGGTGATGAGGTGATCGTGGTCGGCTCTCCGGGCGGGTCGAGGATCCCGACCGCGACGGCGCAGGTGCTGCTGAACCTGATCGTCGACGGCGACGAGCTGCAGGCGGCGGTTGACCGGGCCAGGATCCACCACCAGTGGATGCCGGATGTGCTCTTTGTCGAGGCCTACGCAGTATCGCCCGACACGGCGAAGGTGCTGGAGCGGCGGGGCCACGAGTTGCGAGTCATCTACCAGATCGGGGAGGTTAGCGCGGTTCGGGGAGTTGCCGGTGGTCTTCTGATGGCGGCCCAGGACCCGCGTGGCCCGGGGAGCGGCGGCGTGGTCAAACCGGCGGTTGACTGATGCGGCTCCTCGAGGAGATGGCCGAGGAACACCGGCTGGTGGACCGGGCGTCAGGATCCCTCATTCGGTTTGCGGAGATGGCGCTCGCCTCCAAGACCAATCCAGGGGACGTTGCCGACTTCGTCCATTTTCTCAGGGTGTTTGTGGGCGGTTACCACCACGAAAGGGAGGAGCAGGTGCTCTTTCCGGCGCTGGTGGAGCGGGCAGAAGTGCCGGCCGATAGAGGACCAATTCCGGTCATGTTGGCCGATCACCGCGCGTCGGCCGCGATGGTCGACGAACTCGAGGCTGCGGCTGCCGACCCTGTGATCGCCGCCGGGGTGGCGAGGCGGTTGGCCCACCACCTCTGGGAGCACGCCGACAAGGAAGACAGCGTGCTCTTTCCGGAGGCCGAGCAACGGCTGATGCGAGGAGGTGTCGCCGACCTCGAGGGCCGCCCTCCAACGGCCGAGGAAGAGGCGGCACGAGAGCTCGGCGAGCAACTCACCGAGAGATTTCCCCCCCTCGACGATCCCGACGTCGTTCGCGGCGACGGCTGTGTCGCCTGTTCCGCCTATGCCGTCACCTGCGGCGGTATCGAGAAGGAGTGGTGGAACGACTGGGAGCACGAGTACCACCGGTCGCTCGACGAGGGATAGGTTCGAATTAGGAATTAGGAATTAGGAATTCGGAATTAGGAATTAGGAATTGCCACCCGCCCACCCAGGGTAATTTCGGATTTTTCCACCCGCACCCCCACCGAGAGTGGACGCCCTTCGTGTTCAGGGCGGGTAGGACCGCGTGCGGCGGAGGTGTACGGCATCCTCTCGGGAAGAGCGTGCGGACAGTCTGCGTGCGGCGGAGGTGCCATTTTCAATATTGTTGGGCACACGATCATTCACATTGGCTGGATGCTGCGGGCCAACAATGTTGAAGGTGGCTCCTCCCGGGAAGCGAGCAAGGAAAGGCGGGAATCTCAGATTCCACCCTGAAAGGTGTGTCGGGTTGTTGACGTGAAGAACCCGACTACAAAAAGAGCCTTCAGAGGAGCAGAGGACACGCTCCTCATTAAGTGCCGATAGAAAAGCCTGTCATTTCGACCGAACAAGAGAATCCCACGCCCCACCCTGTCATTTCGACCGAGCGTAGCGAGTGGAGAAATCTCTTGAAGGGAAGAGCCGTCACTTCCTCAGGCGTTCGAGTGAACCCGCCTTTCAGGGCGCGGTTCCCGGGAGGAGCCACCCATCGCATTGTTTGCCCGAGGGGTGTGGGCGGATTGACGAGGCGAGCCCAAACAATGCGATAAATGGCACCTCCGTCGCACGCGAACATCTGCGTCCATCCACGTGATCTGCGGTTTCTCCGGATGGGACCTTGGGATGAAAATTCCTAATTCCGAATTCCAAATTCCTAATTCCGAACGACGTCAGGCGTTCGGGTCGTAATCCGGGAAGTGCTCGACTATGACATCGAGATGCCCCGTCAGCTCCTGGAGCTCTCGGGTCAGGGCGCGGCCGATCACCATACGCTGCACCTGGTTGGTGCCTTCGTAGATCTGGGTGATCTTGGCGTCCCGCATGTATTTCTCGATCGGGTAGTCCTTGCAGAAACCATAGCCGCCAAAGAGCTGGACAGCATCGGTCGTCACCTTCATCGCGGTGTCGGTGGCGAAAACCTTGCCCATGGCTGCCATCTTGTTGATGTTTTTGGCGCCGGAATCGATCAACCGCGCCGAGGCATAGACCAGTTGTCGCGCCGCCTCGATCTGGGTGGCCATGTCGGCAAGCATGAACTGGACGGCCTGGTGAGACATCACGGTCTGCCCGAATTGACGCCTCTCAGAGGTGTATCGGAGCGCCCACTCGAAGGCGCCCTGTGCGAGACCGAGGGCCTGGGCTGCGACGCCGGGGCGGGCGCGGTCGAGAGTCATCATGGCGTTTTTGAAGCCGCTGCCTTCGCGGCCGCCGAGCAGTTGCGACGCCGGCACCCGGCAGTTGTCAAATTCGAGCTCGTTGACCGACACTGTCCGGATACCCATGGTGTCCTCGCGCTTGCCGACAACAAAACCGGGTGTGTCCTTTTCGATGATGAAGGGCGAGATGCCGCGGATGCCCCGGTCGGGCTCGGTGAGGGCATAGATGGTGAACACCGAAGCCACACCGCCGTTGGTGTTCCACTTTTTGTGGCCGTTGAGCACGTAGTCGTCACCGTCGCGGATGGCTGTGGTGCGGAGGCTGCCGGCGTCGGAGCCCGAAGCCTTCTCGGACAGCCCGAAGGCGATCAGGCTGTCGCCCCGCGCGATCGGCGGCAGGTACTTCTGTTTCTGTTCCTCGGTGCCGCCGAGGATGATCGGAAAGGACCCCAGGGCGTTGACGGCGAAGGCGACCCCGACTCCGCCGCAGGCGCGTGACAACTGTTCCACGATCAGGCACAGATTCAGCACGCCGGCGTCGTGGCCGCCGTACTCTTTCGGAATCCACGCCCCGGTGAGCTCGTACTTTTTGAGTGCCTCGAGAATGTCCCAGCCGTACTCACCCGTTCGATCGAGTTCGGCGGCAACGGGTCGGACGTATTTTTCCGCGACCTCGCGGGCCCGGTTCTGGTAGTCGATATTTTCGGGCGTCAACAGTTCGCTCATCGTCACCTCCACGATTTCTGGCCTGCATTCTACATCCTCGATTCACGTTCCGGTCGCGCTGCGGCCATCGTGGACGGACCGAAATGAGAGAGAAGCGAACATTTTCGCTCCATCGAACGTAATTCAAGATGAGTCACGTCGTTGAGTAGAGGGGGAGGAACAATGGCCCGCAAGAAAAAATATTGGTGGATTGCTGTCGTGGTGGTCGTGGTCGCAGTGGCCGCGGTGGCCTTTGCATCGAAGACCCGCGGTAATGGCAACGGAGAAGACGAAAAGGGCCCCGATATTCCGAACCTGGCGGCGAGTATCGACGATGTCCAGGTCGTGGTGCGTGAGGTCGGCACGGTCGAGCCGGAGGTCAAGGTCGAGATCAAGTCGAATCTCTCCGGAAGAGTGGTGGACCTCCCGGTCCGCGCCGGCGACGTGGTCAAGAAGGGCCAGCTCATCGCCCGTATCGAACCTGACGTCAATCAGGCGCAGGACCTGCTCTCGGTCCGCAACCGGGGTGAGTCCACGGCCATCGATCTCGAAGACGCCAAACAGGAATATGAGGCCAAACGCAAGCTCTTCGAAAACGGTCTCGTCTCGGAGGAGATTAACCGGCAAGCCGAGACCCGCTACCGTCAAGCCCAGCAGGCGCTTGACGAGGCGCGTGGCCAGATCGGTCTCGTCGAGGCCTCGGGAATTCCGGTAGGGGACAACCCGCGGCAGGTGGTGAACATTTTTTCGCCCATGGCGGGCGCGATCATCCAGCGTCCGGTGGAGCTCGGCGAGACCGTGACCGGTTCGGGCTCGTTCAACGCCGGAACGGTGATCTCGACAGTGGCTGATCTCGGCACGATGCTTGTCAAAGCGGGCGTCAACGAGGTCGACATCGGCAAGATCCACCTCGGGCAGGAGGCGCGGATCACCCTCGATGCCTTCCCGCGCGTTGTCTTCAAGGGTGTGATCAGCCGCATTGCTCCGGCCGCCCGGCTCGACGACCAGGTCAAGGTCTTCGACGTCGAGATCGCGCTCAACGAGCTCGGTCGCGAGCTGCGCACGGGGATGACTGCCAACATCGAGATCCGCGGCGAAGTGCGCGAACAGGTCCTCGCGATTCCGGTGGAGTCGGTCTTCGTACGGGGCGAGGAAGAGGTGGTCTACGTTTTGCGTGAGACCCCGCTGCCCAAGACCGAGAAGGCTGAGGATTCGGACGACACTCAGACTGCGGCAGACGTGGAGGCGGTTGAAGAAGAGGCGGCAGAATCGGCATCCAAAGAGGAAAAATGGCGGGATGACCCGCGCCAGGAGTGGCGGCGGTTTTATGAGGAACGTCGAGTCGTGACCGGCATTGCCTCGACCACCGACGTCGAAATCGTCGAAGGTCTCGAAGAGGGCGAGGAGGTCGCGCTGGCCGATCCATCGAAGCCGCAGGAGGAGAGGTCCTGATGCAAATCATGATGAGCCTCAAAGGCATCACCAAGGTCTACGGCGAAGGTGATCTGGCGGTGGAGGCCCTCAAGGGCATCAATCTCGACGTGGGAGTCGGCGACTACCTCGCCATCATGGGTCCGTCAGGGTCGGGCAAATCGACCCTCATGCACATCCTCGGCCTTCTCGACACGCCGACCTCGGGCTCGTACACCCTCGACGGCGAGGAGGTGGCCGGCTTCTCACGCCGCAAGCTCGCCCACCTGCGCAACAAGAAGATCGGCTTCATCTTCCAGAACTTCAACCTGCTGCCCAGGGCCAGCCTGTTGCGCAATGTTGAGTTGCCGCTGCTGTACGGCGGCATGGGGCGTAAGGAGCGCCGCCAGCTCGCCTATGAGGCGTTGGGGAAGGTCGGTCTGGCCGATCGGGCTCGCCATCGTCCCAACGAGCTGTCGGGCGGGCAGCGCCAGCGCGGCGCCATTGCCCGCGCCATCGTCGGACGTCCGTCGGTGATCATGGCCGACGAGCCCACCGGCAACCTCGACCAGCAGACCGGAGGCGAGATCCTCGAGCTCTTTGACGAGCTGCGGGCCGGCGGCCAGACTCTCATCATGGTGACCCACGATCCCTCGATCGCGGCCCGTGCCAGAGAGATCATTCGCATCGTCGACGGCCTGGTCCTGCCGAACGGACAACGGGTCGCGGCATGAATCCGAGCCAGTTCATTCGAGAGGGTTTTACCGAGATCCGGGAGCACCTCGGGCGCACGCTCTTGCAGACCCTGGGCGTGATCCTCGGCGTGGCATCGGTGGTGGCGACCCTCGGTATGACCGCCAGTATGGATGCGCGCCGTGACCAGTACATCTCCGAGTCCGGCGGGACCCTCCTCATGGGGGTCTACAACCAGCCTCCGGCAGTGCTCGAGATGACCGCTCGTCAACGGGCAAAGACCGGTCTGAAGTTGTCCGACGCAGCGGCCATCCGGGACTCGATTGACGGCTTCGACCTCGTGGTGGCAGAGATCGCCCGCACCC
>RCNF010000941.1_pt1 | contig 15194 bp, 10 predicted proteins | sample 2041311 | NCBI WGS metagenome assembly RCNF01 (sample SAMN09708228, study PRJNA481090) | Marine sediment metagenome, whole genome shotgun sequencing project. | biome: marine sediment; feature: ocean; material: sediment; isolation source: Sewage treatment plant 2 marine sediment (STP2) ... | reverse complement strand
CGCGCCTGCTTCGCCCCATCGCCATGCAGATCGACCGCGCTTCGCAGCGCCTGCGGAAGGCCCCGGCCGAACCAGAGGCCCCGCTTGGACTCGCACTCCTGCGCAGCGCGCGAGAGCAACCGTTCGAGGCTAGCTGCGTTCTCGGGCGATGGCATCGGTGAACCGCCGGAACAGATACCGCGAGTCGTGCGGCCCCGCGGCGGCCTCGGGATGGTACTGAACGCTGAACGCACCTGTTTCGAGGTGTTGGATTCCCTCGCAGGTGTCGTCGTTGAGGTGCAGGTGGGTGACCTCGCACTTGCCTTTGAGGGAGTCGACGTCGACGCAGAAGCCGTGGTTCTGGGTCGTGACCTCGATGCGGCCGGTCTGCAGGTCTTTGACCGGCTGATTGAGACCGCGATGACCGAATTTGAGCTTATAGCTCTGCCCACCGAGCGCGAGGCTCATCAGCTGATGGCCGAGGCAGATGCCGAAAATGGGACGCTCGCCCAAGAGCTCGCGGACGGTCGCGACTCCACCGGTGACGGCGGCAGGGTCGCCGGGGCCGTTCGACAGGAAGATGCCGTCCGGATCGAGCGCGAGCACCTCTTGTGCACTTGCGGTTGCTGGAACGACCGACACTTTGCATCCCTCGTCGACCAGGCACCGCAGGATGTTGAGCTTGACCCCGAAGTCCATCGCGACGATGTGCCAGGGGCGGGCGCCTTCGCGCGCCACCGACCACACGCCCGTGCCCTCGGTCCACTGGTACACTTCCGGCGTCGTCACTTGACCCGTGAGGTTCTGCCCGGTCATCGGAGGCGCTGCTTTCGCGCGGTCGTGCAGCGTTGCGGGGTCTTCGGTGCCAACTGCGGCCATTTGCGCGCCCTGGTCGCGGATGTGGCGCGTGAGCGTCCGTGTATCCACGCCGGTGATGCCGACGATGCCCGACCTGCGTAGATAGGCGTCGAGCGATTCCTTGGTGCGCCAATTGCTCTCGATAGCCGACAACTCCCGCACGACGAAACCGCGGAGGGCAGGGCGCCTCGCCTCGCCGTCTTCGACCGTGATGCCAGTGTTGCCGATCTGCGGCGCCGTCATGGTGACGATCTGGCCGCAGTACGAAGGGTCGGTGAGAACCTCTTCGTATCCGGTCATGCCGGTCGTGAAGACCGCTTCGCCGGTGGCTGCGCCTTCGGCGCCAAAGCTGGTCCCGGAAAAGCGCGTTCCATCGGCAAGTACCAAGTGTGCTTCTTTGCTCATGTCTTCAGCTCGTGCACGACCTTCCCCCCAACGATCGTCATGACGGGTCGTCCCATCAACTCACGACCGAGCAGCGGCGTGTTGTGCGATTTGGAGCGTAGCGCTTCTTTGTCGAGAATCCATCGGGCTTCGGGGTCGAGGACGGTGATGTCCGCGCGCCGCCCGGCTTTCAGGGAGCCGCCTTCGACATCGGGCAGCAGGCGCGCAGGGGCGGTCGACAGCGCTTCGACAAAGCGCAAAGGCTTGAGCACGCCGTCTCGCACGAGCTGAAACATGGAGCCGATCGCGGTTTCGAGCCCATTGATGCCCACCGAGGCTGCTTCGAACTCGCAGTCCTTTTCGAGCTCGCTGTGCGGCGCATGGTCGGTCGCGATGCAGTCGATGGTGCCGTCGGCGAGCGCCTCGCGAAGCGCCTCGCGGTCCTCTGCTTCGCGCAGGGGCGGGTTGACCTTGCAATAGGTGTCGTAGCTCAGAAGGGCCTCGTCGGTGAAGAGGAGATGGTGCGGCGTCACTTCGGCTGACACGCGCAAACCGCGCGACTTCGCCTCGCGAATCAGGCGAACCGCCCCAAAGCTCGAGATGTGAGCCACGTGGTATCGGGCGCCCGTGGTCTCCGCGAGAATCAAATCCCGAGCCACGATGATGTCCTCGGCCGCGCGCGGCCATCCCCGAAGACCGAGCTGGGTGGAATGCGCGCCTTCGTGCATCTGCGCGCCTTCGGTGAGGTGGTGGTCTTCGCAATGCTGGCTGACCAGAAGGTCGAAGGTGCGCGCGTACTCCATCGCATGGCGCATGACCGAGGCGTTCATCACGCAAACGCCATCGTCGCTGACCCCAATCGCCCCTGCCTCGCGCAAATCGGCCATCTCGGTGAGCTCGGCGCCTTTTTGACCCCGGGTCACCGCTCCAAAGGGCATCAGGCGCGTGCCGCCATGCTCTTTCGCCCGAGATATCATCATCTCGGTGATGGCGCGCGTGTCGTTCGTCGGCCTGGTGTTGGGCATCGGGCACACGGCGGTGAACCCACCCGCCGCGGCTGCGTCGAGGCCCGAGCCAATGTCCTCTTTGTACTCTTGCCCGGGCTCACGCAGGTGCACGTGGAGATCGATGAAGCCCGGACAGACCCAGTGCCCGGACGCGTTGACGATGCGCACGCCGTCACCCGCCCGATAAGAAGCACCTGCATCGCGACCGAGGTCCTTGATGCGCCCCGCCTCGATGACGACGTCGGCCGTTTGGTCTAGCCCCTGCGAAGGGTCGAGAACGCGCCCGCCACGCAGGACGATCAGCTCGGTCAGCATAGCGGTCCGCGCTTACGTGACGGACCCAAGCCAGTCAACCCGCTCAGCCAGCTTTACGCTGAAGATCGTCGTCGTCCGCCACCCCGTCGTCCGCAGCCGCCACCGTGCCGACCGAAGACGACAGCTTTGACTGCGACTTCTTTTCCTCGACGCGATTTTTCATCGTCATCACCTTGCGGTAGACCGACGCGAAGTCCTTGTTGCGGGTGGCCATCGATGGGGTGCCGCCGCGCAGGAGGGTTTGCAGGATGAATTCGAGAACTTGAATCTCGCCTTCGGAGAAACTGTTGCTGATGCGCATGGTGCCGATCTACCACCGCTCGGTGTGCATGACAATCAGTGACGTGAGATGTAGGGCCACAAGATGTCATCAAGATTCCAGGTTTCAGTCCCAAGCTCAGAGAACTCCATGCTTTCCCGGCCTGTCGATTTCGCGATCGACGATCGCCCGTTTACGCCAGAATTGCGAAGGACTGTTGACAAATGGACTTCGAGCGCGGCTCGGCAGCGTCGGCCTAACGGTCGGCGGCAGTCACCCGGACGACCTCGTCGATAGTCGTGACGCCTGCGAGCACTTTGTTCAGGCCGGCACGGCGTAGGGTGTCAACCCCGCCCCGAATCATCTCGTCCTTCACCTCGGCCGTGGATCCGCCCTGAAGCACGATTTCGCGGAGCCGGTCCTTGAACGGCATGACCTCGTAAAGGGCGATTCGGCCTTTGTAGCCGGTGTCGTTGCAAACCTTGCAGCCGGTGCCACGGAATGCGACCGCGGTGCTGATTTCGCCCTCGTCGAAGCCGACGTCGATCAGCGCCTGCTCGTCCGTGGGAACTTGCACTTTGCATTCCTCGCAAATCTTACGTCCGAGACGCTGTGCCACGACGCAATTTACCGAGGCGGTCACCAGGAACGGCTCCACGCCCATGTTGAGGAGACGCGTCACGGTGCTCGGCGCATCGTTGGTGTGGAGTGTCGACAAGACCAAGTGACCCGTCAACGCGGCCTTGACCGCAATTTCGGCGGTTTCGAAGTCTCGAATCTCACCAACCATGATGATGTCGGGATCCTGACGAAGGAAGGACCGCAGAGCCGCGGCAAAGTTGAGGCCGATGTCCTCATGCATCTGCACCTGGTTGATGCCCATCAGGTTGAACTCGATCGGATCCTCGGCCGTGCTGACGTTGGTGGCGACTTCATTGAGGTCCGACATGGCTGAGTAGAGTGTCGTCGTCTTACCCGAACCGGTCGGCCCGGTGACCAGCACCATCCCGAAGGGCTGATGAATCGCGTCGCGAAAATCCGAAAGTGGCTTTTGCTCGAAACCGAGCTTTGTCATGTCGAGCTGAAGGTTCGACTTGTCGAGAAGACGAAGGACGATCTTCTCGCCCCAGAGCGTCGGGACGGACGAAACACGATAGTCCATCTCGCGGCCCTTACCGAGCTTGAGCTTGATGCGACCATCCTGCGGCAATCGGCGCTCGGCGATGTCGAGCGAGGACATGATCTTCAGACGCGACGCGATGGCGTTCTTGAGCTTGATCGGCGGCGTCATTTCCTCGTGGAGCACGCCGTCGACGCGGTACCGGACGCGAAGTACGCGCTCGTACGGCTCGACGTGAATGTCGGATGCGCCTTGTTTGATCGCATTGAGCAGAATCGCGTTGCAAAGCCGCACGACCGGTGCGTCCTCGCTGGCGCGTTCGAGATCGAGGAGATTGTCATCATCATCGGTGGTGGCGACTTCGATCTCGGACTCGTCGAAGCCCTCCATGATGTCGTCGTAGGAAATCTCCGGCTGTGCGTACGCTTTCTCCAGCGCCGCCAAAATGGCGCTTTCGGAGGAAACGACGGGCTCCACGTTGTAGCCCGTGAGGAACTTCACATCATCGATCGCGTTCAGGTTCGACGGATCGGCCATGGCAACGATGAGCGAGCTCCCGGCGCGCGAGACGGGGATGATCTTGTGACGCTCGCAAACCTGAGGGCTGATGAGCTTCAGAATCTCTCGGTCGATCTCGTACTCGGACAGGTCGATCGACTGGACGCGATACTGTTCGCTCAGGAAGTCGGTGATCTCTTGGTCCGAAATCGCGCCGAGGCGGGCGAGCGCGTAGCCTAGACTGACGTTGTCATCCTTCTGATGCTTCTGCGCTTCGCGCAGCTGCTCGAGGCTGATTCTCTTCTCGCGTACGAGGAGCTCACCGAGTCTGTTTCTGCTCATGCCCGTTCAATCCCCAACTCAGATACAGTCTTAGTATATTTATTCACAAATGTCCGGCAAACTCAAGTGCGGCTGAGAGCAGGCCGGCTGGCGGGCCAGTCAGCTAGGGGACCTCGCGTATGCAAGGTAGCTTACCTTTACAAAACGCGCTTGGCGAAAAGGCCGCTTTCCTCCGCGTTTACGGGCAATTCCTGCAGGCAGCCGGTGCCTCTTGGCTTGCCGTCCCTCGGCCGTCGCGGTACCGAGCGGAAGTGGCGAAGCCAAAAAAGCAAATCACCGCCGCCCCAAAAGACGCGGGGGAGGCGCTCGAGCAGCTCGAACAGCCCAAGATGAACTGGAAGGTTCTGGGCCTCATCGGCGTGGCGCTGGCGGTCGTCTGGGTCATCGCTGGCATCCTGCAGCCCAGCATTGGGTACGTGGGCCTGATCGTCGCGGGGGTCCTCACCGTCATCGCGCTCGGTTTTCTGATCTGGATCTGGCGGCTGACCCGCAAGTCCGCCGACATCGCGGCGATTCTGAGGGGCGCGACCGACAAGGAGGGGCGCCTCGCCGCGCTGGAGCAACTGCGCGCGCGACAAGCGCCCGGTGGCAAGGACGCCTTGAACGCCATCGCGCAGGCGCAGCTCGTGGCGCAGGAGGAGCCGGCCGAAGCGATTCGCATTCTCGAGGGGATCGACATCAACAAGGCGCCGGCGATGGTCCAGGACGATGTTCGGGCCAACCTCGCGATGTTCTATCTGATGACAGGGCGGGCGCGTGATGCGCGCGAGCTCGCGAACGACATCCGTCTCGACCGTCAGCCTCAGGCAAAAGCCAAGGCGATGTACGCCGCGGTGGTGGCGGAATCGTTGGCGCGCACGGGCGACGCCGAGGAAGCGCGCAAGCTCCTCGAAACTTACGATCCCAAGGACAAAGAGTTTGGACAGGTTTCCGGCATGCTCCTTCGTGCGCAGGTCTATACCTATACAGCGACGAAGAAGCGCGGGCGCGCGCGCGAGGCGATGGACCAGCTGCTGGAAGTCGACCCGAACATGGTGGCTGCGTTCATTCAGAAGGGGACGCGACCCGAGCTCAGCCGACTTGCCAAGCAGGTGCTGGCCAGCGCAGGCGCGCTGCCTAAGCAGAAGATGCGCGTGCGCACGCGCTGAGGGCTCGTGACCGCTCGAACCTGGACCATCCGCGAAGTCCTCGACTGGGCCACGGAGGACTTCGCCGGGCGCGGCATCGAAAGCCCGCGCCTCGATGCGGAGCTCCTCGTCGCCGAAGCGCTCGGGACCGACCGAGTTGGACTCTATCTCGATCTCCATCGGCCGCTGGTGGACGCCGAGCGGAGCTCGATTCGTCCCCTGGTGGCCCGCCGCAGGGAACGTGAGCCCGTCGCATACATCCTCGGGCATCGGGACTTCTATGGCCGGCGCTTCCACGTCACTTCGGACGTGCTCATCCCGCGACCCGATACGGAAACCCTCGTCGACCACGCGCTCGAATGCATCCCCGACGACAAGCCGTGCCGGGTGCTCGACATCGGGACCGGCAGCGGCGCCATTGCGGTGACCATTGCGGCCGAGCGCCCGTTGGCGATGGTCACGGCAACGGACATCTCCGAAGCGGCGCTGCACGTGGCGGCCGACAACGCCGAGCGACTTGGCGTCTCGGACCGGATTCGACTCGAGCGGGCAAACCTGCTGAACGGCACCGAGCAGTACGACCTGATCGTGTCGAACCCGCCCTACATCGCTTGCTCCGAAATGCAATCTCTGCAGGCCGAGGTTCGGGAGCACGAGCCGTCCGGTGCGCTCGAGGCTGGCGAAGATGGGCTGGACATCATCAGGGCCTTGTTGGTGGCGACGGAAGCCGCCGCGACGCCGGGGGCGGAGCTGCTGGTCGAAGTCGGTGCCGGGCAGGCCACTTCAGTGTTGGATTTCGCTTCGGCGCGCACCGCCTGGAAGCCGGTTGCGGTGCACCGAGACCTCCAGCGCATCGAGCGGGTCGTTCACCTTCGTCGAACCTGACGTAGCCAAAGCTCGCCAAAGAGTAGGGCGACGACCAACACAAGCAGCCAGGGTGCCAGCGGTTGCTCGACACCGGTCGAAGCGTCGAGCGTGACGGCTTCGAAACGGCTCTCCAACTCGGGTGCGCCCCTCGAGACGAGGTCGCTCTCGCCGGGCGGCGCATCGACGACGAACGCAAAGCGGGCGCCGTTGACGCCGTTCACGAGCACTCGATAGGCCCCAATCTCGCCGGTGTCCCGAAACGTCACACGGTCGGCTTCCCCCAGATCGACGGTCCGGCCCGTGGGGGTCACGACTTGGATGCGTTGGCTCTGGGTCGACCCCGGAAGGGAAACGGAGCCATGGGGTTCGACGGAATGCTCGGTGCGTCCCGCCAAACGGAGCAGGGTGTCGAGCACGAACGGCACGAACACCGGCTGGTAGGGCAAGTCGGTCCACGCGTCGTCGATGGTGGTCGCCATCATGGCCACACGGCCGTTTCGGTACCGGTGCTCCAGCATCGCGGCGGCGCCATCGCTGAAGCGCGCGGTGACGACGGCATCGAGAGAAGCCTCCGCGATGGGCGTGCGGCCGCGCACCTTGGCTTGCTCGAGCTCAGGGAGGACCTTCGACCTTAGAGCGAGGGGCCGCGCCTCCATCCGCGTCGCGGTGTAGCGACCCGGAAGCAGCTCGCGGAGGACGCTCCCATACGCCCTCGGGTTGACCCGATCGCCGGCGGTAATCCAAAGGCTGCCGCCGCCGCCGACGAACCGTCGGATGAGCGGAAGCCACTTCTCGTCGAGGGTGGCGTTCGCCATCACGACCACGTCGGAGCGGATGATGGCGCTTTCGGAAAGGTCCTGGGCGTCGAGGGTTTCCACCGCAAAGGAACGGCCGATGCGCGGGGCGACGCCAAGTGCGTGACTCAGAAACGCCGTCTCACGCTTGCGCGGATCGGGGTGGGGGTCACCGTCGACGAGCAGCACATGCACCGTGTCGGATCCCAGCAAGACGCCGCGAATGTTGTCTGCAGGAAGGACGTCGTCGGGGTCGAGCTGCAGCTCGACGACCGCGTCGGTCGAACCTGGCGCGATCGACAGTGAGGCCTCCGCGCCATCGGCCGTGCGCTGAACCGAGGCCTTTTGCGTCTCCTGCCCCTTCTGCCGCATGCGGACGGTCTGCTGCAATTGGGTCGACGTGCCCGCAACACGTACGTCGAGACGCATTCCGTCGGCGGCGTCGCGCTCTCCGATCACCTCGACCGACGCGATGCGGCGGTTGTCGGGATTGGGCGTGGAGATAGTTTCGAAGGCGACTCGAATGCCGCGGCTCGGCCATTCACAGGTTTCGGCGCGCGTGCCGTCTGTAAAATCAGACAAGACCAGCAGACGTCGATCCGGAAGCTCGCTTTCGAGCAGGAGCTCCACCGCCGTTTGCACCGCGTCGCACATGGCATCGCCGCGCGTAGAGCGCCGGTCAAGCTTGCTGAATGCCGTCTCGACCATCTCGACGTCCGAACGCCGACGGACCCAGACGCGAGGTGATTTCCCGGACAAGACGACCGAAACCTCGGAGCCTTCGGGGAGATTCTTCACCTGCTCGGTCGAGAGCTCGGCCGCCCGTTCGATCAGCGTCTTCCCCTCGTGGATCGCGGCCATCGACATGGAGTCGTCGAGTACGATCGCGAGCGCATGCTGCCGGTCCAGCAGGCTCGACTGGACGACGCGGTAGGGCGCTGCCGCGACAAGGACGAGAGCCGCGATGAGCAAAGCGCGCGCAATCAATAGGAGCATGTCCACGACCCGAAGCCGCGCGGCTCGCGTGGCATGAATCCGATGAAGGAACGCAATCGTCGGCAGCGTTTGCCTTGGAAGCTTCTGTCGCCTCAGCAGGTGAGCGAGAATCGGAAGCGAAACCGCGACGAGCCCGGCGAGCGCCCATGGCAGACCAAAGCCCATGATTCAGCCATCCCGCAAGAGCTGGAGCAGGGTGCGCTCCGGCGGCGTGTCGGTCCTCGCTAAGAGATACCGTGCCCCAGCCGCGACCACGCGTCGCTGACAGGACTCGACGAAGGCATCGATCGCCTCTCGGTACTGCCTCCGAAGACCCTTCGGATCGACTTCCACCGGCAGCTCGCCTTCGAGGCCTTCGAAGTGCATCGGCTGCTCGTACGGAAGCTCGAGCTCGGCCGGATCCATGACGTGAAGAACGATGGTCTCGTGGCCCCGCGCTTCGATTCGAGCGATCGGATCGAGCGCTTCGTTCTCGAGGTCGAGCAAATCGCTTGCGATGACGACCAGCCCCATGCGACCGGCATGCTCGATCAGCTTGTCCAGGGAGGAATGAAGCGCCGTCCGCCCGCTCGGTGGCATTGGCTCCGCGAGGGTACGCATCAGGTAGTCGAGGTGCGCAGGACCCGAGCGCGCGGGCAATCGATCGCGAATCTTCTCGTCGAAGGTCACGAGCGAGACCGCGTCGCCTTGTCGGGTCAGGAGGTAGGCGATGGCCGCGAGGAGCGTGGCCGCATGATCGATCTTGCTGACATCGTTGCTTCCCCAGTGCATCGACGGAGAGATGTCGAGCGCCAGGGTCCCCCGAAGCTGGGTCTCGTGCTCGAAGTGCTTGATTGTGTACCGGTCCGAGCGTGCATAGGCGCGCCAGTCGATCCAACGCGGGTCATCCCCGGGCCGATACGCGCGGTGCTCTTTGAAGATCGCACTGGCGCCGCGGTGGGGGCTTCGGTGCATCCCCGCGAGCAGTCCGTCGACGGTGCGCTTCGCGCGAAACGTGAGCCCGGCCAAACGAACCGCGAGCTCGGGCTCGAGCACGCGGCTCACGGCACGATGCTTTGGGTGATGCCTTCGATGACGTGGGCCGGCGTCACACCTTCGGCTTCCGCTCGAAAGTTCATGACGAGCCGATGCTTCAAGATCGGGTCGAGAAGAGCGCGCACATCGTCGACCTCGGCCGCATAGCGACCGTGCAGCACAGCGCGCGCCTTCGCGCCGAGGACCAACCCCTGACTGGCGCGAGGGCCGGCACCGAACGCGACGTTCTTTCGAACGAGCTCGGAGGCCTTGCCTTCATCGGGCCTCGAGGCCCTCACCAGGTCCACGGCGTGCTGAATCACGTGATCGGCCGCGGGAACGCGCGGTACCAGGTCCTGAAAGCCCACGATGTCTGCGGCCGAGAGCACGGGCGTGATCGACGTCGGCATCGGAGCCGTCGTCCGCTTCACGATGTCGACCTCTTCGTTCGGGCTAGGGTATCGAACGTCGATTTGAAAAAGGAAGCGGTCGAGCTGCGCTTCGGGCAGGGGGTAGGTGCCCTCCTGCTCAATTGGATTCTGGGTCGCAAAAACCAAATAGGGCTGCTCCAGCGCGTAGGTGTTGCCACTCGCGGTGACCTGCCCTTCCGCCATCGACTGAAGGAGCGCAGCCTGCGTCTTGGGTGGCGCGCGATTGATTTCGTCGGCGAGCAGGATGTTGGTGAAGACGGGACCGGCAATGAACCGGAAGTGACGCTTGCCAGTCGTCGCGTCTTCTTCGAGGACATCGGTCCCGGTCACGTCGCTCGGCATCAGGTCCGGCGTAAACTGGATGCGGTTCGAATGAAGCGAGAGAGCATCGGCGAGCGTAGTGATGAGCAGCGTCTTCGCGAGCCCGGGCACGCCCACGAACAGGCCGTGACCCCGCGCGAAGAGCGCGATGAGGAGCAGCTCGATGACGTCGTCCTGCCCGACGATGCGCTGCTTGAGCCTCGCGACGATTTCATCCCGCGCGCTTGCGAGCTGTTGCACGCGCAGCACGTCGGAAGCGGCGCCGCTTGGTGCGGGGGGTGGAGTGCTGCGTACGGGTTCGGTCACCGGGACCTTTTAGCCCCTGCCGGCACCGAGTGCCACATCACTCCCGAATCCCACCGAGCCTCGAACAAAGCGTTGCCTCATGATCGGCGTGTGGAACACCGAGCTTCGAGAGAATGCAATGAGGCTGTGGATCGAATGGGTTGTGGGCGATCGCCGAAGTCGCAGCTTCCTCTGCGCGCTCCCGCATCGAAAGCCGATACGCCGCGGTCGCAAGGCTGGACAGCGCAGGCGCATGCGTCGGGTACCTGTCGAGGGTGAGCATCAGCGGCGCAAGGGCATCTTTGGGGCGACCACCCGCGATGGCTGAACGGGCGTAACGTGATGCGACGACGGGATCGGCCGGCGCGGCCTTGTGCGCTTTAGCGTACTCGATCGATGCGGCCGCGGGGCGAGAGCGCGTCCACAGGAGGTCCCCGAGTCGAAGGTAGTTGCGCGCGCGGTCGAGCTCGACGCTGGCGAGTTCGTCTTGCTCGGTAGCCTCGCCGCTGAGTCGACGGGGCAGCAATCTTGCAGGAAACGGTTTGGGCAGCTTTGAAAGCGCCCTCTTCCAACGAGTCTCGAGGCTCTTCCAAGAAACACCGGCAACGTTGGCCAAGGCTTTCTTCGCATCCTCGCCCTCGCCGATCAGATAGAGCGCTTGCTGCACTCCCTCGCGCCCGTACTCCTCGTAATAGGCCTCCATGAAGGAAGAGACCTGCGCGAAGGCGAGCGACGCTGCCTTTTGAGACGGGAGAAGCGCAATCGACGGATGCAGCTGATCGAAGCCGAGCAGCTCGTCCGCCACGGTCGCCTCGTAGAGTAACTGCGCAGACGCGGGATCGTGTCGCAGGTTTGGCTCATCCCGTCGCCAGCGGGTCTCCAAAAACTTCGCGAGGCCTTCTTGCAGCCAGACCGGCGCCTGGTCGAGCGAAGCCTTGGTGAGCAGCAGGTGAACGTATTCGTGCGAAATCGTGTCGAGCCATGGATAGCCGTGCATGAGGGCAGCCGGTGACGCGATCATCAGGCGGCCCCACTTGCACAAGGCGATCGTTCCGGTGTTGCGGATGGCCTCGACAGGAAGCGTCGAAACGCGCGACAAGGAATCTGCGTCTGGATAGATCTCGAGACGGATCGGGCTGACCATCTTCACGCCGAGCTCCGCTTCAAGCGCCTCGCCGACGGCCTTCAGCGCGTCCACCGCGTATGGCACCAGAATCTCGTCGTTCCCCGGCGCGTAACGCACCTCGATGTTGTCGAGTCGAAAGGTCTCGAAGTTCTTGGTCGTCTCGTAGGTGTCGATGATGACGTCCGCGAGGCTTCCCAAGTTCCCCGCATAGCCTGGTTTCGCTCGAAGCTCGGCGATACCCTCGGCCGCTGCCTCGTAGTTGCCTGTGTAGAACTCGGTGAGCACTTCGAGCTCGATGACGCGCGGACTGCGCGGAGAGTCGACGAGGTACTGTCGAAGCAGAACTTGCGCGGGAACACCTTCCCCCGCGGTCAGCGACGCTTCGAGCAGCTCCAAAATGTCGGAGCGCTTCGCTTTCTCGGCGGGCACCGGCCTCGATACCGAGGCGAGCAAAATGCAGGCCGTGAACAGTGCGACACGCTTCATCGCAGGAGCCTTTCGTAGTAGTCGTCGACGGCCTGTCGGTAGCCGTCTGGAGGTGTTCCGTTCATCGCATCGAGCACACGGCGTCGCCAGGCGAGCTCGTCGGCCTTGGATCGGACCCCGGGGATTTCGACCCGCTCGGTTGCGCGCCCGCCCTGGGTTTGCTCTTTCCCGCCCCCGCCGACCGAGTTCTTGCTCTGGGATTCGAGATTCTTGCGCAGCCGCCGGAGCTGATCCGCCGCGGCCTCCTGCTGCTTGTTGGCCTCGAGCGGATTCGCCTGCTCCAAAGACCGCGCGGCACGCTGCATCGGCTGCTGGATGGCTTCGAGCTGATCCGCCGCGTCTTCGGACACCGGCACCCCCCCGACCTCTTCACGCAGTCGGCGCGCGAGCTGACGGGTGGCTTCCTGAGTTGCGCTTTGACGCTCCGCTTGTTTTTGGAGCTGTTCGCGTTCCTGGTCGGTCAGCGCGCCGCCCACATCGGGGACGGCGCCCCTTGCAGCCTCCCGCAGGTCCTGCGAGCGCGCGGACACTTCACGCGCTTTCGACGCCGCTTCGGAGGTTTGCCCGTTCTTGCCGCGAAACATCATGGCCGAAAGCTCTAGGTCTTTCGCGAGCGCGCTTGCAGCCTGCGCGAGCCGATTGGCCATCGACAGCGCCTCGCCGAGGTCGCCTCCTTCGAGTGCTTTTTCGAAATCGTTCAAGCGTTCGGCCGCCCGTGCCTTGAGGCCGGACTCGTACGGCCCCAGCGCCTCGTCGTCGACGCCGCCGAGAAGCTCCGACACGTCCTTGGCGATTTCCTCGAGCTGGCCGCGGAGCTCGCCGGCGAGCGACTTCTCGTCTCCGGCCGCCCGGTCGATCGCTTTCTCGCCGACGCGCCGCGCTTTGTCGGCGAGGCGCTGCTGCTCCACTTCGAGGTCGCGGATCGTATCCATGGCCTTCATCAGTGCCCGCTCGCGAGGGCCAAAGCGGGCCTCGACCAGCGAATCTTCGCTCTGAGCAAGCGCCTGCGTCATGGCGTCGATCGTTTGATCGAGCTTCGTCAGCGCAGCTTCCGCAGCGTCGAGGTCACCGCTTGCAAGCGCTTCGCGCAGGGCTTGCAGAGCGTCTGTGGACTTGCTCGCCTGCTCGGACTGCTGGTTGACGAACTCTCCGGGCACGTATCGCATGGCCTGCCGAAGCTGTTCGCGCAGCGCGTCGAGGCGGCGATCCGCGCGATCCAGGGCGGCCACCAGTGCCCGCTGCAGCTCTGGGGTCTGCCCTCGCCGTAGCTCGCCGATGAGCGAGGCGATCTCGCGACGCAGCTGCTGCATCTCTCGTGCGATCTCGGCGGCGTCGTTCAACCGGGCCTCGCTGATGAGATCGGCCACGATGAGCGTGTCCTTTTCGAGCTCGGCGACGATCGATTTGTCCTGCTGCTTGCGTGCTTTGGTTTGGTCGCGGTTTCGGTAGGACGCGGCTTCTCGCTGGTGCGCTCGTTTGAGCCGCTTTCTCATGTCCAAGAGGAGCGGGATGGTCCTCGGACCTCGGTGGTCGCCCACGTCCGCGAGCAGCGCCTTGACGCCGTCGTAGGGAACGAACACCGCGGCGCGGCGTTCCAGAGCCTCGCGAAACCTGTCGGGCACGGGCTGCTCCAGGCGAGTCGCCAACGTCACGAGCAGTGCGTCCAACAGCTTTTCGAGCTCGACGATCCGATCGCGTCGGCGGGTGATGTCCGACGCGAGAGTGAGCGTGCGCACCGCAGAGCGACCAATGCCCGGTCCATCCACGCGATTGCCGTCCTTCGCCTCCAGCCAGACCGTCACCGCGTCGGCCGGAGCGAGCGCGAATTCGTCGAGGTGGAGCAAGGACTCGCCGAGCAACTCTGTCTGCGTTTGGTCGGACGGCGTCAGGATGGCCCTTCGAAGGTGCTCGCCGTTCGGAAGCTTGATAATGAGGGTGAGCTCCTGCACGCCGTAGTCGTCGGTGGCGCGGTGCTGTAATTCGATCGGCTGTCGCGCTTCGACAACCAGATCTTCCTGCGGAGCGACCATGGTTACCTGCGGCGCTTCGTCGAGCTGCACCCGGATCGACCGAGCCCGGTAGTCCGCGCGGCGTTCGCCGCTCGTGGCTTCGACGTAGATTTCGAGCGGCCCGTCGGTATCGGCGACGAACGACGCGACGAACTGCCCACCGACGCGGTCCGCCTGCACGTGGCGTCCGGGAAGCTCGAGAACCACGCGCGCGGCATCCCCGATGGGCGTGATCGTGTACTCTACCGACGTCCCTCGGGGCACGACCAGGCGGTCGGCGTCTTCAACACGCTCATTGTCGCGATCCATGTACTCGGGAAAGAGGAGCTCGGCGTCGGTCCGCGCGACGACGTGGCCGGTCTGAGGGCCGTCGAGCCCGCCCGTGTCTGCGTGGAGCAGCGCGTAACGGCCGGCCGCGGCGCGATCGAAATCCAGAGACCACCAGGCAACGGCGGCCAGCACTAGGATCGACGCCAGAGCGGGTTGGACGAGCCATCGCCAAGGAATGAAATTGCGCGCCGGCGAATCGTCGAGCGAGCGCAGCAAGCGAACCCGCTGTGCAACGACGAGCTCCCGCGAGAACGCGTTTTCGGCCTGCAGCTCGTAGGCGCTTTGGAGAGGCGACAGTAGGGAAGGCTGCTCGGCCGCCACCAGGCCGAGCGCACCGCGCCCGCGCAACCCGCGTAGCGGCTGAATCGACCAGGCGACCGCGGCGGTCGTCATCCCAAACACCACCCCCCAGCCAATGCAGAGCCACACCAGCGGCGTCATCGGCCCCAGCACCCAGGCGACGAGCACGAACGAGGCCAGCCCCACGGCCGCCGCCGCCGCAGCGATCCGGAGCGCCAACACCGTAGCGGCAGCAAACCGAAGCCGTAGCCGATACTCCTCGAGTCTACCGGTGGTGGAGCTCACCGAGCGATCGTAGCGCCGGGGGAGGGGGAGGCGCCAGGGGGGGGATCCGGGGAACGGGACC
>RCNF010000940.1_pt1 | contig 15195 bp, 11 predicted proteins | sample 2041311 | NCBI WGS metagenome assembly RCNF01 (sample SAMN09708228, study PRJNA481090) | Marine sediment metagenome, whole genome shotgun sequencing project. | biome: marine sediment; feature: ocean; material: sediment; isolation source: Sewage treatment plant 2 marine sediment (STP2) ... | reverse complement strand
CTTTGGGCAAAAACCGATGATCCGCAGCGTGGGCAAAAATGCCTACCCTTGTAGCTATGCACTGCTCCTACGATCTTGACGTTCTTTTGGTCAAAGATTGCTGCCGCGTAAAAGGCTGCACCATGATGCTTTTGGCAGTCTTTGCAGTGGCAAATGCCAACCCGAAGTGGATGGCCATTAGCAGTCAAGGTGACATCGCCACACAAACAGCTTGCTGTCGTGTGTTGCATAAAGTGGGCTCCAATTTGGTCTGCGCGTTCGTGAAAGACCATGCATCGGCGGCGGAACTGTTGCAAAAGAAAAGGTCCACAACGTCGAGAGGGATAGAAATATCCGCAGAAAATTAAACTGTCCCACCTACGGGTTCCCGCAACGCGATGTGGGGGGCTTCTTCTTATTTTATTGACGGTGTGTTTGGGCCAAGAGCACTTTTTCTACGCGGAAGGCGAGAAACGGACCCAGCCGTCTTTGGATGCAGCCACGCTATTGGCTGCTTAGAGACCAAGTGCAGCGATGATAGCTCCTCAAGAAAATCTCGTTTGAAGCGTTAAATCCAAAAGGAAATGTTATCCTGCGATGGCTGACACTACATGAACCCTTGCGGGGACGCGACTTTGTCCATCAATTTCAAACTCCCGGCTGGCCTCGATAATAGCTTCCTCGATCTGGACAAGTTCGCGGTCAGTCACATCGACGCCTTTCAGCATCATCCCGACTGTGACCTTCATATGCAATTTGGCCACTTGTTCAGCCCGCCCCGGCGGGACGAGATGAACATCATGTGTCTCAATGTTAGGTTTCCAGCCGGATGCCTCAAGATAGCCTTTCAAAATCGATGGATCGCCAAACCGCATCGGCCCGGGTCCTGCCGGGTCTGGCCTCGGGACGCCTGCAATGATTTGGTCAACAATCTTGCGCGGCATGGAAAACCATGGGTTTTCTGCGGGTGATGCCCATACCGTTGCCGCAAGACGACCACCCGGCTTCACAGCGCTTCGAAGATTTGAAAACGCCGAGACATTATCTTTAAAGAACATGATCCCGAAATTCGCCAAAACGACGTCGAAACTTGCGTCCTCGAACACATAAGAGCCCGCATCCCCTGTGACCAGCTTGACGTCTGCCGGAACACGTTCGGCGGCCCTCGCCAGCAGCGGTGGTGCAATATCAATGCCTACGACGCGTCCCGTCTCACCGACGGCTTTGGATGCAGCGATCAGCGTTGGACCTGTGCCGCAACCAACATCAAGGACATTTTCGCCGCTTGAAAGTTCAGTCGCAGCAAAAAGTGCGTTGAAAACTTGTTCAAAGGAGACTTCCAATTCCGGCGCGGCTTCGAGCCATGGACGCGCCATTTCATCCCAATCCATCTGCATTCCAATCTTTTTGGGGCCTGGTGTTGTGGCTCCACGTTAGCAGACATTCATGTGTAATGCAGCATTCGAGATTGTGGGTTCAAAGCGGCCGTTCGCTGCGTGGAACATCAATGTCGGGTTTGGGGCGTCAGCGAATACTTCCCAGCAATGTGAATACCCGCACCCGTAGGTGCGGGCTTCCAATTGCTGACCAGACTATTTTTCTGCTGATATTTCTAATCGCCCCACATCGCTGTGGGCCAATTCTTATTCTGCTGCCTGCATCGACGACTTGAGCGGAACCGCTGATGGTTCTTCGTCCTCTGTCCAGATGAACTCTGGTGTTTTGATGCGGGTGGCCTGTTTGCGCAGTGCCCAATCGCGGGCGGCTTTGCTGCTGCGGCCCATTGATAACTTGGCGAATAGCTGCGCGAACCATTCAAGATAGGTCACAAACCAAACGCGTGCCGCCAGCATTGAAGGTGTGAACACCAGCGTCAGCATGGTCGCGATCCCAAGGCCGAACACAACGGCCGTTGCCAGCTGTTTCCACCAAAGGGCAGTCGGGCTGTCGATCGAATAGCCACCATTCATAAAATCAAGGCTTAGTCCGAACATCATCGGCGCAAGACCCGCCATTGTTGTGATTGTGGTCAGCAACACAGGCCGAATGCGTGCTTCGGCTGTGCGGGTGATCGCCTCGGCCTTGGGCATATATTTGCTGTATTCTTGATAGGTGTCGATCAAGATGATGTTGTTGTTCACCACGATCCCGGCCAAGGCCACAATCCCCGTGCCCGTCATAATGATCGAGAACGACTGATCCATGACCAACATGCCCACCAGCGATCCCGCCGTCGACATCACGACCGCCATTAGCACCAGTAGTGAATTGTAGATGCTGTTGAATTGGGCCAAAAGGATGATGAACATCAGACCAAGTGCGCCCGCAAAAGCGGTTTGCAAGAACGCACCGGATTCGGCTTGGTCTTCTTGGTCGCCGGTCCATTCCCAATTGATTGAACCGGGCAGGGGATCGGTGTCCAGCCATTCGGTCAGCACAGCAATGCGTTCGTTGGCGTTTAATGGCGCCTCTGTCACGTCGCCCGCGTCCACCAATGCGGTGAGGTCAGTTGATGTGGTGTCACCCAAAAGCGTTTCAACGGCATAACGGTCCATACCAATCGCATCTTCACTGACCACGCGGACAACAGCGACAGCTTCACCGTCTACGACCAAATTGGTCAGTCCTGCCGTCACACCTGCTTTGACGTCAAAATAACGCTGCTGTTCGATACGGTCGATCTGTGCCAGCGATTTGACAGGGGTGCGTGTGATGAAGTTCGAAAGCGGAATGAGCCCCTCGTTGGTGCGGACCTTCAGGCTATCGAGGGTCGACAGTACGCGGTCTTCATCGGGTAGACGGACGCGGATTTCAATTTCCTCATCCGAGGAATCGACCCGCATCGTATCAAGCAATATACCACGCGTGACCATCTGCACCATCGCACCGACAGACGCGACATTGGCCCCGTAGCGGCCCGCTTTTTCGACATCGACATTGATCTGCCAGTCGATGCCGGGCAGAGGCAGGGAATCCTCAATCTGAATCAGACCCGTTGTTTGTTCAAACTGGGCGCGCGCAACAGACGTCGCGGCCTGCAGTTCGTCCCAGTTGTCGCCTTTAAGGCGCAAGTGCACAGGTTTGCCAGAGGCCGGACCGCGCGCTTGGGCTAGAATTTCAGTTTCGATACCGGGGATCGTGTTCAACTGCTCTTGGATTTCCGCCAAGACCACATCACCGTCAAGTTCGGCGATACCTGCGCGATCTTCCCATGGGATTGTCTCAAGCTGGACCTGTCCCACGGTATCAACGGGCGTGCTTGCCCCGCTTGCGTCCGTGTTCAGGCCACCGTCACCTGCAAATGAAAACGCGGTAATGACGCCCGGATGGGCCAGCACGATTTTTTCGGCTTGGCGCACCAGATCGTCTTTTTCTTCCAAGGACAGATTGCCGCGCGCGCGGACATAAACGATGGCTTGTTCGGGTTCGGATTCCACAAAGAACTCGACGCCGTTGTTGTTGGCGCCGTAGTAGCCAAAGATCGAAAACACGGTGAAAAGTACTGCGGCAATCGTGACCAATGGCATCACAGGATTGCCCACGATGAAGTGCATGAAGTGACCAAAGGGAGAGCGGTGATAGCCTGCTTTGATTGTTTTCTGCTCGCGTTCAATCCGTGCGGCACCAACGGTGATCGACAAAAGAAAGGTACCAACAAGAAGCAGCATCATACCCGGAAGGCTGTCGCCGAAACCGCCGGTTTGAACTGCTTCACCGGATAGATAGCCGGGGTTCAGCGTCAGCATCGCGCCCGTAAAGACGACCATGATCGCAGGGACCACCAAGGCCGCGCAAACGACCCAAGGCAGACGTGCGCGCATGGCATCTGATGTGTTGCCAAAGAGGCGGCTCATCCTGCCTGTCACGCCGCCCATGACGGGCAGGTAGATCAGTGCCACTACCAATGATGCGCAAAGAACGAAGATCAAGGTGACCGGCAACATGCCCATGAATTGCCCCGGCACACCCGGCCAGAACAACATCGGCAAGAACGCACAAAGCGTGGTCGCCGTGGACGATATGATTGGCCAGAACATACGTTTGGCGGCTTCGACATAGGCTTCCATCGGGCCAGATCCGTCGCGGATGCGTTTGTCGGCGTATTCGACCACAACAATCGCGCCGTCCACCAACATGCCCACGGCCAAGATCAGGCCGAACATCACGATGTTTGAAATGGTGATTTCCATCACCGCCAGAAGCGCAAAGCACAACAAGAAAGACGTGGGGATCGCAAAGCCAACCAACAACGCAGGGCGCGTACCAAGCGTCGCGAGCACGACGATCATCACCAGTGCAATCGCTGTGAGAACCGAGCCTTCAAGTTGGCTCACCATCGATGCCACGTTGCGTGATTGATCATTGGATGTGCCGACTTGGATCGCTGATCGTAGCTCGGGGGACCAGCTTGCGCGTTCCTCCTCGACGACTTCTTTGAGCAATGCAGTCGTATCAATCAGGTTGAAACCTTTGCGTTTGACGACTTGCAACGCGACGGTGTTCACGCCGTTAAAGCGTGCCGTGCCGCTGCGGTCCTCAAACGTCAGGCGAATAATGGCCAGATCGCCCAGCGTAATCACGCGGTCGCCATTGGTTTTGACAGGCAAGTTATAGACGTCTTGAGGTTCGTTGAATGACGACGGAATTTTAACAGCGAATGTACCTTGCGCGGTTTCGACCTCGCCTGCGGCAATCAACAGGTTGTTGTTGGTGACAACGCCGATCAGTTCGCCTGCGGTAACGTTATATGCCTCAAGCCGGAGCGGATCGATGACAACTTCGAGCATTTCATCGCGTTGCCCCGCAAGGCCTGCCTCAAGCACCGCGTCCATTTCTTCGATGCGGTCCTGCAGGTCTTTGGCAACGCGCAGCAAAGTACGCTCGGGTACGTCACCTGTCAGATTGACGATGATAATCGGGAATTCGGAAAAATTGATCTCGTTGATGGAATACTGGTCTGCGCCGCTAGGGAACTGCGCTTGGGCATTGTTCATCGCGGACCGGATATCAGCAAGGACCTTGGTTTTGTCCCAGCCAAATTCGAATTCGAGTGCGACGCCAGCATAGCCTTCGGCAGCGGTCGCCGACATGGTTTTCAGCCCATCCAGATCGGACAGTTCGGATTCCATTGGTCGTACCAGCAGTGTTTCACTGTCTTCAGCGGAAATGCCGGGGAAGGGGACAGAGACAAAGATCGCAGGGATTTCGATGTCCGGTTCGCCCTCTTTGGGCAAGCCGACATATGCCATGCCTCCCGCCAAAAGCGAGAGACCGATAAAGGCAAGAACCATGCGGGCCCGAGAGGCGGCCCAGTCAACTAATCCTGTCATCCTTTAGCTTCCGTAAATGTAGGTGTGACGCGCACACCATCTATGACAAATTCTTGGCCGACCGTGATGATATCCACGGTCTCTGGCAGGCCAGTGACCCACACGCCTTGCGCTGTGTCGCGCAACAAGGTGACGGGCATGAATGTGGCGGTATTTTCGGCGCTGACAGTGCGGACACCTAACACACCATCATCGTCCAACGTCAGCGACGACTGTGCAATCAGGTGGGCTGTTTGCCCATCAGAGGCGACCAGAATTTCGGCGGTTTGGCCGTCACTGATGCTTAGATCATCGTTGGCCACTGTGACTTCGACGCGGAATGTGCGGGTCAGCGGGTCAGCGCTGCGCGACAAGAATGTCACGCGGCCGCGAACCTCTTGGCCGCTGGTAAGTCGCGCACCAGCCATGGCGCCGACATTGACTTTGGCCACGTCAGCTTCGGGCACAAATCCTACCAGCTTTATTTCGTTCAACTGAATGATAGTCGCACAGGGTGTGCCCATCTGCATCAGCGCGCCCAATTCGGCAGTGTCCGTTTCCAACAGACCCGAGAACGGCGCCACAATGGTCAGTTTGTCTATCTCGCGGGTCGCTACGGCGACGCCTGCTTGAGCGGCTTCAATGCCGGCTTGTGCCGATGCAACTGCTGACTGCGCGCGCAACACGCCTGCGGTCGCAGCTTCCATTGCGGCCTCGGCGCTGACGACACGGGTTTCAGATGCGAAACCGTCTTCGGATAATTTCTGGGCTGCATTCAGGTTAATCTCGGCTTCGCGAACGCGCGCGTTTGCCTCTAACACACCTGCTTCGGCTTCCGGCACGCGGCCTTGGGCTTCGGCCAATCGTGCGCGTGCTTCGGCAAGGGACGCTTCGCGCGTTCCGGAGGCAAGCCTGCAAACAACGTCACCTGCACCCACGAATGCGCCTTTGCGCAGTGGTTCTGACGTGACCAGACCCGTTGTTTCAGACGCAACAGTGACCTGACGGGCAGCTTCGGTGCGGCCACGCAAAATTACAGCGCTGTCGATTGTTTGCGCAACAGAATGTATCGCGACAACGCCGACTGTCGAATCGCGGGCAGTTGCATCCGGCGTTTCCACCTCTGCCACCAGAGCGGCGGCCTGCATTTCCTCGGTCTGCGCGGGCTGTGCAAAATCAAAGAGGCGATCGCGTTCAAAAACCAACAAATAGAGGCCTGCGGACACCAAAATCGCGGTGAGCACCGGAATGAGTTTCATATCGTTTTTCCTTTGGGCGATCAGCCGCAAAAACGGACTGCCGTGCTATTCTAAAGTCTTTACGGGCTTTGCAGCCCCTTAGATCATAATTTTGTACTAAACCACTTAGTTCACTTTATCGATTTGGTGCCTTTACGGCAAGTCTACAATTCCGCGTGAAAACGGGCATGATTGCAGGGTTTTGCGGCTCTGCTCTTGTTCATTGTGCTGGCTTCACGATATGTACGCCAAGAACAGAATGATAACCTGACAATATTGGGGACTAAGGTGAGCGACACCGACAGTTTTATTAACGAAGTCACCGACGAAGTGCGCCGCGAAAAGTTATTTGGCTATTTGCGCCGGTACGGATGGATCGGTGTAGCTTGTGTGCTTTTGCTTGTGGGCGGGGCGGCGTTTAACGAATTCCGCAATGCCCAAGCGCGTGACGCAGCGCAAGCTACAGGTGATGCGTTGTTATCTGCTTTAGAAGAGAACGACGCCGCTGTCCGTGCTGCCGCCCTTGAGGGTGTTGAAGCACAAGGTAATTCAGCTGCCGTGACTTTGTTGTTGCGCGCCGCGACCCAACAAGAGGCGGGCAATATCGCTGCTGCAAGCGAAACGTTGAACACATTGGCCATCGATCCTGATGCCCCGCAGATGTACCGCGATCTGGCAGCGTTTAAAGCTGCCGTTTTGCCGTCAGATGATACCGCCGCACGCAAAGCCGCACTCGAGGCATTGTCCGCGCCCGGCCTGCCGTTCAGCCTTTTGGCGTCAGAGCAGTTGGCATATATGGCCCTTTCAGAAGGGGACACCGATGCCGCCCTCGCGATTTTGCGCCGCATCGAAGAGGACGCTGCCGTATCGCGTGGCTTGCGCGAGCGCGTCCAGACCATCATGGTTGCTTTGGGCGAACCGATGCCCGAAACTGTTACCCAGTAAAAGCGCAGATTGGATCTGACCGTGACCTTAAAAGTAACGCTTGCCGCAATGTCTTTGGCTTTCTTGGCAGCCTGTGGCGAAGATGACCTGATTTTGCCAGGCGAGCGGTTTGATGTTCGCGAAACTGCGGTTTTTGAAAATCAAGTTGCACCGCTGGCGTTGCCTGCAGCCCAAGTCAATACGGCTTGGGGGCACCGCAATGGCAATCCAAGTCATAGCATCACACATCCTGCACTCGGGACTGATCTAAGCCCTGTATTCGTTGTGGATATCGGGGAAGGTGACAGTCGCCGTGCGCGGATCACGTCGCATCCGGTTGTTGCTGGCGGGATCGTTTATACACTCGATTCCCTTGCTTTGGTGACTGCAACCACGGTTGATGGTGCGGCCTTGTGGTCGCGTGATTTGACCCCTTCTGGTGGTGACCGCGGCGATGCGACTGGTGGCGGTATCTCTGTCAGTGGTGGTCAGGTTTACGTCACAACCGGCTACGGCGAAATTTCGGCGCTTGATGCGTCCTCAGGTACAACCGCATGGGTCCAAGACCTAGACGCACCTGCCAATGCGGCCCCCACTGTGCGCGGCGATTTGGTCTATGTTGTGGCGCGTGATAGCACCGCTTGGGCGCTTGATATCAACAATGGTCGTGTGCGCTGGCAGCAAGCTGGCGTTCCATCGACTGCAAACTTTGGCGGTGGGGCATCACCTGCGGCCAGTGGCGAATTTGTCGTTTTCCCGTTTCCGTCGGGTGAAGTGCTAGCGACATATCCTTTGGGCGGTATTCCGCGTTGGACAACTGTCGTTTCCGGCGACAGGGTTGGCAGTGCGGCATCCGTGATTAGCGATATCGCAGGTGATCCGGTGATTTCAGGCGACCGCGTCTACATTGGCAACTTTGGCGGGCGCACTGTGTCGATTAACCTCTCTGATGGCACCCGCGACTGGACAGCCGCAGAAGGGGCAATCAGCCCAATCTGGCCGGTTGGCAATGCGGTGTTCTTGATAAATGATATCAACGAGTTGACGCGACTAGACGCAAGTTCTGGCACGCCCGTTTGGCGCGTCCAATTGCCGACTTTCGAAGGCGGCGAACGCACGCGCAATCAAAGCAGTATCTTCACGCATTTCGGGCCTGTTTTGGCCGGTGGGCGGTTGATCGTGACGTCCTCTGACGGGGTGATCCGCCAGTTTGATCCAACCTCTGGTGCGTTGATTGGACAGATCGCATTGCCCGGCGGTGCAGCCTCTGGACCGGTCGTCGCCGGTGAGACACTTTATGTCTTAAGCAAAACAGGTCAATTGCACGCTTTCCGTTGACATAGAATTGGTGTAGCGGCGCAGGTCTAGACCCGTCAGGAGCATATCATGAGTTTTACCCTAGCAATTGTGGGGCGTCCGAATGTGGGCAAATCCACCTTGTTCAACCGTTTGGTTGGCAAGAAGCTGGCCTTGGTCGATGACCAGCCGGGGGTGACCCGCGACCTGCGCGAAGGCGAGGGACGCATCGCGGACGTGCGTTTCACCGTGATCGACAGTGCTGGTCTGGAAGAAGCGACCGACGACAGCCTGCAAGGCCGTATGCGCCGCCTGACCGAACGTGCGGTTGAAATGGCCGATGTCTGCCTGTTTATGATTGACGCCCGTGCGGGTGTATTGCCTGCTGACCAAGTCTTTGCGGACATTTTGCGCAAAAAGAACGCCAATGTGATTCTTGCCGCCAACAAAGGCGAAGGCCGCGCGGCTGACGCCACCATCCTTGAGGCTTACGCTTTGGGACTGGGCGAACCGATCCGCATCTCTGCCGAACATGGCGAAGGTATGGGCGAATTGATGGATGTCTTGCGTCCAATCTCAGATGCGTTTGCCGAAAAAGCCGCCGCTGATGCGCCCGACGTCGATGTCGATGTAGGCGAAGATGACGAAGACGCGCCACGTGTTCCTACCAAAGCAAAGCCATTGCAAATTGCTGTTGTTGGTCGTCCAAACGCGGGAAAATCTACGCTGATCAACAAGATCATCGGTGAAGAACGCCTGCTGACTGGTCCTGAGGCGGGCATCACACGTGATGCGATTTCCGTGCAGCAGGATTGGGACGGCGTCCCTATGCGTATCTTTGATACTGCGGGCATGCGTAAAAAGGCGAAAATCCAAGAGAAGCTTGAAAAGTTATCGGTTTCTGACGGTTTGCGCGCGGTAAAGTTCGCCGAAGTCGTTGTTGTTCTGCTGGATGTCGAAATCCCGTTTGAACAGCAAGACCTGCGCATTGCCGATCTGGCCGAACGTGAAGGCCGCGCTGTCGTGATCGCCGTCAATAAATGGGATACCGAGGACGACAAGCAAGACAAGCTCAAGGAGCTGCGTCAAAGCTTTGAACGTCTGCTGCCGCAGTTGCGTGGCGCACCTTTGGTGACTGTCTCTGCCAAAACGGGCAAGGGCCTTGATCGGTTGCAGCAAGCAATCATGCGCGCCCATGACGTATGGAACCGTCGGATTTCAACGGCGAACCTGAACCGTTGGCTGATTGGTATGCTCGAACAGCACCCGCCACCCGCACCGGGCGGCAAGCGCATCAAGATGCGTTATATGACCCAAGTCAAAACGCGTCCGCCTGCTTTTGTTGTGATGACATCGCATCCTGACATGATGCCCGAAAGCTATAAGCGTTATCTTGTCAACGGCTTACGCGTCGACTTTGATATGCCTGGCACGCCGATCAGACTGTATTTGCGCGATCAAGGCGACAAGAATCCTTACAAAGACAAGAAGTCATCGCAGCCTTCGCGTTTGTCAAAGCACATCAAGAAGGGCTGAGGCGACCGCCAGGTCGGGTCATCGCGATCAAGCCGAGCAAGATCGCGATACCTGCCGTTGCAAGGGCGGACACTGTCCAGACGTCTGCTTGGTTTGCCACGATGATTGCGACCAGCGCCCAAACCACGGTCAAACCGTAAGAAGGTGACCCTGTGCGCAGCAGCACAGGGGTTGCTACCGCCAGTGCGCCCAAGATGCCCAAATACGCCCAGCCGAGTTGACCTGTCACGATGCCGAACCCCGCAGCAGTGCTGCCCAGAGACACAAATGACGCCGCTGTCAGCCAGCCCGCGTAGATGCCAACAGGTACTTTGAACAGCCAGTAATCATTAGATGGTGCGCGCATCAGCGCTAGGATTGCGCCGATCGCCATCACAAAAATCAGGATCGTCGCCCAGATTGCGCTGTTGTTGGCCACGGCCAGCCAAGGCGTGCCAACCCCGAGACTGACAATGAGCGGCAGGCGCGCGCGGTCCCACGCCGGATCGCTCCCGCGTTTCCAAATGCCAAAGCCTGCGGAAACAACAAGCCAGCCATAGATCAGCCCCCAAATCGCAAAGGCATAGCCTGCGGGTTGCACGGGTGGATTGATCTGCGGAATGGGCAGTTGATCAGGGCTAAACCCGCTAAAAGGCGAAGTCAGGGCAGGTGACATCACAAAGGTGAATGTCAGCAAAAGGGTCATCAGTGCATAAATATGTTTCATACCAATATAGTAGGGCGAAGGCGGGTAAGGTCCATCCGAAAGGCAGGTAAATCCAGACTTGAGCCCGCACTGACCTTGGGTCAACCTGCCTGTACAGCCAAAGGGAGAGTGCCATGAAGCGTATTGCCATATTCATCGACGGGACGTGGAACCGCCCCGATGCAAAACACCCCACAAACGTGGTGCGTTTGTCGCGGTGTGTGCTTGGCAGCGATGCGGATGGACACACGCAACAGGTGATTTACTCGCCCGGGGTCGGGTCTGGCAGTGGAAACACGTGGTTGGCCAAACGGATGGACCGTGTCTTTGGGGGGGCTTTGGGTTGGGGCCTTTTGGATATTATCGAAGATACGTACCGAAATTTGGTCTTCGCGTATGAACCGGGAGACGAGATTTACATCTTTGGATTTTCGCGCGGCGGATTCGCTGCGCGGTCGCTGGCAGGATTGATCCGGTCATGTGGTATTCCACCGCGCCGCCATCTGGACCGCATCCCAGAGGCCGTGGCCCGCTATGTCAGCCGCGCGCGTGATACCAAACCCGATGATCCGTCCAGCTATCTGTTTCGCGAAGAATTTGCCCCTTACACGGCCACCAGTGCAGCCGAGTTTAAATGGCGCCGCGACCGTGGCCCGACCGATGCAATCCAGTTGAATATCACCTATTTGGGTATCTGGGACACGGTAAAAGCCCTTGGTATTCCTGCATTTTTACCGTGGGCTGCCGCGTTCAATGCAAAGTATTCGTTCCATGATGCGGATCTGAGCAGGTCAGTGTTGGCCGCTCGCCATGCCATTGCAATTGACGAAAGGCGCAAGACGTTTCCGTCATCACCATGGGCGAACCTTGATCGGTTGAACCAAGATGCACCGACGCGCGAATGCCCACCCTTTGCGCAGCAATGGTTCCCCGGCAATCACGGCTCTGTTGGCGGGGGCGGGGCGCGCGTCGGCTTGTCGTCCGTGCCGTTGTTGTGGATCACCCAAGGGGCAGAGCGGGCAGGATTGCGGATTTCTTGGCCTGAATTCGACCGCGTCGCCACGCGGTTTGATCCAGCCAATGAGGCGCTTGCAAACAAGTTCGGCCCTGCTGGTCTGTCGGGGTTGTTTATGAATGCGCTGCAAGTCGACCGCGATGGTCCTAAAGAAGTAGAAGACATCGCCGTTGCCACATTGGACCGGTTTCGCGCCGATACAGAGTACCGGCCAGATACGCTGAATTTTGTGCGCGATGATCTGGAAGGACGCTCCGCGACCGAGTTGGACGCGTTGCGTGATTTCTTAGTGGCGCGCGACGGCGCCCCGACGCATGAAGTTGGCAGCACTTTGCGGCCCCGTGATTGGGAGCCGCTGAAAAATGCGGGCTTGCCGTCTGATGCTTAGACCATCTGCCCTTCAGCATTGATCTGTGTCTTGCCACGCAGATAAGGATGGAGCGCTTTAGGCAACATAACAGATCCATCCGCCTGCTGACCGTTTTCGACGACGGCAATCAACGTGCGCCCGACCGCGAGGCCAGAGCCGTTAAGCGTATGCACAAACTGGGGCTTGCCACCGCCTTCGGGCTTGTAGCGGGCATTCATCCGTCGCGCCTGATAATCACCTGCAAATGAAACAGAGCTAATTTCACGGTACGCACTTTGGCCCGGCAACCACACTTCGATGTCGTGGGTCTTGCGCATACCGGCACCCAAATCACCCGTACACAGCACAACGGTGCGGTACGGCAGCTCCAGCTTTTCAAGGATCGCTTGGGCGCAGCCAGTCATGCGGGCGTGTTCAGCGGCACTGTCTTCGGGACGGGTGACGCTGACCATTTCGACCTTTTCGAACTGGTGTTGGCGCAGCATGCCAGAAGTATCACGGCCAGCCGATCCCGCTTCAGAGCGGAAACATTGTGTGTGGGCCACATAACGGCGGGGCAGGTAGCTTTCATCGACGGTCAACCCGTTTACGATATTGGTCAGCGTGACCTCTGCCGTGGGGATCAGCCACCACCCGTTTGTGGTTTGATAGCTGTCTTCGCCGAATTTGGGCAGCTGACCTGTGCCGTACATCATTTCTTCGCGCACCAGCACAGGGGTAATTGTCTCTGTTAGGCCGTGCTCTTCGACGTGCACATCAAGCATGAATTGTGCCAAAGCGCGGTGCAGGCGGGCGACCGCACCAGAGAGCAGCACAAAGCGGCTGCCAGAAAGTTTAGCTGCGGTTTCAAAATCCATGCCGGGGCGAATGGCGGGGATGTCAAAATGCTCGATCGCGGTGAAATCCAAAGTTGGCGGCGTACCAAAACGGTGAATTTCAACGTTGTCGGCCTCGTCCTTGCCATCAGGGATTGTGGGGTCGGGCAGGTTTGGCACGGCCATCAATAGATCGGTCAGTGCGGTATCTTCGGCTTTTGCTTCATCATTGAGCGCTGCGATTTGCGATTTCTTTTCGGCGACCAGTGCGCGCAGGCGTTCAAATTCGGCGTCATCACCCCGCCCTTTGGCAGCGCCGACTTCTTTGGCGGCCTTGTTGGCTTCGGCTTGCGCGCTCTCTGCGGCTAGGATTTTTGCGCGGCGGGCTTCGTCCATCGCAAGGATCTGGGACGATACCGGTGCAATCCCGCGACGAGACAGGGCTGCATCAAAAGCAGCGGGGTTGTCACGGATTGTACGAATATCATGCATAGCATCGTTCCTTTTTGCGTATTTGGTGCAGTCCATATGCCTGATTATGCGGACCAAGTGAACTGCGAAATGACCCGATTGCGTGCTTGCTGATTGCTTTTGGGTGCGTCCTTTCCCATATGAAGAAAAAGACCGTAACATGGCACTGCAATCGTGGTTGCCATTCAAGGGGAGCGGACCTAATGTGCCGCGACTTTCTAAGGCATTAAGCCACACTGAATAAGGGATGGAATATGAGACCTGCTGACCTGATTATGCTCCTGTTAATTTTTGGGATCATGTATTTCCTGCTAATCCGTCCACAGCAAAAAAAGCTGAAAGAGCACACCGCGATGCTTTCCGGCCTGCGCCGTGGCGATCAGATCATCACCCAAGGCGGTGTGGTCGGTAAGATCGTTAAGGTTAAAGAAGACGATAGCAACGAAGTCGAAGTCGAGATTGCCAAGGGCGTGAACGTCCGTGTGGTCAAGTCGACAATTTCGACCGTGATGAACAAAACCGAGCCGGCAAAAACCTAAAACACGGCCGGAAAAGGCGCGCTTTATGCTTAATATCTCGTTTCCCAAGCTGCTGATGATCTGGTTGACGGTCATCGTCGGCCTGACCTTTGCTTTGCCCAACGGCTTTTACGGACGGGTTGAGACCCATAATGACGCGGTAGCGATCATTGATATGGGCCAGACCAACGCAGAATTGGAAGCGGATGCCGCGCAGTGGCCTCGCTTTTTGCCCTCGAACCTTGTGAACCTTGGCCTTGATTTGCGCGGTGGCGCGCATCTGTTGGTTGAGGTGCAGGTCGAAGATGTCCATGCGTCCTTCCTAGAAGGGTTTTGGCCATCTGTGCGCGATGCGCTGGCCGCAGAGCGTGACACCGTCGGTTTTGTCACCCGCGAAGACAGTCCTGTCACAGAATTGCGCGTGCGGATTTCCGAGCAAGAGGGTGCGACCCAAGCGTTTCAGATTGCGCGCGGTTTAGGTTCGCCGGTGGCATCATTTACCGGCGCTGCATCGACAAACATCGACGTTGAAATCAACGGCACGCTGCTGACCATCAGACTAAGCGACGCCGAAAAGGTTGCGATGAACGAGCGGACGATCATGCAAACGCTCGAGATTATCCGCCGCCGGATTGACGAGGTTGGCACCCGCGAACCAACGATCCAGCGCCAAGGATCAGAGCGTATTTTGGTGCAGGTTCCCGGTGTGGGATCCGCCGAAGAAATCATTCAGCTTTTGGGCACGACAGCTCAGCTGACGTTCAACCCAGTTGTTCCAAATGGCCGCACGACAGACCCAGATGCGTCGCCCGGCACTGGCAACATGCTTGTGCCATCCTTGGATGATCCGGGGTTGTTTTACATACTGGAACGACGCCCAGTTGTGACAGGTGAAGACCTTGAGAACGCGCAACTGGACTTTGACCAGAACGGCCGACCAGCCGTTGCATTCCGGTTCAATACGTCCGCGGCGCGCGAGTTTGGTGATTATACGCTTGAAAACATTGGCCTGCCGTTTGCCATCGTGTTGGATAGCCAA
>RCNF010000939.1_pt1 | contig 15195 bp, 13 predicted proteins | sample 2041311 | NCBI WGS metagenome assembly RCNF01 (sample SAMN09708228, study PRJNA481090) | Marine sediment metagenome, whole genome shotgun sequencing project. | biome: marine sediment; feature: ocean; material: sediment; isolation source: Sewage treatment plant 2 marine sediment (STP2) ... | reverse complement strand
ACCCGGGGTGGTTCGATATGCCTATGGTGATCTTCGAAATGGCATTGGGCATTTGGCTTCTGTTCAAAGGCTTGAGTCCATCTGGGACTACCGAGCCCGATCAGGCACAGGCCGGAGCCGCCTAACAAGCGCTTGCACCTGACAATCGCGTCTGTCACGTTTCGTGCTGGCGCACGAACCGCGCCAGCCACACTTGCAGGTGAAGCCAACGTTAGGCATACTATTCCGATGAGGTAAATATTATGCTTCTGTTCTTCGATACAGAGACAACAGGTCTTCCTCGAGATTGGAAAGCTCCTGTTACGCAAACTAACAATTGGCCCCGCATGGTTCAGATAGCCTGGCTCCAATATGACGATCAGGAGAACCTGATATCTGAAGCGAACTACATCATCAGACCTGACGGATTCACTATTCCAAGAGATGCAGCCGACATTCACGGCATAACTACTGAAATTGCCATAGAAAAAGGATCAGAGCTGTCCTCAGTTCTTTCGGCATTCTCAGCGGTCGTCGGTGGGGCAAAGATGCTGGTTGCGCACAACATGGATTTTGACGAGAAGATTGTTGGCGCTGAATATGTTCGGATGCGATTGAAATCAGGCATATTTGAAACTCCTAGATTTTGCACGATGAAAACGACAACTGATTTGTGCAGAATTCCTGGGAATTATGGTTACAAATGGCCCAAGTTAGAAGAACTTCATCGATTTTTGTTTGGATCTGATTTCGAAGATGCCCATGACGCATTGGTTGATGTGAAGGTTTGTGCTAAATGCTATTATGAACTAGTAAAACGGGGTATTTACAAATCGAAATGATGTCTAACCGACGCTTGCAGCTGGCGGTCTTGGCTGTCACGGCGACTGCGGAGCACCCGCTGCGCCAGCATGGCGGCCGCAGCTGAAGCTAACGTTATATTTTTAGGGGATCATATGTGGAGAATTGTACTACTTAGTGTATTACTAGCGAAAACTCCTTGTTTCGCAGATACCCTCGGAAGCTTGGAGGAGCTAGAGTGTCCATGTAGGGTTATGGGTCTCGATATGTTCTTAGACGGAGGAACCCTGGGTGGAGTACTAGAAGATGCAGAAGGGAGCATCCTCAAGTTCTGTTTGGATGGTAGAATGATAATTGTCGAATATGACTCAGAGGGAAAACCTCTGCCAATTCCACCTACCCACTATTTCATTGGCGCTGACCATCCGGGCCGTGAGGGTGCAAGGCCATTGGATGTTGACGGCGAAGAGGAGAGATTGCTGACAAGGATTCTCCGTGAGTGGATTGAATCCGTGCTTCCCGCAAAGAAATACGAAGAAGTGTTTCGGAAATTCGACTCCTGCACTAACGCAGAACAGCAAGAGAGACTATGCCTAAATAATAATTTATCAGAGGAACAGCTTCGAGCGCTTCGAATAAACAAAATGATATTGAATCGTGAAGTTGAACTTGGTATTCGCCCGAAAAACTAGGGCTTGCTGGATGAAACATAACTAATGCTTGCAGCTGACGTTAGATGCAAAATCTGTAATCTCGTTAGAAGTATTTTTCTCAAAGGGGGGGTAAAAATGAAAGTCAGGCCGATTCCATTCCGTGGATCCATCTTGTTTTTCACATGCGTCATCATATTGGCGTTAATCACTTTTACATTGAGTTGTTCCGACGACCCTACTACACCCGAACAGGCTAAAACTCACATAATTCTAGTATGGGGGTATTGTGGCGAAGGTCAGTGTGATGTCCCGGCGCGAAATGCCGACTTTGTGGCGGCCGCAGGGAGTAACAACCATAGTATGGGGCTTAAGTCTGATGGAACCATTGTAGCCTGGGGGGACAACAGTTGCGGCCAGTGCGATGTTCCGGCGCCGAACGTAGACTTTGTTGCCATAGCTGCGGGCGGTGAGTGTGTTCCATCTCCTCCTTGTACTGGTCTGTGCCATAGCTTGGGGCTTAAGGCAGACAGCACGATCGTTGCTTGGGGCGATAATAGTGGCATGCAGTGCGAAGTTCCAGCGCCAAACGCAGACTTTGTGTCGATAGCCGCGATGGGCTACCATAGTCTAGGGCTTAAGTCTGATGGAACAATAGTAGCTTGGGGTGACAATAGTAGTGGCCAGTGTGACGTTCCAGCACCAAACGCCGATTTTGTGGCAATCGCAGCAGGTAGATTCCACTGTTTGGGGATAAAGTCCAATGGGACAATTGTAGCTTGGGGAAGTAACGATTATGGACAATGTGATGTACCTGCGCTAAACGCTAATTTCGTGGAGGTTGCAGCGGGAAGATTTCACAGTCTGGGGCTTAAGGCTGATAGCACTATCGTGGCCTGGGGATTGAATGGCTCTGATGGAAGGATCGAAGTACCACCACCCAACGCTGATTTTATAGCAATCGCCGCGGGAGAAGCACATAGTATTGCGCTTAAAGCTGATAGTACTATCGTGGGCTGGGGATGGAATTACCTCGGCCAATGTGATACGCCCGCGCCGAATGCCGATTTCGTGGCAATTGGCATAGGGTGCCATCACAGCTTGGGAATAAAGTAAAGCCGGATTAATGGAAGTTGCATCTAACCATAGCTTGCAGTTGGCGGTCTTGGCTGTCACGGCGGCTGCGGGGCACCCGCCGCGCACGCCGGCGACCGCAGCTGAAGCTAACGTTAGACGCTCTATCTTAAAAAAGTTCCAGGAGGCTGTATTAGTGAGAACGGGCCCATTCGATGAACACGCTGTTGAATATGATCGCTGGTTCGATGATCATCGTACAGTTTTCCTATCAGAACTTGAGGCCGTTAAATCGGTACTCCCCGAGTACTCCAAGCCGATAGAGATTGGAGTGGGAACGGGTCGATTCGTTCAGCCTCTGGGTATCGCCCTTGGTATCGAGCCATCTAAGGCGATGCATAAGATAGCACAGAGACAGGGGATCGAAGTAGTTGAAGCCATTGCAGAAGACTTGCCGTTTGGCGCTGGGAGCTTCGACTTAGTGCTCTTGGTGACCACTATTTGCTTTTTAGACGATGTTAATCAAGCTCTGAAGGAAGCGTTTCGTGTACTGATTAACGGGGGCCACATTGTCGTCGGCTTCATTGACCGTGGGACAAAGCTCGGGCGGGAATTCGAGACACGCAAGAGAGATAGCAAGTTCTATCGACTAGCACGATTCCGTTCGGCGGTGGAGATTCTTGATTTACTCGCAGGTTCCGGGTTTGAAGATTTCGAATCCGTTCAGACTATCTTTGACCCTATGCCAGAATGGGGAGAGATCCCTTCGCTTGTGGAATCGGGACATGGAAAGGGGTTGTTTGTTGTTGTACGCGGTCGCAAGGGCTAAACTGAGAGGGCGTCTAACTGTCGATTGCAACCTCTGGAATCTTCCCTGTCACGGTCCCCGCAGGAGCAGGGTCCTCGCCAGGGAAGCCTGCGGACGGATCGAAGGTTAGGTATGAAAACGATTATGATGGGCAAAAACCTATAGCAATGATTACGCTCAGTGGAAACTAATCGTTGCCATCTTGTGTTACTCAATTACCCAATCTTTAAATTAGGTCTCTTCGATTATTTAAGAACTGATGGGTGAGGTGTAACATATGATAATAGAAATGCAAAATATAATAAAGAAACCTTACGTTATTTACTTCCGTAGAATGAATAAGGAATATTGTGTAAATAGTAGGCGATCGTAGCGAATAAAAGAAAGGAAGATTGAGATTGGATAAATTTCGGCGAATGTCACTTATTATATTCGCAGTATGTGCTTGCTGCGTCTGCCCAAAACCATCATGCGTCCGGGGAGAAATTACAACTTCCGATACCCTTGCTTCCAGGATTATGCGTGTGGAAAATGGCCTGCTGCCTGCCATCGTTATTGCTGATGATGCAAAAATGGAGCAGGGCTTTAGTATTGAAAACCGTCTGAGATATCACAAAGTGTCCGCAGTCAGTATTGCTGTTATTCACGGGGGTGCCTTGGAGTGGGCAAAAGCGTATGGGATTATAGATACAGCCGGGCACCCCGCGAATCTAAGAACATTATTTCAAGCAGCTTCGATTTCGAAATCTGTGACTGCTCTAGCTGCCCTTGCGATGGTGGAGGATGGCCGGCTCTCCCTTAACGATGATGTAGAATCGTATTTAAAATCTTGGCGGATTCCTGATAACACGTTTGCCATATCTGAGAAAGTTACTTTGGCCCGTCTGTTGAGTCATTGTGCGGGGTTACCTTCTGGTGGATACGATGGTTACGAAACTGGTGAGCAGGTTCCAACACTCCTTCAAATACTCAATGGTCAGGAACCGAGCACTTCCCCCGCGGTTATATTAATCGCTGAGCCAGGTTCAAAGTGTGTTTACGGTGGCGCCGCTTATTCTATTACACAACAATTAATTATCGATGTAACAAATAAGGATTTTAACAGTGTCATCCAAGAGACTGTCTTTGATCCCTTAGGTATGAGGGACAGCTATTATAAGCAGCCATTGAGCGGGCTTCTGACAAATAATGCTGCAGCCGGATATCACGAAGATCTGACCGTTTACGAAGGGTGCTACCGCACCTATCCAGAACTGGCAGCTGCTGGTTTGTGGACAACCCCCACAGACCTGGCCCTGTTCCTGACAGATATTCTAGCTACTATTAAGGGGACATCTGAGAATGTCATTTCCAGGGATATGGCCACTGATATGGTCATGCCTAGACAAGGCAATTATGGTCTTGGTTTTGTCGTGGTAGAAAAAGATGGTCATACCCTTATTGGGCACAGTGGTATGAACAGAGGATTTCGTAGCAAGATGGTCGCATATATTGAGAGTGGTGATGGTGTTGTAGTGATGGCGAATTCTGAGAACGGTGACCGAATTATCTCTGAACTCGTCCGAGCTGTTTCCCGTGAGTACGGATGGACTGATTACAAGCCTGAAGTCAGAAAGGTGGTTTCTCTTGATGAGAAGACACTGGCAAGTATGGCTGGTAAGTATGTGTACGACGATTTTATTCATTATGAACTGACCCTGATTGATGGTCGATTATTCTACAAATTTCGCTTCGATTCGTATCAGCTATTACACGCTGAGAGTCCAAGTGAATTCTTCACGCTTGATGGCGTGAAAATCATGATCCTACGCGATGGACAGGGTGCTGTTTCAGGGATTGAAGCTTCTAATTACCGGGGCAACTTCCTGGCAACGCGGCTGCAATGATTTGGTTGCATTATCACGAGTTTTCGATTTGTAGTAACTGTCCATAAGTCATCATCAAATTGATATAGTATAAACATAATGACAGTGTGATGATTGAAGACTGATGTTGCTAGACACGTTAGGGGGCAAGAGCCAGCCGATACCGTAGTACTGCACCCGAGGATCTGTTCAGGGGGGATGACTCATACGCTCCATGTCCAGTTTAGCCTTGACAGAACTGCTTTATTTAGCCTACAATTACGCCGCTTAAGGGAAATAGTTTTTAAAGAATAATACATGTTATTTGTCAGAAATGTCGCTTTGGGGATTATTGTGTGATAACCTCCAACGTATCTATTTTGCATGGTTTAGAAGAGGGGGAGATTATGTCTGGAAGCAAGAGGTTCTCAGTATTTGTCCTTTCAATTGTCGCCTTGATCGGTCTGGCAACTGCAGCCGCCGCTGAGTCATGGACGATTGAACCCGCCGCCTCCAGCAACGCTCTCAAGCCCGATACGTATATCGATGAGGCGGGAAATGTTCATGTCGCAACTGGCGCCTTCGGGTTGAACGGCATTAAGTACCTCAGAAGGAACACATCCGGCGTCTGGTCAAGCCAGACTGTTGACAGCAGAAATGTTGCCGGCGACCGCGCTTCGATCGCCCTGGACTCGAGCGGTTATGTTCACATCGCCTATGTCCGCACCTCTACCGAATTAGGCAAAGTCATTTTGACTTACGCCACCAACGCCACCGGCATATGGGTAAAGACAGACATCTCCGTTCCGGCTTACAACCTCATGGGCGGGGAAATAGCAATCGATTCATCGGACCACGTCTACATCGTTTACTCTGAATATACCGAAATCGGCATTGACGCACGAAGCAGATTCTATTGCTACACTAATGCCACCGGATCATGGGTACGCGAGCTGATCGCCTCGGCGAGCTATACCAACATGGGCATCGAATGCTCGATGGCGATCGATTCATCGGACTACCTGCATGTCGCTTACATCGAATCCCATCCCTCAAGCGGAGACAGAGAAGTTATATATGCCACCAACAAATCCGGCTCATGGGTCAACGATCCGATAGATCATACCTATAGCGACTATGCCAAACATACAGGCATTGCAATCGATTCCGATGGGAATGTGCACATTTCTTTTTATGAATATCTCAACGACCTGTGGAAATCGGGCTCCCTCAAATACGCGACAAAAAATCTTGGTGTGTGGCAGGTAACGACGGTCGACAATACAGGGTACGCTGGCTCGAACTCATCTATCGCAGCGGCCTCGCCAGGCAAACTCCGTATCAGTTATTATGATTCGGTAAACGAAGATATGAAATATGCTTCAAACGCCACAGGTTCATGGGTCATCAGTACCGTCGATGATGGAGGCACTTCGGATGGCTATACCTCCATCGCTCTGGATAAGGATTATGCCCCGCACATCATCTTCCGCCAGAATTACTCTGATCTGAGTCATGCTTTCGCCGGGCCAGTGACTCCTCTGGGCCCATCAGATCTCAACGCCACTTTGCTGCCGGACCAGATTCACGTCACCTGGGAAGACAATTCCAGCAATGAGACCGATTTCGTGCTGCAATACAAATATTCTCCTACCCTGGACCCAGGCTGGCACAATCTGGCGGTCCTTGACCCCGGCACCACTTCTTATCAATATGGCTCTCCTGCCACCGGTAGCACATATACCTTCCGGGTGTACGCCAGAAACAGTTACGGCCACTCACCTTATTCCAACGAAGACGAGGTGTATGCCGGACTGTATGTATTTTCACTCGACCTTGACGGTCCCGACGGGGGGGAAGTGTGGGCCTCGGGTTCTACCCAGGAGGTCACATGGTCCACAGGCTATGGCGCTCCAACCTATATCGATATCGAATATTCAACCGATGGCGGAAACAACTGGCATTCGCCGCCGATAGTGACACATCTGGTCTCCAGCACGCACTCATACGACTGGGTGGTACCGGCGACCTACTCCGACAACTGTATCCTGAAGATAAAGGACAATTCCGATGGTCTCCCCTATGACATAAGTCAGGCTCCATTTACCATCGATCCTCCTGTCCCGATGCCGGACCTGATAGTGGAGTCGATCGTGACCGATCCTCTCCAGCCTGTCGCGGGAGAAAGTTTTGACTTAATTGTCACTGTCAAAAACCAGGGCACGGCCGCAGCCGGCGGATTCCACACGGCATGGTATAGTGACAGGGCTACTCCTCCCACTCCCGGTGCTGCGGCCGACCGGTACGATTGGATCAGTTCCCTGCCTGCCGGAAACAGTTACACCATGAACGCAACGTACACTTATGCTTCCCCCGGACAATACAACATGTACGTATTCCCGGATGTTAACGAGATCAGCACGGAATCGGATGAAGGCAACAACGTCTTCGGACCTCAGGAGATCACCGTCAACGAATTCCAGTACATCGTGGATACCAACAACGCCTCCAAATGGTTCGGCGGAGATGACCGGTCTGCATTTACAAGAAATGTCGCCGCCGGCCAGAGTTTTATACTCTCTCAGTACGCACACATCAACTCGGCTGGTTTCAAATTCGGGTCGAGGTTCGACTATAGTGAAAATCCAACCGGCACAGGACATGAAGTCACCCTGGTCCTCAACATAAGAGACGATGAAGGCACTATCCTGGATACAGCGGAAAAAATCGTCCCTGCCGAGTTTGATGGCGGATGGGTTACGTTCGAACTGGATATAGACCTCTGGGACTACAGGGAATATATCTTTACCTGCTACCTGCAGGACGGCCAGGCAAACGAATACTCCACGTCCATACTGTCACGCTCGGATGATCCATGGCCCGGCAGCACAGGATATTCCTCTGTTGTGGATTCAGAACCTTTCGATATGGAAGACTGGTCAAACTGGCAGACACATACCTGGGACTTCAACTTCAGGATAGGGGGATATTACACCGATAATCCGGACAGGCGCGAGGTGACCCTTCCGATCAATACGACAGGAACCGATATGCCTTTCATCTCGGGGGCCGATACGCTGGCCATCCTGAACTTCGAGTCAGAGACGCTTGACAGCCTCAGCATCGTTGCTTTCATGAACACGATCCCGCCGGATATACCAGGGGGGACCGACTGGGTTCACAGATACTTTGATATAACGCCGTATCCTCCATCGGCGAGCTTCGAGGCGGATATCACCCTCTTCTACGACCAGGGAGAATTTGTCGCTTCAGGTCTTGTCGACGAGTCGTTGCTTCACACCTACAGGTACGATGAATCCGCGCTCGAGTGGCAGGTCCAGTACGGCATTCTCGACGTAACGGGTAACTCCGTCTTCTGCAGTGGAGTGACGGAATTCTCGTTATGGGCCTTTACACACTCGGTGAGCGTGACAGATGTGGATGAAGACGAGTTGCCGACCGCGAGTCTTCTTTACCAGAATTATCCGAACCCTTTCAACCCGGCTACGCAAATAAGGTACGGCTTGAAAGAGAACTGCCATGTAAAGCTGGCCGTGTATGACGTCCTGGGCAGGGAGATCGCCGTCCTCGTCGATAATGTCCAGGAGAGTGGCCACAGAACAGTCAGCTGGAACGGAACGGACCGGTCAGGCAACAGCGTGGCAAGCGGCATATATTTCTACCGGCTCGTCGCTGGTGAATATATCAGCACAAAGAAAATGGTCCTTCTTCGCTGATAAGGCCCCGGCTGGTGTTTTTACCAAACTTACTTATCCTGCTACTGCCTTGCCTGTTGGCCGCCAGCACCCGATCCTCGTCCAAGATGTTTAAGGAGATTTTCTTACTGTACAGTGCCGGCATACAGAGAAATATCTAATGTTGGATACATGGACACATCTGTTACGATATCTGATATCGTAGTTCTGCAAACGTTACGCCAGGTTCTAATGATGATCGTAGTGACTTTGTGTTCACTCACTCACAGGAGGAGGATTATGGAAAGCCGGAAGCTATATTTTGTATTTACCATCATCATTCTGATGGTTGCAATCATCGACGGAGTGGAAGCTCAGACGACATACATTGATAGCAGCAATTTTGAAAAGGTTTCGGCACTGCAGAAATCACCGACTGGCTGGACTCCAACCGAGATTCCAAAAACAAAAGACTATGTTGATTTCATTTGGGATGAGGAAACCTTCTACAAAGATAAGATGTCAATTTCGATCAAGATCTCAAAAGAGCATCCCGAGGAAGAAATGATCGCCTACAACTGGCATACTGATATTCAAGATTGGGAAAATGGGCATACATATGAGTATAGCTGTTGGGTTAAGGGGGAAGACTTAAAAGAAGCGATCTGGGTGTGTGTTCAATGCTGGAACGAGGAAATGACCAAGATTTTAAAATTTACCACAACACAGCATGACTATCCTCTTGCTGGTACTTTTGACTGGCAACAGATAGGGGCTGTTTTCACCATCCCGAAAGAACGCATAAAGTCGTGCTTAGGGCAGGAATTGCGGCTCCAGGTAACAATGGTGGACGTGTATGGTACGATGAAGTGCACATTCGTGAAATTAGTGAGCAAGGCAAGTGATTTGAACCTACCATCGCTTGAAGCTGGCGGTCTTGGCCGTCACACTGGCTGCGGGACACCCACCGGCGCCAGCCTGGCGATCGCTGCTGAAGCACACGTTAAACTGAAAAGGAGTTGCGGAATTGTTTAGGGCGTGTATCCAGAAAAATAATCGATACTATGTCCTATGTACCGTAGTTTACTGCGCCATACTATTTGTATCCTGCTCGAAAACGAATGATCAAGACTATATTGTCGGACCAGATCGGGACGATTGGGCAAGTTTGTACGATTGGTCGAATCCGGATACCTGGTTAGATCCCTACAACTGGCCGAACAGGAAAGTGATTTCGTTTGCTTATTCTGAATATCGTGCTCCTCTCGGTTTTTACCAGGAGGATTTTGAGCGTGGCAATCCATATTACGAGAACACAATCAGCATAAGACGTCCTATTTGTCCAGATTATGGTTGTTGGTTTGAATTGTGTTCTGACGAAAGAGACTTGGCGTACGCGTGGTCAGAATCGTGTGCAGTAAGCAGTTCCTACTATCGTGATTATGAATCGGAGCGCGAAACAGATAAATACTTCGAGTTCCGGCGAGTGTATGAAGTCAATCCGAACGATGTTCTATTGAGCAGAGTTCATAAGTGTAGTTACTTGGATCGGACGATGCATGACAAGCTTCACCCTACCCCCGTGTTGGGAATCTTCGTACCTAGACCAATTACGATGGAATCCTCACGGGAGCTCGTGGAATATATGTGGGCGAATGGCATGCTTAGAGGGTACGGAAGCGTGATATCGTGTTCATCAAGTGAGAATCCAGAAAGTTTTAGTCATAGTATTCTGTATGTAGACATCGTCTATGGTGACTTCGGAATGTGTGATCAAATATTCCTACTAGAGATGATTGCTGATGTGGAAAAGGGCACCGGTTCAATTACATGTGATAGCCAAGGATTGAGGCAGATGAACGGAGTGTGCCACAAATAGTAGGATCAGTTTACACTCGCTTGCAGCTGGCGGTCTTGCGACTGTAGTTGAAGCACACGTCAGCTCGATATAGGGACTTGACTTATAACTACAATGTACATACAATATAATTGACATGGATATTGAGTTCACATGGGATCCAGCAAAAGCACGTTCTAACGAACACAAGCATGGCGTAGCATTTGAAGAGGCCGTGAGTGTATTTGTGGACGAAAACGCTATCTTGATCCCCGACCCCGATCATTCAGCTGATGAGGATCGGTTTCTTCTCCTTGGTATGAGTATTAAACTCAAGACCCTGATCGTATGCCATTGCTAAAGGAGACAGAATGAGGTCGTCAGGATCATTTCCGCTCGTAAAGCCTCAAATCATGAGCGGAAACAATATGAGCAAAGGTGGAAGAAATGAGGAAAGAATACGATTTCAGCAAAGGGAAAAAGAACCCATATGCTGCCAAACTGAAGAGACAGATTACGATTCGTCTGGATGACCTGACTATTAACTATTTTAAGGATATGGCTGAAGAGACAGGCATAAAATACCAGACCCTGATTAATCTCTATCTTAGAGAATGTGCTTCACATAATCGAAAGCTAGCGATGAAGTGGATCAACAAGTAAAGGACGAGTCCAACCATCGCTTGCAGCTGACGGACTTGGCTGTCACGTCCCTTGCGGGGCAAGGCCCGTTCCAGCCTGCGTACGCAGGTTATGCTGACGTTAGGCTCAATGGTGGGAGGAGAATGGTGAAGAATATGATTAAGATTACTTTTGTGAATACGGTCATTATTTTTGCCGTGTTTTTCTTATCGGCCTGTGGTGGTGAGGACAGCACTGCCCCTGAAGATGATTGTTTTGGTGAACACCTTTTCGGACCTGAAGGTGGGACGATAGAGGTCACGGATTCCGACAACGTATTTTATGGATTGCGTATCGTCATCCCGAAAGGTGCCCTTGATGATTGTCGGGCTATGTCTGTTGATGAAGGTTTCATAAAGGATCTTCCGAATGGATGCTGGGCATGGCCACACTGGAGTACGCATGCAAGGCTGGCAGCAGGCGGGGGAGAACAACCCTATGACCTTGAACTGGAGTTCTATTTCCCGGTGTCGGGCATGAATGTCGAAGAAGGAGAATCCCCCTGCGCGTTCGGTTATGACGGAAGGACCGAGGAATGGATCATCATCCTGCCCGACAGCATCGACGGCAGCATGATGATTGTCAATACGACCTATCTCGATTACTGGACGTGGGGAAAGATAGACCTCGATGCTGTATCTTCCAAGAACCTGGTCGGGGCGATGAGAAAGAAGTACGGTGACCATACGTGGGATTCGGTTATTAGCGGCATCACTGAAGCCATCGATATTCTCGAGACATTATACGTCGACCAGTCCTGCGCCACCTGGACGAGGGTGCTCGATGATGATCTTCCCTTTCTGATACAGGCAAGAAGAGACCTGCTCGTATCATACCAGTCTCAAATAGGTCAATGCGGGACCTGTGATCTGTTTTCATTGGATTTTGGATTGGAACTCTCACAGTATGTACTGGCTAAAACCGTGATACTGACTGCAGATCTCTGGGATCTGTTTTTCGGGGAGTATGCGGGTTTTATGCCCTTCCTGGATAAAGTGGAATTTGGAATAGCAGTTGAGAGATACATAGCGCTCTCCTTTATTGAGAACCAGGCCAAATTCTGCGACTACTCCTGTGTCACGGAAGAACTCGGATTAAGCGTTTATTCGACATATGCAGTTCATAATGTCTATCTTGTCACGCACTACTTAGTCAGTTTAGCTATCGATAATGACTACTGGGTGACTTGCCCATAGATAAGAATACTGCTACTTGCTGCAACATCTGTTGCGGCTTAATAAAGTAGCGAGAGGGCAATCATTATGTTAAGAAAGCCTAACTATCGCTTGCAGCTGGCAGTCTTGTCTGTCACGGCGGCTGCGGAGCACCCGTAGCCAGCCTGCGACCGCAGCTGAAGCTGACGTTATGTGAAAATAAAGGAACCAATAATGATAGAAGCTTGGTTAATCATACTTATTCATCAATCCGTTTTCCAAGGAATGTTTGCGACGAAGAATGTAATCCTACACAAAAGAACGGGGAAACAGATTCGTGGAAAAAACATTGAGGCGACAGCATCAATACTATTTTTTATCGTTTTTATTGGAGCAGCGTTGATTATTGGTTTTTTCAAATTGTCTTTCGGAGAAGCCCACATATTCAGTCATTCATTCGCTATCATCATAGGATTATTACTTCTGATTCTCAATCTTATTGTTTCAGCAGCATCATTGGTTCATTTGAGGGATTCGTGGAGAGTGGGTGTTTTAGAGAATCAAAAAACTGAATTGATAATCTCGGGTATATATCGATTTACACGTAATCCATATTTTGTCTCGTATATTCTTATGTTTGCTGCATATACGATCATTTTACAGAATCTAATACTGCTTGGGTTTTCTATAGTGGGAATTTTGTTCGTACACAAAATGATAAGAAAAGAAGAGGATTACTTGTATTCGGTGCACGGTGACACATATTTGCAGTACAAAAAGAAAGTACCACGATATCTGTTCATATAAACCACATCACTAGTGTCCCAATGTTAATCGAACAATAACAGCTGGTTGCGGAACAGCGAGTCTCTATCCTGACACTCGTGTCCCGCAATCGCTTGCATTATAGGCGTTTTCTCGAAGAGAGACACGCTTAAAACCTGTAGAATAGTATAGAGACTTTGTTCGATCCCGAGTTCTTTCTTGAGTATCGCCACCAGGAGATAAGTCGTGACGGCGATCCAGATCTGCGTTTTCACAGCGTTCTGCGATGTGCCATAGAAAGCTTTGATCCGCAGGTGTTGCTTTATCCATTTGAAGAACAGCTCGATCCGCCACCTGGCTTTGTAGAGTTGAGTGATCGTCAGTGCGGGCAATTTGAACTGGTTTGTCAGAAAGATGAGGCGCTTTCCAGTATCCGGATCCAGATAACGGATGCGACGAAGCGGCTCCGGATATTTTTTCGCTGTGTAGTATGTACTCAGTACAATGATCTGATCGCACTGAAGCCCCGTTGATTTGTCCACCTCGTTCGAATAACGGCGGCGGAAACGAAAGTTCCGTTTGGCTCGCGTGACAAAGAATGCACGAGCCTGATCGAGCGTGTAGAGCCGTTCGAAATCCAAGTAGCCTCGATCCATGACGTAAAAGGCGCCGGGCTCCGGGAGCAAGAGGTCCAGGACGTTGACGTCGTGTAACTTGCCGTCGGAGATGTGGATAAAGGATGGGATGCTGCCACGAAGATCCATCAGCGTATGGAGTTTCACCGCAGCCTTTGTCCGTCGAAAGTGCGCCCATGGGAACAGCGACAAGCAGAGATCGATCGTCGTCGCATCGAGCGCATAGATGGTTGCATCCATAAGCTCTTTGCCGAAGTCTTCGTCGGCATAGAGTCGCCGAGCTCGGTCGATGAGGATGTGAGCGAAGTCGGCGTAGATGCGCCAATCGCGCACTTCGTTGGCATGAGCCAATGTGTTGCGAGAGACTTTACCCTGAATACCCATATGGTAAAGCTTTGGCTGCATAGCGCGAAGACAGGCTTCGATGTCGCGCAGACTTTCGCGATAGGTCAGTTGCGCGAAAACCATTACACGGAACTGATCGAGACACTTGAAACGCTGGACTTTGTGGTTGCCCCGATAGCGTTTGACGCACGTATGAAAACGCCGCAGGGGCAGATGCTCGAGGACCTGGGAGAAAATGGTCTGCCCTGCGTACATTCGCCTCTCCTTGTGATAAGGAAAGGTCCCATTGTATTAGAGAGTTGAAGTCGATGCAGGTCATATTTCCTCGTATGCTATCGACGCCAAAGCGGTTACACTATATTTAGTCCAAAACGTTGGGACACTAGTGAAACCACATAACAAATGCATGCACCGGGCTTCCCCGCCGCTGTCGCTCTGGGGCAGCCCGGTGATTCCTGTGTTATGCCCTCTAAAAATAAGGGAGATTTAAGATGCACTGAAGCCAAGTAAAGTTCTTAAAACTATTCAAAGTAATAACAGGGACAATTTATAGATGACAAGTTTAATTGTTGTTGGCATACTTGTTTTAATGGTTGCTATCGCCATGACCATGGTCGGCAAAGGTGGTGGTAATTTCTATGTTGTAATATTGGCTATAGCCAATATACCCATGCACGAGGCAGCAACAACTGGTCAGTTTATTCTTTTTTCAGCCTCTGTTGCGGCGATGATAATATTTCAAAAAAATAAATCTGTATCATGGCCTTTGGTAATATTAATGGGAACTTTTACCGCTCTACCTGCGTTGGGGGGCGGTTATATTTCCTATTTATTCAGTGGTTATTCTTTAAAAATGGTTTTCGCTGTTATGCTGTTTGTTGCCGGAGTAGTAATGTTTATTCCTGTTTCAGAGAATCAAAATGTTAC
>RCNF010000936.1_pt1 | contig 15223 bp, 18 predicted proteins | sample 2041311 | NCBI WGS metagenome assembly RCNF01 (sample SAMN09708228, study PRJNA481090) | Marine sediment metagenome, whole genome shotgun sequencing project. | biome: marine sediment; feature: ocean; material: sediment; isolation source: Sewage treatment plant 2 marine sediment (STP2) ... | reverse complement strand
TGCCACTCTTCGAAAATGTAATGAGATAGCCTCATACTGGGACGATAAATGGCTACGGACAAACGATGATTCGTCACTATATTGTGACGTGTGGTAATGAATTATGACGCAATGCGATCAGCCGCTTCGCCCACCCCGAGGTTCTGCCGAATGCCGAAAACATTACCGTCGGGATCCCTGAAGAAAGCTATTTTGACCCAGTCGCCAAGCGATTCGATTTCATCGACCTCGACGCCCGCACGCAACAGGCGATCCCTGACCTCCTCGATATCTTCGACGACGAAGGTTACCTTCTTGCCGCCCAGGCCAGCACCATCGGGATTGACATAAATGCCGAGCGCCGTATTGGGCAGGTCGGCCAACGTCATCTGGCGCCACGATCCAGCGCTATAACGTTCATCAAGCTGAAATCCAAGTTTGTCCCTGTACCAGGCGATACTACGATCGAGGTCGGTAACGTCGACCTTGACGATAAATCCATACTCACTCAGCAGTCCCGAAAGACTCATCGAGCTATCCTCCTGACCAGCCTGGATACGATTGACCGGATCTTCAATTTTTTGTGTGCCGCGCGTGCTCTCTACGATCGGCTCAACTTTGCGCAGCCGGTATTTCTGTTTCGGCAACTGTTGTGGGTCGATCATGATAGGACGGTAAATCTCGACGCGGTCACCTGCGATGACGGCGGTATCGAGCGTGACGATGTGCCCGAAAATACCGACCTTGTTAACGTCGAGGTCGATCTTTGGGAATTCGGACAACACTCCGGATGATTCAATGGCTTCCCTGATCGTCGTGCCCGCCGTAACCTCCAGATTCCGCCAGTACTGTTCCGCTGCCGTTGCGTAGGCAACGCTGACCGGGATTGTCAAATGGTTGCTGCTAGTTGCCATGCTATGCCGCCGTCGTCTCCCCAGCCTGCCTGCGCGTCGCGCCCGCCTCGATCCAGCGGTCGAGCATGCGCTTGCCCGCGAGAATGAAGCCGAGTGCAATGAAGCCGCCGGATGGCAGCGCAAACAATAGGAAGCCACGATAATCAGGAATGATGGTTGTCTCGAGGAACGAAAAGTTGTCACCAAGAAGCAACGCGGCGTTAGCAAACAGAGTTCCGCTCGCGAGGATCTCGCGTAGCGCGCCCAGGATGACCAGCACCAATGCGAAACCGAAACCCATCATCAAGCCGTCAAATATGGCAGGACCCACCCTGTTCTTGGAGGCGAATGACTCAGCTCGCCCGAGAATCGCGCAGTTCGTAACGATCAGCGGGATAAACAGCCCGAGCACCTTATAAAGTTCATGCATCCATGCATTCATCGTCATGTCGACGAGGGTTACGACCGACGCGATGATCAGAACGAACTCGGGAATCCGGACCTCCGGCGTGATGACATTGCGAAACAGCGACACGGTAGCACCCGAGAGAACGAGCACGGCAATCGTCGCGAGCCCCATCCCGAGCCCGTTGGTCGCCGTGCCGGTCACCGCGAGCAGCGGGCACAACGCCAGCATTTGGCTGAAGACGATATTGTTGGTCCACAACCCCTCGCGGGCGTTCTCTGTGTAGTTAATCTTCATCGGTCGTCTCCCCTGCAACACCGCCATTCAGCAACAACGCTCGCTCCTGTGCAAAGAAGTCGAGCCCGCCCAAAATTGAATTCACGACAGCGCGTGGCGTAATCGTTGCGCCTGTAAACTGGTCAAACTCGCCACCGTCCTTCTTGACGCGCCAACCCGAACGCGGCGGATTATCCAGCGAACGCCCGTTAAAGCCGAGCACCCAGTCATCCTTAGCGATCTCGATCTTGTCCCCGAGCCCCGGTGTTTCGGTGTGTGCAAGTATCCGCACGCCGAGCATGGTTCCGTCCGGAGCAACCGCCATGATCGAGCGAATGACTCCGCTGTAGCCATTCTCCCGAACCTCGAAAATGACTACCGTGGTCTCGCCCTCAAGCTGCGCCCGGTAGACAGTCAGGTCCTCACCGCCTGCATCTGTGACGCTGAGTGCACTCGCCAGGAGGTCATTGTCGTACAAGTTTGCCGGGACAACCTGCGAAATAGAGGCCTTCAGGTCTTCCTCGAGGCGTAGCGCAATGGCATCGCGGGTTGCAAGGTTACCGAAGCTCAGCAACGTCGTCGCGATGAGCGTGCTGATGCCGAGCAGGATAGCCTGGTACGACACGGTCGTACGGAATCTGCCCTTGTTGTCTGGTTTCTTCTTCATTGCTTACGATGAACCACTCAGGGGATCGCCCCGGGTCGTGCGCCCGAAAATGCGTGGCCGCATGTAGCGGTTGATCAGCGGCGTGACGGCGTTCATCAGGAGAATCGCGAACGACAGGCCTTCCGGGTATTGCGCCCAAGTCCTAATGATGTAAATGAGGATGCCCAACATGGCGCCGAAAAACAGTTGTCCTTTCGGAGATGTCGGCGATGTCACGGGATCGGTCGCAATGTAAAACGCGCCGAGTACGGCGGAACCTGTGAACAGGTGCACACCTGCGTCCGGATAGGCTGCGGGATCAATGAGATTGAAGAGCACCGCAATCGTCGCGAGTGACACGAGCATGCTCACAGGAATAAACCAGCGAATGACGCGAGTCATGATCAGTATGATGCCGCCGAGCATTAGCAACACGTCGGCGCCTTCGGCCATGCTGCCCGAGTTGTTACCGGCCAACCAGCTGCCGAGCGCGTAGTCGCCTGCCAGCGCGCTCTGCACTGAGCCGCCCTGTCCAACCGCGGTCTTCACCGAGTCGAGTACGGTCGCGCCGGTGTATGCGTCGATCGAGGCGCCGGCGAAGATAATTTGCAGGCCTTCGATGAAGGTCGGCGCATTGGCCGTGAACAATGGCGCCGGGATGACGAAGGCCGTCATCTCTAGCGGGAAAGAAATCAGGAGAACGACACGCCCGACCATGGCCGGGTTGAAGACGTTTTGGCCGAGCCCGCCAAATACATGCTTGCCAACAATGACAGCGGTCGCCGAACCCACGACGGCGATCCACCAGGGTGCCCACGGCGGCAGGCTGATGGCCAGAAACCACGCGGTCAACAGCACCGAACCGTCCCCGACGAAACGCGCAACCGGCTTGCGGGCGACCAGCAGCGAGATAACTTCGAAGATGACGGCAGAACCTAGCGTGATGGCGAACAGAATGATCGCGGGCCAGCCGTACAGGTACAGGCCGTATGCGGTCGCCGGAGCCATCGCCAGCATGACGAGCACCATCGTGCGCGTAACGCTCTTCTCCTTGTGAACATACGGACCACTCATTTCCGGAATCGTGCTCACGCTTGCTCCTGATCCTCGAGGCGTTTCTCGCGCTGCTCGGTCAGTATCTTGATGCGGTCATGTCGTGCCTTATCTTTGTCCTGATCCCGGAGCTTGCCCTTGCCGTAGTTGAAGAATTGCACGAGTGGAATGTGTGACGGGCAGACGTAGTTGCAGGAACCGCAACTGATGCAGTCGCGCAGGCCGATGTCGCTGGCCCCGTCGACATCCTCGTGGTCGATCCGAGTCATCATTTCCAACGGCAGTAACCCTGCCGGGCAAACAGTAACGCAACTGCCGCAACCGATGCACGGCATGACTTTCTGCTCTGGAATCTCGTCGCCGCGCAGCGCGAGGATACCTGTTGTTCCCTTGACGATCGGGACATCGAGGTTGGGTAGCGGATCGCCCATCATAGGCCCGCCCATGAGCAAGCGTTTCGGTTCCTCGACGAGGCCGCCGCTCTGTTCAAGCAGGTCACCGACGGGAGTGCCGATCAAGGTCTGGTAATTCGCAGCACGCTTGACAGCCTTACCGCTCATCGTAACGATGCGCGTGACAAGCGGCCGACCGAGGCAGCAGGCCTCGTACACGGCGTAGGCGGTTGCAACGTTGTTGACGACGACACCAACATCCGCCGTGCGACCGCCCGATGGCGTCTCGCGTCCCGTAACCGCCTGCACGAGGTGGCTGGACGACCCCATCGGATAACGCGCGGGGACGTACACCGTCTCAATGTCCGTGTTGTCGCCGCAGGCATCGCACATCGCACCGTACGAAGCAGGTTTGTTGTCTTCGATGGCGATATAAGCTTTGTTGACGCCAAGCGCTTTCATCATAAAGCGAGTGCCGATAATGACCTCGGCGGCCCGTTCCCGCATGAGCCGATCATCGCAGGTCAGATAGGGCTCGCACTCGGCGCCGTTGAGAATCATGCTGTCAAGATCGTAGCGCTCGCCCATTGTCAGCTTGACGGCAGACGGAAACGCCGCACCACCCATGCCGACAACGCCCGCCGCCGACACGCGGTCGGCAATCTCTCTCGGCGTCGCTGCATCGAAGTCGAGCGGCGGCGGCAATTCGCACCACTCTTCGCGACCGTCAGGTTCCATCGACAGCGTGACCACGGGCAGGCCCGATGGATGCGGCGCCAGGTAATCGCCAATGCGCGTGACGTAGCCCGATGTCGGTGCATGCACAGGCGCTGAAACAGTACCCTTGCCCTCCGCGATGAGCTGCCCTTTCTTGACAAAGCTGCCGACCTTGACAACGGGGACGGCCGGGCCGCCCACGTGCTGTTGCAACGGCACGTGCAGCAATCTCGGCATCGGCATTGCCTCGACAGGTAGGTCGGCCGTCAACTCCTTGCGCCCGGCAACCTTAGCTCCACCTCTGATGCTGAACGCCTTCATCGAGTCCTCGCAAGGTGACCCGGTGACACGGGTTTCGGCCAATGCCAGGTTTGTACGGTGGTTTCCACGGGCACCATTTGCAGCGCCCCGGTTGGGCACATCGGGATGCAGTCTTCACATGAAGTGCAAACCTCGGGGATGACCGTATGTACCTGTTGTGGCGCGCCAAGCAGTGAGTCGGTCGGGCACACCTGGTAGCAACGCGTGCAGCCAATGCAGATCGATTCGTCGACGAACGCGATGGTTTTTTCCTTTTCCTCCATCGCCGACAGGTCAAGTTCGACGCCCATCTTCTCGGCCAGCAGCGCAGCCGTCGAAGTACCGCCCGGCGGACACAATGTCACTTCCTTACCTTCGTTGACGATGGCCTCGGCATACGGCCGGCACCCCGGGTACCCGCATTGTGCGCATTGAATACCAGGCAGCAAAGCCTCAACTTCGTCGATCAGGGGATTCCCCTCGACTTTGAAGTAGCGCGCCGCGAGCCCGAGGATTACACCTAAGGAAACGCCAAGTGCCGTCAGGCTGAGTATCGCCTCGATCACGGTTCAGCTCCCGAGACCCGCAAAGCCCAGAAACGCCAGCGCCAGCAGGCCAGCCGTGACGAAACCGATCGGTGCGCCCTCGAAACTCTCGGGCACGTCGGCATTAGCGAGACGCTCACGCAGACCTGCAAAAATCACCATGACCAGCGTGAAGCCGAGTGCGGAAGCCAGCCCGTAGACCAAGCTCTGCATGAAAGTGTGCGACTCCTGAGTATTAAGTAGCGCGACACCGAGTACGGCACAGTTTGTCGTAATCAGCGGCAGGAAAATCCCGAGGACCTGGTACAACACGGGTGAAACTTTCTTGATGAAGACCTCAGTAAATTGCACGACTGCGGCGATCACGAGGATGAATGTCAGGATACGGAGGTATTCAACATCGAGTGGCGTCAGCACATAGGTGCTCAACGCCCAGCTGGCCACGGCCGATAATGTCAGTACGAATGTTGTTGCGAAGCCCATGCCGATGGCCGTATCGATCTTGTTTGACACGCCCATAAACGGGCAAAGCCCGAGGAACTTCACCAGGACCACGTTGTTAACGAGCGCGGTCGCTATGATCAGCATTACATACTCTTGCATCGGCCTAGCGTATTGCCTCCACATCTACAAAGTGTTCGCTCTGCGACGTCAGACGGCGCACGCATGAGGGTGCGATCTCCCGTTCCCAGCGCTCACTCGTGAACACGCGGTGGCTGTACGCGAATCCGGCGAACAAACCGAGCATCGCCCCGGCAAAGGCGATGCCGTCGCCAAACTGAAGCGCGTTGCCAATAGCACCACCACCGATCATGCCGAGCACTGGCAGCAAATATGATAGCGCCGACATCTTGATGATCTTGCCCTGCTCAATCTCGATCTCGATGCGGTCGCCGGCCCTTGCCCCGACCGTATTCTCAACTTGCAGTAATGACGTTTTGCTTCCGAACACAGCCATGAGCGAGCGGGTCCCGCAACCGCTGGACTCGCCACAGGTGCCACAGCCGGACGCACCGGAAGACCGAACCAAGGCGGTCCGGCCATCGGTAGACACAACAGTCACCACAGCCCGCGCATAAAGTTCGTCACATTCCTGCATCTTATTCGTACCTGACCGCCTTGGCGTCGTCGGACAACGGGTCCTCACCTCGTTTGCGCAGCCACGAATACACAGGCGGCACGCGTTCGGCCAGGGACTCGACGACGATGTCGATGAAACACGGCTCGTCCAAGGCAAATGCTTCGTCGAGGGCGGCTTCAAGTTGATCCATGTCCGTAACGTGCCACGCTTTGAGCCCGAATGCTTCTGCTACGGCGCTGCCCCGGGTCGCGCTGAAGTCCACCGAGTAGCAGTTGTCGATGTCGTAGCCATCAAGGCGCTGCAGCCCTTTAATCCAGCCGAAGCAGGCATTGTTGAAATGCATGAGGATGGCCGGGCATTTGAGACGCGCCAGCGTCTCGAGCTCACCCGCTGTCATACCAAGTGAGCCGTCGCCGAACAGGCCGATCGGGCGCTTGTCGGGCTCCGCGTACCAGGCACCGACGACCGCGGGAATCGCGTACCCGAGGCCACCAAAAGCACGCGGGATGATGAAGTTCGACCCCGCATCGGACATCCGCAGAAAACGCGTCATGTAAGGGGTCGGGGTACCGGCGTCGGAAAGCACATTGACCGGTGCCTTGATGCGTTGGTTGAGAGCTTGCACGACGGGCTCCGGGCGCACTGGACTGGTGCGTTCGTTGAGCAGTGGTTCGGCATTCCGCCAAAAAGAACGACGCCAGGTGTTGACTGTCTCAACCCAGTCCGAATAGTCCCCAACCGATTCGTCGGCGAGATTCAACAGTTCGGTGAGTACGGCCTTGACGTCACCCGCGACAGATAACGAATTGCGCGTGTTGTTCCCGAGCACGTCGGGATCGATATCGACCTGGACGATTTTGCGCTCCGGCCGGTCGCTCGGGAAACTCCGGCCGATGGTGACAACCGAACCGACCTTGGATCCGAGATAGATCGTGAGATCGGATTCCTCGAGAGCCTTATTAGCGTGCGGGTGGAATCCGTTATCACCTATGACGCCAAGCTCAAGCGGGTGATTCGGCTCAATCGCACCCTGACCGGTAATCGTGGATACAGCTGGAATCTGAAATCGTTCGACGAATTCGAGCAGTTCCTGCTGCGCTGCCGATCGATTGACGCCACCACCGGCGACGATCAGCGGCCGTTTGGCGGCAGCAATCAGGTCAAGCAACTCTCGCAGCTTGTCGGTTGGCGCCACCGAGCGAATCGCCGGGAAAGTCTTGCACTCATCCTCGACGTGGAGCGAAATCGTGTTCTCATCGACTTCGGCCTTGAGCATGTCCTCAGGGACGACGACATGCACCGCGCCTGGCTTGCCAGTCGTCGCAGTGCGAAACGCGCGGCGCACGATTTCGGGGATCTTGTCAGCCGACTTGACTTGGATCGAGGCTTTCGAAACGGGATCGAAAAGCGCCTTGCAGTCGAGCTCCGTAATAACACCTCGTCCTTCTCCGGCCAGTGGCACGTCGATCGTGAACAAGATGACGGCCACAGAAGACTCATTGGACTCAGCCAGCGGCGGCAGCGAGTACATCGCACCCGCGCCTGAGGGTGCCTCGTAGACACCAACCTTGTTCGAAATACGTGCGTAGGCGTCCGCCATGAATCCTGCACTTCGCTCATCGCGCGCCATGACGTGACGAATCTTGTCTCCGGCCTCGTCCAAGGCTCTGTATAGCGGCACATTAGTGTCACCGGGAACGCCGAAAATCGTTTCTACCCCGTATCCCGTCAGCATCCTGACCAGTACTTCCGAACCTCGCATGTTGTTACTCTCTATATTGGTGATTGTCTGGGGCCGCGGCACATCGCCACGGAACTATGTTTCATTTTCGGCCAACACATGGCCCGCGACGGCATCTCCATTATTGAAGATGACAGGCCGTGCACCCTTGCTGATCATCGTGGCCGCCTTGGCCAGGTAGTCCGCACGCTCCGGCACGCAGGCATTTACCGGGCAGGCCCACTTGCAACGCGCCCCTTCAAAGTAGCCCTCACAATCAACGCAAATGTCCGGATCGATCACGTACTGGTCCGCGTGGGCGGTGATTGCCCTCACAGGACACTCTGCTTCGCATGCGCTGCAGTTAACGCACTCCGCCGTGATCATGTACGCCATGTTCAGGCGACCTTTTGCTCGAAAACGCCAGTCAGCCCGGCGTTTCTCACGCGCTTTTCTATGACGCCGAGATCGGTCGTGTACAAATTCTTATCTTTCATACGATTGAAATAGACGGAACCCGAGAATGTGTACTTCTTGCCCATACCTGCGTCTGTTTCCATTTCTTCTCGGACGTTTGTGATGGCATCCCCTACAGACAGCTTGTCGGACACCTCGAGCAACTCCTTGCCCGCCACCGCGCGGACCGCGTTGTGGCCCGCAATAACCCCCGTGACAATCGCTTCCGTGTGGCCGACGAGCAGCCCAGCCTTTTCACCACCACAGAACAGGTTGTCAATATCACCATCGACGCGCATTGCATCGTCGCGGTAGGAGATGTTCGAAAAACGCATCGAGTTACCAAGTGTGCCGGCATAGGGGTCGACGTACCGTGCCTCTTCCATGCCGGGCAGTTGGTGAAGCTCATGTAGCGGCGTGAACGGTGTCATTAGTTTCACGTGCCCGGTATCGAGCAAAATTACGTTTTCTGCGTACTCCTTGAGGGCATACTGAGCGCAAGCTTTGGCGCCGAGCTTGCTATCATCGATCATCTCTTTTGGCCATGGCACCATCGCCAGGCCAGTTCGTTCGAGCTCCTCAATAATGTGAGGGGCTATAGTTTCCTTGCTGAGCTTGCATGATCCGCTCATCGCACCGGGCTGCCCGTTCGGCTTACGGCCGTCTCTTTCTTCGAGTCCGCACAGCCCTACAAGGCTGACGCGTGGCCCGAATGTCGGACAGCGAATGACACACATGACGCAGCCGTTGCCGTTGTCAGTACATAGAGTTTGCGCGCCGCAGGTACCGGTTGTATCCAGGAACACATCGCCTTCGACACGCGTGCCACCCTCAAGAAACACTGCGTCGATCGAGTTATCGTTGATCTCCACGTCAGTGATACGACTGAAGGTCCAGACCTCGACGCCATGTTCGACGAGGCAACGCTTCACAGCGGCCTCTATGTGGGCGACGTCGTAGATTGAGGCGTGCTTGTGCCCGGGAAATTCCATATTCACGTGCCGAGAAGTGTCGTCGCAGACCTTGAAAAGGTCGCCTCCACCAAGCTGGATCATCTCCTCGGTCGCCGTGAACCGCCCGTTATTTCGCATGATTCCGCCAACGAGCCCGGTTCCCAACAGCGCATCCGCCCGCTCAAGTAGTATGACTTCGTCTGCGCCAGCCTTGCGCGCGCTGACGGCGGCCGCCGATCCTGCCCAGCCACCGCCCACGATGACTACACGATTACCCATCTCATATCTCCGGTTCCATGGTTTGCATTTGAGGTACTATCATCTCGATTGCCCATTGTATACAATATTGAAGGTGCTCCAAGGCAATTGCAATACGCTCAATGGGAAACGGGGTGTTCAGGTCGCATACAATGTTCAAGATAATCAAGAAATAGTGCTTGACTGGGTCTAAATCACTGACCTTTGGCATCTTCGGGCCGCGCTGTCATTACCAATCATCATGTAAGGATTTCGCCGCTCCGCCTCGAGCATCCGTCTAATGACTGGAAGAAAGAGAATGACCGACGAGAATCAGAAGGACGACACCCCCACTCAGGACAACGACAACGCATGGGCCAGCATCGGCAGCGCCCACAAATCCATCAATATCGCAGTCGCAGATACTGTTCGGGAAGCGATTCTGAGCGGCAGGTTCAAGCCCGGTGACCGCCTTACCGAGGTCGGCCTTGCTAAAGCCTTCGACGTGTCAAGAAATCCAGTGCGCGAGGCGCTGCGCGTCCTCGAAGTTGAGGGGATCGTCGAGATCAATCCACGCAAGGGAGCCCGCGTCGCCCTGCTCTCTTCAGAGGAGATCGAGGAGATCATAGAACTGCGCGCCGAACTAGAGAGCATGAGTGCCAGATTCGCGGCACGGCGCTGCAATGACGAGGGCCGCGAGGAACTGGGAAAGCTCCTGGAAGACGGCAATCGAGCGGATGCCGATGGCGAAGTTGAGGTACTGACCGAGCTCAATCAAAAGTTCCACAACGAGATTGCCATGGCGGGGAAAAATCGTTTCCTGGTCGGATTCATGAAGACACTTCATGAGAAGACCCAGTGGATTTTTGCCAACCGTCCCGAATTCAACATCGCGGAAAACTGGAAGGAACACGCTGCGATTCTCAGGGCAGTTATCGAAGCCGACGAGGAACTTGCATCGGTCCTCGCCAAACGTCATGTCGAGGACATCGGCAAGGACATCGCTAAATTTACGGAGGTTACTGACACCTGAAAGCGTGTCGTTTCAGTCACACAACTATGCAATACCCACGGAGACTTTTGCCAAGCATCAGCATGTTGATGGCATACGATGCAGCCGCTCGCGCCGGCAGTTTTACGGCGGCTGCTCACGAACTCAATGTGACACAAGGTGCCGTAAGTCGGCAGATCAGCGCGCTCGAGAACCAGTTGGGCATCGTGTTATTCCAGCGCGACCACAAACCGTTACAACTGACAAACGTCGGCAAGGTATACGCTCAGGAAGTGCGCTCAGCCCTACAGTCCATTCGCAACGCTTCCCTTGAAGCGATCACCAAACCGCGAACTGGAGTGCTGAACCTCGCAATACTGCCGACGTTTGGCACTCGTTGGCTAATGCCACGGTTCCCGTCGTTTCTCGAAGAAAACCCCGATATCACTGTCAATTTTGTCACCAAGCTTTCGCCGTTCGATTTCGGTGTCGAGAACATTCACGTCGCTTTGCACTACGGAATTCCGGAATGGCCTGGAACCGTCAGCACCTTTCTTATGGGTGAGTACTGCGTGCCGGTGTGTTCCCCGGCACTGCTCGATGAATATCATGTCGAGAGTCTCGCGGACATCGGCAAACTCCCATTGCTTAACCTGGCTACACGTCCCGACGCCTGGGAGAGCTGGTTTGAGACAAACGACCTCTCCGATCGTATTGAGGGAGGGATGCTATTTGAACAATTCTCGACCATTGCCCAGGCGGCGGTTGCCGGGCTGGGGGCTGGCCTGTTACCGGAGTTCCTGATCGCACGCGAATTAGAGCAAGGCGAACTGAAAGTAATAATCAATCAACCACTGAAGAGCGAACATGGTTACTACCTGATTTCTCCCCCCGACCGGGCCGATTACGAGCCAGCTGCCGCTTTTCGAAAATGGATTCTCCACGAGACCGAAGAGTTCCAGTCCCATACCGAAAATAATATGTAACGGTCGGCTGGTTTTGGAAGGCGCTTCACTGGACCGAGTTGCCCGAATGGCTGGATTGAGATCGGCCTGACTCAGACCGAACGCGTGATCCCCCCATCAACACGGATATTTTGGCCCGTAATATAGCCCGCCCCATCGGACGCGAGAAAGGCAACCAGTGATGCAATCTCATCGGCCGTGCCGTAACGCTTTAGTGGAATCCGCCTCTTGAACTCTTCCTTTTCCGGCAAACTGTCGATGAACCCCGGCAGAATATTATTCATGCGAATGTTGTCGCCCGCATACTTGTCCGAGAACAATTTCGCGAAGGAGGCGAGTCCTGCCCGAAATACGCCCGACGTCGGAAAGGCCTGCTCGGGCTCGAAGGCCGCATACGTTGATATGTTGATGATCACGCCGTCTTTCTGTTGCTGCATTACTGGCGTCACCAGGCGCGTCGAGCGAACCACATTCAAGAAATAAACTTCCATTCCACGATGCCAATCGTCGTCGGTGAGTTCCAAGACCGGCCCCTTGGGCCCGTGCCCTGCACTGTTGACGAGCACGTCGATTCGTCCCCATCTCTCGAGCGTCGCGTCGACAAGCATTTGGAGGTCATCAGTGGACTGGTTGGATCCGGTCACCCCGATTCCGCCTAGTTCTTCAGCAAGCGCCTGGCCTTTTCCCGATGACGACAGGACGGCGATTTCGTAGCCCTCAGCCGAAAGTTTGCCCGCAGCCTTTGCGCCCATCCCACTGCCACCCGCGGTTACAATTGCCACTTTATTCATGGGATTTTCCAATTAATACCTGATAGATGCCTAGGCTAGCCTATGAGTCGGTCATTCCATACAGACTTTTGGTAATAGTTTTGTGCCTTATCGGAATTGGCCGTTGGCTTCAATGTGTGGCTAAATCTTTGGTCGATTATTCCGAGAGCCAATCGTTCATGGCGACTGAAGATCTTAGAAAGTTCGATTGGTCCGATCCGTTCCTGATCGAGGACCAGCTATCCGAGGAAGAACGACTGATTCGCGATGCGGCCCGTGACTACGCGCAGGGTGAACTCCAGCCCCGAGCCACCGAGGCCTACGCTTCCGACCACACCGACCCGGCTATATTCGCCGAAATGGGTGAGATGGGCCTGCTCGGCTCGACTATCCCTGAAGAATACGGCGGCGTTGGTGCCGGCTACGTTGCTTATGGTCTGATTGCCCGTGAGGTAGAGCGGGTGGACTCCGGCTACCGCTCAATGATGTCGGTACAGTCGTCCCTCGTCATGCACCCAATCTTCGCCTACGGATCCGAGGAACAGAAGCGAAAGTACTTGCCGAAACTCGCGAGTGGCGAATGGATTGGCTGCTTTGGTCTGACCGAGCCCGACGCAGGCTCTGACCCGGGCGGCATGCGCACGCGAGCTGAGCCAATTGACGGTGGATACCGCCTGAGCGGCTCCAAGACCTGGATATCGAACTCACCGATCAGCGATGTATTCATTGTGTGGGCCAAGTCGTCAGCGCACGACAACAAGATTCGCGGCTTCGTCATCGACAAGAATACGCCTGGGCTAGAGGCGCCGAAGATAGAGGGCAAACTGTCTCTGCGCACATCGATAACGGGCATGATTATGATGGACAACGTCGAAGTTCCGGAGTCGGCACTGCTACCAAACGTGGAAGGTCTTAAGGGCCCGTTCGGCTGCCTCAACCGGGCACGCTACGGCATCAGCTGGGGCGCGCTTGGCGCCGCCGAATTCTGTTTCCACGCGGCACGCGATTACGGCCTCGACAGGAAACAGTTTGGCAGGCCGCTCGCGTCCAACCAGTTGTACCAGAAGAAACTCGCCGATATGGAAACCGAGATCGCGCTCGGCCTGCAGGCGAGCCTGCGAATCGGCCGCCTGATGGATGAAGCTAAAGTCGCGCCGGAGATGATTTCTCTCGTCAAACGGAATAATGTCGGCAAGGCACTCGATATCGCGCGTGCCGCCCGCGACATGCATGGGGGCAACGGCATCTCCGCGGAGTACCAGGTGATGCGCCACATGATCAATCTCGAGACGGTGAACACGTACGAGGGCACACACGACATTCACGCGCTGATTTTGGGTCGAGCGATAACAGGCATCGCTGCCTTTTAGTAGCAGATCGGAGGAAAGGTTCCAGATGAGTAAGAAGAAAATACAAGGTTCGTTCGTTGCGTTGATCACACCCATGAACCTAGACGGGTCAATCGACTACGAAGGATTTCGTACGCTGCTGCAGTTTCAGGCAGACAACGGTTCATCCGCGGTCCTGATTATGGGCTCAACCGGCGAGGTATCGATGTTGTCGCCCGAGGAGCGGCGGGAGGTTATGGAGAAGACTGTGCGGATGCGCCCCGCTGGTCTTGAGGTGTGGTACGGCTGCACCGGTCCCAACACAGAGGCCACGATCCGTTATTGCCAATTCGCTGGCGAGCAAGGTGCCGATGGAGCAATCGTCGCGGCACCTCCTTATATATGTGCGTCCGAGTCAGACATCACCGACTATTTCCTCGAGGTCGCCGACGCGAGCCCGATACCCATCGGAATCTACAACAATCCACCGCGCGTCAAGACAGACCTACCGCACACGTCAATACTACGACTAGCCGAACACGAGAACATCGTTGTAAACAAGGAGTCGACATCAAGAGTAGGTCAAATTGCCCAAACGGTGGCTGGAAAGCCTGATATGTCGCTTATGTGTTGCGACAGCCCTAACTTGGGTTTGGTCATACCATTGATGGCACTCGGCGGTGATGGGACCGCGAATATGACGGGTAACATTATCCCGCAGGAGATGGCCGCGATTTCCACTCCGTGGCGAAGTTGGGATGACGCTGTCGCATGCAAGCAGGCGTGGATTTGTAATCTACCCATGCTTCATTTCGTCTATTCAGCGATAAATCCTGTCGCGCTGAAGTCGCTAATGGCAGCCGTTGGTTTGCCTGCTGGGCCTCTGAGGAAACCCCTCACGGCAATTTCCGGCGAGCGCCTTGCGGCTGGAATTTCGGCATGCAAACACCTGGGTCTAGACTCTAAGTATGGCTATAAGCTGTAAATGCCCTAGTGGGGAAGCGAGGATAATCCGGGTAGTTCGGCATCTAGTTGACCCTTGAGGACCTTGAACTCTGGCCGCCAGCATCGCGGTCAAGTAATCAATCCGACTTCGACATTGTGGAGTACTACTTAACGAAGCCTTCGCAGTGCAGGTCGTGTATTGCCGCGATACGCTCGGTATTCCCAGCGACAAGCTGAACGTCAATGGCGGTGCTATCTCTATCGGTCACCCCTATGACATGTCCGGAGCAAGGATGGTTGGCCACGCACTGATCGAGGGCAAACGACGCGGCGCAAAATACGTTGTCTGCACAATGTGTATCGGTGGCGGCCAGGGCGCCGCTTCATTGTTCGAGGTCGTCTAGATGCGGGCACTCGTTTAGCCTGTTACCACAACCACTAGTTTGCTGAAGGACGGTAGAACGTGCCGGAGACGTGTTCCAATTGGAGTTAAGTGCCGTTCGATTTGGCACACTTTCCTGAAGTGGGATGGACGGGAGCAGGTTACCTGGAGCAAGGGCAGTTGCCCCC
>RCNF010001774.1_pt1 | contig 15232 bp, 13 predicted proteins | sample 2041311 | NCBI WGS metagenome assembly RCNF01 (sample SAMN09708228, study PRJNA481090) | Marine sediment metagenome, whole genome shotgun sequencing project. | biome: marine sediment; feature: ocean; material: sediment; isolation source: Sewage treatment plant 2 marine sediment (STP2) ... | reverse complement strand
GTGTCGGTGCCGTCGATCGATGTGCATTTCAGCGAGCCGCCCAAGATCCGAGCTTCGACGATGCCGCCCGCCACGCTGCGATACAGCGATCCTCCGGAGGAGCTTTTTCTCGACGATTCAGACGTGCTTTCCCGGAGTGACATCGCACCGCCGCTCGACGTTGGTCCCGACATCTTGATTCCGATCCCCAAACCCCCGCCTCCGCCAGCCGATTCCGTTGACACTGGGCCACCCGAGGTCGAAGAGGACGATGATGGTCCCTGGCACGAGCATTTTTTTGGCGAGGCGTACCTACGGACTGTTCGAACATCGACTCCAAAGGAAGTCGCCGTCGAGTGTGGTTTCATCGAACGAGCGCTGCGCATGCCGGTCGGGTCGCGCATTCTGGACGTCGGCTGCGGGCTCGGGGTGCAGACGGTCGAGCTTGCGTCGCGTGGCTATCACATGGTCGGCCTCGACATTTCTCCGACGATGGTCTCTCGCGCCTACGATGAGGCCGAAGACCGTGGGTTGCAGATCGACTTCCTGCGCGATGACATGCGCGAAGTCAGCTTCGAGGATCCCTTCGACGCGATGCTTTGTTGGGGCACGACTTTTGGCTACTTCAGCGAAGAGGAAAACGAGCTCGCGATTCGGAAATTCCACGAGTCGATCCGACCGCACGGCACGCTCTTGCTAGAGGTAGTCAACCGCGATTTCATGATCGGCTCGCAGCCAAACCAGGTTTGGTTCGAGGTCGATGGTGCGGTGTGTATGGAAGAGACCGACTTCGACTATGCGACATCACGCCTACGCGTGAAGCGTCGAGTGGCAAACCACAGCGGCCAACAGCACGATCGCCTTTACTCGATTCGTCTCTACGCGCTCCACGAAATCTGCGCTCTCCTCGAGCAAAATGGTTTCCGAGTCGACGAGATCAGCGGCCGAGAGGCCACGCTTGGGATTTTCTTCGGGGTCCATTCACCCAAGATGATCATTCGCGCCGAGCGCCTGCCCGGCTCGCTCACGCGAGCGAGCAGCGTTCCGCCAGTCCGTCCGTCCGCAGCGCCTTCGGTGCGTCCTTCGACGCCGCCTTCGGTCCGTCCGTCCGCGCCGCCGTCCGTGCGTCCATCGATCCCACTCGGGGCGCTGAAGCCCTCGCAGTTTCCGCCGGAATCGCCGGACGACGATTGACGCTTTTCTAGTCGGGAGCGATCCCGTTGCCGCTGAGGACGTACTCGACGCGGCAGGGCAGCGAGAGGAACGGGCCACCCAGGGCAGCAACCGCGGGCGTGCAGTCCGCGCCAGCCAGCGGAACAATTTCGGTCGTCTGCGAGCCTGTGATGAGGACGAGCGCCGGATCGATCGCGGTGTCGACGCCGGCGTCCGCGTCGGCGCTGGCATCTCCATCGACCCCTGCGTCATCTTCAACGCCGCCGTCCAAGCCCGCCTCGATCTCGGGAACGGACACCTCGAACGTGAAGACGTCGCGCTGCGTGACCGAGCAGCCAACGTAGCCCCGAAAACGATCGGGCTCGATCACCATCCAGCTCTGACTGGTTTGAAACGTGTACGTGTCGCCGTCTTCGAGTCCAGCAAACAAGGCGCCACCCCATAGCTGCCAGTACGCGCGCCCGTTGGACTCCGATCGAAGGTCGAACGTCAAGTCGAGGGGATCGGCAGCAGGGACCGCCGCGCCACAGCTCTGCTCGACCATCAGGCCAATCGCTTGGAAGCTCCCGACGAGCTCTCCAGGCGGTTCTTCTTCCTCGCCCCAGCAGGCACACGTGAGCGCCATCAGGCTGAGCAGAATCCACCGCATGGACCTGAGGTACCGTTCCGCGGCAGTCCGAGTCAAAAAACGCGGATGCTTCAGCACCCCTGTCGGCGGCGGTTCGTCCCGCCGCGCTGCCCGCAGGCCGTCGACTAAAAGCGAATCTCGAAGCCGCAGGTGAACGTAACCCGGGTGCTGACCGGCTTGCCCTCTTTGTCGAGCGGGGGCTTCCATGTCGCGCCCTGGAGGGCTTGTTTGCAGATCTGCCCGAACTTGTAGTCGATCGGGTTTTCGGAGATGAGTCGGAGCTTGCTCGGCGAGCCATCGGGCCCGATCTGCAGGCGCACGACGGCTTGACCTTCAACGCCTTCCTGCTTGGCCTTCTTGGGGTAAAGTCTTTCTAGCTTTTGCTTCAAACTCGGCGGAATTGGACGTCTCGACAGGTCGCCCACGTCGACGACCACTCCGATCCCGGTGCCTCCGATGATCCCGCCGACCACGCCGTCCCGGCTCCTCCCGGTGACGACGGCGTCTGGTTTGCCGATCGGTCCGTCGCGACTTTCGCCAGAGCCGGGGTCCATCGCCCAGGACGAAGGCTCGTTGCCTTCATTGGTGAGGACGATATTGTCGAACGTGACCGGGGTCTCCGGCGCCGCGGCGGGCGGCTCCTCCGGCGCCTTCGGTGGATCCTTCGGGGCTCGCCAGGTCTTGGGTTTTGGCGGCGGTTTCACGGGCTCCGGCTCCTCGGGCTCCGGGGCGTCTTCTTCAACTGGCTCCTCGGGCTCGGGCTCTGGCGCGGGGGGCTCCTGGTCGATGATCGCCACGGCGACCGCATCGAGCGAATCCGATGGCCCTGAGCCCGCCCCAACTGTGGGCGTCAGACCCAAGAAGGCCGCGTGCGTCACGATGGCCAAGACGACCCAGGCCGAGTCGAGCGCCCACGGAGCCAGATTCTCGAAGGGGTTGGACATCGGGTCAGCAGCAGCGTGGCTCAGCGTCCGATCTCCTCGGGCCGGACGTTGATAGCGAACTTCGTGATTCGCTCCTGGCGCAGGATGTCGATCACTTGAACGACCTTGGCATGCGCAATTCTGCCGTCGGCGGCGATCACGGCGCGGAGGTCTTCGTCGGTCTCACGGGCCGCGCGCACGCGGGTTCGAAGCTCGTCGGTGTTGACGGGAATCGTGTCGAGGTAGAGCTGACCGTTTTGGTCGATCGACACGGCTAGAGTCGCGGGCGTCTGCTCACCGGTTGCGGCCTTCGGGAGCTCCATCGGAATCGTCTTTGAAACGATGGCGGTGGCGGTGACCATCAGGATGATCAAGAGAACGAGCACGACATCGACCAAGGGCGTGACGTTGATGTCTGTAATCAGGTCGTCGTCATCCCCGGAGCGCGCGCCGCCGGCCATCTTACTCGCTCCCTTTGTGGGTGTTGCCCTTGAGGTAGGCGAGCAAGTCGCGACTGAGCGCATCGGCCCACGTCAGGCGGTATCGAATCAAGCGCTGAAAGTAATTGTAAAAGGCGACCGCGGGCAGGGCCACCAGGAGACCGATGGCCGTTGCAACGAGGGCTTCACCGACCTCGGTCATCAAACCGCTCGTCACCTTGCCTGCGCTTTCGTCGAGCACGTGGAACGCCTTGATGACGCCGATGACGGTACCGAGCAGACCGACAAAAGGGGCGTTGTTTCCCACCGTACCGAGGAAGCCGAGATTTCGCTCCATCTGGGTGCGTGCCACGGCCGTCTCCCCGGCAAGCCGCTCTTCGACCGCGTCCGGGCCCTCATCGACCACTTCGATGCCGGAGTGAACGATCTTAGCCTGAAAGGAGCGCGACTTCGCAAGACGGTCGCGGGCCCCGGCCACGTCGTTTTTTGCAAGGTGCAGGCGCAGGTCCTCTTGAAGCGCGCGGACGTCATCGCGGGAGGCGAAGAAGTAGTAGATGCGTTCGAAAATGATCGCCACGCCGAAGATGGAGAGGATAATCAGAAGGTCGCGCCAAGCATGGCGAAGGCGGTCAATCTCTCTTGAATGTCGATCATACTTTTCCTCGGGTAGAAGCGCGCTTTTAGCCGGTCTTGGGCGGACGTGCATCCCGCTTGAGAATCTCCCGCACCAATATGGTCGCGTAGGAGCCAGCGGGTAGGGTGAAATCCAGCTCCACCGTATTGTCACTCACAGTCAGGTCTAGATTTCGCACCGGGACACGGACGAACCGCCGCGTGCCCGGGGCGATGCGCTTCCACTTGGCCAGCCGGTCCAGGGTTAAGCCGGACTCCTCCAGCAGCGCCTCTTCGCGTTTGCGGGCTTCGCCCTCCGGCCAGCGCATTTTGGCGCCGAACATCGGTCCGGTGGGACTGATCTCCCACGCGTCGGCCCGAGACTGCGTGTCCTCGACATCGGGCGCAACGAACAAGCCTCCGGACTCGTGCTTCTTCACGAGGTCGCCTGCGTAAACCTTTCCAAGGGTCGAGGTTTGGACGCGTGCTGCCACGCATCGGTTGAAGATTTCGGACTGGAGCGCTGACATCTGAAGCTTTCGCTGAAAGCCTCCTTGGGGCGCGCGAGCTTTGCCGAGGACCCATCGAAGGGCGCGCTCGGCGTTGTCCCCGTCACGTCCGAATCGCTGCTCTCCGTAATAGTTGGGGAGACCGTTGCTTTCGATCTCGGACAACACCCCGCGCAGCTCGTCTATTCTCGATGCGGCGATTTGCCGCAGACGGATCCGAAACCGATTCGCACGAAGGTGGCCGGTTCGAAGCTTCTGGGGATGAAGCGCGGCCTCGAGAACCCGGATGCCTTCGACCTCCGTTTGGAGCAGCGCGTCGGGGGACGCGCCAAAAATACTGATCCATTGCCTGGTTACGGCGTGTCGATCCTTGAGGCCGGCCCACCCCGAAGCTTTTGGGTCGGCGCCGACAGACTCGCAAAGCGCACGAACCGCGTCCTTTGTCGTCAAGCCGCGCTTCTCGATGAACGCAAACGCGTGCTCGCCCGTTCCACTCGGCGGATACGCCGGCACCTCTTCGACCTCGAAGTCCTCGGGAGTCGATCGAAACTCGGCTTCGATCGGCGCGATCGAGCGCGTGAGAAAGGGGAGCGTCATGGCTGGGCGCTTCCTGTAGACCATCGCGGCTCGATTGGGTAGACAGCAGGCGTGACGGCCAACCTCTCGACGCGGATCGAGCGCGCAGTGCAGCAGCAACTCGCCACCGGATGCGCAGCCAAGGTGTTTCCCGGAGCAAGTGCCTCGATTGCGTATTGGGACCGAGCCGAGTGGCGATACGTCGACGTAGTTGCGGGGCACCGGGCCGACGGCGCTCTGCCGGTGACGGTCGACACCCTTTATGATTTGGCCTCGCTCACAAAGCCATGGGTAGCCACCGCGGCGCTCCGCTTGCATCAGGCCGGCGTCTTCGACCTCGGCGAGCGGGTCGAGGAGCTGATTCCCGAAGGGAAAGGCCTTCCGGTGGGCGAGCGTAGCTGGGAAGAGGTGCTCAGCCATCGTTCTGGCCTAGAGGCCTGGGTGCCCTTTTACGAGACCCTCCCGGAAGAGCCCGGCAGCGATGCAGCGCGCGAATGGATGTTGGCGCAGCTGCTGCCGCGTTGGGACGCGGCTTGCGTCGGCACCGCCGTGTACAGCGACCTCGGTTACATCTTGGCGGGTGTGGCGATGAGCCGCGCGGCGGGCAAACCGTTGAACGAGGTCGTGGCGGAGCGCGTCGCTCTGGCCCTCGGCGTCGACGACACCGTCTTCTTTGGCGCTTGCCGACCGGACGAAAGTTGGAAGGCACGCTGCGCGCCCACGGGTTGGTCCCCTTGGCGCGGGCGAACGTTGACCGGCGAGGTCCATGATGACAACTGCGCGGCTCTTGGTGGCGTCGCCGGCCATGCAGGCATGTTCGGGCTGCCGAGGAGTGTCGCGAGCTTCGGCGCCGCGTGCGTGGGCGCGTGGCATGGACGACGCGGGGCCGCGGAAGAAGAGCTCGCGCGGCACGCAACGGCACGGAGGCCCGGCGGGACCCACCGACTCGGCTGGGATGGCAAGGCCGAGGAAGGAAGCGCTGCGGGCAGTTCGATCGATGCGGATGCGTTCGGTCACCTCGGATTCACCGGCACCTCGCTTTGGTGCGACCCACGCCGGCAGCTCGTGATGGTGCTCCTAGCCAATCGCGTGGTGGTTTCCGATGACAACGCCGCGATCCGGGCGTTTCGGCCGCTGTTTCACGAAGCCATCGTCCAGGCCTTCGATGGCCCTCGAGGCCACTAGGCCGAAAGAGAGCGAAGCCGGTCGAGGAGCCTCGAGTTGGTTTCATAGGAGAGGGCGTTCCGAGCGGCCCGGGCCATCGCACGTGGGTCGCCCACGAGCACGACCAGCTTCTTCGCGCGCGTAAGCGCCGTGTAGAGCAGAGCCCGATTCAGCAGCATGAAATGCGCGTTGTGCAACACGATCACGGCGGCTGGGAACTCGCTGCCCTGAACCTTGTGGACGGTGCAGGCGTAGGCGAGCGAGATCGCGTCGAGCTCGTCGGCTTTGTACTGAACCTCGCGTCCGTCGAAGCGTATGTAGGTGACGCCACCCTCAATTCGGTGCACCTCGCCGAGGTCCCCGTTGTAGACCTCCTTGTCGTAGTCGTTGCGAAGCTGCATCACCTTGTCGCCCGGTCGAAATGAGCTGGGAAGCGCGCCCTCCTGCTTGCCCGGGTTGAAGGTCTCCTGAAGGACTTCGTTGAGCTTGTTCGTGCCGAGCGGGCCGCGCCGCATCGGCGTCATGACCTGTACGTCGGCAAGTGGGTCGAATCCATACGCCACTGACATTCGACGCAGCGTTTGGATGAGGCGCTCGGTGATCGTGTCCGGATCGGTCGCGGAGATCAGGAACAAGTCCCCGTCGCCTTTCGTTCCGCTGGGCGTCGGCTCCGGCATGCCGCCCTCGAGCACCGCATGGGCTCCCCGAACGATCGCGCTTTGCTGTGCCTGGCGAAACACCTCGTGAAGTCGGATCGTCTTGCAAACCTTGGATGCGATGAGGTCCCGCAACGGCTGCCCCGGTCCAACCGGCGGCAGCTGATCGATATCGCCGACCAACACGAGCGTAGCGTTTCGAGGAATGGCGGCGAGAAGCTGTGAGGCGAGGCGGATATCGAGCATCGACGCTTCATCGACGAGGACGAGGTCGGCGTCGAGGGGCAAGCGCCCGTTCCGATTGAAGTGACCGGTGGCTGGATTCCACTCGAGGAGGCGGTGGATTGTCTTTGCTTCGATGCCGGCGGCTTCGGAAAGGCGCTTGGCCGCTCGACCCGTCGGTGCGCACAGAGAGACGCGGCGATCGAGCGCTGCATGTGCCTGAACGATCGCGCGAACGGTCGTCGTCTTGCCGGTGCCCGGTCCGCCCGTGAGCACGAGCAGATGAGTTCCGAGTGACGCGTCGACCGCGCTTCGCTGCGCATCGCTGAGCGCTGGGTCGTGCGTCTTGACCGGTTGTTGCACCTTCGGGCGGCCGGCGAAGGCGCTCAATGCCTCGGCGACGAGGACTTCGGCCCGATGCAGCACGGGAGGGTAAATCGCGTCCTCTTCGATTGTGACGAGCTCGCGCGCCCGCAGTGCCCGAAGCGCTTCGTCGAGCTCATCAAAAGGGACATCGAGTTGCTCGAGGCCGTTGCGGAGCTGCTCCCGTGTTGCAAAGACATGGCCTTCGTCGACTGCTCTGCCGATCAGATGCAGCACGCCGCCTTGGACACGCCTCAAATCATCGCCGGCGATTCCAAGCGATTCTGCGATCCGATCGGCGGTTCGAAAACCGATGCCGCGAATCTGCTCGGCGACGATGTAGGGATCGTCTCTCACGACGCGAGGGGCGTCGGCGCCATACTTGCGAACAATCTCGCGCGCCGTCGCCGGCCCCATCCCGAGCGCGTGCAGGAAGCTCATCGTCTCCGCTTCCGCGCGGCGTTGGCGAACGGCCTTGGCAATCGATTCCGCCCGCTGTTTGCCGATGCCCGAAACCTCGCGCAGCCGGGCCGACTGGGTCGCGATGACATCCAGGGTCGCCGGACCAAAGCGGTCGACGAGCCGGGCCGCCAAGGCAGGGCCGATGCCAGGGATGAGCCCCGAGCCGAGATAGCGAGTCATGCCATGCTCGGTGGAGGGAATCGTCGGGGTGAACGAGGTGACCCGAAACCGCGAACCGTAGACGGCATGCTGCGTCCATCGCCCGATCAGGCGAACGTTTTCACCCGGAGCGATCTGACCGAGATCCCCGACGGCGGTCTTCGAAGACGCGAGCGCCGCCTCCTCGGCGGCCCCGAGACGAATCACCGCGAACTTTCCGTCATCACTGCGGAAAACCACGTCTTCGACCACGCCTTCCAGGACCTCTTCTGACTCCTTCGACCCCACGATTCCGAGCGAATCTAACAGTCTTGCGCGCCCAACGCCCTGCTGTTGTGCTTTTTTTGGAAACATCCGTTAGTGTCAAAGTCCGCACGGATTTGGATCGGAGGGGGATGAGCACCCAGCCACGAATTAGCGCACCCATTGGTAGACTGAAGACTCGGACCTCGGCTCGAAAAAGGGCGGCGTCGGCCGTCGGCCGTGTGCAGGCGGCCGAGCCCAGTTGCCGTGCGGAAGCGGATGAAAGCGATGGGTACGAGCGAGAAGACGCCCTGCCTCGCTACTAGCCGTTCGCGCCTCGCCGTTCCGACGACGCCGACGAATGAGCGCCACCGCGACTTGATTGCGCTGCAATCGAGCGATTGGTAAGAGCGCTCGATGCCCCTAACGACGATCGCAATTCTTGGGGCAAAAGGGGGAGTGGGAACCTCTCTCTTCAGCGCCAACCTCGCGATCTACCTCGCGACGATTGGCAAGCGCGTTTTGGCCGTGGATGCGGACCCATCTGGCGCCGACCTTCATGCGATGCTGGGCATGGGTCCGCGCGTAGCGCCGTACATCGCCCCCACGCCTGCCTTCGGCGTGGAGCGAAGCTTGACGAGCCTGGCGACCGCACTCGACCACGACGCGGCGAACACGCTGCCGCTGCGCGAGCCTGTGGATGGACCGATTCCCGGCTTGCAGTTGATGGACGGAGGCCTGAGCGAGCCCCACCGAGGAAGCACACGCCGAAGCTCGTTGCGAGAGCTCCAGAGCCGACTCGCCAAACAAGATGTGGATTTCGCAGTCGTCGATCTGGGTTCCTCGGCGACCGACGCCGCGATTCGCTTCTGGTGCTCGGCGGACCATCGCCTGGCCTTGACGATGCCGGAGCCCAACGCGGTGAGCGGCCTGTATCGCTTGGTTCGCAAGGCCTTCGCCGCCATGGCTCAGACGCGCCTCACCGACGAGAGACAGCAGGCCGCACTGCACGCCGCGTTTGCGAAAGCGGGTCAGACGCCGGCGCCGTCCGACATCTCGGCCTTGCTGCGGCGGGAATGGCCCGAGCTCGGGGCGGCCTTGCACGATTGCATGAACGAGCTTCAGTTCCCGTTCATCGTCAACCAAGCGCGACTGCGCGCGGATCTCGAGCTCGGCGATCAAATCACGGTGGCCGTCCGCAGGCGGTACGGTGTGCACCTGAAATACCTGGGCTACGTCGAGCACGATGACGTGGTTCGAAGTTGCTCTCGAAAGAGGCGGCCGCTTCTGCTCGAGAGCCCTGGAAGCAGAGCAAGTCGCAACATCGAAAAAATCGCGCGCCGGCTTTTCGCCTCGAAGGAAACTCGAAGAGATCGCGCGCCGTGGCGCGAAGTACCCGAGAGCTCGCATCACGACGTCCTCGAAGTCGAGCGCGGCGCGACCGACGAGGAGATCCGCCGCGCCTACAAGCGGATGTGCGCGGTCTTCGACACAGAGAACCTCGTTACGTTCGGCCTTTTCGACGAGGAGGGCCTTGCGGTCGCGCGCAGTCGAATCGACGAGGCCTATGATGTGCTACTCGACCCCGCCCGTCGCCGTCCCTACGAGATTTCGGTCTTTCCCGAGGCCGAACAGAGCAAGGCCGAGGCCGCCCGAGAGCTCGCGCCTAGCGGCGAGTTGCCCCCTGCTCCGAGCATCACGTTGGACACCGAGTTCAGCGGCGCATTGCTTCGCGCCGTGCGCGAGTCACAGGGAACCAGCCTCGAGCAGATCAGCGAACGGACGAAGGTCGGCACCAACTATCTACGGTGCATCGAAGAGGATGACTTTGAGCGACTGCCGGCGGCGGTCTACGTACGGGGCTTCGTCACCGAAGTTGCGAAGTGTCTGCGGCTCGACCCCGAGCAGGTGAGCCAGAGCTATCTCCGTCGACACAAGGCGCGCATGGAAAGCAAGGGGGAGGGCGCATGAGCCCGTCACTCTCGCCGATCATCTTGGCGTCGGCATCGCCACGGCGCCGCGAAATCCTGGCGTCGCTCGGGATTCCGTTCGAGGTGCAGCCGAGTGGCGCCGACGAGAACAGCCTACCCATGGAGGATCACCTCGAGTTCGTCCGCGCCGCGGCGCTCATCAAGCTCGAGAGTGTCTTGTCGAGCAGCGACCGACGAGGGGCGTTCGTCCTTGCGGGCGACACCATCGTGTGCGTCGGCGGCGAGCGATTGGGAAAGCCAGCCGATGAGGCGGATGCCGTGCGCATGCTGGAGCTTCTTGCCGGGCGTGCGCACTTGGTTCGAACCGCAATCGCGATCGGGCGAGTCGGGGAGGGCGCGCTCGACTGCCGCATCGTGGAGACCCGCGTCTGGTTCGGGCGAGCCTCCCGCGAGCAGCTGGAGCGCTACGTGGCCGGCGGCGAGAGCCTCGACAAAGCAGGAGCCTACGGGGTTCAAGGGCTTGCGAGCGGCTTTGTGACCCGGATCGAGGGATCATACAGCAACGTCGTGGGCCTCCCAGCCGCCGAGGTAGTCGCGCTGCTTCTCGACCACCATGCCTTGGACCGATGGCCATGAGTCATGATGTCGCCGCCGCCCTCGAGCGTGTCCGTGAACGCATCGCGCTCGCCTGCCAGCGTACGGGGCGCGATCCGAGCTCGGTGCGGCTCGTGTCGGTCTCAAAGGGGCATCCCGAAGAGCTGATTCGAGTTGCCTACGATGCGGGCATGCGGGTGTTCGGTGAGAACTACGCTCAGGAGCTTGCGGAAAAGGCCACTCGACTAAGCGACCTGCCCGAGATCCGCTGGCGCTTCATCGGCCACCTCCAGCGAAACAAGATCAAGCTCATCGAGCGTGCACGGGCGACCGTCGACACGGTGGACTCGTCGCGGTTGGCCCTGGCGATCTCCAAGCGCGCTGAGGCGAGAGGAGCGACTGTCGAGGTCTTGGTCCAGGTCAACATCGGAGACGAGACACAGAAGTCCGGCTGCAGGCCCGATGAGGTCCCCGCGCTCGTCGATGCGGTGCGCGCGTTGCCGAACGTGACGTTGCGCGGGCTGATGACGGTGGCCCCACACCTGGAGGACGCCGAAGCTGCACGTCCGTTTTTCGCGGCTCTTCGCGAGCTTGCCGAGGCGCAGGCGCTGCCCGAGCTCTCGATGGGGATGACGCACGACCTCGAGCAGGCGGTCGAAGAAGGCTCGACCATGCTGCGGATTGGAACCGCGATCTTTGGGCCGCGGCCCGCGATGAAGCCCTAGCTCTCTGGAGCCTCGGCGATTTTGCCGAGCTCGACGGAGCGACGTGTTGCCGCTCGAACGGCTCCGAGGACAGCCTCTTCGAAACCTCCCGCAGAGAGAGCGTCCAAGCCCGCTCGCGTGGTGCCGCCTGGGCTGGTGACTCGCTCTCGCAAGACCTCGGGCGATTCGTTTTCGTCTCGCAGTAGACGAGAGGCTCCGAAGACCGTCTGCGACGCGAGCTGGAGCGCAGTGTCCTCGGGCAAGCCTTCGCGAATGCCCGCGTCCCGAAGCGCCTCGATCATGGCGAAGACATAGGCGGGCCCAGAGCCGCTGAGGCCGGTCACCGCGTCGAGCTGTTCCTCGGGCACGCGGACTGAAATCCCCACGCTCCGGAAAAGTGTCTCCGCGAGCGCGAGGTCCTCCTCGGTCGCGTGACTGCCGGCGGCGATCGCCGTCGCGCCGGCTCCGACTAGCGCGGGGGTGTTGGGCATCGTTCGAACCACGCGTGTGCTCGCCGGCAGCGCACGCTCGATGAGGCCGGTTGGAATGCCGGCGGCGACCGAAATCAGAAGCGCCTCCGGCGCGAGTGCCGCGGCAATGCCGGGGAGCAGCTGCGCGAACACCTGAGGCTTCGTCGCCAAGACGACGACACTGGCTTCCTGGACCGCTTCGGCATTGTCGCCCGTGCAGCGGACGCCCAGTTCTTCTTCGAGGGAGCGGAGCTTCGCTTCATCGGGGTCGGCGGCGATGATTTGGTCGGCACGCACGGTTGCGGTACCAACCAGGCCACGGATCAGGGCCCGCGCCATGTTGCCGCCACCGACAAATGCGATCGTATGTTCATCGGACATCTCGCGCGGCATACCACACAAGACGCGCCAATGACATGCCGCGGCGACGCGCTACTGGCAGGCCGCTTCGACCTCGTCGATCTCTTTTGGAATTCCGTAGGTGAGCACGTCAGAGCCGGCTTCCGTGACCAAGACATCGTCTTCGATCCGAACGCCGATGCCGCGCCAGCGCTCGTCCACGCCCTCGGCGTCGGTCGCGATGTAGAGCCCGGGCTCGACCGTCAGCACGAAGCCTGGCTCGAGTGGCCGGTGCTCTCCCCCCACGAAGTAGTGACCGACGTCGTGCACGTCCATGCCGAGCCAGTGCGAGGTTCGGTGCATGTAGAACGGTTCGTGCTTCTTCTCTTCGATCAGCGCATCGGGCTCGCCTTCGAGCAGGCCGATGCCAACCAAGCCTTCGGCGATCGAGCGCACCGCGCGCTGGTGAATCTCCTCGAGCGTCGCTCCGGGTTTCACCGCGTCGATGCATCCCTTTTGTGCCTGGAGGACGATTTCGTAAATCGCCCTCTGCGCTGCGGAGAAGCTGCCGTTCACCGGGAAGGTGCGGGTGACGTCGCTGGCGTAGTATCCGTACTCGCAACCGGCGTCGATCAAGAGCAGCTCGCCGTCATTGAACACCCGATTGCCCGCTCGGTAGTGTAGAATCGTGGCGTTGGGCCCGGAGCCTACGATGCTTTCGTATGCCGGGCGTTCGCTCCCGTGCTTGCGAAAGACGTGAAGGAGTTCGGCGTCGATTTCGTACTCGTGCATGCCGGGACCTGCGAGCTGCATCGCGCGCAGGTGAGCTTCCTTGGTGATCGCAGCTGCCTGCCGCATCGTCGCGATTTCGTCGCCGCTCTTCCGGAGCCGCATTTCGTGCAGGTGCACGGCGGAATCCACGATCGTTTCGGGCGCGCGCACGCCGCGGCGGCCCCCGCGGCGGAGATGGTTCAGACAATCGAAGACGATCGCGTCAGCTTCGCGGTTCTGGGCAAGGCGGTAGTGCAGCCGTTCGACGTTCCCAAGGTAGTCTGGGAGCTTCTCGGCGAGCTCTTCGATGGGATAGGCAACGTCCGCGCCGAAGTCCGCGACGGCACCTTCAACCCCGGCGCGTGGCCCGTCCCAGATCTCACGTTCGCGCTTCTTCGGGCGGACGAAAAGGACCACTTGGTGCTCCTCGTGTTGATTGGTGAGCAGAAGCAGGCTCTCGGGCTCGTCGAGCCCCGTGAGGTAGTAGAGGTCGCTGTCCTGCCGATACGGGTGCCCGACGTCCTGGTTGCGGAGCGCGACCGGAGTCGAGGGGAACAGTGCTACGCCGTCGCCCATCGCTTCGAGAAGCTGCCTTCGACGTGCTGCAAACTCCGACATCGCTCCAGCCTAGCAGCTACCCTCGGGGCTGCATCTCGCCGCTCTTGTAACGGCTCCAGTAGCTCCTCAACGCAGCGCGAACTTTGCCGCTCAACAAGACCGCGCCGAGAATGTTCGGGAACGACATGCCGAGGATCATCAGGTCCGAGAAATCGATCACGTTGCCGAGCTTCAAGACCGAGCCGAACACGACGAAAAGCAGGAAAAGCACTTTGTACACAATCGAGAACTGCGCGCCGAAGAGGAACGTCCAACATCGCTCGCCGTAGTAGCTCCAAGAGATCATCGTCGAGAACGCAAAAAGGAACACCGCCAGGCTGAGCACCTTTGGGAACCACGGAAGAACGGTCGCAAAGGCTCTGGAGGTCATGAGCACGCCTTCGTGGCCGCCACCCTCGTACGCGCCCGTGATCACCACGACTAGGCCTGTCATCGTGCAGACTAGAATCGTGTCGATAAAGGGCTCGAGTAGGGCCACGATGCCTTCGCGCACCGGTTCGTCGGTTGCCGCTGCGGAGTGCGCGATCGACGCCGAGCCGACGCCGGCTTCGTTCGAGAAGGCTGCGCGCCGAAAGCCGGTGACCAGGACGCCGAGCGCTCCGCCAAAGCCCGCCTCCGGTGTGAACGCCTCGTCGAAGATTTTGCCGAACGCCGGCCCTATCTGATCGAAGTTCGTGATGATGATGAAAAGCCCGGCGGCCAGGTAGATGCCGCACATGACCGGGACGATGAAGCCTGCGACCTGACCGATGCGACGGATGCCTCCGATGATGACGACACCCACCAAGAACGCCAGGATCACGCCGTACGCGAGCGCGCCCCAGTCACCCGCGAAAAACGGGAGCACGTCGGCGACCTGTGCATAGCTCTGGTTCGCCTGGAACATGTTGCCGCCGCCAAAGCTCCCGCCGATGCACATCAAGGCGAAGAGAATGGAGAGGAACCTTCCGAGTCGACGCATGCCGAGCTCCGCGAGGCCGGCCTGCAGGTAGCGCATCGGTCCACCTAGGATGTGTCCGTCTTCGCCGATTTCGCGATACATCTGGCCGAGCGTGCATTCGGTGAATTTCGACGACATACCGAGGAAGCCGGCGACGATCATCCAGAAGATCGCCCCAGGACCTCCCATTGCGACCGCGACCGCAACCCCGGCGATGTTGCCGAGGCCCACCGTGGCCGAGAGGGCCGAGGAGAGCGCCTGGAAATGGGTGACCTCTCCGGGGTCGTCCGGGTCGTCGTAGTGGCCGGTCGTCACCACCCAGGCGTGCCGAAACGCCCGGATGTTGATGAAGCCGAACCGGAGCGTGAAGAAGACCGCGCCGGCGATGAGCCAAAACACGATGAACGGGAGCTGCAGATCGTTTTTTGCGCCGTTGTCCCAGAAGATCAGGTCGAAAAAGAGAACCTGTGCAAGGGGTCCGACCACGTTGGCGCCAAACCACGCATCCACCGACTGGAGCACGCTGCCGATGCTTCCCACCCCAGCCGGCTCCGCCTCGGCAAGCGCGACGCCCGGCCACATACACGCCCATAAGGCCGCGATCGTTCTCAGGCGTTTCCCCATTCCGGAGCCGAAAGATGGCACGATGAGCCAAATCTCTCCAGTTTTGTCGAACAAAGAAAATTCATATGGAGATGGATTCTCGCTATGCCGAGGCTGCTCGCTCCGCTCCAAATTCGTCGCGGGGATCGTCTA
>RCNF010000933.1_pt1 | contig 15245 bp, 17 predicted proteins | sample 2041311 | NCBI WGS metagenome assembly RCNF01 (sample SAMN09708228, study PRJNA481090) | Marine sediment metagenome, whole genome shotgun sequencing project. | biome: marine sediment; feature: ocean; material: sediment; isolation source: Sewage treatment plant 2 marine sediment (STP2) ... | reverse complement strand
CAGAAGGGCAGGTGCCGCAGGGCACCTGGCTGGAGATTGCGACGACGGGCAAAGCAAAGTCCGCGATCCGGCGGGCATTGCGAGAGGTGGACCGCGACAGGTTCATCAAGCTCGGACAGGAACTTGCCCGTTCGGCTTTTGTAACGGTCGGAAAAAGAGCAACCGACAAAGCCCTGCTAACGGCAGCCCGGCATTTGAGACTGGAAGACCGCGAAACGCTTTTGGCACAGTTGGGCAGCGGAGAACTAAGCGGCCGCCGCGTGGTTCAGGCCGTTTACCCGGACCTGGTGCCCGTTGAAGGCGATCATATTGACGAACAAAGCGCCGTAATTGGTCTTGAAACCGGTCAGGAATTTGAACGCGCGCCGTGCTGTCTGCCGTTGCCGGGTGAGCGTATCGTCGGCATCTCGTTTCGTGGCAAAGGTGTCATGATCCACGCGATCGACTGCAAGCGGCTGACTGAATATGAAGACCAGCCAGATAGATGGTTGGATCTGCATTGGCGCAAAGGCAGCCATGCGCCGATCTATACCGCCACACTGGATTTGACGATCAGCAACGACGCTGGCGTCCTTGGCCGGATTTGCACATTGATTGGAGAGCAGAAAGCCAATATCTCCAATCTGGAATTTCTTGACCGAAAGCCTGACTTTTATCGTTTGCTGATCTATTTGCAGTTACGGGATGTGGAACATCTGCACTCCGCTATGTTGTCACTAGAAGCGGAAAGCCATGTGGCGGCGATAGAACGGTTTCGGGACCCTGCTGCGGCCCAAGTCGCTGTTGAATACGACCGGTAACAAGGACACCTTTTTGGTTTTCAAGCGTCGCGATAAAAAAGGCTGGCTGCGCTGGTCTGGTGATCTGCTTTATCCCAAGGGGGGATGGAGCAGGGCCTTTCACTATGTCAAACACCGGGTCCATCGCCTGCCCGATTCGCCCGAGCGCATTGCGCGCGGTATTTGGGCGGGCGTATTTACCACTTTCACCCCTTTTTATGGCGTTCATTTTGTCGTGGCCGCGATACTTTCAAGAGTCATGCAGGGCAATTTATTGGCCGCATTGATGGCGACCTTCTTTGGCAACCCCCTGACGTACGTGCCCATTGGTCTTGTGTCACTGAAGATGGGGCATTGGATGATGGGCGCCGAACTCAGCGAAACCGAGCACCGCTCGTTTGGTGGTAAATTTGTCGATGCAAGTAGCGATCTGAAAGACAATTTGATGGCCATGTTCGCGGGCCGGGAGATGGACTGGACAGGATTGGCGGCTTTCTATCAGGAGATTTTCTTTCCTTATCTCATTGGTGGCATCGTGCCGGGGATTCTGACGGCGACTGTGTGTTATTACCTTAGTGTGCCGCTTATTCGGGCCTATCAGCACCGCCGCAAAGGTCGCATCAAAGCCAAGTTTGACGCGATCAGGAAAAAAGCCGCAGCCAAGGCTGACGCCAAGCGTAAAGCGGATTAGGTTCAGTCGACTCCAGCAAAGAAAGGGCCGCAGAATGCAGCCGGTAGGACAATTGCGACTTGGTGTGAACATAGACCACGTAGCCACGGTGCGGAATGCGCGCGGTGGCAAGTATCCCGACCCGTTGCGCGCAGCACAGATTGCGCAAGAGTCCGGTGCGGATGGCATCACCGCTCATCTGCGCGAAGACAGACGTCACATTTCGGATGCAGACATCGAAGGCCTGATGGACGTGCTAACGGTTCCGCTGAACTTTGAGATGGCGGCCACGCCTGAGATGCAACAGATTGCCTTGCGTCACAAACCGCATGCCGTCTGCATTGTTCCGGAGAAACGCGAAGAACGCACCACCGAGGGCGGGTTAGAAGTCGCGCGTGAGGAAAACCATCTTGCCCACTATATCGCGCCACTGCGCGAGGCCGGTTGCCGCGTATCCATATTCATTGCCGCGGATCAGCGCCAAATCGAGGCCGCGCACAGGATCGGGGCGCAGGTGATCGAATTGCACACCGGTGCTTACTGCGATTCTTATGCCGAGAGTGACTTCAAAACATGCCAATCTGAACTGAAGAAACTGGCAGAGATGTCAACTTTTGCACACGCGCTGGGTTTAGAGGTGAATGCGGGACATGGGCTGACCTATGAGACGGTCGCGCCGGTCGCGGCGTTCCCTGAAGTGCTGGAGTTGAACATCGGCCACTTCCTAATCGGCGAAGCGATTTTTCGCGGCCTGCAACCCGCCATCGCCGAAATGCGGCGGTTGATGGATGAGGTGCGGGCGTGATTCGGCATTGCGTGATGCTGCGCCTGCGTGATGATCACGATCCAGTGGCATTGAGAGACGTTATCGCGAACTTGCAGCGACTGACGGATCAGTTGGATAATTGCGACGGGTTTTGCGCGGGTCCCAATCGTGACTACGAGGGTAAATCTCCCGGTTATCGGTTTGGATTCACCGTGGACTTCGCATCACCTGAAGCGCTGTCAGTTTACGCCCAAGACCCGCGACATCAGGCTCTGAGTTCGCAGTTGGTGTCTTTGTGCAGTGGCGCCGCCGATGGGATTGCGGTTTATGACCTTGAGATTGCGGAACACGGCGCGCGATGATCCTCGGAATCGGCACTGATCTCGCGAATATCGAGCGTATCCAAGCCACACTTGATCGATTTGGCGACCGGTTCCGGAACCGAGTGTTCACCGATATCGAACAACGCAAGGCAGAGCGGCGCAAGGATACCGCCGGGACCTATGCCAAACGCTGGGCCGCAAAAGAGGCTTGCTCTAAGGCGCTGGGGACGGGCTTGCGCATGGGCATTGCGTGGAAAGACATGGCGGTGAGCAACATGGAGACAGGTCAGCCGAAAATGACCGTGACTGGTTGGGCGGCAGAGCGTCTGTCTGCGATGACCCCGCCGGGCCACGAGGCGGTTATTCACGTCACCCTCACTGATGATCACCCTTGGGCACAGGCCTTTGTATTGATCGAGGCACGTCCCTTGACTTAGACCCTTTGGCCCCGCATGTAGCGGTCCAACCTACCTCGATTGGAGAGGCGAAATGACGGCCGAGGCCAAGCCACAAAATGGATTCGTTGAGACGATCAAAACGATTGTCTACGCGCTGCTTATTGCCGGTGTTTTCCGCACCTTGTTCTATCAACCGTTCTGGATTCCGTCCGGGTCGATGAAAGAAACGTTGTTGATCGGTGATTTCCTGTTCGTCAACAAAATGGCCTATGGCTACTCTTATGCGTCTTGCCCCACCGTGATCATTCCAGCCGTAGGTCTTGATGTAGATGCCGAAGATATCTGCGGCGTGTTCAAGGGTAGCAACAACCGTCTGTTCGGTGGTGACCCGGACCGGGGTGATGTTGTGGTATTCCGTCATCCGGTTTCCGGGCGTGATTATATCAAACGGTTGATTGGCTTGCCGGGTGATCAGATTCAAATGAAGGACTCTGTTCTGCATATCAACGGGACACCTGTCAAACTTGAAGATGCAGGGACATTCACTGAGTTGGCCCAACCGCAAGGGCCCCAGCAACTCAGACCGCGCTGTGAAAACGGGCCCGTTGGCGAAGGCGGAGCCTGTGAAAAAACCAGACAAATCGAAACGCTGCCCAATGGCGTGACCCATACCGTTCTGAATGCTGCAGTTCAGGCATCTGACAATACCGGCGTCTTCACTGTGCCTTCGGGCGAGTATTTCTTTATGGGTGACAACCGCGATAACTCTTCAGACAGCCGGTTGGACCAGCGCGTTGGCGGTGTGGGATTTGTGCCTTATGAAAACCTGATTGGCCGTGCGGACCGGATCATGTTCTCGTCTGCCGGAAACTCGATGCTGTATTTCTGGACGTGGCGATCTGATCGGTACTTCAAGAGGGTCGATTGAAACTCTCGTCCGACCTGAAAGCCTTTGAGAGGCGAATCGGGCACAGCTTTTCTGACCCTGAACTTATTGTGCGCGCGGTGACTCATTCGTCAGTTTCCTCAGCCACGCGCGCTGATAATCAACGCTTGGAATTTCTGGGCGATCGGGTGCTTGGCCTGGTGATGGCGCAGGCGTTGCTGGAAGACGATGAAGACGCCCCCGAAGGTACGCTTGCCCCCAGATATAACGCGCTAGTGCGCAAGGAGGCCTGCGCCGATGTCGCGCGCGATATTGAACTGGGTGCAGTTTTGAAACTGGGGCGCTCCGAAATGATGTCGGGCGGAAGGCGCAAGCTGGCGCTGCTGGGTGATGCGATGGAGGCGGTGATTGCTGCGGTGTATCTGGACTCCGGTTTCGAAGCGGCGCAGGCGATGATACTGCGACTTTGGGGGCATCGGATCAAAGCGGTTGAAGAAGACGCCCGTGATGCAAAAACCGCGCTTCAGGAATGGGCGCAGGCGCGCGGCGAAACGCCCCCGCGCTACGTTGAAACCTCCCGATCCGGCCCGGACCATGCGCCGGTTTTCACCATCACGGTGGAACTGGCAGGCGGTCAGACCGAAACCGCCTCAGCCGGATCAAAACGACAGGCGGAACAAGCCGCCGCCAAGGCTCTCCTCACGCGATTGGAAACCAAATGACCCGCGCCGGATTTGTAGCCCTGATCGGAGAGCCGAATGCAGGGAAATCAACTCTCCTTAATCGCATGGTTGGCGCGAAAGTGTCGATAGTGACTCACAAGGTGCAGACCACCCGTGCGCGCATTCGCGGCGTTGCGATGGAGGGGGAGGCACAGATCGTATTTGTTGACACGCCGGGGCTGTTTCAACCGAAACGCAGGCTGGACAGGGCGATGGTTGCGGCCGCATGGGGTGGCGCATCAGATGCCGATATTATTGTCCTAATGGTCGAGGCGCATCGTGGCGTGACGCCGGGTGTCGAGCGTATTTTGGAGGGACTGGCCGAGATTGGCAAAGGACGCACGGTTGCTTTAGCGATCAACAAGATCGACCGCGTGAAATCCGAAGTGCTGTTGGGACTGACCAAGGATCTGAATGAACGGTACAACTTTGTAGAGACCTTCATGATCTCTGCCGAGAAAGGTCATGGGGTTGTTGCGTTGCGTGAATGGCTCGCCGGGAGATTGCCTGAAGGCCCGTGGTTATATCCCGAAGACCAGATTGCCGATCTGCCAATGCGTATGATCGCGGCTGAGATGACCCGCGAAAAGTTAACATTACGACTGCATCAGGAATTGCCTTATCAATTGACCGTCGAGACCGAAAACTGGGAGGAGCGAAAAGATGGCAGCGCCCGAATTGATCAACTGATTTTTGTAATGCGCGATGGGCACAAAGGGATCGTTTTGGGCAACAAAGGCGAAACCATCAAAGCCGTATCCAAGGCGGCTCGCGAAGAGCTTGAGGCGTTTCTTGATCGACGGGTCCATCTGTTTTTAAAGGTCAAGGTGCGGCCAAATTGGCTTGAAGAATCAGAGCGCTACTCGGAAATGGGGCTGGATTTCAAAGACGGGAATACATGACGCGGCTGACGGCGGAGTTCTGGGTTCAGGCCTATCTCACGCGGTTGCGACTGACGGATATTGCCGCTTATGTCGTGGCCCATGGGGATGATACGGCGGGTGCGGTTCTGATCAAACTGAATACGCTGGACGGGCAAGCGGCTTGTTATCAGCGATCTTTTGATCTGATGTCAGGTGCGCGAACATGGGCGCTTTTGGCGGATGGTGCAGAATTGGATGTGGATGCGTCCATTGCACGCCAACGCGGCTTTGACCCTGATCTGTGGGTGATTGAAGTCGAAGATCGGCAGGGGCGTCATTTGTTGGATGAACCGGGTCTCGAATAAAAAGGTTCCTGTGGATCAAGAGCTATCTTACGACAACTTCCGTAACTCGGTAATGTGACCTTATGGAATGGCGTGATCACGGTATCTTGCTGAGCGTGCGGCGGCATGGCGAAACCTCGGCTATCATCGAGGTGTTCACGCAATTGCATGGACGCCATGCAGGTGTTGTGCGAGGCGGGACCAGCCGCAAGATAGCCCCTATTCTGCAACCTGGCGCCCAGTTAGACGTTGCTTGGCGGGCGCGGTTGGAGGATCATATCGGCAGCTACACGGTTGAACCGATCCGCAGTCGCACATCTGCGATTGGGGATCGGCTGGCATTGGCGGGGCTCAACGCGGTCACCGGACTGCTGTTGTTTTGTTTGCCCGAGCGTGAGGCACATGCCGGGCTCTATCGGCGCAGTGAACAGTTGCTGGATTTGCTCGACCAGACTGACATCTGGCCTCTGGCCTATCTGAAATGGGAACTGGCGTTGCTTGAAGACATGGGCTTTGGTCTTGATCTCTCGCGATGTGCAGTCTCAGGCGACGTCGAAAATCTGATTTATGTCTCCCCCCGAACCGGGCGTGCGGTGTCTTCTGCAGGGGCAGGGGATTGGGCAGGCCGGTTGCTACCACTGCCCGATTGCCTGAAAGGCATTGGGGCTGCACCAGATGAAGAGGTCGCGCAGGCCCTTGTAACGACGGGGCATTTTCTTGAACTGCGCTTGGCGCCGGCGTTGGGGAACAAGCCATTGCCCGATGCGCGGGCGCGGTTCGTGGAGGCGTTTAATCGCCGGCTTTGAATAGCATTTCACGGCCCGCGTCATTGGATAGGATCATCACATCCCCCAGCACTTCAGAGAGGGTCATGGCCGTAAGTGCCTCTAGGAACTTGGCTTCCGCATCCAGATTGGGGCAGGCCATTCTGGTGCTGACAACCTGCGTCACACCAAACCACGGGTAAGGAGTGGTCATGACACCGGAATAGCGGTTGCACGGCGTCTCACCGGTGATCCTGCCGGCTTCGGAGAATTGAAGCGTCGCGCGGGCGGTAAAGGGCGTGCCATCAAGTTCCGTCACTACCCAGATTCGGTCTGCCCCACCGTACCCCGCCACGGTTTCATCGCCGATACACGCGGTGAGGAAAAGTGTTGCTACCAAGATGGTAAGGCGCATTGCGGTGTCCTTTGAGGGTTGGTTGTTTGTTATCTCAGTGCCAAAATCAGATCAATCAGGGTTTCCATGGGCTGGCTGATCTCAGCCTGATTTTGCATGTGCATCCCAACCCACGCCCCATAGACAAGTGTCGCAAAGCTGGGATCGGTCACATCTAGTTGACGCAGAAGGTCCGCAAGGTATGTCGTGCGCTGGACGTCTATTTTTGCAATAACATCAGCAACCGTATGGTCTCCTTGCGCCCACCCGCGCATCGCAGTTTCTGTTTTGACAGTGCCAAGAGGGGTTGTTGGCGCAGGGGGTTGGCCCAAGGTTCTCAATTGCAGAGTTGGCGTAACCCCGGTGCTAAGGTGTTGCGTAAACACAGACACGGCTTGTTCGGCCCACAGGTCAACCATCTCTTCCCGAAATGCTGTTATATCCGTGAAATGCCAGTAGAAAGATCCCTTGGTCGTGCCAAGATGGCGTGCCAGTGCTTCTGCCTTCAGGGCCTGCGGACCTTGTTTGACAAGGGCATCAAATCCGGCGAACAGCCATTCCTGCGACGTAAGTCGTGTATCTGTCATAACGCACCGTACGTCAGCGTATGGAGAGGTACAAGTAAGGGGAGTATATACGGTAGCGTATGGAGTTAACTCAGCAGTCTGCGCGCAATCACCTGTGCCTGAATTTCCGCAGCGCCCTCAAAGATGCTGAGGATGCGCGCGTCGCACAGAACGCGGCTGATTTTGTATTCCAACGCAAAACCATTGCCCCCGTGAATCTGCAAACCGTTGTCCGCTGCAGCCCATGCTACCCGGGCCCCCAACAGCTTGGCCATTCCGGCCTCGAGGTCGCAGCGGCGCCCTTCATCTTTTTCGGCGGCACTGAAATAGGTCAACTGCCGGGCGATCATAATCTCAACGGCCATCATTGCCAACTTGCCTGAGACCCGTGGGAAATTGATCAAGGACTTGCCGAATTGCTTGCGGTCCTGCGCGTATTGCATCGAGATATCGAGCGCGCATTGGGCTACGCCAATGGCGCGGGCGGCGGTTTGGATGCGGGCCGACTCAAAAGTTTCCATCAACTGTTTAAAGCCTTTGCCTTCTTCGCCCCCAAGCAGGTTCTCGCCTTTGACATGGAAACCGTCAAAGGCGAGTTCATATTCTTTCATGCCGCGGTAGCCCAGCACCTCGATCTCGCCGCCGCTCATGCCGTCGGTCGGGAATGGGTGGTCATCGGTGCCCGGAGTCTTCTCTGCCAAGAACATGCTAAGACCACGATGATCTGTGCTGTCCGGATTGGTCCGCGCCAGCAGCGTCATTACATGGGTACGGGCAGCATGGGTGATCCAGGTCTTGTTACCGGTGACGGTATAGTCATCGCCGTCTTTCACGGCGCGCGTACGCAACGCACCAAGATCAGACCCGGTATTCGGCTCGGTAAACACCGCTGTTGGCAATGTCTCGGCAGAAGCAAGACGCGGCAGCCATTTTTGTTTCTGCTCTTCAGTGCCGCCGCAGATGATCAACTCGGCCGCGATTTCAGAGCGGGTGCCAAGCGAGCCGACGCCAATATACCCCCGCGACAACTCTTCTGAGACGACGCACATCGACGCTTTGGACAGCCCAAAGCCACCGTACTCTTCGGGGATGGTCAGGCCAAAGACGCCCATCTCGGCCAGTTCCTCGATGATCTCGATCGGAATCAATTCGTCTTTGAGGTGCCAGTCATGGGCAAAAGGCTCGACCTTTTCGACTGCAAATCGCCGAAACTGTTCGCGGATCATTTCCAACTCGTCGTCCAGCCCGGTTGCCCCCACGGTGATGTTGGCGGAATGCTCCTGCATCAACTCAACAAGGCGGGTGCGGGCCGCTTGGGTGTTGCCTGACTGGGTCAATGCCATGACCTCAGGTTGCATCAGGGCGCGCATGTCGTCTTGTGACAGCCCGATATCCTGAAGTCGCAGGATTTCTCCTTGCGACATCGGGATGCCGCCGTAAATCTGCCAGAGGTATTCGCCGAAAGCGATTTGGTGGATCAACTGTTCGGCTTCGCCAAATTTGCCCTCGGCGTTCAGCCGCTCGGCCCAGGCCTGCATCTGTTGTAAGGCCTGCGTGTAGGTCGCAAGCCAAGCCAAGCCATGGGCCGCAGTCTGATGGGCTTCGATCAATGCGCCGGATACACGACCTTGTTCTGTAACAAGGCCGCGCACCTTGTCTTTGGCAATCTCAAGCACGGCTTGAACCGGGGCCACGGCCGCGCCAGTCACGGTCAATAGATTGTCCAGCAATACCGGCGGGTTCATTGAAATATCCTGTCCATCATGGGGCATAATATACATCCTTTTTCAGGCTGGTTCTCGCATACTCATTTCGCAGGTGCAGCGCAACTTAAATGCTAAGACATGCGTCCATTTGTTCAATTGTTGCGCAGATACTTTTTGCAGTGCAGCGAAAGGCAGCACAGTCTAGAACGGGCCATGGACCATTTTTTTGCCCTGATTTCCCCTGCCGCGCTGGCACTGGCGTTTGGCGTTGCTGCCTTGGCCGGCTTGGTCAAAGGCATTGTAGGGTTTGCAATGCCGATGATCATGGTGTCCGGGTTGGGCATGTTTCTGCCACCTGAATTGGTGTTAGCCGGGCTGATTCTGCCGACGCTGGTGGCCAATGGGATGCAGGCACTTCGCCAAGGTGTTGGCCCTGCATGGGACTCGATTAAGAAGTTTCGGGTCTTTCTCTGCGCTGGGCTGTTGTTTCTACTGCTTTCCGCACAGATGTACCGGGTAATGCCGGAACATGTACTTTTGCTGTTGATTGGCATCCCGGTCAGCTTTTTTGCGTTGATCCAGATTCTCGGGGTGCGATGTCATTTAGACAAACCGACAACAGCGGTCGAAGTCGCCGTTGGTGGGTTTGCCGGGTTCATAGGCGGATTTTCCGGCATTTGGGGACCGCCCACTGTGGCGTATCTGACAGCGCTGAATACGCCGAAAGAGCAACAAATGCGCGCGCAAGGCGTGGTCTATGGTTTGGGCGCCGTCGCGCTGCTTTTTGCCCATCTCGGGTCGGGCGTGATGCGCACCGAAACGCTGCCGTTTTCGCTGGTGCTAATCGCGCCAGCTGTTCTTGGCATGTGGCTAGGGGGAAAGGTGCAGGACCGCTTCGATCTGCAGACCTTCCGCAATGTGACCTTGTGGGTGCTTCTGATTGGCGGCCTCAATCTGATACGGCGCGCCCTGATGTAGCGGGGTAGGTTGGTGCCGCGTCACGCATTCAGAAGCCGTTTCAACCAATAGCGACCGCTTTTACATCATCATCGATGTAGGGCACATATTGTTCAAAATTGTTGGCAAACATCTGCACCAGCTTTGCAGCCTGCCGGTCATAGGACTCAGGACTGTCCCATGTGCGGCGCGGATCCAGCAGAATGTCAGCAACACCACCAACTGCGACGGGCACCTCAAATCCGAAATTCGGATCTTTGCGAAACTTCGCATTGGCCAGCGAGCCATCAAGCGCGGCTGTCAACAAACCGCGCGTTGCCTTGATTGGCATCCGACTACCGGTTCCAAATGCGCCGCCAGTCCAGCCCGTGTTGACCAGCCAGCAGGTTGACCCGTGTGCCGCAATTTTTTCGCGCAGCAGGTTTCCGTAGACTTCAGGTCTGCGCGGCATGAACGGCGCGCCGAAGCACGTGCTGAAGGTTGGTTCCGGCTCGGTAACGCCACGCTCGGTTCCCGCGACCTTGGAGGTAAAACCTGACAGAAAGTGATACATCGCCTGTGCCGGGGTCAGGCGCGCAATAGGCGGCAGGACACCAAATGCGTCACATGTCAGCATTATGATGTTCTTGGGGTGGCCACCCAGCGCTGTTGATGAGGCGTTCGAGATATAATGCATCGGGTAGGCGCAGCGCATATTCGCGGTCAGGCTGTCATCACTAAAATCAAGCTCTTTGGTGTCCGCGTCATAGACCATGTTCTCGATGACTGTGCCGAACTTCTTGGTGGTGGCGTAGATCTCTGGCTCGGCTTCTGGATTCAGATTGATGGTCTTTGCATAACAGCCGCCTTCAAAGTTGAATGTTCCGCGATCCGACCAGCCATGTTCGTCGTCGCCAATTAGGGTCCGGGCGGGGTCGGCCGATAGCGTGGTCTTGCCAGTACCGCTCAGGCCAAAGAACACAGCGGTATCGACCGGATTGCCGGTTGCATGGTTGGCCGAACAGTGCATCGGCATGATGCCTTTTTCTGGCAGCAGATAGTTCAGAAGCGAAAACACTGACTTCTTGTTCTCTCCGGCATATTCGGTGCCACCGATCAGGATTAGCTTTTTGTCAAAGTTCATCGCGATCACTGTTTCAGACCGGCAGTTGTGCCTTTTCGGGTCCGCTGCAAAGGTCGGGCAGTTGATGACTGTGAAATCGGCAACAAATTCGTCAATCGCCTCTCGGTCCGGGCGGCGCAGCATGTGCCGGATGAACAGCCCGTGCCAGGCCAGTTCGGTCACCATGCGCATATTGATTGAATGGGCCGGGTCGGCGCCGCCGACAAGGTCCTGCACATAATAGTCGCGGCCTTTCATATGCTCCAGCATGTCACCATGAAGGGTGTCGAAACCCTCTGGCGTCATTGGTGCATTGTTCTCCCACCAGATGCTTTCAGCAACAGAAGCGGTTTTTACGACATGTTTGTCTTTGGGGGAACGGCCGGTGAACTTTCCAGTGGTTACTAAAAACACACCCCCTATGCCCAGCTCGCCTTCACCGTTCCTCAACGCGGCTTCGACCAAAGCCGGTTCGATCAGGTTGTAATGAACCGCGCCCAAGCCACTGATCCCTTGATCTTCGAGGCGAAATTGCGGGTTAACACGTCCTGAATGCATGTGCTCATGTCTCCTGTGGCCTCGTCCGCAACTATGACACTGGCATGTCCTGCGTGATCGGCGAATTGTGGTGCTTCGGCCTCATAACATGGTGGATTCAGATATGAACAGGACGCTTTTATGCAGTTAGCGCCATCATTGGGTCAAAATTCGCAACAATAGCCAAAACTGGCCATAGAAATGTCGGATTGTGAGACAATTTAGTCATTGGTAAGCGAAATTTGGAGAAATTGCTGACGATTGCCCAGCTGATTCGCACTTTGAGATTGAAAACTATAGTCTGAAAAGTGATGTATGCGAAAAAAATGGGCGAAACGAGCATAATAAGGAATAAAACCATGTCGAAAATCGCATTGGTAGACGATGACAGGAATATCCTGACGTCGGTGTCTATGACGCTTGAGGCCGAAGGATTTGAGGTCGACACGTATAATGATGGTCAAGCGGCGCTCGATGCCTTTAACAAGAAATTGCCTGATATGGCGGTGCTGGATATCAAGATGCCCCGCATGGACGGGATGGACCTGCTGCAACGCTTGCGACAGAAAACCCAGATGCCGGTCATCTTTCTGACGTCTAAAGACGACGAGATCGACGAAGTGCTGGGCCTTCGGATGGGCGCCGACGACTACGTCAAAAAGCCATTTTCTCAGCGACTGCTTGTTGAGCGCATTCGTGCTTTGTTGCGTCGTCAGGATGCTGTTGCAGGTGATATCGTAGGCGATACCGAAGAAACTAAAGTGATGGAACGGGGCGAACTGCGAATGGACCCCCTGCGTCATGCAGTGAGTTGGAAAAACAATGACGTTTCGCTGACGGTTACCGAATTCTTGCTGTTACAAGCGCTTGCTCAACGTCCCGGCTTTGTCAAAAGTCGCGATCAGTTAATGGATGTTGCTTATGACGATCAGGTTTATGTTGATGACCGTACCATCGACAGCCACATCAAACGTTTGCGGAAGAAAATGCGAACAGCAGACGATGGGTTCTCAGCGATTGAGACGCTGTACGGCATCGGTTACAGATATAACGAAGAATAAGTAGCCGTCAGATGGCTGTAGTCGAAAGGACTTTCGTGCGGGATTTGGTACCACCCCCACGTAGTGGTGACGTGGTTCTTGGCGACGATTGGGTCGCCCCGAACAGCACTGCTGAGAATGAAGTGCGCGCCAACCGGGAACGGCGCGGTCTCTTTTCATTAAAGGGATCGCCACTGGCGCGCAGGATTATCACGTTCAACCTGATTGCTTTGAACATTCTGGTCGCCGGAATCCTGTATCTCAATTCGTCCCGAGACAGTCTTGCGCTGCAGCGTGCAGGTGCGCTTGTGAGCGAAGCGGAACTGATTGCGGATGTTTTTGAAGCGCAATTGCCGCAAGAAGCGCCATTGGATCTAGCCGCAGATGGCGTTTTTGATGCTGCCGCGATCCTCGGCGGGCTCGATCTGCGTGGCGGCATTGATGTGTTCGTCTTTGATACGACAGAAGCCTTGATTGCGACGACCGAGGGCCAAGGCAACGGAGCGTTGTCAGGCCGGTTCAGGCCCCCGCCTGGCGGTAAAACAGTTATTTCCGACACACTAACGTCAATCTGGAACGGTGTGTCGGGGGTGTTTTCGTCGCGCGAAGTTCGCGAGGGCGAATTGATTGAAAACCAGTTGCAAACTTATGTGGCTGCAACGCTTGTCAACGGAACACAGGTTGAGAATTCGGTAGATGCCGAAGGTGGCACACTTTTCAGCGTCACCACCCCGATTGTGCAGAATGGCGTGGCCATCGGCGTTATTGCAATTACAAGCGCTGCAGGCGAAATTGACAGTCTGGTGCGCGGAGAGCGCGAGCGTGTCTTGCAGATGTTTGTTGTCGCGACGTTAGTGTCGATCGGCCTTAGCCTTGTTCTCGCGTCTACAATTGCAAATCCATTGTCTGATCTCGCGGCGGCGGCCGAACTGGGGCGTGACAAGGATGCTCGAAAGATGAACCCCGGCCGCATTCGCATTCCTGATCTCACAGCGCGACCGGACGAGATTGGCCGACTTAGCGGCGCATTGCGTGGCATGGTTTCGGCACTTTACAACCGCATAGACGGCAACGAACAATTTGCGGCTGATGTGGCACACGAAATCAAAAACCCACTTGCCTCTCTGCGCTCTGCAGTGGGGACGATGCGTCGTATTAAGCGGGATGACCAGCGCGAACAGTTGCTAAATGTGATCGAGCATGACGTGCGTCGTCTGGACAGGTTGGTCAGTGACATTTCTAATGCATCACGACTAGATTCAGAACTGGTTAAAGAAGAAGAAGAGCCGTTCGATCTCTTGAAATTGCTCAGCAATCTCAGCGAGTATCTTGGGGCAGACGCCAAGACCAAAGGTGTTGATCTTATCTCGGATTTGCCGGAAGACCCCATTACCGTTCACGGTCTTGAGGCACGTCTGGCGCAAGTTTTTGTCAATCTGATAACTAATGCCATTTCGTTTTGCGAAGATGGCGATGCAATTCGGGTGTGGGCACGTAAACGCGAGAACCGCGTCCTAATTGTTATTGAAGATACCGGGCCAGGTATCCCTGATCAGTCATTGGGGAAGATATTCAAGCGTTTCTACTCCCAGCGTCCGGATGAGCATTTCGGCAACAACTCAGGCCTTGGTCTGGCGATTTCCAAGCAAATCGTCGAAGCACATGGTGGTGTGATCTGGGCCGAGAACATCCGGCCCACGGATGCAGATATTACGTCTGATCCGCTGGGTGCCCGATTTGTTGTGGGACTGCCGGTCTAACGCGTGGCGCACTCTCCACAAGATAGAGAAAAAAAGCCAACACCAGAGGTCAGTGGGTTCTTTGGGTCCCCTTTCCACGCAACTTGTGTTGCCCACAAAGGCCGAGGCCTTCTGATAATGGGAGCCTCTGGCAGCGGCAAATCGGGCCTTGGGCTGCAATTGATTGCATTGGGTGCTGATCTGGTGGCCGATGACCGAGTCAAACTCACGCAGACCGAAGCTGCGATATTGGCAGAGGCCCCGGCTGCGATCAAAGGCTTGATTGAGGCGCGCGGAATCGGGGTGCTAAATGCGCCGTGCGTCGGACCCGTTCCCCTGCATTTGCTTGTCGACCTTGATCTAGAGGAAACCAACCGGTTGCCCCAGTTGCACGCGCGTCGGCTAGGGGCACATAATATCCCATTGGTTCACAATTCTGCCAGCCCCCATTTCCCGGCGGCGCTTTTACTATATCTTGCGCATGGGCGCAGAGAATAGGGATGACAAGATCTTTGGCACCGAACAAGATCCTACATAAGACGTCGTGTCGGTTTGTGTTAGTAACGGGGCCGTCTGGCGCGGGCCGTTCTACTGCGATCAATGTGCTGGAAGATCTGGGATTTGAAGCGATAGACAACCTGCCATTGCGGTTGCTGCCGACGTTGCTAGGCAGCCCCGCCGCAGACCGC
>RCNF010001335.1_pt1 | contig 15252 bp, 12 predicted proteins | sample 2041311 | NCBI WGS metagenome assembly RCNF01 (sample SAMN09708228, study PRJNA481090) | Marine sediment metagenome, whole genome shotgun sequencing project. | biome: marine sediment; feature: ocean; material: sediment; isolation source: Sewage treatment plant 2 marine sediment (STP2) ... | reverse complement strand
GAGATTGAAGCGGCCGCAGAAAAATGCCGTTTTCGTGACTGTCGACACGAGGCGGAGCCGGGATGCGCGGTGGTCGAGGCAGTGGAGACAGGCGAGATCGATGGGAAGAGGCTCGAGAGCTACCACCGGCTCCAACGTGAGGCCGAGGATCTCGAGCAACGGCTCGATCCTTCGCGAAAGCACGAGATCCGGGCCCGCGAGCGTGGGTTCGGCAAGATGATCCGGCAGGCGCTCAAGGTCAAGAACCGGCGCTAGCCTCGGCGATTTGTGTGGGGCGAGTCTTTGGGAAGGCTTCCGCGAAGACGGGGTGGCGTGACCAGGATAATTTGACGGGTATTGTGCGGACGCTGTAGTTTGGTATTGCTGAAGACGTTGTGCGAGGTCATCGCGCAGGGTCGAAGCGTATCCTGTTTCTATTGGTTCATTTCCGCTCAAATTTCTTGCGAGGACCATTAAGTATGGCCGATTTGTTTCCACGATTGCTCCACCATTCACATCCGGTTCTCCTCAAAGAAGACCGTGACGAGAGGCCGCCGAAGCGCTCCTACAGCCCTCCTCGGATCATGCGACCCGCCAAGCTCGGCGGGGTCGTGTTGAGCCCGTCGCCCGGCACGTTCGAGAGCGGTCCCGGAAACGGCTATAAATCGTAATGACCCGGAGATTCGGTGCCGCTGTCTGCAGAGGCACAGATGGGCTCCGAAGTGACCGCCGGCCCGGAGGTTCCAATGCACATTGACACACCTCGATACTCCTTCGACCGTGAGCGGAGAGGACGACTCTTCCGCGCGATTGTCGTGACCGGTGCGGCGGTTCTGCTTCCGATGACCGCGGCGGCGCAGATTACCGATATTGAATGCTCCGATCCGTCATGGATAATGTTCACCATCAACTTCGACCGGGGCGCGGATCCCAACGACCCCTTTGGGTCGGTCGACACCGATCAGGCGCCGTACGGCGGCAATTTGCCCACCGGAGCTGTCATCGCCGGCCAGACCGTCTTGGGCTTTGACACCAGCGACTCGACGTCGGCGGCGCAGCAGCATACCGATCCCACGGCGCCGAACTTCCAACCATACAATCCCATCGGCGTCTATTTCCAGGTGCTCGATCCCGGGGGAAGCTGTCCCAGCCAGGGCAACAACCCTGAGTACGGCGTCGGCACGATTTTCGACAGCACCTGGAGCTGCAGCGGCAGCAACAACGGCTGCGATCCGGATCTCGGCAGCCCGAACAACCAGTGCGTGACCCCAGGTCCCGGTGCCGGCAATTCCGGCAATCCCAACGATCCCGGCGCCAATTGCGATTTCCCCGAGAAGGAGGCGGCTCCACCGGCGAATCAGTTTCCCAAGGACATCGTAACCAACGTGTTGGTCGTTCAGGAGATCGGGCCTGCGGGCGGCTCGAACCCGTCGTGCCCGTGGGGGAGTCAGCCTGCGGGAAGACCGAGCAACTACTGCCCGGATGACTGTGGTGGCGGTGGGACCATTCTGGTGACCTACAGCGATTTGGCGCCGATCGAGTTCCTGCGCAGCTCGCACGTGGATTTCGAACTCGAGGAGCAACTCGACATCAACATCTATGCCGATGACGCCGGAACCGATCTCATCGGCGATGCCGCCGACGTGCTCGGCGGTGTCCTGCCGAACGGGAGCGGCACCGGAGACAACGCGTGGGCCGAGGTGAACGGCCAGCAGGCTCTCATCAACATCGTGTGCGACGGGGCCTCCGGCAACGCGACCACCCTGGCCGACTGTTCCGATGCCGAGAAGACCCGGTTGCGCAGCGGGCGTCGGGTCGAGTTTGTCTTTCCGGGCAGTGGGGCCATCGACAGCTTTACTTTTTGTTTCAATCCGAGCACGACACCGGTGACCGTCTCCTCCTTCGAGGCACGGCGCGCCCCGGGCGGCACCCTCTTCCGCTGGACAACCGCCACAGAGATGGCGACCGCGGGCTTCCATATCGAACAGAAAACGGGACATTTCTTCGAGCGGATTACCGAGCGAATCGTCCCGAGCCACACCACCGACTCCACCGGACCGCAGAGCTATGAGGTCTTCGTACCGGGAGCCACCGGCGACATCTTCCGACTCGTCGATGTCGAGACCACGCAGCGCGAACGTCGTCACGGTCCGTTCGAGATCGGAGAGCGCCACGGCGCTGCGGCCCATCCCGCAGAGATCGATTGGCCGAGCATCCGGAGTGAGCACCGGGCCAAGCTCGCCCGGCGCCACACCGAGAGTCATCTTAAGGGCGGCTCCGAACCGGCGGCGTACCTCAGGGTTTCGGAGAGCGGGCTGCACCGCGTCAGTTACGAGCAACTCGCCGCTGCCGGCATCGACCTCGCCGGTGTCGACGCCGATGAGATCGCGCTGACCATCGGCGGATCACCGGTCGCCGTCAGGGTCGAGACCCAGGGATCGGGCGTTTTCGGACCGGGCGCCTTTGCCGAATTCCACGGCGAGGCCACAAAGACGCTTTACTCCGCGACATCGGTCTATCGCCTGGCGAGGGATCCCGACGCCGCCATGGAGCCGGCGGTCGATTTCCGGGTTCCGGGTGGTTTCGGAATTCCCGATGCCTTCCTCGAGACTCTTGAGTTCGATCGCGACCGGGCCTACGCCTTTACCTCGCCGAGCGGCGATCCGTGGTATGACACCCGGCTGTTGGCCTTCCCCGGTACGCCGGCGGTCGAGAGCTTCACCTTTGAGATCGACGATGTCGCGATGGGCGCCGCCCACCTCGAGCTCATCGTCTGGGGTGTGACGAACTGGCTCGCGGACCTCGATCATCACCTGCGGGCCGAGGTCAACGGAGTCGAGGTCGCCGACGAGTGGTTCGACGGTTCGGTCAATTTCCCATTGAGCATAGAACTCCCCGCCGGGCTCCTCGTCGAAGGCGCCAACACGCTGACCCTCAGCCTTCCCGGTGACACGGGTGTGGATTTCGACATGGTCAATTTCGACAGGTTCAGCCTGAGCTATCCGAGGGCGCTTGTCGCGGCCGCCGACCGCCTCGCCATCGGTTCCACGATGGGCGGCGCGAACTCGGCGACCGACGGGATCTTTGCCGACGGCTTCGGCACCGGCGACACCTCCTGTTGGGAGGGTGGCGACTGCCACCCGTGGGCCGTCGAGGTCTCCGGTTTCTCGTCTCCCGATATCGTGGTCTACAGATTCGACCAGGAAGGCGCGACCCTGGTAACCGGAGCGCTCGTCTCGCCCGCCGGCGGCGAATACTCGGTGCGTTTCCCGGCGGCAGCCGAAGCCCGACACGAGGTCGCCGCCGCTGCGGCCATGCTGATTCCCGAGATCGTTTCCGAGCCCCCATTCGAACCCATTACCGGTGGCCCGGCCGACTACCTCGTGATCTCGCATCCGGATTTCATCGCCGATCTGGCGCCCCTTGTCCAGGCGCGTCTGGCTCAGGGTCTGGCCGTCAAGGTGGTTGATATCGAGCAGGTCTATGCTCAGTTTGGCCACGGCGGAGCCGATCCGGAGGCGGTCCGCGCATACATCGCCCACGCCGTCGACGCCATGGAAACCCAGATGGTGCTGCTCGTCGGTGGCGACACCTACGACTACACCGACAACCTCGGTCTCGGCTCGGTGAGCTTTGTCCCGACCTTCTACACGGACACCGGCAACGGCGCGTTCTTCACGCCGTCCGACTCGCTCTACGCCGACGTCGATGGTGACCGGGTGCCGGATGTCGCCATCGGGCGGTTGCCGGTTCGCTCGAGCGCCGAACTCACGAACCTCATCGCCAAGACCCTCGATTACGATCTCGCGCCCACCGAACTGACGACCGCGGTCGCCGCGGACAACAGCGAGGCCCAGGGCCCCTTTGGCGCCGAAGCCGAAGAGCTCATCGCGCTGATGCCGGCCGAATGGCAGGTCACCCGGGCGTTTCTCGACGACCTGCCCATCGACGAGGCCCGTGACAACCTCATCCAGGCCATCAACAACGGCGTACGCCTGACGACCTTCGTCGGTCATTCGGGGCCGTCGACATGGACCTTCGATGGCCTCCTCACGGCCGACGATGTTGACGGCCTCCAGAACGGTGGAGTCCCGACGGTGGTTTCGCAGTGGGGGTGTTGGAACACCTACCACGTGCAGCCGGAGTACGAGACCATGGCCCATCGGTTCATGCTCGGTGAAGGAAGCGGAGCCGCCGCAGTCATGGGTGCGGCCGGTATCACCAAGATCACGGAAGACGCAGCATTCGGAGCCATGCTCCAGGAGTATTTGTCCGATGGACTCGCTTTGGGACCGGCGATCCAGCAGGCCAAGGTCGATCTCGTTGCGGAACGGCCCGAGTTCGAGAGCGTCATCCTCGGTTGGACCCTGCTCGGCGACCCGGCGCTGCTCGTGGCACCCTAGCCTTTCATGGGCGCAGTCGTCGGGCTGTGGCACCGTGACGGCCGGCCGGCCCATCAATGCGAGGTCGATCGAATGCTGGCGGCCGCGCCCCACCGCGGCCCTGACGGAGGATCGACGTGGTCTGACGGCCCCGTCGCGCTTGGTCTTCAGCTCTTCAATGTGGATCCGCGTGGCGACGAGAGGGGCGCGTCTGAAGCCGTCGATGACGGCAGCATCGTTTTGGCCTTCGACGGTCGTCTCGACAACACAGGCGAACTGGTCCGTAGGCTCGGTTGCAGGGCCGACAAGCCGACGGCCGAGGTCCTGATCCGAGCGTACCGAGAGTGGGGGCCCGATTTCGTCTCTCACCTCAAGGGAGATTTCGCCATCATCGTCTGGGATCGCGTCGAGAACCGGATGGTCCTTGGTCGGGATCCCCTCGGGGTACGCGATCTGTGCTATCTCGTCCATGGGGACCTCGTCCTCGTCGCGTCCGAAATCCGTCAGGTCCGCGCCCATCCGGACTGTCCGGATCCTCAACCCGACGAGGTCAAGGCGGCGCTCTATCTCGCCAACAGCTGGGCCGATCAGGAACACAGCTTCATCGATGGGATCAGGTTCCTTCCGCCGGGCCACGTCGGAGTTGTCGACCGGATGGGGATCAGCCTCCGGCCCGCGTGGCGACCCGATCTCGATCGGCGGATCAGCTACGCCAATGCGGGCGAGTACGACGAGCATTTTCGCGAGCTCTTCCGGGAGTCCATCGTCCGGCGGCTGCCCCGATCCGGCCCAATCGGTCTGTCGCTGAGCGGCGGGCCCGACTCGGCGGCCGCCGCCGCCCAGACTGCCGAGGTCTTCGGCGCCGAGCGGGTCCACGCCTACTCCTATGTCTTCGACGGGTTTCCGAGCTGCGATGAGAGGCGCTACATTGCCGAGATCAACTCGTTCCTCGGGTTGCGTTCGACCCTCATCTCGGGAGATCGCCACGGGCCGCTGGTCCTCGCCGAGGATCGCCTCGTCGACCCGGACTGCGCGACACGTGATCCTTATGTCGGGCTCGCCCGTTCGGTCGCTCGTGCAGCTGCGGGAGACGGCTGCCGGGTTCTGGTCACCGGCCACTACGCAGACCTCCTCTTCGCCGGTGGCGACTTCTGGGCGGGCGAGATGGCCTCCAGCGGACGATGGCTCCAGCTCCTCCGCACGATGATCGGGCAGCGCGCACATCTCGGCTGGCGTCGACCGTTCAGGCACAACCCGGTGGCGCAGCTCATCCCACCGGGCGTTCGCCGTTGCGTTGTCCGCAGGGGATCGGCACCATGCTGGATCACCGAAGGTCTGGTGCGGAGGAGCGATCTCGAGCACAGGAGGATGGCGGAGGCTGGGCTCACCGACGGGTCGCTGCATGGCCGCCCGCGTCGACTCCAGCACCTCTTGCTCGCCGCCGAGGTTCAGGGTACTGCCTCGGTCCGGGCCATGGCCAACGCCCTGGGGATCGAGATAGTCGATCCCTATCGGGATCCGGCCCTCGTCGAGATGGCCCTGGCCTTCCCCGCCGATCGGCTCGGGCGGCCGCAGCTGAGCAAGTGGACCCTTCGACGGAGCATGACGGGGCGGATTCCCGAGGGCGTTCGTCTGCGAGCCGACAAGACCTCGCTCTTCGAGCTCTTCGTAGATGCTCTCGCCGGGAAGGCGCGGCCCTATGTCGAGCGCCTGCTTGACCGACCGCAGATCGTCGAGCGGGGATGGGTCGATGGCGACTGGCTACGGCGCGAGCTCGCCAGCGAACCCCCGTGGACGAGCTACGGCTACCCGCTTTGGCAGTGCATCGGGCTCGAGATGTGGCTCAACGAGCTCTGGCCGAAGCCGGCGGCGGGCGTCCAAACCTGAGCGTTTTTTGCTTTCTGCAGATGAAGAGCCCTTGTGGAGGAGACGTTCGCACCACATCGGCACGGGTTCTGCCAAAAACTCGGACAGAGTGTGGTGTGCGCGTCTCGCGCGCAGGCGGGACGTGGATGACATCACGGACGCTACAATTGGCCACCAGAGACTGTGAGGTTCAGATCGATGCGTGGAAACGAGTTGGGTCCCATTCGGACGTCGATCGTCAAGATCGCGTTCGGCATCACCACCGCCGTGCTGGGAAGCGCGGCGGCGGTGCTCGGGCTCTTTTCGCAGCGTGCGGCCGCCCGGGTGACCCATCTGTGGGGCAGGGCGTGTCTTCGCATCACCGGTGTGGCCCTGAAGGTCGAGGGCCTCGATTGCCTGGCTGACGGCCGACGCTACGTCATGATGGCCAACCACGAGTCGAGCCTGGATATCGTCGTGTTGCTCACTGCACTCCCGGACTCGGTCGAGCTCCGGTTTCTTGCCAAAAAGAATCTCTTCTCCGTCCCATTTCTCGGCCTTGCCATGAAGGCTGCCGGGTTCATCCCGGTGGATCGGGAGGATCGCAGCACGGCGGCGGCGACCCTGAACCAGACCCTCGACGAGGTCGCCCGCGGCGGCTCACCGCTGGTCTTCCCCGAAGAGACCTGGACCACCGATGGGCGGTTGCTCCCCTTTGCCCGCGGTGGGTTCCTGATCGCGCTGAAGACCGGACTGCCCATTCTGCCCATCGGTCTCGAGGGGCCGCGCCTGGTCATGCCTCCAAACGAAGGCGTTGTGCGGCCGCAAACGGTTGTCGTGAGAATCGGCGAACCGATCCCGACCGCGGATCTCGGTGTATCGAGCCGGCGGGAGCTCATGGCCCGAACCCGCCGCGAAATCGACCATCTGCGCGGACCGAGCGGACACATTCGAGACGAATCGTGAACCTCTAGAACTGTCCGGTCGAGAGTAGAACCAGGGTGCAGGCGCGGAGTGTCGGGATTCCCTGATCCTGGAGTGCCGTCTCGAGCTCAGCGTTTTCGGCGCCGGGGTTGAAGATCACCCTTCCGGGCTCGACCGCGATGAGGGATTCGATCATCTTCGACGAGACCTTGGGTGAGACATAGACCGTCACCGTGTCCACCGGTTTGTCGAGATCTCCGAGGGTCGGGGTCACCTTCACACCGCTGACTTGTTCGAGCGCCGGGTGGACGGGGATGACCTCGTGACCGTTTTCCAGGAGGCGATTGACGGCCATGTTGGAGTAGCGCTCGGGATTATTACTGGCGCCGAGGACGACGACGCGTTGGTGGGGGTCAGTCATAAAGCCTCCTTCTCGGGCACGTCTGGTGTCAATGATACAGCGAAACCGCCAACGGGCTTGGTCGTCATGGCGTTGTAGCCATACCCGCGAGGTTCTCAAATGAGCCTCTTGCAAAAACCTTCTTTCCCGATGGTTTGTGGTCTCTGTGCCGGCGGGACGCCGGCACTACAAAGGGCCGAGATCCATTGTCGGGCCGGCGTCTCGCCGGCCTGATGGCAAGGTGGGTCGGAAGACTCTAGTGTCCGATTCTCGAATTTTGCACGGTACTCGAATGAAAGAGGCCGGAATCTCATCGATGTCGCTTTCATCCATGCGATTGTCGCGTTCGACCATTCCCCGACAGTTCCGGCCGACAGATATTGGTTGCAGGAGATCTGCTTATGAAATTTGGATCACTGGGGTCGAGACGGGGTCATCCGCGATGGTTGATCGCGGTGTCGGTTGCGGCGCTTGTCGTCGCGGCGGCCGTGGCGGCGTCAGCCGCCGAGCCTGATCCACCTCCGGAGGTGGTGGCTGCCGACGCCATGGACTGGTGGTCGGTGGACGGGGGAGGCGGTCGCGCGAACGGAGGGACGTGGTCGGTGGTCTCGGCCATCGGCCAGTTCGACGCCGGGAGTCTGAGCGGCGGATCGCTCGATCTCGAGGGAGGATTCGTCGTCCCCGATGAACCTGGAGAGCCACCGCTCTTCGCCGATGGATTTGAAACCGGAGATCTCGGAGCCTGGAGCTCCGTTACCCCCTGATTCTGGGAGGAATGATGAAGACTCGAGTCCTGCTGTTGTCGTTGTTGACTCTTGGCCTCGCGGGCGCGGTTGCCGCGGGACCCCTGGGAACCACATTTACCTATCAAGGAATCCTCGCCGATGCCGGTTCGCCGGTCAGTGGGGTCGTCGATCTTCGATTCACCCTGTGGGACGCCGCGTCCGGTGGCGCCCAGGTAGGCACGGCTGTGGCCATCGAGGACACCGCCGTGACTGGCGGGCGAGTGACCATCCCCCTCGACTTTGGTGCGGTCTTCAACGGAAACGAGCTCTGGCTCGCGGTTGAAGTGCGCGATGGTGGGAGCACGGGCGCCTACACTCTGCTTGATCCTCGTCAGGCGCTGACCGCGGCGCCGTTCGCGGCCCACGCCCTTGAGTCGCAGACCGCCGGCAGCGCGACAACCGCCGCCCACGCCACTGCCGCTGATAGCGCGACGACGGCAGGACACGCGACCACCGCTGATAGCGCGACGACGGCAACACACGCCACCACGGCTGACAGCGCGACGACGGCAACACACGCCACTACCGCTGACAGCGCGACGACCGCGGGAAGTGCGACAACTGCGAGTGAGGCCGACACCCTGGACGGCCAACACGGCGCCTTCTACCGCTCGTGGTCCAACCTGACTGGCAAGCCCGCCGGTCTTGACGATGGCGACGACGACACGCTCGGAGACCTCAGCTGTAACTCGAGTGAGGTGGCCTCGTGGAACGGCTCGGCCTGGGTGTGCGCCACCGGCGGCGGGGCTTCCTATGCCCGGACCATCATCGTCGGCCCGGTGGGCGATGCTGCGGCCAACGGTGCTGCGCTGTTCGCCGCGGCGAGCGCACTAGGTGGCGTCGCGAGCGAGACAAACCGATACCTGATCGTGGTCGAACCGGGCGAGTACGACGTCACGGGGCACAATTTCATGCTCTTCAACTGGGTCAGCCTCGAAGGCGCCGGGCGGAATTCCACAAAGGTCTTCGCCGAATCGTGCGGAACTCCCATCCCCAGGGTGATCTCCGTCGGAAACGGCGAGCTTCGCGATCTGACCGTGGAGAACACCTGCGACACGCTGACTGCGCACGTGAGAGGGATCGACGTGGGTGGGACGCTTGATGGGGCTCGGGTGGCGAGGGTGCGGGTGATCTTGAGTGGATCCACGGATTACGCCGTGGGGGTGAACAGTGACTCGAACGACGCATTCTTCGAAGACGTGCATGTGTTCGTCAATGGCGCCGATCACGCTGTTGGGATCGAATCCTGGGGCACCGACGTGTATCTGATCGACTCCATCGCCGAAGCCAACGGGACCTCGGTGGGGACGGGGTTCTACACCTACTCCGATGCCAAGACGGTGATCAGTCGGGGTTCCTACAGCGGTTGGGGATCGAGCACCTCGACCGGACTTTGGGCGTACGGGGCGAGCATTGATGCGAGCGACGTACATTTCCAGGGCGATGACCTGGCGGTGACGATGTACGGCACCGGGGGTGAACAGTCCGGTAACTTCAGCCGCTGCGACCTGCACGGTCAGCTCAAGGTCAACGGCGACGGTGTTGATGATATGACCGTGAGGGTCCGACACTCAAGGGTCAGTGATTCCAGCAATACGGTTTATCTCGTCCCGGGGGTGGGGGCGTCAGTCAGGGTCGCCGGCACCGAACTCGATGGCGGGCCCGTGATCGGTCCGGTTGTATGCGTCGCTGTCTGGGACGAGGGTACGGGTTTCTACCCCAATACCTGCCCGTAGGAGGGTGAAGCTGCGCGATCAGGGGACCGAGCGGCTCCAAGCCGCGAGGTCCCCTGACTCGAATCCGTCCGAGAAGAGGGGTGTGCCGTACTCGACGGCTCCGATATCGGGAGCCGAACCCTCAGAGGCGTCGTTGATTCCGGGTAGGCCGATGCCGCGGTCGACCAGAGCGCTCCCGGCCTGAGGGGTGAAGTCACCACCGGCCGGGTCGGTGAGCACAGGTGGGGCCTGAAGCCCGCTCATCTCCTGGCCCTCGGCGCTCCGGAGCGCGGCAAGGTCGGCATGGTTGGTGCCCTCCCACTTGACGAAGCGGACGGGATCGGTGGTGTGGAGGGCATCCCAATCAAAGTCGAGCGACACGGGGTTGACCTTGTAAAGCGCGTACTGGGTCCCGGCGAAAACGTTGTTGCGTGCGACAAGATAGGTGCTCTCACCTGGGTTGAGCAGGGCCAGGACGTCGGTGCCGGGCGCCTCGGTTAAAAAGGTGTTGTGGTAGAGAAAGACCGGCCCGATAGGGGTTGTGTAGCCGCTGTTGATCTTGAGCGCGCTCGCGGTGTAGCCATCGATCTGGCTTGTCCGGCTCGCGCCGAAGTTGTAGGCCACGTTGCGCAGGATCCAGGTGGGCCCCGGCGCCGCCGGGGCGATGGCAAAGGCCATGTGAACATCCTCGATGTGGTTTCCCCAGATGCGGACATTGGAACAGTAGCCTTCCGGTTCGATGGCGTCGTCGGTGTGCTTGGTGAACGAATTGTCGTAGACATCGGTCTCGGTGGTGAATCCGGTGGGGGGCGGTGACGAGCCGCAGGGACCCATTCCGTTGAAGAATCCACGGATCGTGTTGCGGCGGATGACGTTGCCGCGACCCGGGTTGTCGGTGAGAGCCACCGCGTTGTTCTCGGCACTCGAGGCCTTGGTGTAGGGCCACGGCCAGTCGAAGATCGAGGTGTCCCAGAACTCGTTGTTCTCGATCGTGTTGCGCTCGCCGCCCTTGATCCAAACCCCGGCAGAGCCGATCTCGTGGATCCGCGTCGAGCGAACCGCGCAGTCCGACGAGTAGCGCAGATAGACGCCCTTGCCGTAGTCTCCCGAACCGTAGTGGCGGATCTCGAGATTCTCGATACGGATGTGCGAGCGACCGTTGAGATAGAAGCCGTCCTCGAGGCGTGCCACGTGCATCTGCCTTGCCGCCGGCGAGTTGCCATCGGAGTTCTTGACGAAGAGTTCGGTTCCATCGAAGTAGAAACCACCGGGTGCACCGGCTCCCAGAGAACCGAGATCGGAAATACTGTCGTAACGGAAGAGTCTGCCCTGATCGGTGACCACATGGCCGGTGGAAAAGCCGAGAACCCGCGACCAGATGCCATTACCTTCGGATGCCCACGTCACACCCAGAAGGACGGATTCATCCGCGCCGTCGAGCACCGCCCCGGCGGTCGCGCCGCGGAAGACGATGGGCTGGGCGGCTGTCCCCGAGGACCCGACCGTGACCGATTCACGATAGATCCCGGGTGCGATGCTGATGAGGTCGCCGGGTTGGGCGAGATCGGCCGCGTGCTGAATGGTCAGCAGGGGAGCCGCCGGGTCGATGCCGGGGTTCGAGTTGCTGCCGGTGGGCGAGACATAGAGGGTGCGCAGGACGGGCTCTGGAAACTGATCAGATCTGGTGACGATTGTGAACTGCACCCACGCAGCCCCGTTCACTCCGTCCGGGTCCGCGAGGGTCATCTGGATGTCGTACGAGGTGTCGGGTTCGAGATCGAAGAAGCTCGCCACGAAATGGGTGTCGTCCACCCGCACGCCGGGATGAACGGGGAGGTAGCCCGATGATCCGGGTCGGTGGATCTCGAAATTCACCACGGCATTCCAGTTGTCGTCACCCGAAATCGTGACGACGGCTCCCGCGGCGTGAAAGTTGCCGTGGTGTTCGACATCGTTGAGCATCACCGCTTGCTGGGCAATCAACGGAACCGATACCATCCACAGAATCAGCGCTGTCAAGAGGTGTCGGTGCATGGTGTCTCCCTGATCATGGTGACGCTCGAACCGGCTCCGGCGCCGTGACGGGAGTCACCCCGGCCGATCCGGGACTGAGCCTCTTGCAAAACCCCTCTTTCCCGATGGTCTGTGGTCTCTGTGCCGGCGAGACGCCAGCACTACAAAGGGCTGAGGTCCATTGTAGAGCCTGCGTCTCGCCGGCTTGATGGTGAGGAGGGTCGGAAGACCTCAGTGTCCGATTCTTGATTTTTGCAAGAGGCTGGACTTCGAGCTATGCGGACCAAACCCGGCAGGATTTGGGTCCGCTTGGGCGAGTCAGGTGCCGGATTACACCGCTCGCTGAAGAACCGATACCTCTTCCTCGAGGACTCCAGCCAACCGTTCTTTCTCGGTTTCCAGATCGTACCGAACTTGGAGGTTGATCCAGAAGCGTTCACTGGTCCCAAAGAAACGAGAGAGTCTGAGCGCAGTGTCGGCCGAGATGCCACGTTTACCATGGACGATCTCGTTGATGCGTCTGGCCGGCACGCTGATTTCCTTTGCCAAACGATACTGGCTGAGTTCGAGTGGGTTCAGAAACTCCTCCAGCAGGATTTCCCCGGGATGGATAGGATCGATGGTCGTAGGCGTCATGTTACTTCCCCTTGTGGTAGTCAACGATCTCGACGTCATTGGCCTCTCCTTGCTCCCATGAGAAACAAATTCTCCACTGTTCGTTGATTCGGATGCTGTGTTGGCCCTTCCTGTCACCCTTGAGCTGCTCAAGGCGGTTCCCGGGAGGTATTCGAAGATCCTCAACAGTGTCGGCGGCATCAATGAGAAGGAGCTTGATGAGGGCCAATCGGTAGCAGAGAATCGCTTGGACTGCCTACGGTTGAAGATCGTCTCGGCCACAGAACCCTTGAAGCTGCGAATCACAATCTAATAGTAACGCCGTGCGTTAATAACGTCAAGCGTTATCATGATTTGCCGGCGACTTCGAGCTATGCGGACCAACCCCGGCAGGATTTGGGTCCGCTTGGGCGAGGGGTCAGGCGCCCTTCCGGTACTCGGCCGAGGGGTAGCCCAATACGAGACCACGAACACTGATGTCTTCATCCACCGCCGGCCAGTGAATGCCTTCACCATCGCCGATCAACTCAAAGAGAGCGCGTTCCTTAGCAGATGCGTGCAAAAGGCGAGGAAACCAAGCGAGCGGAACCGAAATAGTACGTCCATCAACGAGATCTACCAGGAGTTCATGTTCAGTCACCTTAACCTCAGCCGCGATAGGCTCGATGCTAGCTACTGAAAAACCCATTCCAGGCCTCCATCAACTCGTCTTCGTGTTCTCGGACGACCACTTCGATTCGAGCGAGTTCCTTGGCGTTGAATCGCTTCGACCGCGCCAGTGCAACACCGCCGAGCCAGAATTTTGCCACGCTGCGGTCACGTCGAACGTGAATATGGGGTGGTTCTCCTATTTCGTTGGCGTAGAAGAAGAACCGGTATGGTCCAACGATCTTGACCGTAGGTGACATAACTTAGTTTACCTGAGTTGGCCCAACGATTGGAGTTCAGCGGACCGCGAACCGCACTCGCGCGGTTCGCGGTCCGCCTGAAACGATTCTGTTGGGCGACTGTTGCGCAACACGCCAATCCTCTCGGTACCAATCTGCTCAATCCTTGGATTCAATCAAAGAGTGAACGTGCCACAATCCCTCACTTTTGGTTGGGGATTGTGACGCGGTGGAGAGAGTTTCATCTCATTGATTTCAAGGGACTAATAGTCCTTTGATGACCACGAGGCGCAAGGGCGGGATTCCGAGCTAGGAACCTTCGCCCTTGCCGCCGCGGCTGCCCTCGGCTTCGCGGTGTTTCTTCCCCGCCTTCCCCATCCTGCCTTCGCTCATCAACGCCCGGCGGAGGATGAACTCCACCTGGGCGTTGACCGAGCGCAGGTCGTCCCGGGCCCACCGCCTGAGAGCGTCGAGAACCTCGGGATCGATCCGCATGAGGAATGCTTCGCGTTTGCCCACGTCAGGTGTAGAGCGAGCCCGTGTTCACAACGGGCTGGGTGCTGCGGTCGCTGCACAGCACCACCAGCAGGTTGGAGACCATCGCGGCGCGTCGCTCGTCGTCAAGCTCAACGATGTGCCGCTCGGCGAGCTTGTCGAGGGCCATCTCTACCATCCCGACCGCGCCTTCGACGATCTTGGTGCGGGCGGCGACGACGGCCTGTGCCTGTTGACGCTGGAGCATGGCGGCCGCGATCTCGGGCGAGTAGGCGAGATGGCTGATCCGTGCCTCGATGACCTCGACGCCGGCCTTGCCCAGCCTTTCCTGGATGTCACCCTGGAGCTGCTCGCAGACCTCCTCGGTGCTGCCGCGGAGCGAGGTTTCGTGGTCCTCGCTGTCGTATGGGTGGCGGGTCGCGAGGTTGCGCAGCGCGGACTCACTCTGGACCTGGACGAAGTCTTCGAAGTCATCGACTTCGAAGAGGGCCTCGGCTGTGTTGACCACCCGCCACACCACCACCGCTGAGATGTCGATGGGGTTGCCGTCGCGGTCGTTGACCTTGGACGGACGTCCTGAGGTTCGGCTCGCCTTTTGAATAACTTTGCCCTCGGCGTTCTTCTGTTCGGGCGTGTGCGTTGATCCGGTCTCGAAGTTGCGGACCCTCAGGGAGATCTTCTTCTTCGAGTAGAAGGGATTGACCCAGAAAAAACCGGATTTCAGGACTGACCCCTTGTACGTGCCGAAGAGCAGAAGCGCCCGTGCCTGGTTGGGGGCGATGGCCATGAAACCAAAGAGTGAAATGAAGGCCGCGAGGAAGAGAAGGACTCCGATGACCATCCTCAGTACGAATTCCATTCCACCGGAATGCCCGAGCCCGATGGCGCCCGTGATGAAGAGAAATGGCCCTACGAGGACCAGCGCAATCGTCACGATGAGAGGGAACCAGCCTGAGAGTGGGTTGAATGTCTTTTCGGCGATCATGGGAAGCCTCCTTGAATGATGTCACTATGATATCACGTTGAAATCATAAAAAGGTTTCATTTTGGAAGTGAGGAAGTGAGGAAGTTAGAGGGTAAGCGTCTTGCGAAATTCAAGAATCGGACACTGAGGTCTTCCGATCCTCCTCACCATCAGGCCGGCGAGACACCGGCCCTACAATGGATCTCAGCCCTTTGTAGTGCTGGCGTCTCGCCGGCACAGAGACCACG
>RCNF010004025.1_pt1 | contig 15280 bp, 20 predicted proteins | sample 2041311 | NCBI WGS metagenome assembly RCNF01 (sample SAMN09708228, study PRJNA481090) | Marine sediment metagenome, whole genome shotgun sequencing project. | biome: marine sediment; feature: ocean; material: sediment; isolation source: Sewage treatment plant 2 marine sediment (STP2) ... | reverse complement strand
TGGAATGCAGGACCCGCTCGACACAACATTTGCCGCCCTTTCCGACCCTACCCGCCGGGCGATTCTGTCGATGTTGCTTGAGGATGATATGGCCGTGACCGATGTGGCAGAACCCTTCGAGATGTCCCTCGCAGCCATTTCCAAACACTTGGGTATCCTGACACGTGCCGGGCTGATCGCACAGGAAAAGCGCGGCCGGGTAAAGTGGTGTAAATTAGAGCCCGACGCGATGCGCAGCGCCAGCGTATGGATGCAGGGGTTTGGGCAGTTTGAGCCTGTAAATCTGGATGCGTTCGAGCGGTTTCTCGAGACTGAATTGCACCCTCTCCAAGATGGCTCTTAACGCACTACAAAAACCGATACCTTTGCATGCGACGCCAGCCGACCGGCGTGAGACGAAAAGACGTAGTCAATCAGCCTTGGAATATGTGACCCAACAACCACCAGGTCTGCCCCTACCGCATCAATTGCTGCCTTCAGCCCACTGTCCACTTCAGCTGGCACATCCGGTGAGAACAAATTGTGAGACTTCACTTCCACACCGGAACTTTCCGACAGGCTTGAGGCAAGACTTGTAAGCGCCACTTTCGCCGTTGCAGGCGTGTGCGGTGCGTCAGTGATGACGCTGCCAGTCATGCTGACCAGCGTTATGTCGGCCTTGTAGAATTTGGCCAGATCCGTCGCGACCGTCAGGGCCTTTTCGACAACCGTTTCCATGTGCAGATCAACTGGCACCATAATGTGTCGATACATGATCTTCTCCGTTCATGACATTGCATTGTGTCGCAACGACTCAACCGTAGCATCAACAGGCAGGATACTACTTGATGTGCATCAACCTTGTTCGTCGCGCAACAACAGACCCAACGCCACAATCGTGAGTACAACACCACCAATCACGAGTCCCGGTGGAGCACTGTTGCCCAGCGCAATTTCCCACAGGATCACCCAACTGGGGGTGAGATATGTATAGGCCATCACCTTGGATGACGGCAGCCGCAGGGTTGCGTATTGCAACAGCAGGAACGTTGCCGCACTTGCAAAGATTGAAATATAGATCAGCGTAATCCATACAATGGGTGGTAGATTTACCCAGTCGGTCGCCCAAAGGTCCGACCAGGCGTAGATGAGCAGAATAATGCACCCTGCCAGCAATGTGCCAAAGGTAAATACCACCGTGGATTCACCGCGGTTCAATTTGCGTACCATTGGCGTGTATAGCGCATGTGCCATGCAGCCCCAGAAATAGATCACCTCTCCTTTTCCAATTCGAAAAGACAACAGCGCCGCAAGATCGGCGCGAAATATCACCCAGAGCGCACCGGCCCCTCCGATCATCAGCGCAACTGCCATGCGGGGCGTCATCCGCTGGCGCAACAATGCCCAGCCAAACCCCGCCGCCATCAACGGAGTCAGGGTAAATACAGCAGCTGTGCTCACCGGGGCTGCGGTTTTCAGCCCCTCAAACATCAGGACAAAGTAAATCGCAAGAAGGCCGCCCATAACGACGTAGCGCCAAGGGGCTGCAAAGGCGCTGCGCGGCAATCCCGTGGTCGCCATCGCAGCCCCGCCAATGATCCCTGCGGCAATAAGAAACCGCGCCGCTGTCATTGTAGCAGGTGAAATCTCGTTGGCCGCAAGTGAACCAAGCGAGAAAGAGCCCGCTACTAACGCAGAAAACAGCAGCATCGCCAGATGGCCGGGGGCCGTCCCGTTCAAGCTGGCCAGCCTTTTGCGTGTTCCTTCAGAAATGTCAGAAAGCTCTGCACTTTGCTGGTGCGGTGCAGGTCAACATGGGTGACCAGCCAAAGCGTGGCTGCCCAATCCTCGTGTGGATCGCAGACCTGCGTCAGACCTTCGTGCTTGGCGGCCTCCCACAGGGATAAAAAGCCAATACCAGCCCCGGACAGCACCGCCTGTTCCATTGCCCTGACATCGGTGCTGCGAAACGTGATGTTGGCTTCGGGGACTTGCGCGCGGAGCCATTTGTAGAATGGCGCGCGAGACGCCTCATCATCATGCCCAACAAAAAAGTGCTTTGCATAGTCCTGCTGGCCTTTTGGAATACCATAGCGCTTGGCATAGGCCGCGCTGGCAAACAGCCCGACTTTTTGCGGGACAAAAGGTTGCACAACATTGTCGGGCTGATCTGGCGGGGATCCGGCCCGAATGGCCACATGCGCCTCGCCATATTCCAGCCTGAACAAACGATCTCCGGTCAAAAAGCGCACAATCACATCCGGGTTTTGCGTCTGAAATTCCGTCAGAGCCGGCGCAAGCAGTGGCGCCAGAGACACCAGCGAGGTGACAATAAGATCGCCCGACACGTCCGCACCACGGCCTTTTATCCGACCAACCAGCTGGCTGAATTGATCATCCGTTGCCGTGGCAACCCGCAACAGATCTTCTCCCGCTTCGGTCGCGGTGTACCCACGCGCATGACGTTGAAACAGCTTGACGCCAAGACGGCCCTCCAGAGCATCAATGTGGCGGATCACCGTGGCATGATGCACCCCAAGAACATCTGCCGCCCCACTGACAGTTCCAAGTCGGGCGACCTGATAGGCGGTCCTGATTTCGTCCCAGTTATCCATCGGGTTCCTTGCGTCTGCATGTGCAAAATTTCACACATTGTGTGGATTTGCGCCAATTGCGTTCAAATTTGCAATACCCAATTTAGGACGGAGAACACGATCAACCCCAAAGGAACTCCAAATGACTCAGACCATTTTGCACATAGATGCTTCTGCCCGCACCGAAAACTCGATCTCGCGTGACCTGTCGGCGCGGATTGTGAAGCGGTTCAAACAGGCCGACATCGTTCGCCGAGATCTTGCGACACCGCTGCCGCTGATCACCGGTGAATGGGTCGGCGCAAATTTCACGCCAGCAGGTGATCGCGACGCAGTTCAGCGCGACACACTTGCTCTCTCTGATCAGCTGGTAGCCGAAATCAAAGCCGCGGACGTCATCGTCATTGGCACTCCGATCTACAATTTTGCGGTGCCTGCCGTGCTCAAGGCCTGGATCGATCTGATCGCCCGTGCAGGCGTCACCTTTGAATATACCGCAAACGGCCCCAACGGCCTGATGAACGACAAGCGTGTCATCGTCGCCGTCGCCTCAGGCGGCACCAAGGTTGGTTCAGACATCGACTTTGCCACAGGTTACTTGCGCCACATGATGGGTTTCATTGGCATTACCGATGTAACGGTTGTCGCCGCTGATCAAATGGCAATCGAACCAGTGGCGACATTGCAAGCCGCCAAAGACGCTGTCGAAGCTCTGGCCGCCTAGCAAAATGTGAACGGCCCCCCCCCATTAACGGCGCAAGTGAGTTAATCGACGCGCGCATTAGGGCGCGCGTCGAATAAGACGAAGTTCAACATCAGTTGGATTAACAGGGCAAAGCAATTGTCGAGATCAACCGCAATGGCGGCACGGATACTCACCGCACGACACTTGTATTTTTCCAAAGGAATGAGCGCGGGCAGACACCCTAACAACTGTCTACGGTAGCGGTAATGCTGCCCGACGCAGCGCAAACGCCATCAATCGGTGGCATTGCGCTCTGCTTGACTCTCGCCCCCTGCAAGCCTAAACGGCCCCCAACATCCGGAAGCAAAAGACTTCCGGTCCCTTTTTCAAAAGGGATCGCCCCCCACCAGCGAGTTTCGCCCGTGGGGGCAATTGTGCATTTAACCGTCCCTTCTTACGTTAGGGGCACCCGCAAACCGGTTAGGAGACCGAAGGCATGTTTGAAAACCTATCCGAACGCCTCTCTGGCGTCTTTGACCGGCTGACAAAACAAGGCGCGCTGTCTGAGGACGATGTAAAAACCGCACTGCGCGAGGTTCGAGTTGCCCTGCTCGAGGCGGATGTCTCACTTGCTGTTGCGCGTGATTTTGTCAAAGCGGTGCAGGAAAAGGCGACTGGTCAGGCGGTGACCAAATCGATCACCCCCGGCCAGCAGGTCGTCAAGATCGTACATGATACGCTGATCGACGTCCTCAAGGGCGAAGGCGAACCGGGTGCGCTGAAAATAGACAACGCTCCGGCGCCGATCCTGATGGTCGGCCTGCAGGGTTCCGGTAAGACAACAACCACCGCAAAGCTGGCAAAACGGCTCAAGGATCGCGACGGCAAGCGCGTCCTGATGGCCTCGCTTGACACTAACCGGCCTGCCGCGATGGAACAGCTGGCCATTCTTGGTGTGCAAATTGGTGTCGACACATTGCCGATTGTCAAAGGCGAAGACCCGGTTGCCATTGCCAAACGAGCCAAAACCCAAGCCAGCCTTGGTGGTTATGATGTTTACATGCTCGATACTGCAGGTCGTCTGCATATTGACGCCGAACTGATCGCGCAAGCTGCTGCTGTGCGCGACGTTGCCAACCCCCGCGAAACACTGCTGGTGGTTGATGGCCTCACCGGTCAGGATGCGGTGAACGTAGCCACCGAATTTGACGACAAGATCGGCGTTTCCGGCGTTGTCCTGACCCGGATGGACGGCGATGGGCGCGGCGGTGCCGCCTTGTCGATGCGCGCCGTCACTGGCAAGCCAATCAAGTTCGTCGGCCTTGGCGAAAAGATGGACGCCATCGAAACGTTCGAACCTGAACGTGTTGCCGGTCGCATCCTTGGCATGGGCGACATCGTGGCTCTTGTCGAAAAAGCCCAAGACACTATCGAGGCCGAACAGGCTGAACGTATGATGAGGCGTATGGCCAAAGGTCAGTTCAACATGAACGACCTGCGCATGCAGCTTGATCAAATGATCAAGATGGGTGGCATGGAAGGCATGATGGGAATGATGCCCGGCATGGGTAAAATGGCCAAACAAGTGCAAGACGCAGGTCTTGACGATCGGGTCCTGAAACAGCAAATCGCGCTGATCCAATCGATGACCAAGAAAGAACGCGCAAACCCTGCCGTCTTGCAAGCCAGCCGCAAGAAACGGATCGCCAAGGGTGCGGGCATGGAAGTCAGTGAACTGAACAAACTGCTCAAAATGCACCGCCAGATGGGCGATATGATGAAGAAGATGGGCAAAATGGGCAAAGGCGGCATGCTGAAACAAGCGATGAAAGGCATGTTCGGCAAAGGCGGGATGGATCCAAGTCAGATGGACCCCAAAGCTCTGGAAGCCGCTGCCAAGCAGATGGGCGGCAGACTGCCCGGCGGTTTGGGTGGCATGGGCGGCGGCTTGGGCCTGCCCCCCGGCCTCAGCGGATTTGGCAAAAAGAAATAAATGAGCAGCGCACCGATCATAACCACTGACCGCCTGACTCTGCGGCCGCTTAATCCCGGCGATTTTGAGCCTTTGGCTGATTTCTATGCGTCCGAGCGGTCTAGATTTGTCGGCGGGCCGATGACGGCAGAACAAACATGGCGTGCCCTAGCCTCTGAGATCGGCCACTGGTCGCTACGGGGGTACGGTCGCTGGGCTGTGGATGTCACCAAATCCGGCACCTTTGCAGGCATAGTCGGCCTGTGGAACCCTCACGGCTGGCCAGAACCAGAACTTGGCTGGGACCTGATGAATGGCTACGAAGGGCACGGCTACGCGACCGAAGCTGCGCTTGCGGCGCGCGATTACGCCTACATGACACTGAACTGGACCACGTTGATCAGCCTGATCAGGAACGACAATGAAGGCTCAGTTGGCGTCGCCAAACGCTTGGACACCAAATACGAAGGCCAGTTCACCCATGAACGGCACGGTGATATGCAGGTCTGGCGACACCCGTCACCTGAGGCGCTCAGCGACGGCGGAATCGAGGCCTACGCATGATTCCCGCTATCGAAACAAAGCGCCTGATTCTGCGCGGGCCGGAACCACAGGATTACCCCGACTTCAAAGCGACGTTTACGTCTTACCGCGCGCGTTTCATGGGAGGGCCTCTTAATGCCTACGAATCATGGATGCTCTATGCCGCCGAGATCGGCCATTGGCAGATCCGCGGATTTGGCATGTGGATGATTCACGACAAGACAACGGATGAGACCTATGGCATGGCCGGTGGGTGGCAACCAGCGAAATGGCCCGAGGCGGAAATTGCATGGGTGATCTGGCCCGATGCCGCAGGTCACGGTATCGCCCTTGAAGCCGCACACGCCGCCCGCAAATATTTCTACAGCAAAGGCTGGGACGGCGCGGTCAGCTATATCGATCCCAAGAACCTTGACAGTATTCGCCTGGCCGAGCGTTTGGGCGCCAAAAGGGACCATGATGCTGAGACTGTAGATGGCAATGACGTGGTTTATCGCCATCCGTCGCCTAAGGCTCTGGCGGATACCCAACTGGCGCATGGCATTGACATGGAAATCAGCCATTACGCCGATCCGATGTTCAAACCGAAAGGGTATGCAATTGACTAGATTTGTCCCGTTCGGAGACCGCCCATGACCGACGCCGTAATCCGCGCCGCCGCGCTGCTCAAAGAGCACCGCGAAAGCATTGATCGTCTGGATGCCATCCTTGTTTATACGCTGGGCGAGCGGTTCAAGCACACGCAGGCTGTGGGGAAACTCAAAGCCGAACACGACCTTCCCCCGTCCGATCCGACCCGCGAAGCGGCTCAGATTGCACGTTTAGAAGACCTGGCAAAACGGGCCGATCTGGACCCTGAATTCGCCAAGGCTTTGCTGAATTTCATCATTCAGGAAGTCATCCATCATCACGAAAAATACACAAAATAACGGGCATATGCCCTTCCGCCATTCTTAAGGAGAAACTCACAATGGCCATGAAAATTCGTCTCGCACGCGGCGGCTCCAAAAAGCGCCCGTTTTATCGCATCGTGGCGGCAGACAGCCGTATGCCACGCGACGGCCGCTTCATCGAAAAGTTGGGTACGTATAACCCACTGCTGTCAAAAGACAGCGAAGAGCGTGTTCAGATGAACATGGAACGCGTTCAATACTGGTTGGGTGAGGGCGCACAGCCCACAGACCGGATCGCCCGCATGCTGGAAGCTGCCGGTGTGAAAGAGAAAACCGAACGCAACAACCCCAAGAAGGGGACACCCGGCGACAAAGCCAAAGCCCGCGCCGAACAGAAAGCGGACAAGGCCACTGCTGCCGCCGAAGCCGCTGCTGCCCCGGCTGAAGAGCCCGAAGTGGTGGAAGAAGCCCCCGCTGAAGAAGCGAAAGCAGACTAAAAAGCGATGTTCCGGGCGCGGCGCAATGCACGCGCTCCGGAACGCCAGATTCTCCGGCGGCCTTGTCTGCTCCGCTGGAGAATCAACCCATTTCTTGTGTCATCACCCCTGTGCCGACAAATAGAGACAAGGGATTCATATGTTGCGCCCGGTCAGAACTCTGATCATCATAGCCGTGACTTTTGTGGCCGGAGTGATGTTTGAGCGTGGTAACATGCGCGAATTATGTAACGCTGGGAAAGGCAACTGGACTGGCGAAATCTGTCTGGGATCGGACCAAAAACCATGACTGATCTGATATGTGTCGGCGCAATCGCGGGATCTTACGGTGTAAACGGCGAGGTGCGGATCAAGAGTTTTTGCGCGTCCCCCGAAGATATTGAAAACTATACCCCCCTCACGTCCGAAGACGGTACCACGTCCTTTGCGTTGACCCTTGGTCGGCCGATCAAGAACGGCTTTACGGCACGCGTGTCGGGGGTTGCGACCAAAGAACAGGCGGATAATCTCAAAGGTATTCGTCTCTATGCCGCGCGAGATCAGTTGCCGTCTTTGCCGGACGACGAATACTACCACGCCGATTTGATGGGGATGGAGTTCTGGACACCGGCGGCACATCATTGGGCCGCGTCAAGTCAGTGCTAAATCACGGCGCGGCGGACATTCTTGAGATCGTGCAAACTGGTTCTTCTTCCACAATCCTACTGCCCTTCACACTAGAGGCCGTTCCCACGGTCGATCTTGAAAAGCAACGTATCATAGCCGACCCGCCTGAGGGGCTGATCTGATGTGGTCGCTCCGAACGCAGTTCGTACGAGCCTCAGGTGAGTAATCCGCCAAAGTCATATGGCCGCAAAACCATCCGCGCGACGGCGACGCCGCGAGAGTTGATGACGCCGACGCCTGACCTGAAAGGCGCGTGGAAAGCCAAGGTCATTACTCTGTTTCCTAATTGCTTTCCTGGAGTTTTGGGCGAAAGCCTGACCGGCAAAGCACTACAGGAAGGTCTGTGGCAGCTTGAGCCGATAGATTTGCGCCCTTTTGGCGAAGGCAAGCATCGCAACGTCGATGACACACCCGCCGGAGGTGGCGCCGGTATGGTGCTGCGCGCTGACGTGCTGGGCCGCGCGATTGAGGCCGCGCAACAGACAGCGAAAGGGCGCTGGCCCATCCTTTATCTTTCGCCACGCGGCACACCCTTTACCCAAGCAATGGCGCAGAACCTCGCGCAAGCGGACGGCGTCACCCTGCTTTGCGGTCGTTTTGAGGGCGTGGATGAGCGTGTGATCGAACAGTATGACATTCAGGAAGTTTCCCTCGGAGATTTCGTTCTGACGGGTGGCGAGATCGCGGCGCAAGCTCTGATAGATGCGACCGTGCGGCTGATCCCCAATGTGCTGGGCAATCAGGCCTCGACGGAAGAGGAAAGTTTTTCCAACGGCCTGCTGGAGCATCCGCAATATACCCGCCCCGCCGCGTGGAAAGGGCGTGATATCCCTGCCATTCTAACGTCGGGCGATCATGCAAAAGTTGCTGACTGGCGCCATAAGATGTCGCAGGCGCTGACCAAGGCCCGAAGGCCGGACCTTTGGGCGCGCTACAAAGACAAAACGCCCTGAGATCAGGGTTGATCCACCCGCCGATCCCGCCTATACGGCGCAAGTCTGGAATCAGTTATGGCTCCGGATGCTTTGGCTTATGGGGTCAAGGGATGTTGGGGTGGCGTTCTTCTGCCACGGCTGATCATCCCAAACGATGCCCCAAACGCCAAGTACCAAGGAATGACACGCTGATCTCTGGCGGGCTGATCTCAGTATCAGGACCCGGATGAAGACCAAGAGCTCTCGGTGCGCACAAATCTTCGTGGAACAACCACGAGCAAATAGGAGACATCGCGATGAACCTGATCGCACAGTTAGAGGCCGAACAAATCGCGGCCCTGGGGCATGAACTCCCCGACTTTAAGGCCGGAGACACTATTCGTGTCGGCTATAAAGTGACCGAAGGCACACGCACCCGTGTGCAGAACTACGAAGGCGTCTGCATCGCCCGTAAAGGCGGCAGCGGCATCGCCGGGGCCTTTACGGTCCGCAAGATCTCATTCGGAGAAGGTGTGGAACGGGTGTTCCCGCTGCACTCGACCAATATCGAAAGCATCCATGTGGTCCGTCGTGGCCGCGTTCGTCGCGCCAAGCTTTATTACCTGCGCGCACGTCGGGGCAAGTCGGCCCGGATCGCCGAAGATGCACATTACAAACCAAAATCGGACGCGGCGTCCGGCGCATCAGCTTAAGGAGCGTCGTCATGAAAAAAGAAATTCATCCCGAATACCACGATATCAACGTCAAAATGACGGACGGTACGATTTTGCAAATGCGCTCAACCTGGGGCAAAGAAGGCGACACCCTGTCGCTGGATATCGACCCATCGGTGCACCCGGCCTGGACTGGCGGCAACTCGCGCCTGCTGGACACTGGCGGTCGTGTATCGAAGTTCAAAAAGAAATACGAAGGTCTGGGATTCTAATCAGACCCGCAACCGTAATTCTCAAAACGCCGCCCTTTCTTCCGGGCGGCGTTTTTCGTCTTACCAAGGCCGTTCGCTAGGCCACAATCGATCCGATCGCAAAATCATCTGCTTCCAAGCAGCGGTTGTGCTTTCCTTAGCGCGATCCGCAATTTATAGTGCCACGCAATACACCGAACGGGTGAGGGACAGGCATGGCACATATTATTGTCGTCGGGAACGAAAAAGGCGGCGCAGGCAAGTCCACTGTGTCCATGCACGTGGCAACTGCCCTTTCACGTATGGGCCACAAAGTCAGCGCGCTTGATCTCGACCTGCGGCAGCGGTCGTTTGGCCGCTATGTTGAAAATCGCAAAGCGTTTCTAGCCAAAGAAGAGGTGTCTCTGGCTGGTCCCGATTGCCATGATTTACCGGAAATCGACAAGTCCAGCCTGAGACCCGGTGAAAACATCTACGATCACCGTCTATCCGCCGCAGTTGCCGAACTTGAGCCTGACAGTGATTTCATCCTGATCGACTGCCCCGGATCACATACCCGGCTGTCTCAGGTTGCACATTCTTTGGCAGACACATTGATTACGCCACTCAACGACAGCTTTGTTGATTTTGACTTGCTGGCCCGAATTGATGCCGGAGGCGACACGATATTGGGACCGTCGGTTTATTCCGAGATGGTCTGGAATGCGCGGCAGTTGCGCGCCCAGGCCGGACTGGAACCCATCGATTGGGTCGTCGTGCGCAACCGTTTGGGCGCACAGAACATGGTCAACAAAGCCAAGATGGAAAAGGCCTTGGATATGCTGGCCAAACGCATCGGGTTTCGCGTTGCCCCAGGTTTCAACGAGCGGGTTATTTTCCGGGAACTGTTTCCGCGTGGGCTGACGCTGCTCGATCTCAAAGACATTGGCGTCAAACAACTCAATATCTCGAATGTGGCGGCACGGCAGGAACTGCGGGATCTGATCAAATCTTTGAGGCTGCCCGGCGTAAATGTCGATTTTTAGCTTCGGCTTGCCTCGCGTCGACGCCAGATACTCTGACATTTCATCCTTCTCAGCTGTTTGAGCATATCCGCAGGGGTTATGTGAATTTGGCGATCTAGCTAAATTAGCTGTGTTGATCGCGCTTTCAGATCAGCAGGTCGTCGCCAATATCCAATGAATTAGACCCCATACCGAATGGATGTATACCGCACTTTCGCTGCAAGAAATGACGTGCGACAACTGACCAAATTGGACTAGACTATCTGCACGCTCGCCCGATGGTTCCGATCTGCCATGGGCAGGCCGCCTGGATAACGAAAATGAAAAGAGACCTCATGCCCGATGCTGTTATTGATCTGCTTTTTTGGATCGCAATTTTTGTGGGTTTGTTCTTTGGTTTACGTTGGATGAAGGCCCGCCGAAACAAAGATAAATAGACGCGTTCGAGGACTCTAAATATGCCGCTACTCAAGTCATGGGTCGTTTCGGCCAATTCAGCCAATACGCCTTTCCCGCTGAACAACCTGCCTTATGGCGTGTTCTCGACCCCGGAAACCGAGGCGCGCTGTGGTGTCGCCATCGGGGACATGATCCTTGATATGGCCGCGGTCGAGGCAGACGGGCTGGTCAATTTAGCTGAGGATGACCTATTCGATCTGCCATTCTGGAACGACCTTATGGAGTTGGGCCCAGAGGTTTGGGATGTCCTGCGAACGCGCCTAATAGAAATGTTGGCGGAAGGATCAACCGATGAGGCAGCAGTGCGACCGCATCTGATCCCGCTAGCCAAAGCGAGACTACATATGCCGTTCGCGGTGTCTGAATTCACTGATTTTTACGCCGGCCGCTTTCATGCCACCAATGTCGGAACCATGTTCCGCGGCGCCGAGAACGCCCTGCCGCCAAACTGGCTGCACATTCCCATCGGGTATAACGGGCGCGCCAGCACAGTGGTTGTCAGCGGAACAGATATTATCCGGCCCAACGGCCAGAGAAAAGGGCCCGATTTTGATATGCCCGTTTTCGGCCCGTGCAGGCGTTTGGATATCGAACTGGAAATGGGTGCAATCGTCGGCACATCGACGGATATGGGACAAATGATATCCGTGGCCGAAGCCGATCAGATGATCTTTGGCTATGTGCTTTTGAATGACTGGTCCGCGCGCGATATTCAGGCATGGGAATACCAACCGCTTGGCCCGTTTCAGGCCAAGGCCTTTGCCACGTCGATCAGCCCGTGGATCGTGACACGCGCTGCTCTTGAGCCGTTCCGGACAACAGGACCTGCACGCGACGTTGAGTTGTTGCCTTATCTGCACGAACCCGGCCCAATGCTTTATGATATTGATCTGGCTGTCCAGATGTGCCCTGCGGGCGCGGCTGCTGCCACCACGATCTGCCGCACCAACTACAATGAGATGTATTATTCCGCTGCCCAGCAACTTGCCCATCACGCATCGTCCGGCTGCGAAATGAATTCAGGTGATTTACTGGGGTCTGGCACCATTTCGGGGCCAAACAAGGAAAATCGTGGCTCCCTATTGGAATTGAGTTGGGGCGGCAAAGAACCTTTGACGCTGGATACTGGTGAGCCGCGCAGCTTTATCGAAGACGGTGACACAATGACGCTGATGGGCCAGGCGCAAGGCGACGGATATCGGATCGGATTTGGCCGCTGTGACGGGACAATTCTGCCGGCAAAGGCTGCGCCGAAATAGGACCAAACAGATATGCATCCGACCGTTTTTTACGACTATTTTCGCTCCTCGGCCAGCTACCGGGTTCGCATTGCACTAAACCTTGCGGGCATTAAATACGAAACGGTTTCGGTGAACTTGCTAGAGCAGGACCACAAGGCCCCAGACCATCTGGAGCGCAATCCACAAGGTCTGGTGCCGGTTCTGGATATTGACGGGCATCGTCTGACCCAGTCTCTCGCCATTTTAGAGTATCTGAGCAGCACGCGCGATTTGGGCCTGTTGCCGCCAAATCCCATCCAGCGCGCCAAGGTTCAGGCTCTGGCCAATTGCCTTGCCGTAGATGTTCATCCGGTTTGCAATATGTCCGTCGTGCGCTATGCCGCCGATATTGCTGGTGGGCAAGACGGAAAGGTTGAAGGTTGGATGCGCCATTTCATTCGACCCGGTCTTCTGGCGTTCGATGCGATGCTGTCGAACTTCAGTCAACGCCCGTTTTGCACCGGCAACACCCCCTCTTTGGCTGATGTCTGCCTGATCCCCCAGCTTTACAACGCAGAGCGTTGGGGCGTCGAATATGCGGACTGTAAACGTATTCAAACCAGCGCAGAGGCATGCGCGGAAAATCCCGCATTTCAGGCTGCTCTTCCAGAAGTTGTTGCGCCGTAGCGATTATCCCGTCAAAATGGCCCCACGCCTGTTGTCGGGCCTAAGAGGATGGAGGGGGATAAATGGTAAATGAGAGTGACTACGGACCTTCGAAATCGGACCTGAAGTTTCGGCTGTGGTTCAGCCTTTGCGGATTGATCCTGTTGCTTGGGAGCATTGCCTATCGCGGTATGCCTAAAGGACCATCAATGTATGAAACCATTGGGGTTGCAGCCCTGTTCTTTGGTGTCACCGCAGTCTGGACCATTCTGAAATTGATCAAAGGCGACTATTCCGAGGACGTCTGACACTTGCGGCGCTGCACCTGAAATAGCCGCGCTCAGACCTGTTTGAGTCCAAATTGCATGAGTAATGCAATCAGCATTTTTTGCGCACCTGTGCGATGAGCGTGATGAATGGAACGCGCCAATTTCGCATCACCCTTTGAGATTGCCTCGTACAGCGCCCGGTGATCCTGATTGGACTGATACGGCTCCGGGCGCATGTGCAGCGTCAAAGAACGGGCCCGGCGCACCTGATCATTGTACATCGCCACAATCGACTGAATACGGCTATTGCCGCCCAATGCCACCAACTCGTCATGGAATGATTCATCTGCCCGCGCCCATGCGTCACGATCACCATTCTCCAAAGCTAGATCCATGGCGTCGATGCTTTTGGCAAGCGTCGCGAGTGCCTTGCGCGAATACCCGATCTTCGCCGCCCGGAACGCAGCCAGACTCTCAAGTTCGGTCAGCACCTCATAGATCTCGGTCATGTCCTTGGGCGATAGCGCCTGAATCCGCACTCCTTTGCGCGCCCGAACCTCTAAGAGCCCCTGCGCTTCCAACAACAGAGTTGCTTCACGGACAGGTGTGCGCGACATGCCAAGCCGTTCTGCAAGCTCCTGTTCTAGATGATCAGTGCCCGCCGCCAACTCTCCACTGAAGATCAGCGCGCGAATGTCTTGGACTGCGCGATGCATTTGGGATTTGGGTTTTGCGAGATCAGCCATTGCGCATCAAATCTCCACTTTCCGCCACTCATGGGCAGAGCGGTAGATTGCTTCTTCGATGATCATAACATCCAAATAATCGGCTGCGGTGTTTTGCAGTGGACTGCCATGCAAAAGCCCCTTCAACACATGATCCTGAAGCGCATGAACACAATCTCCGGCGAATCCCGGCCAATCACGCGCCGCCAACAGAGTTTTACCTTCGATTGCCCCAAAGGCGCGGTGACGAACGGCGCCGTCCCCGCTGAGCGTCAGGGTGCCGCCGGTGCCTTCGACCAGCGCTTCGCCCAACGTCATCCGATGGTTTTCGGCGGCATGGTCCAAATGCCGGTTACCATCAAAGAGCGCCCGCACCCCGCCACAGAAATCAAACAGGATATATCCCGCATCCTCCCCCACAATCACTGGATTCAGGCACCGCAAATCGGCATAGACTGCGCGCGCATCCCCAAGCAGAAACTGAAATGTATCGATCCAGTGCACCGCTGTTTCATGCACAAGCAAACGCGGCATTGTCTGAAAATATGGCTGCCGCGCGAGGTACGCATCCGGCCCCTGACCATCGCCGGTGCGCAGACGGAATGTGATCTGGTGAACTTCTCCGATGGTCCCTTCGGACATTTCTTTCTGTATGCATTGGTACCACGGCTGAAAGCGGAAATTCTCGTGAATAATCAACGGCACGTTGGCCAGTGCAGCAAGGTGGCATGCCTCTCGCGCCTCTTCCAGCGATGTGCAGAATGGTTTTTGGCAAATAATGGCTTTGATACCGAACTCCAAAGCCTCTTTGATGGCTTCCAGATGTGATGGCGGCGGCGTGATGATATCCAGCAGATCGGGCTGTACGGCGGCCAACATCTCACTCAGCGTTTCGAATGCAGGTGCTCCTGTGGCAACAGCCTTAGCCAAATTGCTATCGGCCGCTCCGACAAGAATGGCATCGTCAAGACGTTGCCAGGCGTCGTAGTGAAATGCGCTGAAATACCCGGCGCCAAAGCCAGCAACACGCAGCTGCATTATCCAGCGCCTTGCATTAGACAAAGCACCGCAGCGCTAGCCTCCTGAGTTGTCGCTGTGCCGCCCAGATCACGGGTTGTGACCCGTCCTTCGGCAACCACTTTGTCAACGGCTGCGTGCAGCGCCCCGGCATCTCGAACCATCTCAGGCACATCGTGTTTGATACCCAACCAGTCCAGCATCATTGCTGCAGACAGGATCATTGCAAAAGGATTGGCAATCCCCTGCCCC
>RCNF010001466.1_pt1 | contig 15287 bp, 12 predicted proteins | sample 2041311 | NCBI WGS metagenome assembly RCNF01 (sample SAMN09708228, study PRJNA481090) | Marine sediment metagenome, whole genome shotgun sequencing project. | biome: marine sediment; feature: ocean; material: sediment; isolation source: Sewage treatment plant 2 marine sediment (STP2) ... | reverse complement strand
GTCTTCACGTAGTATTTATTCATGCCGACTATTATTGTCAGGCTATTCGTTCAGTCTTTCGAGGCTGTTCGTCCTTCCTCAATAGCAAAAAAAAGAAGTTAAAGGGGGCGGAAGGATTATGGTTTGATTATCTCCTCCGGTGGTCAATGAAAAAATCTTTCCGTCCCTTTTAATCCTGGTTTAATTTATACCCTGTCTGTTCACAGTAAAAACACAGTGAGATATAACAACAAAGCTGCGCGAAGCACCAGAACTCTCATTTTTCAACGCTCGCTTTTTCAGCCAATCATTGATAACCGGCTCACCACAATCGAATTCATCTGTTACATGTTGCTAACAAGGGGACTGGCGCAGATAGTTCTGCCATAGAATTAATTTTCCCAGAAGGAGACGTTTATCGATCATAATTTATAAACCCAAAACACCACTTAACGGACCCTCGAATAATTAGTCTGACAGAGAATTAACGACCCTGAACGGACTGTCATATACCTGTAAAGAATCCTGTCTGGCTTTGTCCTCCAAGATTGATATGAATCAATATTACTTCTATGTAGCGGCGTTATCCTAGTATTTCAATATCTACTTATTCGGATTAACTAGACGTAAAGCCTAATACTAATAACAATAAATCGTAGCGAGTTAACGTCAATCTTTATGGTTGCCGTTTTTTATGCCAGTAGGATTAACCTGACAACCACAATCAGATTAGACCGACAGTAATAGATTCACTCACCAGTATACTATTCATTCAGACGATTCGGATTGTCAGCAACTTGTGACTGTTGTAACAATAGCCGTAAATTTAAGGAGTAGTAAAAATGAAAGATAAAAAGCGATAACCGGCGAGAAACAATAATTATAGAGATGGTAGCGTGGTCATCAGTCATATATATTATTTTCATACTTGCTAAGACAACTTTCCAACTTTAAAGGTACTAATAAGCCAGGAGGAAAAATGTTATTACTGACAAGGAAAATAGGTGAAGCAATAATTTTAGATGATGATATTGAAATCACCCTAATGGGACTTAGGTTAGAGAGGGTGTTTATACGTCCTATACTTAGTAATCCCAATGGCTGATTATGGTGTGTCGCAAATGATGCAGGCATTAGGGCGACGTTATGTTTTCTACATTAATAGAACCTATAAACGTATTGGAACATTATGGGAAGGTCAGTATAAATCCAGCTTGATTAATAGTGAACATTATTTGTTTACATGCATGCGACGAAAAACACGGGGTCAGGTCTTTCCGTGCCATAAAAATGACCACATAGAGCACTTACTATTTTTAACTATTTGACTGATTGTTGAGTAATGTTTTTGAAAATAATAACCAGGTCTTGCAGGCAAACCACCTAACATGGTCTGATAATTACTCCAATTCCACTCATCCATATTTTTTATCATATGTGCCCCAAAAAAATTCGGGCTTTTTGTTTTTAAACTCTGGGCGTCTTGTTTATTCGTTTAAAACTTTGGGTGTCTTGTTTATTCTGTTGTTTATTCGTCATCAAGTAATGGTGGGATTCAGGCTGGGCAGGCCGACGGCACGGAGATCACGCTGCCTGTGATGCAATCCGGCGAAAAGACGTGGCCGCACCTGCTGCTTGAATTCCTTTTTCCAGGTGTCGAAGTCCAGTATGGTGTGGCCTGCAAACAAGGCCGCATCAAGTTCGCCCAGCAGGGAGCGGATCTTGTCTGGATCGGCGCCAGGATGAATTTCGATGATGTGCTCTGCCAGTTTCGACATGGGCAGGTGTACTGGCAGTCCGAGCCGGCGGTTGATCAGGAAGCGCAGGACCTGGCTCCAGTCATCCGCATCCTGTTCTTCATCGGCGCTACGAACACAGAACCACATGCGTGCGGAACGGGGCAGGCTGTCGGCAACTCTACGGCGTATAAGGTGCAGGTTTCGCTGTGGGGACAGGCGTGCCAGTATCATCGTCAGGTGTCGATGCAATGGCCGACTGACGGTAGCCAGCCACTGCCAGAGCCAGCGCCCGGAACGCCGCAGGCCCGGCACCAGCCGAGGCCAGAAACGGCCCAGCAGGAAGGCAATGGCCAGCAAGCTTAACCACATCAACCAGGATCCCGTGGCCTCGCCCAGCTCCAGACCACCGGCCTGCCCTTCCTCCCCCGGCTGGCGGTCACTTTTATTCAGAAGTCGGCCGGGCAGAACCGCGGTTTCCTTACGCTGACGTCCCACGTTCCACCAGTCAACCCCGATTGCCGGTATCTCCACACGGTTGCCCTGCTGAGGTACCAGGGTGAAGCGGTCAATGCGCGTGCCGACGAGTTCACCCTGTTTGGAGATGGTGCCTTGATACTCGGACTTCTCCCTGTACAGGCGGTGTCCAGGGGCCTGTAGTTGGGCTTCAACTGATGGCAACTGGGCGCCGGACATACCCACTGCCCGCTGTTCGATGGTCAGGGTCAGTGGTTCTCCCTCACCGATGCGTTCATCATTACTCAGGCTGGCGCTCAGTTCCAGCTCATGCAGGGGCAGCCAGGGCTGCACACTGGATACCGGGTCAGAAACCATCAGCCGCACTGACTGGCTCGCGACTGCGTCATAGCTTATTTCATTGGCTGAATTGTTCTCCAATATGCCGGTGACTCGTACCGGCTCCAGCTCAATGTGCCCGCTGCGCAGGGGGATTAGCTGGTAATACAATGTGTTGACAATCTCCCGTTGTCCCTGTTGGGTTCGGGTACTGACCGTGGTTTCCCCAAGCCGGCGGAAGATAAAGTCATCGGTATCCTGCAACTGCACCACGGCGGTTTTCAGATTGACTGTGCTGATCACCTGGATAGTCATCACCAGGTTCTGATGCACATAAGCCTCAGTGCTTTCGATCCTGGTCTCGAGATAGGGCCTGCTGGCCTGCGCCTGCGCTGGTTGCTGTGGCTGGTAGCCTGGCGCTGCCGGATATGATGGGTAGCCCCAGGGGGGTCGTGCCCCGTAAGGCTGCTGGCCAGCCGGCGGTCGATTATAGTTGCCGGGTCCAGGAGCGGGGGCGGGGGCCGGGTTCTGGAACTGATAATACGGACTGGTCATTGGCCCTGGATAATAACCAGGCACACTGGGCGTCGGCTGTTGGGCCGCTACGGATACCGACATCATCTGGCTGGCCAGCCACAGGCCAAGGCACACCAGTCTGATGGACATGCAGGAACTACCAGGGCCGCGGTTCATAAATCGTCCCCCCCAATTTACCTGGCTGTAGCCGACGGCGTTCCTCTAGCTTAAATCGGTTATGTAACAATTGCGCAGGATCTCCTTCTATACCTTCCAGTTGTTGCTCCACCAGGGTCATGTAGCCACTGCCGCCTTCGCCACCCTGGCCACCTTCGCGCGGAGTCTGGCTGCTATCCGCTACATCCGGGTTCTGCTGCTCACCAAGCTGATCGAACTGCTCCACGGCATCTACCTGGTTGGCAGGATCTGACATATCCCGTTCCCTCGATTCGGGACCACCTGGTCGTGCAGTCGCCTGCCGGCGCTCTCGAGGCTCGCCGCGCTGTCGCTGCGGGCCTTTTTCCCGTGCCCCCTGTTCACCTTCGTCACGGTCGCCGCGGGCCGTTGCTGACTCATGATCGGCCTGTTCTTTCTCTGTACCGGAGCCGGTTTCCTCGCCAGCGCCGGCTTCATTCTGCTCGCGGTCCTGCCGGTCGCCGACATCTCCAGATTCCTCTTCCATGGATTCTGTTTCACTCTGCCTGGGATTTGCAGAATCTTGCAGGCTCTTCTCGCCCTTTTCACCCTGCTGACTTTCCTCGTCCCTGTCGCCCTTTTCACCCTGCTGGCTTTCCTCGTTCTTCTCGCCCTTTTCACCCTGCTGACTTTCCTCGTCCTTGTCTCCCTTTTCACCCTGCTGACTTTCCTCGTCCCTGTCGCCCTTTTCACCCTGCTGGCTTTCCTCGTTCTTGTCGCCCTTTTCACCCTGCTGACTTTCCTCGTCCTTCTCGCCCTTTTCACCCTGCTGACTTTCCTCGTCCTTGTCGCCCTTTTCACCCTGCTGGCTTTCCTCATCCTTCTCGCCCTTTTCACCCTGCTGGCTTTCCTCGTCCTTCTCGCCCTTTTCACCCTGCTGGCTTTCCTCGTCCTTGTCGCCCTTTTCACCCTGCTGGCTTTCCTCGTCCTTGTCGCCCTTTTCGTCCTGCTGACTTTCCTCGTCCTTCTCGCCCTTTTCATCCTGCTGACTTTCCTCGTCCTTGTCGCCCTTTTCGTCCTGCTGACTTTCCTCGTCCTTCTCGCCTTGCTGGCTTTCCTGTTTTTGCTGTTGTTCTTTCTGCTGCTGCTCCTGTTCCTTCTGTTCCTCTTTCTCCTGTTCTTCTTCCTTCTCGACATCCGCTTCCGGGGTGGCCTGGGCCAGCATGATGCGGGCAAGATTCTGGTTGTAGTTCGCTCCCTCGTGCTCGGGATTCTGTATCAACACATTGTCATAGGCGCTGATGGCCTTTTCATAGTTGCCGGCGCGGAACTGGCTGTTGCCTTCGTTGTACTTTGCTGCCTGGCGCACCTCCTCCCGCTCAACCTGCTGGAAGGATCGCGCCGCCTTCTGGTATTCACCGGCCCGGTACTGCGCGACCCCACGCCGATACGAATCCTGGAAAGTGTCAGCGGCTTCTGCATAGCGGCCTTCCTGGTAAAGACTTTCGCCTGCCTGTTCCTGGTTTTCGAATAGCCCGGCCTGTGCCGGGCCACTGAGGCCCATCAGTCCTAACAGGAACAGGCTGCAAAGCAGGCTTTGTAAGCGGCAGCTCATGGCGCCTCCTGTTTCAGAGAGACTCGCGGAAAACGCCGGTACAGCGGCAGCACCAGCAACATGGCCAGGCCCACCAGCCAGAAGTAGCGTTCATTCCAGATGCGGGTTTTCTGGTTGGCAACCACTTCCGCATGGCTTACCCGGCCAATGCTATCCAGCAGCGCATCGGTATCCACATCACGGTAGTCTGCGCGTTGATAGGCACCGTTGCCAACTTTTGCCAGTTTTTTCAGGCTCTCCTCGTCCAGCGTGGAAATCACCGGAGAGCCGTCCTGCTGGAGCAGGAAACTATTGCCAGTGTCCGGTACCGGACCGCCCTCCACACTGCCCATACCCAGTACGTGCAGATGCACGCCCTCACGGGTCATGCGTCTGACGTATTCCTCAAGGTTGCCATCGCCAAAATCTCCGTCAGTGATCAGCAGCAGGTGCCGGCTGCTGTCCGCCGGTTGTCCGGCCAGCATCTGCTGAGCGCGAGCCAGGGCTTCGGTGAGCCGGCTGCCTTTGAGTTCGACCAGGTCCGTGGAAAGGGCTGGCAACAATACTCGCAGGCTGTTGCCGTCCTCGGTCAGGGGGGCAATGATATGGGCCAGGGTGGCAAAGCCGATCAAACCCAGGCGGGAATGGCGATTTTTTTCAATCAGATCCTGTATTTCCTGGCGAGCACGAGCCAGTCGTGACGGGCTGATGTCAGTCACGTCCATGGAGCGGGACAAATCCAGCAGGATGACCAGGTCGCTACCGGGGCGAAACAGCTGAACGTCCATGAAATCCCAACGTGGACCAGCGATGGCGATAACCAGCAGACCCCAAAGTAAACTCCAGGCGAGGAAACGCCGCCATTGCTGGCGCGGTGGCAGGTCGTGACGACCCAGCAGAAAGGGCAACAGGCGTGCATCCGCATAGGCCCGGTAGCGTTCATTGTGCTCACGCGGTGATGACATACGCAGCCACAGCCATACCGGCAGCGGCGCCAGCAGGAGCAGCAGCAGCCATGGATGGGCGAAATGAAAACCGGCCTCAGGCATGTCGTCCGACTCCCGCAATACGGGCCCGGCCTTCCGGAAACAGTCCCAGACCCAACAGTAGCAGCAGGCCCAATCCCAGCGTCCATGGGTACAGGGGATAAGGAATTATGACCGTGCGGGATTCGGCACGACTCCTCTCCAGTTCATCGATTCGTGTATAGATCTCCTCCAGGGCACGGGTGTCAGTGGCCCGGAAATAGGCACCGTTGGTAACACCGGCGATGTCGCGTAAAATCTTTTCATCCAGGCCCAGGTCATCGCGGGTCACCAGACGTCCGCCTTCAATGATCTGCACGGTGTCCAGCGTGCTGCCCACGCCAATAGTGTAGATACGGATCCCCGACCGGGCCGCCAGCCGGGCGCCATCCAGCGGCGGGATGGTCCCGGATGAGTTATTGCCGTCGGCGGCCAGGATCAGCACCCGCGACCCTTCTGGTCGCTCACGCAATTTTTTCACCCCCAGTCCGATGGCGTCTCCCATGGCGGTACCCTCGCCGGCAATATTCGGCACCACGTCGGCGAGCTGCTGGCGTACCGCATTCAGGTCATAGGTTATGGGCGCAATGGTATAGGCCTGGCTGCCGAAGATCAGCAGGCCGATCCGGTCACCGTCCCGGTTGGCGATAAATTTGTTCAACACGCCCTTGAGCACCGCCATGCGGGTGACCTGGGCGTCGTTAACGGTAAAATCCAGGGCCTCCATGGAGTGGGACGCGTCCACCGCCAGCATCAGGTCATAACCCTCGGCACGCGACTCGGTATAGGGTTCCAGCCATTGGGGTCGCATCAGGGTCAGGGTCAGGAACAGCCATAGCAGCACTAACAGCAGGCCGTGGACGCGGCCACTGATGGAGGCCCGTGGGCGATGACCGGTAAAGCTCTGCTGCAGGTCAGCAAGAGAGGGATGCAGCAGGGTTTCCTGGCGTCCGGCCAGCGTCTCCGCCTGTTCCGGATCCGTTCGGGGCCAGAGAAGCCGTACCAGTAATGGCAGGATCAGCAGCAGCGCCATCCAGGGCCAGTGAAATTCAAACCCCATGACCCGTCTCCTTACCCAGGGGGCATTCTCTGGACTGGTTGGTCCAGGCCAGTGCGGCGTCGATCAGGTTAATCAGTTCCGGCTGGTCACCGAGCTCAGCGGGAGGGGCATAGGGTAACTCCAGCAACAGCCGGCCCCGAGCGCGCCAGTCGAAACCGTCGGGATCATGATCCGCAAGCCAGGCCAGCCAGGGCTCACCGTGGAGGCCGGCGCAGCGGTCGCGTCCACAGCGGGCAATGGCGATGCGTCGCAGCAGCTCCGAGAGGCAGGCTGCCAGGGTCTTTGCGTCACCGCGACCGACCCGGTCGCGTAGCGCAGTCAGTTCACGGGCCGCGTCCCGTGACCATCCATAGCGGGGCAGATATCGCCGCCAGTCGGGGCGCCAGCGGCGCAGGCCGATGAACAGCAAGATCAGCAGGGCCGTGCCCGCCAGCATTAACCACCAGCCGGTAGCCAGTGGCCAGATGCTCACCGGGTCCAGCTCATGAATATCGTGCAGTCGGTTGGCCAGGCTCTCCGGTGTCACAGGTAGGCCCTTGAGCGGGCTCGCATAGCAAGACCAGACATCAGTGAACGGTGCACATCGTGGGAGGTTTGCACCGGGATCACTGCTACGCCCAGCCGATTGGCCAGCTTAATCAGGGCCGCGCGGCGAGCCTCCCAGCGTTCGCTGAAGGCGCGCTGGCCGGCGGCGTCATCGGTATCGATTTCCACCATGCATCCTTCAGCATCACGAAACAGGGCACGGCCCACGGAAGGAATCTCACGGTCGGCGGGGTCGTCTACCGGTATAAGCACCACCGAGTGTTTCTGGCAAACCTGTCCCAGGGTCTTGTCCAGTCCCTGGAATTCACGGTTGAAGTCAGCAATCACGAAGATCAGGCTGCCGGTGCCGCTGCCCCGGTCGGCCTGTTTCAATACCCGGTCGATACAGTCGATGCCGTGCTGGGCCCGACGGACCGGATTGGCCATTTCCTTGAGTAGGCGCCATACCGCACGCCGGTCCTTGGTGGGTTGAAAATGTACCAGGCCGGTATCGGCATCACCGAACAGCATGCCGCCGACCCGGTCATTGACACTATTGGCCGCCCAGCCCAGCAGGGCAGCGGCGCGGGCGGCCTGCACCGACTTGAAAGTGCCGCGAGTGCCGAAAAACATATGTGGCCCGTGATCTACGCACAACACAACGCTGCGCTCCCGCTCCTCGCGGTAGACTTTCAGGTGGGGTTCGTTGGTGCGCGCCGTGACCTTCCAGTCCATGTTACGGATATCGTCCCCTTCCCGGTATTCCCGCACTTCCTCGAAATTGAGCCCCTGGCCGCGAAATACCGAAGCGTACAGGCCGCTGAAGGTGGTGTTTACCAGGTGGTGGGAGGCGAGGCCCAGAGTGTGTGCCTGATGGCGTAGTTCAAGCAACTCATCGAGGCGCGGGTGCATCTCGTCTGTCATGGAATGGCGACCAGCTCCAGCAGACGTTGTATGAAATCATCGGTGTTGATGCCTTCGGCTTCGGCCTCGAAGGTCAGAAGTATGCGGTGGCGCAGGATCTCGGGAGCAACCTGCTGAATGTGTTCCGGTGACACATAGGTATCTCCGCGCATCCAGGCCAGGGTTCGGGCACAACGGGCCATGGCGATTGAAGCTCGGGGTGAAGCACCGTAGCGTATCCAACGGTCCAGCTCCTCGCTATAGGCGCCGGGATTGCGGGTGGCCTGCACCAGGTCAACAATGTAGCCGTACAGTTTAGGGTCCAGGTAGTGCTCGGCTGCAGCGGCGCGCATGGCGAGCAGATCGGCCTGAGAAAGTACCGAGGCAGGGGGCTGCTGGGAGTCTTTCTGTCGATTATTATCCAGTTCCAGGATTTGCAGCTCCTCTTCGTGGCTTGGGTGCTCTGCCCGCACCTGCATCAGGAACCGATCCAGCTGGGCCTCGGGCAGGTGGTAGGTACCTTCCTGCTCGATGGGATTCTGTGTGCCCAGCACCATGAACACCTCTGGCAATGGATAGCTGGTCTGGCCCACCGTTATCTGGCATTCAGCCATGGCTTCCAGCAGCGCGGACTGGACCTTGGCCGGAGCCCGGTTGATCTCGTCAGCAAGTACTATGTTGTGAAATAGCGGGCCGGGACGGAACTCGAAGGCGCCCTTTTCATGCCGATAGATATCCGTACCCACCAGGTCGGAGGGCAGCAGGTCCGGGGTGAACTGGACACGATGGAACTCCCCCTCAATGGCTTCGGACAGGGCCTTGACCGCGGTGGTTTTGGCCAGACCTGGCAAGCCTTCCACCAGCAGGTGGCCGTCGCTGAGCAGACAGACCAGCATGCCTTCCACCAGCCGCTGCTGGCCAATCACGCGGGACGCGATGTGAGCACGTACCAAATCCAGTTTATCTCTGTTCACAACCTGCTTTTTCGTTACTGCTTTGGCTTTGGCCTTAGGTTTGACATCGACTGCGCCGCCAGGTGCTGCTTGGTTCATGAGGATCGCCTTAAGTGGAAATTCAGTGGGATTTTTTTTATTTATTGCATCCCATGTTAGCGCAAAACGCCTATCTGTTGTGCAATACAGGCAGTAATTTACAAAAATGGACGAAAAATGGGGCAGATTTATTTTTCTGATTTATTTTTCTACGTTGAATGATATGGCACGCTACCCCAAGGCAGGTACACCCTTGATTTTCGAGGCATGTCAGTTCCTTGTCACTATATATTATTAGACTTTAAATTATATATAGATCGTTATTATGCCAATGATGTAAATGACTCTCATTTTTCACCTGCCCCTTTTGCCCTGCTCAACTTCGTCGGCAACCGCTTAAAATTGTCAGTATAAATTTTTTGTTAGATTGATTTTTTATTTAATAGCTCCATATAGTTAGCTCGCTACTGGCGTCACCATCATATAACCGTTCATTATAAGCATGCATAAGACTAATATCGGAGCTGTTTAAATATTTTATTGGAGTTGTGAATATTAATGCACCATTCGTTGATGAGTATTTATTTAGAACTTGATTAGTGACAATATAACAGTGTTCTATACTGTCAAAAGAAAATTCTTCAAAATCACCTTCAATATCATCAATAATATATTCAATAATTACATTGTGTGGATCAGTAAAATTAAGTTTTCCAAATTGACTTTTTCCAGCGTTTATAGATGGTCCACTTATATAAAGATGCGCCGCTTAGGTATGCTTTGGCAGTAGATTTTATATTTATATGTGAGTAGTCATGATAAGTAACATTAGCAGGGTCATTATGATCAATAAACGCATAACCATTTGAAGTGAACAGTATAAAACCAGACTGTATAGCAGTGATTTCAGTTATATTAATATTGTTAGGGAATGTTGCATGTAATAATGGAGATGTGCGGTTTGATATATCATATAAATCTATAGCATTATTATGAGTAACTAGAAGCCAGTCACTTTTAGCAGCAACTTGGTTAATAGTGTTTGCTATAGGTAACAAAACATCCAGAGAATAAGAGCCATATTGAGTTAAGGAGACTAGAGCTGCCCAACCATTGCTGCCAAAATTATAATTTAAAGCTACAGCGATCCAGTCTTTATTGCTATTTATAAATGTTGTTCTCTTATATAAGGTATCAACACCTAATTAACCTAACTGTGGAATTACGGTTCGTCTTAACGGCTTTATAGGAATAAACAGGACACCCATAAAAACAATTGGTGCCTTGCCATAGGGAAACTCAGCATAGAGCATATAGCATGGAAAGACCTGACCCCCTGTTTTTCGCTTTCGCCGCCTTTTAAAGTATGGATGTCTTGTTTATTCCCTCGATTTCAAACTATGGATGTCTTTTGTTATTATTGCTTTGAAGGTACAACATGACCGTATTAGAGAGGTCGCTAACTGCACCACCATCGACGGCTTTCACAGCTACATAGATTTTATCGTCATATACGTATCCTTTAATGCGCGCAAGAGCAGCGGCTAGATCGTTGTCCTGCACCAAGATATTGGTTGGCTTCGCCATGCCTGCGTCGCTCGAAGCATACAGGATGAAATCGTCATAACCACCGGCAAGATTGAAAAACGTGGTATTTGTCAGCGTTTGACCTTCGCTGGGCGAGAGAATCAGGGTGGTTTTGCCTACTACACCAGCGCATGTGGCGTTATTGCAGTCGCCCAACGCCCCCTCCCGTTCCAACATTAATTCCATCGTCTCGACGATGCGATCCGCCATCTCTTCAATTCTGTCAGCCATTTCTCCGATATCGTCAGAGAGGCGCAACATCGCATCCATTGCCATTTCGAGTCTCGCTAATCTATATTCCTGTCTATCTGTAAAAAAGTTGTTGAACCCCGGACTACCCCAGGGTGGCATACAACACGAACCACCCCAGGGTGTCGTGAAAGCGGTGGCGGTAAACAAGACAGCAACAACAGCCAGGATACCTGCTGCGATCATAGATTTGTGTTTGCGCGTCATAGAAGGGTCCTAATAAAGCCTGCCTATACTTCAGACAGCAGCATAGAGTGCAGCACTCTCTGTTTTTATGAGATAAGAAATGAAGTGTGGACTAGATCTGAACATTCACTCCCCCAATGAATTTTCTGTTCGATCATTTACGGATGCCTCACACTTTAATCATTTACTAACTGGCTTTCCTTGACATCAATCAAAAAAGAATAAACAAAGACACCCACAAAAACAATTGCTAAATATTCATAGAAAGTTAGTAGAAAAATATAGGATTTATGTTTTTAAACATTGGGTGTCTTGTTTATTGGAATGGCGCGAAGGCTGTCGGCTCGTCACAGACTTCGGCCAATGAAAAGGTTGTTCGATGCGAAGGAACGTTGGCCTTGCAGCCCAGGAGCTGAACCTGCCGCCCTGAATTCGGCAAAACTCAAGGTGCAATTGAACCGCAGGATTTCGCAAAGACCCCGGTGCCTATTAAGCTGTCGGGCGCTCAGATACCTGAAACAGCTCAACGTGAGGCATGTGGCATGTGGCAGAAGCACACCTTCACTTAAGTTCTGCGTTTAAACCACCCGTCGGAGAAGTCAGGGCACACCTTGCATTCTGGCGCGGAAATACTCGCGCAGTACAGAACGCGGGTACCGGTACATCGGGACAGAATACAAACTCGACCTCAGTCGTCTCTGGAGCCACCTCGCTGCGGAATTCGAACAGCGTCTGCACCTCAGGATCATCGCCCGCCCCGATGATACACTTAGCGTCAACAACCTCAAGCGGTCTGCGCGAAGATTTATTGCTACACGAGAATCTCAAGCCGTCCACCGGTGTGCACGGAATTGCCACAGTTGCTAAGCGCGCGTGTCTGGACAGGGCATCACCGTCGCGATCAACTTCGTTAGCGTTGTCGTCAGCGACTGCGATGTCGACGCTGGCGATGGCCAGTGCGCACACTATGCCGATGTGAGTAGTTTTTTTCATCGTATGGTCCTCCCGGGGTTATTGCCTGATGTTAAGGTTATATGATTGAGCCATATGAGACAAGTCGTCGGCTCCAGACGAGGGAAACGAGCGCTAGCAATAGGACGATTCGTACTGGCTCCTTTGCTGCCCACGTTTGAAATAACGCGACGCGCTTTTGCGGTCGCCGTTAATTGACTTGTTATAAGGCATTATTTATTTCCAGAGTGCCTGTTTTTGCCATACTTATTCAAAAAATCTCGTTCTTCTTTTGCATATTTACGATTTATAAATATAACAATAATACTAGCCATTATTGCAACTGAAACACGGGGTCTTTCCATGCCATAAAAATGAACGACCACATAGATCACTCACTATCTTTGACTATTCGACTGATTGTTGAGTAATGTTTTTGAAAATAATCACCTATCTCTTTCAAAGTATAACCGCCGGATAAGTAGGCATTACTGATTGCTTTTTTTTGATCCTTGTATTTTCTTACGTAATATTCAAGTGGCTTAGGTAGTTTTCTTTTATGGCGTCGAGGTATTTCACTTAACGATTCTTTTTTATTAATGAGTTTTTGCTTTTTATTAACAAATTTATCTGTTCCCAGAAATATCTGATTTTGCAAGTTATCCCATAGCGAAGGCAAACCTATGCCCTCTCTTACAAAATCAATATATTTTGATATGGCTATTTTTCGGCGTTTAGCGAAATTTCCCAATATCCAGTCAGTCTCGAGCCAGGGTCGTGCAGGCACCTCACCAATCATCGCCTGATAACTACTCCATTTCCATTCATCCATGTTTTTTATCATATGTGCCCGAATGGGATTTAATACGACGTAACGTGATAATTCTAAGAGGTAGCTATCACGTTCGACTACTATTCCTTTATACCGCCCTTGATAGACATGACCTACGCGATTATGCTGATTATTGAAATACTGAGTATAGACACCGTTTAACTGACGCATCCCTTTTGAAAGATTGGCTTCGGCAGTTTCGATCACGATGTGATAATGATTATCCATCTGGCAATAGGCATGGCAGCGCCAATTGAAACGGCTGCAAACATTGCCTAATATTTCAAGCCATTTTTCACGATCTTCATCATCTATATAAATAGCTTCACGTCTATCCCCTCTTGAGGTGACATGATACAAACCGCCCGCCAGTTCTAGTCTTAGTGGTCTTGCCATAGGGGGACTCTAGCATAGAGCATGTGGCATGGAAAGACCTGACCCCCTAATTTTTCAGCCGCCGCTTTCAATGATCGGCTGGAGTGCCTTATGCCTGTGTGCCTCGACAATATGATTAATGGCTAACGTCAATGCTTTCCTCGACATCTCTATAGGCATATATGGCGAATTACGGTGTTGCTTCGTTACTTGTTCCGGCAACAACGGTATATGTATGAATCCCGACTTATGAGGAAGACAGTACTTCTCTGAAAAATACAAACTTGAATATAGAACATGATTGCATAAATGCTGACCACCGTAGAATGAGTACTCAGCAGGGATATTTCCCTCCTCAAGAACATACTTTAAGCTAGCATTCCCAGGCAAATTGGCCCAGTATGCAACAGGACGAGACGGATCAATAACCTCCCTCATAAATGAATTAGTTGCTATTTTTTCAATTGTGATCTTGTTGTAGGTCGGCGCCTGCCCTGTGTAGATACACAAATCTGGTTCATACTGTTTTAGTAGTCTAAGTAACTGTGATTCAAGGCTCTGATGTTCTGTTTCTCGTGACGAGTCATCACAGGTAATCCCCTCAAATACCAAGTCACCTTTATGGGCCAGTAATTCTTGTGGAACTAAGCGAATGCACTACTTCGCCAGAAGCATTCATTTCTTCTTTATATGGACCAAATCCTGTAACAAGAATCATATGGACATCCCTACCTGTTTAACGGGCACAACGCATAGCATCAGCCGACCATCGGAGCGGAGCTAGATTTGTGGCATCCGCCACAAACGAAGCACCGCGGAAATGGGTCGGCTGAATGTAATTGTTAGATTTTTTTATTTGCACACATACTCATATATGCACGGTTGACCACTCTTAGTAGCAAACTCGTGCAGCGGTGAATCGAAATTTCCCAAGTGCCGAAACCCCATTAGCTCATAAAAGCTACTGGCACCGAGCTTGTTAGTTTCTACAAGAATAGAGGATACTCCACTATTCTTGCATTGATTTAGGAAACCAGACCAAAGCTGCTTTCCATACCCCCTTCCTTGGTATTCTTTGCCCACAACAAATAGAATTATTTCGCTTTTCCCTATGCTAATTAATTTGTTTCTATTTTTCTCGTGATCATTTATCGCATTTATAAAGTCATTTTTATTCTTGGGTTTCTCTGTCTTTACTCTTATGAGTCTCCATAACATAGTTAATCTGTAAATCAGATTTAGCCCTAGCTTTCTTGAACGTTCGTTAAAACCAAAAATAAAGCCAGCCACCTTGCCGTCTACTTCAACAACCATTCTATAGTTGCTACCCAAAACAGAGCCTTTTGTATACATGCCTTTCGCCAAATTCGCTAATGCTTCAGGGGCAAATATTTTATCGAAACCCCATGCTTGGTTCACTAGAGATTCACACTGTACATAGTCTTCTTCTCTATACTCCCTAAGCAACTCTTTCATTTTTTCTCACATTAAGAAAAAGCAGTGATACCTGACGAAAATCTAACGCCCGAAATAAGTGGCGGAGCCTTCGAGTCCAAGCCAGCGCATTTTGCTGGCGAACTTGATTGATCTGTTATGCGCCTTATTGCTTGCCATGTAAATCGATTACTTTACCGCGTTTAGATCTTTTTGGTCTTGATTTTTCATTTTTTACCTTGCTAAGAAGATGCGGAGCCACATTCCAATGTTGGCCATCATCAGTTAAGACAGTGACAGTTTTTTTATTAAATTTTACTAATGTCCCTGTTTGCCTTTCTCTGTTGTGTGGCTCAAATGTAACTTTATCACCTGGACTAAATTGCATCATTTCATTGTGAGTATGCATACTA
>RCNF010000927.1_pt1 | contig 15298 bp, 12 predicted proteins | sample 2041311 | NCBI WGS metagenome assembly RCNF01 (sample SAMN09708228, study PRJNA481090) | Marine sediment metagenome, whole genome shotgun sequencing project. | biome: marine sediment; feature: ocean; material: sediment; isolation source: Sewage treatment plant 2 marine sediment (STP2) ... | reverse complement strand
TGGGACTTGCATTGACAATTTTTGATGACCGTGATCCTATTTATTCCGTCCCACGCGAAATCCAAATCAAGCCTCGGATTCACTTTCCCGGGGATTGTTGACCATAGATCCTGTCGGATTCCGAAAATCTCCACAGGGAATCCGAATCGGTCCAAAAATTCAAACGAAAGGAGAGCAAATGCTCAAGGAATTCAAGGAATTTATCATGCGCGGCAATGTCATGGACATGGCCATCGGTATCGTGATTGGCGCTGCCTTCGGGACCATCATCAAGTCCCTGGTCGCCGACGTGATCATGCCCCCCATCGGCCTGCTGCTCGGGGGAGTGGACTTCTCCAATATGTTTGTGGTCCTCAAGGAGGGAGCCGAGGCCGCTGGACCTTATAACGCCCTGGCCGAGGCCCAGGCTGCGGGAGCAGTGACCCTCAACTACGGTACGTTCATCAATACCATAATCAGCTTCATCATCATCGCCTTCGCCATTTTCATGATCATCAAAAGCATGAACTCGGCCAAGCGCAAGGAAGAAGCTGCACCGGCCGAGCCGACCACCAAGAATTGCCCTAAGTGCATGAGCGAAATCCCCATCAAGGCGATCCGGTGCCCCATGTGCACTTCGGAAGTCTGATAAGGTACTTTTCGCAGCTCGGATTTCGGGTCCTGGTGCTTGGCGCCAGGACCCGAGTAGGTCCGGACGAATAAGCTGGGTGCAGTCATCACCTTCTGAACGGTTCCTGGCTGATACCAAGGATAGGGGATCGGTTGTGTTCGACAGGTAGGGCCGTAGGTATATAGCCCCGTCCAGGCGAATCCGAGGCGCGCAAAGCGCGCGAGGAGCAAAAAAAGGTCCCCAAGCAGGGACCTTTTTTTGCGCTGAGCCAGGACGGGGCTATATGCCTACGACCCTACCTGCCGCACACAATCGATTACCGTACCATCCACCCACTTGATAGCCGCCACCACCTTGTCTCCTAAGACGGGCTTGTCGGCGGCCCCTCCGCATATATCCTCCACCTCATTTTTGATATCCTCGATGGTACGGATCGGGAGGGAGGAGCCTTGCAGCCCCTCTATCAAATCCCGGCGCTGGGGATTGATGGCGATGCCACGCTCGGTAACGATCACGTCAATCAACTCGCCGGGACCACAGAGAGTGGTCACGTTGTCCACGATCACCGGGATGCGGTCGCGGAAGCTGGGGATCGGGAGGATCGTGCACTTGCTGGCCAGGCAATTTTGCCAGCCGCCGATGCCGTGCAACAAGCGGCCGTCCGAATGGGTGACCACGTTGGCGTTGAAGTTCAGGTCGACCTCCGTTGCCCCCAGAACCACCGCGTCGAGCATGCTGGCGAAATTTCCCTTGCCGTGCCAGTTGTAGCTGGTGAAGGGCGATGTGTTCTGGTGACCGGGGTTTTCGCGCATGGAGCGCACACCCTCAAGGTCGAAGGTCTGGCCGTCAAGGATGTAGTCCGTCAGGCCCTCTTCGAGCATGTCCACCAGGTACTGGGTCGAACCGCCGCGAACAAAGCGGGCCTTGATGCCGCGCTCGCGCATCATGTCACGCAAAAACAGCGCGAAGCTCAGGGCCGTGCCGCCGGCGCCGGCCTGGAAACTGAAACCTTCCCGGACAATGCCGACCTCGTCACAGAACCGGGCCGTCAGTTCGGCAATCAACAGGCGGTCGGGCGACTTGGTGACCTGGGTGGTGCCCGAGACGATCTTGCTGGCGTCGCCGATGGTATCGGTGACCACGACCTGGTCCACGTTGTTGCCCTGGATCTGCCAGGGAATGCAGGGGAAAGAAACCAGGTTGTCCGTGGCGACGATCACCTGGTCTGCGTATTCGCTGTCGGCCAGGGCGAAACCCAGCAATCCACAGGCGGTGGGGCCACGGTCCCCGGTGGCGTTGCCGAAGGGGTCGGCAGTGGGTGCGGCGATCACGGCAATGTCGATGTGCACGTCGCCATCCTGCACGGCCTGATAGCGACCACCGTGGCTTCGCAGCACGGCCATGCCCCGCATTCTGCCGCGCGTGCAATAGTCGCCCAGCGGTCCGTTCATCGATCCTTCGATATGGTGGATCACACCGTTTTCCATGTGTGCGATCTGGGGTTCGTGCACCGGAAAACTGGCCGAAGGGAACCAGCGCAGATCCTTCACTCCCAGCTCGGCAGCCGCGTCGAACACCGAGTTGGCCACGAAATCGCCATTGCGTAGGTGGTGATGGGTGGAGATGGTCATCCCATCCCTGAGGCCCGCGTTGACCAGAGCGGTCTTGATGTCGGCGACGGTTTTGTCACCATCGGCCGGGTAGTGGGCGCAGGATCGAATGGGTGGGGCCGCCTTGCGGCCGCTCGGAACAAACTTGCCCACTCCCTGGTAAGCAACCGCCTCGGCACCATTGATCTGGACCGGGACCATTCTGCCCGCCGCGTTTTCCACCAGCTTTGTCATCGCCGATTCTCCATGTTCGGGTTCATGCCTGGATATCCAGCATTTCTTCCAGCAACTCGGCCGCCGTGCGCACGGCGCCGGGGCAGGAAATATCGTAAAGATCATCGGCCTCGACCCGCTCCAGATCGGCCGGCACCGACAGGTTCGCCCCCAGGATATCCGTGCACAGGGTGCTGCCCTTGCGCTCCTGGTAATGGCGCAAAAAATCCTGTGTCAGGCTCCGGATACGGCCGGACCCGGCTTCGTCGTCGGGATGAGAGTGGCCGTATTTCAGACCCAGAACCAGGAGGGCACCGGTGGCGGCGCCGCAGGGTCCGTCCGTCCGCGAAATCCCCCCGGCCAGCGGTGCGGCCAGGCGCAGAGCGGTCTCGCGCTCGACGCCCAGCAAGGGCCCGTAGACCCCGAGCAACGACTGGGCGCAGCTGTAGCCGTCGTTGAACATGGCCACGGCATTTTCCACACGCTCGGTCATACCGGGGGCCGGCCCTCTCGCCAGTCGGCGTCCAGCCGCCCCACGCGGATGGCTGATTCCACGGTCGTCAGCGCCCGCTTGACAACCGGCGCGTCGATCATCTTGCTGCCCAGACTGACCACCCCCAGCCCCTGGGCTTCGGCTTCCTCGAAGGCCAGAACGATTTTGCGGGCCCGGTCAATTTCCGCCTCTTCGGGCGCGAAGGCCTCGTGTACCACCATGATCTGGCGCGGGTGGATGCAACCCTTGCCCACAAAGCCCAGGCTCTTGGCCTCGCGTACCGAGGTGGCCAGACCTTCCATGTCCGACACGTCACTGAACACCGTGTCGATGGGCTGCACGCCGGCGGCCTTGGCACCATTCAGCACTTGCGCCCGCGCCCAGAACGATTCGGTCCCGGCGAGCGTACGCTGGGCCCCGATATCGGCGGTATAGTCTTCCAGGCCGATGGCCAGGCCCACCACGTTGGGGCAGGCCGCACCGATTTCGAAGGCCCGCCAGGCGCCCAGGGCCGATTCGACAATGGGCATCAGAAACACCGGCTCGCTGCCCCCGGTTTTCTGCTTGATGGCGGCGATGCGCCGATCGACCTCGACCACCTGCTGAGGATATTCGACCTTGGGAATCAGAACCAGGTTCACGTTGTGGGGTACCACCCATTTGAGGTCTTCCAGGCCGGCCTCGCCCTGATTGATTCGGACCATGCGCTCGGCGCCGTAAAAATCCACCGCCCGCAAGGCGTTGCGGACCAGAGCGCGGGCCGCGTCCTTTTCGGTTGGGGCCACCGAATCTTCGAGATCGAGGATCACGCCGTCGGGCTGGTGCAGACCGGCGTTGACGTAAAACTTGGGTTCGTTGCCGGGCAGATACAGGCGGCTGCGGCGCAAACGGTCGCGGTCGCCGATGTAGGTGCACTTGTCACTCATCGGCAGCAGGAAATCCCCCGCGACGGTCACCCCGGCACGGCGTACGGCGGTCTCCAGACGGGCCGCAAGGGTAAAAGCAAGCGCGCCCTGATCCTCGACCGCAACCCGCGCGTGATCCACTCCCAGCACACCGCATCCCTCGATCAACAGGGCTACAATCCGATCGCCGAACATGCCGGCCACCTTGCTCTTCAGCTCGATGTCCACGCCCCCGGAAGAACGGATCTCCACTTCGATCCAGCAGTCGGACCTGATTTTGGGTCCCCTCTTTCCGGCTTCACCGGTTCCGGCCATGCCAGCCCGCCTTTCCTTTGTGGGGTTCGGAGCCACACTTTTCCCTGCGGGAATGATGGTGCAGATACGGCCCCGAGGCAACCGGGGATCGACCGGAAACGCCAAAAAATCAATCATTTTCAACCCTGTCCCAGGCCGTGCTGAAGCATGGGGATAACCAAATCGCTACAGGTCCCGTGATATTTTTTTCAATTTCGTTACTATTTTTCAGCCTCATTTTTTGCAACCATTTATGGGATCACTCTGGTCCGGAAACCCGCCGCTGAAGCCCTGAAAACACCTGTGGATAACTTGTGGGAAACTTTTGCAAAAAAACCAGCGGGCGGCCATCTGGAGAAGGCCGCCCGCTAACTGCTTGATTAATCTCAATTAAGTCTCGTTAGCTACTAGCCACCTCTTTCAAAGTGGCCGCGAACAGTTTCCAGATCTTCTGGACCGAGCTGATTTGAACCTTTTCATCGGGCGAATGGGCGCCACGAATGTTCGGGCCGAAAGAAACGATATCCAGCGAAGGATACTTTTCGGTCAACAGCCCGCATTCCAGACCCGCGTGAATGGCCAGCAAATCGGCGTCCACGCCGAAGGCCTGCTTGTACTTGGCCCTGGTCACCGCCAGCAGGGGCGACTTCAGGTTGGGTTTCCAGCCGGGATAACCCTCCGGCTGCACCACCTCGGCACCGGCCAGTTCGCCGATCGACCGGTGCTGGGCCACCAGTTCGGCCAGGGCCGACATGACCGAACTGCGGCTGCAGCAAACGATCCGGACCTTGGCCCCGTCGGTTTTCACCACGCCCAGATTGGTGCTCGACTCGACCAGACCCTGGATATCCAGGCTCATGCTCGTCACACCGCTGGGAATCGCGGCCAGCAAACCCAAAGTGGTTTTGGAACTGCCCAGGCTGAAGCAGCGGGGCGTCTGCACGGCGGCCACCTTCCAGGCAAAACCGTCGTCATTGCCCGCCAACTCCTCGGCCTGGATCTTCTTCAGGCAGGCGTCCACAGCATGCTTGAATTTGCGTCCCAGTTTCTTGTCGATGACCACCTTGGCTTCGGCCTCGCGCGGAATGGCGTTGCGCATGCTGCCGCCATTGATCTCCACCACACGCAAATCCATTTCCTGGGCCGCGGCCTGCAGAGCCCGGGTCAGGATCTTGATGGCATTGCCGCGGTGCTGATGAATGTCCAGTCCCGAATGGCCGCCCTTCAGGCCGTAAATGGTCACCTTGCGGCCGGCGCTGTCTTTCGGGGCGCGTGTGGACCGGTTCTTCAGGGTGAACTGTGTGTCCCGGCCGCCCGCGCAACCGATGAAGATGGCCTCGTCTTCCTCGGAATCCAGGTTGATCATTTTCCGGGACTTGAAAAAGCCCGCCTGCACACCGGCCGCTCCGGTCAGGCCGCGCTCCTCGTCCACGGTCAACAACACTTCCACCGGGCCGTGGGCCACGGTCTTGTCCTCGGCCAGGGCCAGCCCCATGGCCACACCGATACCGTTGTCCGCCCCCAGAGTGGTCCCCTCGGCGGATACCCAATCCCCGTTGACCTGGAGCTTGAGGGGATCCTTTTCAAAATCGTGTTTGGTGGCGGAGTTTTTCTCGCAAACCATGTCCACATGGCCCTGAATCAGTATCGGCGCCCCCTTCTCCAACCCCTTGGCGCCGGGTATGGACACCAGGACGTTTCCCACCTCGTCCTGTTTCCAGGCCAGACCCAGCTGGTCGGCCCAGGCCTTGAACATGTTCATGACGCCCGCTTCATTGCCGGAGCCATGCGGGATTTCGCTCATTTTCTCGAAGATTTTCCAGACGGCGGCAGGCTGAAGTTTGTCAAGTTTCCCCATGGTCACTCCTAAAGGAATAATGTGGTCAGTTTCCGAATTTCAGGATCAGTCCCCAGAGTCCGGCGGTGTAGATGTCGCCGCAGGGACCGACATGGATTGCGTTGAGAGGATCGAAATGCCCGGTGGGCATGATGTCCCAGATTTCGCCGTCGTGTTTCAGCACGACCCCGTTATACCCCACGGTGAAGACCTCGCCCTGGGGATTGCCCCCGATGGCCGCGAGAGAAAAGTCGGTCAATCTGACCGGGGGAGCGATCCAGCTGGCGGTTCCGGAAGATCCGGTTCCGCTGTGCAGCACCAGGCCGCCGTCGCCCACGACCACGGTTTCGGCCCCGGGTCGGCTCCAGACCCCGTTCAAGGACGTCTGCACCCCGCTGTCAAGCTGGCGCCAGATGATGCCGTCGAAATGGAGAATCGTACCGCCCAGTCCCACGGCGTACACATCACCCGAACCCCGTCCATGAACCGCCGCCAGGCTGCGGGTGGTGCCGCTGTCCATGAATTCCCAATTCACGCCGTCGAAATGAAGGATGGTTCCCCCGGCGCCCACGGCAAAAACGTCGTCCGCGGCGGTACCCCAGACGTCCTCCAGGTTCAGGAGCGAATTGAGACGCCAAATGGTCCAGGCTCCCCCCTGGAAACGGGTGATGATCCCTTTGTTTCCGGTCACGAAAAAATCGTCGGCCTCCGGCCCCCAGATGGCCGAATAGTTCACATCATCCAGGTTGGGAGCGATGTCGACCCATCGGCCCCCGTCCGATTGGAGAATAGCGCCGCGTTTGCCCACCGCGTACAACTGGCCACAATCAGCCGCCCAAACACCCGTCAGCCAATGGGTGCGGCCCTGGTTCAAGGTCTGCAGGGTATGTCTGGTCTGACTCATGACCAGACCATTGTATCCCACCAGCAGCAGAGCGTTGTCGCCGTTATCCCACATTCCGTACAGGTCTCGGCCCTGGGCGATCTGTTCGTATTCCCAGACGCCCACACGGCGGGTCAGGAAAGCCCCTTGGGCGCCCAGGGTCACGGGATCCTCACCGGGCAGACCCCGGACAGACCACAGCCGGTCGTTGGTTCCGCTTTCCTGGGGAGTCCAGGTCTGGCCATCAAAATAGAGGATCGTGCCCAGCGCACCGACGGCGTAGACAGCGTCCCCGGCAAGACCCCACACGCAATCCAGGGCCTGGATGGTGCCGCTGTCCTGTGGCGACCAGCTGGTGCCGTCAAAATGAAGGATCGTGCCATCGCGCCCCACCGCAAAGATGTCCGCCGGTCCGGTTCCCCAAACGCTGTACAGCAGGGAAGTGACGCCGCTGTCCAGAAGAGCCCAGCTGTCCCCGTCGTAATGGATCAGGGTGCCCTCGTCGCCCACGGCGTAGATGTTGTCCCAGCCCGTTCCCCAGATCCCCAGCAGATCCTCGCTGGTGTGGGTGTAGATCGATTCCCATTCGGTGCCGTCAAAACGGTAACACTGGCCGTTTTCACCCACGGCCATGACCTGTTCGGGACCCGCCCCCCATATGCCGCGCATGTTTTCGTAATAACGGAACTGCCAGCTCGTCCACACTCCGTCATGGAAACGGCTGATCGAGCCCTTTTCACTGGCCACGAAAAAGAGGGAAGAAGAAACGCCCCACACGGCGCGATGGGTGTATTCGGGAGCAAGGGCCATGTTCCATTCGGGATCAGCGGGTACGGGCCGAACCGGATCGTCGTCACCGCAGCCGGTCAATCCCGTCAGAACCACTGTCAGCAACAACACGGCATACAAACCCGACCTGTGGTCCGGCTGCCGTAATGACCATTTCCAGTTGAACATCCTCATGGATTTTCCGCGCTGTCCTCTTGCATTTCCATGGTTGTGCCCGTTTCGGGAATTGTAACACATCACTTCGTGATTCCGGTGCATTTTCCCATCACTTGGTGACGACCAGAGGTGATGCGCCCGTAGGCCAATTACCCCGCAACACCTTTCCCTGCCCGGCCGGCAATAGCAGCCAACTGTATTTGCCGTAGTGACCTACACGGCGAGCCAGTGCCTCCAACCGGTGGGGTGACGAGCACAGGATTACCAGGTCGGTGGTCTCGGAATCACCCGGATCCCGAGCCGCCAACACCAGGTCGTAATGCTGGAGACTGTACCTTGTCCCGGCCAGAAAGAGTGTGGTGCCGGAAACGACCAGGTCCGCCGGGAGCAACTTTTTCAGAAGGTCGCCGGCGGGGTTGATCACGATACTGGCACTGCTATCCGAAGGCAATGATCCGTCTTCGAGGAAGAGATAGTCGTCTTTTTCCGAATAACCGGCCGCGAAATTCCGGGCGGCCTCGGCCATGGCCGGCTCCGTGGTGGGGCTGACAAAAACGGGCTCTGGGTCGGCCAGCACCTGGCTGATGGTGGGTTCGATCTCCTCCGGATGCAGCCGCCGGAAAAGGTGGCAGTCCGGATCCACGGCCAGCTTGCGTGCGCCGACCGCTTCGAGGGTGAATTCCCCTGCGGGTTCATCCAGGACCACCACGTGGTCCTCGGTTCCACCTGCAGTGGTCAACACCACCGGCACCTCGAGGGCGTAAACCGGACCATCCTGGCTCAGGGTGAAAATCACCTTGCCATCCTGGAATTCAACTTCCTCCAGATTCAAGGTCGGCGCCCCGGTCCGGGTCAACCACTCCTTCTGGAAGCGGGTCAGATCTCGATTTCCCGCGGCGGCGAAGGCGACCATGAAATCGCTCCAGGACGCTTTCGTATAGTGATGTTCGGCCGCCACCCGGCGCAACCCGGCCAGGAAATTCTCCCGACCGATGGCCCGGTCGACCATGTGAAAAACCATCATGCTCTTGCCGTAACCCACCGACCGCGTGGCTCCGCTGTGCCGGCTCATGAATTCGGACAGGGGGAAATCCTGGGCCGGATCCTTCACGTAGGCCGCGTAGTTTTTCAGCAGGGTCCGGCGATACTGACGGGCGGCTTCGGGGCTCTCGAGTTCCTTGTAGTGATAATCGGCGCAGTAAACTGTCAGGCCTTCGCACCAATTACCTTCGTCCGTATCCACGAAAACCGAGTTGCCCCACCAGTTGTGGGCGATCTCGTGGCCGAAACTGGTGTACGGGATGAAGGGCAGCCGCAGAACCTGGCCGCCGAGCAGGGTGAAGGACGGCATCCCGTATCCGGTGGGGAACCAGTTTTCGACCGTGGCGAACTTGGTGTAGGGATACGGTCCGATCATCTGTTCGTACATGGCGATATAGGTGCGGGTGCGTTCCTGGTAGGTGGCGCGTAGGCGGGCATCGTCTTCGAGGAAAAAGGTGTAGCTGACCACGCCTTCGCGCACGGGTTCCTCATGGACAAAATAGCGGTTGGCGATGAGGTTGATTCCGTCCGAAGGTTGGGCGGCGACCCAACGAGTCCGCAGGCGACCGTTGTTTTCCACATGCTCGGTGCGCTGACCCTGGGTAACCGTCTCGAAACCGGCGGGGGAATCAATTTTCAGGTCGAAGGTGGCCATGGTGTTTTCGGCCCAGGGCAGCCATTCGGCCGAGGACGAAAGATAGATGCCTTCTTCACCGATGGTGGCCGTGATTTCACCACCCACGTTTTCCCGGGAAAAAACCACGTTCTCCACAGACTCGTGAAAGACACCCCGATAAACGATGGTCAGGTCTGTTCCGGAGGCCTCCAGGCCGAGCGCTTTCAGGTCCACCTTCTGGAAAGGACCGTCTTCATCTTCGGCCAGCGAAACGACAGACCCTGCGGCGCCCTCGACCGCCTCGACCGTGAAGCCTTCGCCCAACCGGAGGTGATCTATTCCAGCGGGCACCGTCAACCGGTCGGTGATCTGGACGGCGTGCCGGTCCAGGCTGAAAGAAATTTCAACCCGGTGGTCGAGAACGGGCACCTGTCCTGCCGCCGAATTCGGTCCCACCGCGCCAAGCACCAAGAAACCGGCCGCCAGGACCGGTATCAAGGGTCGATGAATGGTTGGGGAAATGATCCCGGTCACTATTTTTCTCCTGAAGGGGATTACCATCTCGAGGTCGATATGAACACCGGACAAGGGGAAAATATCCGGAAAACCGGCTGATCAGAGAATAATCCCTGGACCCGGCCGGGCGCAAGTTTCCCTTCACCGGAGACAACAAAAAAGGGCGGGAGCCGCAGATCAAATGCGGTCCCGCCCAAGAAGATACCTGACAGTTGGTGTCAGCTGACCGAACGCAGGTTAGGCTTTTTCCCGGAAGCGGGGTCCCCGGTCCGGCCCATTTTCAGGAAGAAGCAGTTTTCGCCCTGGCTATAGGCCAATCCCAGCACCATGCCGAAGATGGCGTGTCCCATCAGGCTGGGCAGCATACTGGACGCCGCGGCGGTGTTCCAGTTCACGCCCACATCCATCCCCATGAACAAGGGCATCAGGGTCAAGGGGCCCAGGAACCACCAGATGGCGCCGTAGACCATGCCGGCCACCAGGCCGCTCATCTTTCCTGTCACTGCCGGCCCCACCAGCAGGCCGAAGCTGCCCCCGATGCCGGCGCTGATGGCCATATGCACCAGGAAACCCACCACGGCGCTGGGATAGCCGACCATCTTGCCGATCATCGGCAGGGTACCCATGAAGGCCATCATCACTCCAAAAACCACTCCGCCCATCAATCCGCCAACGATTCCGTGCTTGATTCTAGTGGCGATCATTGTTCTCCTCCTTAGACTATAAGTTCAGGTCCACTGCGAAAGTGGATCTCGATTTCCGAAACTGCGGTCACATGAGTGAGTGCCTGAGGCCGCCGAATTGTTACAGATCTTTTTAGGAGATTGTCTGACCCATGATGACCGCAGCGACATCCGACGGTTTTGCCTCTGAAGATTTCCTGGCCCTGCTGCGGGCCCGGAACGGGGCCGCCCTGCAGCGTCTGGTCAGCGCTTACCTGCCCCAGATTCTCAGAGCCGCCCTGGGCGCGGGACTCAATCGGTCCAACGCCGAGGATGTCAGCCAGAGTACTTTCCTGACCTTCATCGAGAAAATCGACTCTTTCGAAGGCCGATCGCACGTGCGCACCTGGTTGTTTGGGATTTTGTATCGTAAGATTTCAGAGATGAGACGATCGGCCTCCCGCGAAACCGAGGCCGAAAGCATCGATCAGGTCATGGAGAACCGGTTCAAGATAGATGGCCACTGGCAGCAGCCCCCGCGCTCAGCGGACATGGCCACCTACGAGAGAGAAGTTCGCGAGCACCTGGCAGATTGCCTCGAAGGAATCACGACCGAACAGCGCCTGGCCTTCATCCTGCGCGAGGTGGAAGAACTGGGCAGCGCGGAAATTTGCCAAACCCTGGAAATCAGCCGGTCCAACCTGGGCGTGCTCCTGTTCCGAGGGCGCAACCAGTTACGGGAATGTCTCGAGGGAAGGAACATCAGAGGTTAATTGATAATGTTGAAGTGCAAGGATCTATCCAGGCTGGTAGCGGCCGAAGAAATCGAGGAATTAGGTTTCATGGGGCGCATGGAGCTGAAATTCCACCTGTTCATGTGCCAGCACTGCCGCAACTACGTGGCCCAGATTCGCTGCATCGGCCAGGGGGCCAGGGATCTGGCCGCCGAATCCGCCGGCGACGAGCAACAGGTTCAGCGCCTGGAAAAGAAAATCTGCGACCACCTCTGCAAAGGCCACCCCGGCTCGGAATAATCCGGGCTAGTTGACCACGACCTCCACCATCACCATATCCGCCAGGTATTTTCCCGCGGCGGACTTCAAATCGGCCAAGGTCAGGCTGTCGTAGGCCGACAGACCGTTCAGGTAACCGGCGATGTCGCCGTCCAGTTCAGCCATGGCCAGATAATAGGCCTGCCCCATCGAAGACAGGCGCCGCATCATCATGCGGCCGGTCCTCGCGGCGCGAATCTTGTCCATCTCCTTCTGGGTGATGGTGGTCGCGTCGAAGCCGGCGATGAAGTCCTGGAGAGCCTGTCGACCCTCGGCCAAACGTTCGGCCGGCGGGTTGATCCACGAGGTGAACCGACCCCGCTCACCGTTCACGTTCACCGAGGCGCCCACGCTGTAGCTCAAGCCCCGCTTTTCGCGCAGATCCATGGCCATGCGGTCCGAAAGGATGGCCACGACCAGCTTGAGGGCGGCCGCATCAGCCTTATCCACGGCCATGATGGATCCCAGTCGGATGGCCGTCATCTGCCCCCCGACCGTGGCGGTCAGGCTTGCCGCGGTGGTGGTCACAGGCTCGGACTCCAGACCCTGCGTCGGCGTCCCGCTTCCGGTAAACTGCTCTTCCAGACTTGTTTTCAGTTCGTCATGAGACATTGGGCCCACGATGGCAAAGACAAGATTCTCCGGCGCGAACGCCTTACGATAGACCGTCCTGATCTGGTTGAAATCGAGCTTGGCCAGCGACTCGGGTGTCCCCTCGGCCGGCAGCACCAGGGGATGCCCCTCATATAGGGCCTCGTCCAGCATGGCATTGGCCGTGCTGCGCGCACTGGCCTCGTGCCGCTCCAGTTCGGTGATCCGATCGTCGCGCACCTTCGTGAAATCCTCTTCGACGAAGGTGGCGTGCTGGATGACGGCAGTCAGCATCTCTAGCACCTCGGGCGCGTATTCGGCTGCGGTCTCGATACGGATGAAACTGAAACGACCGTTGGTGTAGTAGTTGTCCATGGGAATGCGGCCATCGTCCACCAGCTTGACCACGGCGCCCAGGTCCCGCAGGCGCCGGGCCAGGCAAACATTGTCACAATCGGGGATTCCCTCGCTGAGCAGGCGGTGCACCAGATCCAGGGCCCCGGCCTCGGCGTTGTCCCCGTCGATGAGTGCCCGGCCGCGCACGGCTAGGTGGATGGCGTTCAGCGGACTGGCAGGATTGGTCTGGCTTACCAGGATCGCCCCGTTTTTCAATTCCGAGCGGTCGACTTTCAAGGGCGCAGCCACCGCCGATTCTTCTTCAGTTGCGGGCTTGTCCGGTGATCCGCCGGCCTGCTTTTTCATGGCCGCAGCCATGGCCGGAGGCATCTTCATACCCTGGGGCATTTTCATTCCTGAGGGCATTTTCATTCCCGAGGGCATGCCGCCCAGGCCGCCCTCGTCCGGCTTTTTCGCCGGATCGGGCTCGATCAGAACGGCCTGACAGGGCGCATCGACCAGCCAGTTGGTCAGAACGCGCGTCACGTCTTCGGCTGTAACGGCCCGCAGCTGATCCAGGTAGTTGATGAAAAAGTCGGACCCGCCCAGCACGATCGATTCAGCGGTGTAGATGCCCGTCATCCGCAACTGTTCCCGTTCCAGAAGCGTTCCGACCTCGGACATGCGCACGATGCCGAGGATGTCCTCGCTGGTGATCCCCACCTCCACCGCACCGATCACCGCGTCCTGGACCATCCGGTAAACGAGGTCCGGGTCCGCCCCCTCGGGCAAGGTGAATTGCAGGATCAGGCGGCCGAAGCCCGGCGCCTTTTCCCACCAGAGACCCAGTTCGGGCCGCGTTTCGGCGTTCAGATCATCCAGCGCCAGGGTCAGGATGCCGCTGCCGTCGAGATCCAGCAGTTCCGTCATGACCAGGAAGGGGAAAAAAGCGGACATTCCATAAGTGGGCGCCTCGAAAGCCAGGGCCAGGATGCGCTCGTCACCCCCGCGGCGGCTGATCGAAGTCGTGCGTTCGATCAAGGCGGCGGGTTCCAGGCGCTCGCGATCAACGGTGCCCGGCGCAGGCGATCCGTAGTAGGTCTCCAGCAGATTCAACGTCCGGCCGCGGTCGAAATTTCCCGCCACCGTCAGCACCATGTTGTTGGGCACGTACCAGTGTTTGTAGAAGGCGTAGACGTCGTCACGAACCATGTGTTCGATGGTCGACTTGGTGCCCACGGTCGGCAGCTCCAGGCTCGAGCCGGTGAACAGGGCCCGTCGCAGGGCGGTGTCGGCGTAGTGGCCGGGCCAGTCGCGGCCTTGAACGATCTCCCCCACCACGATTCCCTTTTCCTTGTCGAATTTGTCCTCGGGAATCGTGGAGTGAAATAACATCTGCGACTGGATGTCCAGGCCGGTTTCGATTTCCGCGGCCGGGATCACCATCATGTAGTTGGTGTAGAAATCCGTCGTGTTGGCGTTGTTGTAGGCACCGGCCCGGTCGGCCAGGTCGTACTGCTCTTCCTGGGTGTATTTCTCGCTGCCGTTGAAGAGCAGGTGTTCGAGCATGTGGCTCATGCCACTGGTGCGGTATTCCTCGCGCGCCGATCCCACCTTGACCTGGGTGTAGAGGCCCACCATGGGCTGGGCGGGGTTGCGCATCAGGATCACCTCGAGGCCGTTTTCCAGGCGCAGGATCTCGATGTTGTCAGGCAAGGGGTGAAACACCGGCTCCAGATTGGGGTCGGAATATTCGCCGCCGTGTCCCTGGGCGGAGCTGAACGTGGCCGTTCCGGTCAGGAACAGACTCACTGCCAGCAGCACGGTCATCGGTTTGACAAGCTTCAAGATCGCATCCTCCGTAAAAACAAGACCAACACCCTCAGCCCTGGGCCGCCTCGGCTCCCTCGACGATGCCCACGAAATCGGCCGGCTTGAGAGACGCCCCGCCGATCAGGCCGCCGTCAACGTCGGGTAGGCCGATCAGTTCCCGCGCGTTGCTCGGTTTGCAGCTGCCACCGTAGAGAATGCGCATGAAGTCCGCCACCTCTTGCCCCAGCAAAGCGGCCGTGGTCTGCCGTGAAAAGGCGTGCATTTCCTGAGCGATTTCCGGCGTGGCGGTTTCACCCGTGCCGATGGCCCACACCGGCTCGTAGGCCAGCACGGTGTTGTAGGCGTTGGGGCCTTCGAGGCGCGGCAACACTCCTTCGAGCTGGGCCTTGACCACATCCTGGGCACGGCCGGCCTTGCGCTCGTCGATCAACTCGCCGAAGCAGAAGATGGCTTTCAGTCCGGCCTGGTGGATCAGGTTGATCTTCTTGACGAACTGGTCATCGGTTTCCTTCTGGTACTCACGGCGCTCGCTGTGGGCGACGATCACGTACTGGCAACCGGCCTCTTTCAGCATCTCGGCGGAAATCTCGCCGGTGTAGGCGCCGCCGGCCTGGTCGGCGCAGTTCTGGGCGCCCAGCAGCACGGGATCGCCGGTGGCCACCTCGGACACGGCCGGAAGGCTCACGTAAGGGGGGCAAACCAGGACATCGCCCTTGAGCTCGCGGCCCTTCAGCAGGTCGGCCACTCCCTGGGCCAGCTCGCGGCCTGCGGCCGGGCCCATGTTCAGCTTCCAGTTTCCGGCAACGAGATATCGGCGCATGATCGTCTCCTCGATCGTTGGGGCGGTGAATAATCAGGATT